>Ga0209274_10000171_pt1 | contig 52830 bp, 53 predicted proteins | sample HubBroMetageREF1_FD_188343 | JGI IMG/M metagenome (GOLD analysis project Ga0209274, IMG submission 188343) | Reference soil microbial communities from the Hubbard Brook experimental Forest, New Hampshire, USA - Hubbard Brook CCASE Soil... | ecosystem: Environmental > Terrestrial > Soil >...
CGACGACCTCGACGGACATGATCCCGCGGGCGCGATGCAACAGGCTGGACCGAGTTCGACAAAAGCGACGGTGGCGAAACAGACGACGACCCAACAGCAGGCGCAACAGCAGCAACAGGCGCAAAATACTGCCAATACCCAGCAGGTCGGCAATATCGTTCACAACGAAACCGGAGGCCTTAGGCCGGACGCAAAGGAAGGCTCAGGAAGCTCACAAGACCTGCACAGTGCCAAGGTCGCCGTTTCCGATGTAGTCGAGAATCGTGAGAAGGCTGGCAACAATAGCGGCGTAGCGTCGGACAAAGTCAGCTCGAAGGAACGTAACACTTCCCAGTACAAAGATGCTCAACAGGCCGCCGCTGAGGCGGCCCGCTCTCCTGATGTGACCGGAGGCTCCAAACACTTCTATCTGGACTACGGCCAGGGACAGCCGAAATGGGCAGCAGGCAAAGAAACCACTTCGTATGGCCCATTCAAGAATGCGGCTGGAGGAGGAGACGTTCCAAAAGGCGCTGACGTGAAAATCATCATTGTTCACCCGGAGAACCAACAATGAGACGGATAATCTCTATCACTTTGGCGCTGGTGTTCCTTGCTCTATCACATGGCGTGAGCCAGGAACACAAAGCAGGTCCCGACGAAAAGAACGAGAATACTCGGGCTTTATCTCCAGCCGACAAAAACGCCGTAGTGCAGGCAATCGTTGACGAGATGTATGCCAACAACCTGCAGCCATACGTAATCGATGTCGCCAAGGAGCTGTCGCGTTCGGAGTACCAATTAAACGTCTACTTCAAACCGACCCTGAACAAAGACAACGCGGGATGGGTCATCTACAAACTGATGCCATATGGGGAGGTCTATAGACTGTTCTCGTTGCGCAACGATGGACTCGCCATCCTTTACGGCAAATTGCGAGATCGCTTTCCTCCGACGCAGCCTTCGTACCTAACCGTTTACATGGACGACGATGAGTTGTGCCAAATGAAGAAGGAGTGGCAAAAGGAGCAGTTCACCGTCGAGCTCAAACCTAGTGCGGACCGAATCGCGGAGGCACGAGCGCGTCAACAAAAGCGCGAATAAGCTTACGATCAAAGGAGGTACAACTACGGCGGCGACGTTCGTGGATAGGCGCAGAATCTTTTGGATTTCGGAGTGGGGATATTGCAGGGCATTGCCTCCAGCATGAGCTTTGGGTCTGTTGGCGGACCCAGCGCGAACGACTCCGATGCCTCGATTGCAGGCCAGATTACGGGGACTGATCGGCTACGAACGGGACACCATCGCGGCGATGCGCGCGGGCCAAAACCAGCACGAGCCACTGGTGAGTTCGGAAACATGGCGCGCGGTGGAAGAAAAACACGCGCACCTGAGCACCAGCCAACGCGCAGCGGTTGAGCAAATCGTATCGAGCCAGGACAGGATTACAGGGCTTGAGGGTGTGGCAGGCGCGGGCAAAACTACTTCTTTAGCTGCTGTCCGTGAAGCCGCCGAGCATGAAGGCTACGAAGTGCGCGGGCTTGCGCCCACGTCGCGCGCGGCGCACAAGCTTGCAGAATCGGGCATCGAATCAGAGACGTTGCAGCGGCATCTCCGACACGAGGAGCAGCCAGGAGAAAAGCGGCTATATATCCTGGACGAATCGAGCCTCGCCAGCACGAAACAGATGAACGAGTTTCTGCATCGACTGCAGGGCGAGGACCGCGTGCTGCTGGTGGGCGACACGCGGCAGTTTGGGTTTTGTCGGTTCCATTGGTGACTCCCGCCGCGATAATACCATCCGTTTCTTATCATTTGGGAAGGGCATCTTTTCTACCCGTCTTAACGCCGAATCCTCGCGTGGACTGGGTTCGTTCCCAGTCCACGCAAAGATAAAGATCAGGTCGGGCAGTTCGAATGAATCGGAACACTTGCCAGGCATCCAAAGCTCCCTGGGAAAATCACGGCGGCCCTACGAACTGGGTGCCTAGGCAGCCTCCGTTTGCGACTTGCCGGCCTTCCCGCCCAGGAAGCTCAGCAATTCGGCGTTGACTTCTTCCGCGTGTGTCCACGGGATGCAGTGTGGGCCGTCCTTCACCACCAGCAGGCGCGCCCCTTTGATGAGCTTGGCGGTGCGCAACCCCGCAGCCGTAATTGGAAGAATGCGGTCGGCATCTCCGTGAATCACCAGGGTGGGCACATCGATGCGGGCCAGATTCCCGCGGAAGTCCTCGTGCCAGGTTGGGACACACGCCAGGCTGGCGGTGGGGGAGGCGCTGGCCGCCACGTTCCAACTAGCTTGGACAGCTTGTTCGCTGACACGCTTACCCAGCAGCAGGTCGGTGTTATAGAAATTCTGGAAGAAGCCAGTGAAGAACGCGTAGCGGTCGGCGGCCACGGCTTTCTCAATGCCGGCAAATACACTGGCATCCACCCCTTCGGGATTGTCGCCGGTCTTGAGCAGATACGGTGGCACACCGGAGATAATCACGGCTTTGCTCACGCCCTTGGAGCCGTATTTTCCGATATAGCGTGCCACCTCTCCTCCGCCCATCGAAAAGCCAACTAATGTGAAATCCTGAAGCTTAAGCTGGGTGACCAGCTTGTGCAGGTCCTCTGCGAACGTGTCGTAGTCGTACCCCGAGGTCGGCTGGCTGGACTTGCCAAAGCCTCTGCGGTCATAAGTAATGACTCTGTAACCAGCATTCAGGAGGACCGGGACTTGCTTCTCCCACGAAGCGCCGCTCAAAGGGTATCCGTGGATCAGAACAACCGGTTGGCCCGAGCCATGGTCTTCGTAGTAAAGCTCGATGTTGCCTGAATTTTCTTTTCCGACTGTAACGTATGGCATTGCTTTTTCTCCTTTTCTCTTGTTCTCTTGCGAGGGATAAGTTTGTGATAGGTAGAGTGGTGACCGCGATCGAATACCCGGCGATCCAGTTTTCGTTCAGGCTCGCTGTCGCTAACCAGAAAGAAGTTGTGCGAGTCTTGCAAAATGGCTATTTTATATTCTCTTTTTCTCCTAATACAATCCGCCAAGCGGACCTCGAACGATGGGATACTCGATCCCGGGTTTTGCTGTGAGCCGGTTCTGGTTCCAGGAAGCAGGCATTACGCGGATACCTCAAGAATCAACTCTAGTTCGACCGGTGTGCCGAGCGGGAGGCTGGCTACGCCGTACACGAGCCGGCTTGGGTTTTTGTCTTTTCCGAAAACATCTTGCAGAAGCTCTGAAGCGCCGTCAGCCACCTTCGGCTGATCGCGGACATCTCCCGAGGTGGCCACCGCCACTCCGAGCCGGACGATCCGCTTCACTTTGTCGAGCGATCCCAAATGCTGTTTCGCGACAGCGAGGCCATTCAGCGCCGCCAGGCGAGCGGCCGCACGCCCTGCTTCCACATCGAGTTCCGCGCCAACGCGCCCAACGAATTTCGCCTCGCGGCCTACGGTGGGAAGCATTCCTGTGAGAAAGAGCAGGTTGCCCGTCTGCACCGCTTCCGCGTAGACGCCGAACGGTTCAGGCGGTGCGGGGAGCTCGACGCCAAGTTCCTTCAACCGCTGCTCAGCGCTGGCAGGCCGAGAGCTTTTTCGATTTACCATTTGCCTGCGTGCGCACCTCCATCCACGTGCAGTATCTCACCCGAGGTGAACGTGGCGTCGGTCAGAAACAAAACCGCGTCGACGACTTCTTTGATTTCACCCATCCTCGCGATCGGGTGCAGTCCTTTCAGAAATTCATAGGTTTCCGGTTTATGCATGGGAGTATTGATTGCACCCGGTGCGATGGTATTCACACGAATGCCGTCCTTCGCGTATTCAATCGCGAGGGCGCGTGTGACCGCATTCAACGCGCCCTTCAGCATAATTTGAACGGCCGCCCCTACACCCGCGATCGGTTGATCAACCAGGGTGGTTGACACGTTGATGATACTGCCCGATTTCTGCCGTAACATTTGCTTTACGGCGAGCTGCGACACGTAGAGAAAGCCTGCAAGCGTCGTGGAGACTAATGTGTCGAAGTCTTCAGTGGTGTATTCGGTGAAGGGTTTCGGAATGAAAACACCCGCATTGTTGATCAGCACGTCGATCCCGCCAAACTTCGACACGGCAGTGTCCACGATCTTCGCGGCCGTGGTTCGATCTCCAATGTCTCCATCGACCAGCGCAAGATTCGCAGACGCAGCGAATGGATTTGCTTTGGTAATGTTTCGCGAGTTTGCGACGACGCTGTAACCTCGTTTGAGGAATGCTTCGACGAGTCCCGCTCCGATTCCTCGCGACGCACCAGTAACAATTGCTGTTTTCGCCGTAGTTACCATTTATAGACTCCCTTTACTGTTCGGTTCAGGCCCATTCCTCACAGCTGTGAGTAAACTGCAGATCGGAACCTGACTTGTGCGGATTTCTGCTGGGGTGGTCGGAATCCTGCTAAATTCGTGCCCCGGGAGATCGCTGTTGACCAAAAAAACTTCGTGAGGAAACGGACCCGCTCTTGCTGCCGAGAGTGCTATGAGTTGATCCGGGCGATGGAGGACAGAGCAAGTTCGGCTTTTGTGCGAATCGCGTCCGCATTGGCGCTTAGAAAGTCGAGAAATGTGCGCACTACGGCGGAGGGCTCGCCTAGCTGCCACGCTACGATCAGGTCGAGATATAGATCCGGCACAAGCCGAACGAACTGCACACCATTTGACCGGAGATTGCTCGCGGAGGCAGGTACGATAGCTACGCCTTCCTCCGCCTCAACCAACAGGAGGATCGTCTGCATCGAATTCGGCTCGCTCTCAACCCGCGGAGAAAAACCTTGAGATCGGCACGCTCCAATGATGGTGTCGAAAACACCAGGCGCTCCTTGCCGGTGGAAAAGTATGAATCGTTCATCAGCAAGGTCGGCGAGGCGAATCTTTTTGCTCTTTGATTTTAACTTTCGGGATCGGGGGATGACCGCAACCAGGGGGTCACGCAGCAATACTCTCGATTGTCGGTTCTTGCTGCGCTCAAGCGAGAGGGTGCGCGTGATGGCGATATCGATCTCGCCTCTGTCACATGCCAGGTCCAGTTCGACAGGATAAAGATCGTGGAGTGCGAGCTTTACGTTCGGGTATTCCAGTTTGTATCTGCGAATAAGGTCAGGCAGGAAAGAGAGGGTTGTCGAACCGATAAACCCGATTGAAAGCCTCCCAACTTTGCCTTGGGCAGCTCGCTTGGCAGTGAGGATGGCAGTTTCCGCCTGTTGAAGAATACGAACGGCGTCCGCATAAAATGTCTCGCCTTCCGGCCTCAAACGCGCGTTGCGACCGGTTCGCGAAAAGAGTTTCAGCCCAAGTTCGTCCTCCAGATCGGACACAGCCTGACTGATCGAGGGCTGAGCAATATGCAGCCGTCGTGATGCCTCCCGATACCCTTTGCACTCTACGACGGCGGTGAAATAGCGCAGATGTCGTAGTTCCATCTGATAGGCGCTCCCTATCGGTCTGATTGGAACATACGACGTATCCCAATGTCACTTCCCAAATCTATTACTGCGAGGCGGTTTGGTCTCGCAGAATGTTTAGGAACGTGGAAGTGGCAGTGAATTCAACCGGAGCGAGGCATGGAGTAAACGAATGAGAGTTGAACGCTTTTCCCCCGATCCTGACACCGAGCCGCGCCATTGGGTACGGCATGATCAGGCTTTCGCAATGATGTTGGGGCCCGGCTCAATTGAGTGGGGCTCGGAACGTTGTGCGCTGGAAAAGTTCGACTACAGGGCGGGCGACTTAGCACTGTGCCATCGTCATGTGGGTGAGTGGGTTGGACTCATGAACGTATCGCATTTGCAGCTTGGTATTTCCGACGCGGCACTGATGGCCTGCTCTGACGGAGCTTACGGTGAGGTAGAACTGCGCCCGTCACGCAAGTTCGCGGACCCGCGCCTGAGTGCAATGGTTGCGGCCGTTCATGCAGAGATGGTTGCAGGCTTTCCGAGCGGGCGGCTGTTTCTGGATTCTGTCGAACAGGCGCTGGCCATAACGCTGGTCAATGGTCATGCAGTCAGGCACCGTCCTGTACAGATATACCGAGGCGGACTCGGCTCAGCACGCTTGCGAAGGATCAAAGAGCTGGTCCACGCGAAAATGGAAGATGATCTGAGTCTCGACGAGATGGCGCAATCGGTCGGATTGAGCACCGCCCATTTCGCTCGGATGTTTCGCAAATCAACCGGGGAGACCCCTCATCAATTTGTTCTGCGCCAAAAACTCGAACGTGCCAAAAGGATGTTGCGTGCTCCGGATGCGCGAGTATTGGACGTCGCCGTTGCCTGCGGCTTCAAGACCCAGCAGCACTTTGCACAGGTCTTTCGTGACATCTTGGGAGTCAGCCCGACAGAGTATCGCCAGGATTTTATCGCCTCCGAAGCGACTTGCGCGTGTGAAATCTGCTCAGAAGATACGTCACTCCTGGTGGTTAGTGGTTAGCAGCCAGAACTTCACTCTCAAGGATTTGTTGAGGCGCGAGCTATTGAGAGGCGCCGAAAAGAACCGGACCCACCATGGTTTCAATCCGGGCTGCCATCTCCTCGGCGGGGATACGGTCGGGGGTCTGAAACCAGCGGCGTGCGGCTCCAAAAACCGCCCAGGCCGCGGTGGTCGCCAGCAGTGCCGCATCGACACCGGGTGCAATCCCATGAAGGGCAAGGCCTTCCTTGAACATGCCCTCGACGACGGGGATGATGGAGCCTTCGAGCGACATCCGAACTAACTGACTGGGACAGCCTGTGGTCTCAGCAAGATAGTCGCAGACTCCGAGTGCTATGGCGCGCAGTGCTCCGTTGCAGTCGGTAAGGGTGATGGCGCGGCGCTCAATCAGGGCGCGGAAGCGGGATTCCGTCATGGCCTGCAGCAGCGCGTTCTTGTCTGGATAGTGCAGGTAAAAGGTGGCCCGGTTCAGCGTCGCGTCATCGGTTATCTCTTGGACGGAGATGTCTTCGAACTCCTTCTTTTTCAACAGTCTCTCTAGTGATGCCATGAGCAAGCGACGGCTGCGCAGGATGCGCGGATCCGTCGTTCCGGTCCCGGATTGGAGAAGCTGAGCCATCCTTACTGTAAGGATACTCCCGGCAGACTAAACGACACTTGTTTATTTTCTGAATCGACAAATGTTTTTTACTCATCAATTGTCGTGTAGAAGGACTTCTCGATGTCAAGGCTGCTTTATATACGAGGGCCGAAGGGCCTTATTATAGGCAAGAAGGCGGCCTTCTTCATCGCAACGGGCGGGATCTACGACACCAGACGCAGATGGCCTTGTTCAACTTTGTGGAGCCGTATCTGCGATCCGTATTTGGTTTTCTTGGCGTGACGGACGCGACCTTCCTTACGCAGGGGGACCGCTGTGCTGAACCAGGGGCATGACCGGAACGCGTTTCTTGCACCGCATCTTCAGGCTGTGCGGACGCACGCACAGACTTTCTAGAGAGGACACGTATGAAAATTACTTCGATTATTGCTCGCTACCTACTAGGCCTTATGTTTACGGTCTTTGGGCTAAATGGATTTCTCAACTTCATCCACCAGCCGCCCCCGGCGAATCCACTGGCGATGCAGTTCTTTGTCGCCGTGAGCGCATCGCATTTTGCCGCATTCTTTTTCGCGCTGCAGGTGCTCGGTGGGCTGCTGCTGCTCTCCGGCTACTTCGTTCCACTTGCGCTGACAGTGCTGGCGGGGGAGCTCTACAACATCCTTGCGTTTCACTTGACGCTTTCGCCGGCGACCATTGCTCCGGGTCTGGTGGCCTCTGTACTGTGGGTACTGGTCTTCCTTCAGTACCGCGAAAGCTTCAAGGGGATCTTCAGCGCGAAGCCTGCGACGCAGCCATGAACTGCGTCGCAGTAATCGCCGCGAGTCGCACCGCTTGAGTTAACCTTGCACTCGCCGCAGCACTGTGTCCGCCGTCAACAATTCTGACTCCGCCACGCCATAGCTCGTTCGAACCCTCGTCGTCTCCTTAAGGCAAACGCCAGATTCAGTGTTGAGCATGAATTTAGCAAGATTCCGACCATCCCAGCAGAAATCCGCACAAGTCCTTTTCCGATGTGCAGTTTACTTACTGATGTGAGCAGAGCCACAGAGTCAACAAACCGGAACACCACATCAAGTGATTATTGTTTGCCGGTCGGAACTAATTCAACACAGGGGAGAAAGTCAATGGAAGCCATTGGATTGTTGGTCACGCTCGAAGCACGCGCAGGTAAAGAGGCTGATGCTGAGGCATTTCTAAAGTCAGCCCAGCCGCTCGCGCTGAATGAAAAAGGGACCTTGAAATGGTATGCGATCAAGCTCGGGCCGCGGAAGTTCGATGTCTTCGACACCTTTGCAAATGAGGCGGGCCGCAACGCCCACTTGACTGGCGAGATCGCGAAGACGTTGACGGCGCGGGCCAGCGAATCATTTGCGGTTTCTCCCCAGGTGGACAAAGTGGAGATGCTCGCAAACACGCCCTTAAAAGCGTAAGCGCGAGGGTCCAGGAGCCCTATGAGCCCCGTAGGCTCACGAGACTAAATCACGAGCAAAAGGAAAATCACGAATAGCGGAGAAAAAAATGATCATTGAGGAGAAAGAAATGAAAATCTCACAAACGTACCGAGTTGAATCCGCGCCCCAGGAGCCCAAGTCAGCGCTCCGAGGGCTGGTGCAACGTCTCGGCTTAATCCTTCTGGCCTATACGCTCACCATCGGTGCGACCGAGGCGCAGCAAGTTGCCCCTCCAAGCTCCGGGGTTATCGGAAAAGTCCAGTCATTTACTGGCCGCTCGCTCGACATTCAGACACCTTCAGGCGTAGTCCACGTTGAAGTCAAGCAGCCGCTCACAACCTATAAGCAGATACCGTCGGATTTGAATCATGTTACGTCCGCGTCGTATGTCGGCGTTGCGTCGACTGAGCAGCCCGACGGAAAAGAAGTAGCGAAGCAGATCATCATATTTCCAGCGGAACTGAGTGGAGCGGCAGAAGGTAGCGTTCTGACAGACCCGCCGGGTGCAACGACTCACAGCAGAATGACGAATGGCTCCATCTCTCGCCCTGCTGTATCGCACTCACGCATGACGAACGGCACGGTACAGAAAGGCAGGAGTACCACCCTGGTGGTCCAGTATCAGGACGGCGCCAAGACAATCTCCGTGCCTGCAAACACTCCCGTAACGGAAGTCGCACCTGAACAAGTCACATTCGCTACTGGCGATGTCGTCTATGCGAAGACTGAGAAGCTGCCAAACGGATCGCTTGTGACGGACAAGATTTTCCAGTTCATTCCAGCGGCGTCGAGCGATGCCAAGTAAGGGTTCAGAGCGATTCTAATGAGCCATTCAACACTTCCTGATTGTGAGGCGAACTCTACGAGCACGTTGCCGGAACAGCCGAGCGTGCTCGTCGTCAGGAAACACCATTTCCTGGTGCGCTGGAGTCACTGGCTGAATATCCCGATCCTTCTTGGCCTCATTCTGAGTGGCATCTCTATTTACTGGGCTTCGCCGATCTATCAACACAAGCCAGATCCGAATACCGGGAACTTCGATGTGGCGGCGGATATTGGAGTCTGGATATGCGCTCATGTGCCCGGACAGCATCATTACAGCAGTCCACCCGACTGGATTTACAACCACATGAGCCTTGGGCCGGGCATGTTAGCGCCGGCCCTCCGTCTGCATTGGCTGTGCGCATACTCGTTCATGCTGAATGGCATGGTGTACGTTGCGGGGCTGGTCATGGGAGGAAACTGGCGCTCCTTGCTGCCTCGCCAGACCGATCTGCTTGACGCGATCAGGATGCTCCGATACTACTTGGGCTTTCCCTTCGCTAAACTGGCACGCCGCCAATGGCCGCATCCCCTTTTCAACACAAAGTACAACGCGCTCCAGCGCGCGGCATACTTTTTTGTTCCTGTCGCCGGCTTCCTTTCGGTCGCTACGGGATGGGCGATTCACAAGCCCATGCAACTCCATTGGCTGGCTGCGCTTTTCGGAGGGTACAACGCAGCGCGTGTCTGGCATTTCTGGCTTATGTGGGTCTACATCCTCTTCGTAGTGCCGCATGTAATTCTGGTTTTCGCCGACGGGTGGGACACGCTGCGCAGCATGGTCGTAGGTTGGTCAACAAGAGTAGAGCGGTCGAAGGTCGTCGTAAATGAACAATGACGGAAAGGGCGATTCATTGCAAGGGGAAGACACACCTTCGACGGGTGTGGAACCGGAAGTGAAATCTGTCTCCGTGAAAAACCCGCAAAGCTTCTTTGAAGAGCGACCTCTCCCGGCAAGTGAAATGTCTCCCCGGGTCCTGCGTTATCAGAGCCGGCGCGACTTTCTGGGGTTTGGGGCTGGCGCTCTGGCAGTGCTAGCAGGCGCTGGATTTCTCCTGCCACGAGATACGCTCAGTCGCTTGGGTGTGCGTCGAAATATGGACTTTCCAGGGAAGGAATGGTTTCTAAACAAAGCACTATGCATCGACGATGATGTTGCAGAAGCGCTCTACTCGGTAAATCGCAGCGTGCCCACCTACACCAAATCGCAGATCACTCCTCTCAAGAATAACTACAACGGAACTACTCCCGATCCTGGCTATATTCCTGGATGGAAGTTGACCCTGGATGGGCTCGCTTCTGGCCTGAGCATCTCTCTCGATATTCGGAATCTCCTTACTAGCTTCTCGGTGCATGAGCAGATTACCAGGCTGGTTTGTGTTGAAGGGTGGAGTGCGATCGCGTGGTGGGCGGGCCTGAGATTCGATGATCTGCTTCGCACCTACCCACCAATGTCGCAAGCGAAATGGGCGCTGGTGGAGTCTTCGGTCAATCTCGATGCCTCGGGGAACCCTGACCCGTACTATATGTCGATCGACTTGGCGACGGCCCGCCATCCACAGACGCTGCTCGCCACACACTTCAACGGCCGGCCTCTCACCGTGGATCATGGAGCGCCGCTGCGTCTGCTGGTACCCTTGAAACTTGGTTTGAAGAATGTGAAGGCCATCACCAGAATTACGTACGTCGTGGAAGAGCCAAGAGACTATTGGGCCGAGCGTGGATATTCCCGCTACGACGGAATCTAACGCCTTTCAACAGGAGAGATTGCAAGAATCCTTCGCCGCGAGCGATGGAGATCTATTTTGCGAAGTTCAATCAAGTTAAGCGACGTAGAGAACTTGTATTCATGAACTCTAGGAACCATGTGGCCCAGTCTGCAGGAGCAGCTGGCAAGCGGGCGGCCGTCATAGTGCCTGACGGATCAATTGATGCTCTGCTACAATTCCTTCACGGGGCAGGGACAACTGCTCTGGGTTGGGGTTTGCCTGCAGCACAGTTTTGGACGGGTTTAGCTCGTTGTCCATGGCGCCCGTTAACCTTAGGGGGACGTAGTTCAGTTGGTTAGAACGCTGCCCTGTCACGGCAGAGGTCGCGAGTTCGAGTCTCGTCGTCCCCGCCATTCATTCCGAGCACTTGCGAAGAGGGAATGGCCCCACCTGGTGGTTTTGTAACGTTCTTTGTGACGTAATCCTCCGAATTTGTCCCTCCCGCAAGCGCAACGAGCGCCTTCCTCTTCGCTTCGATTCGAACATGGCAGTAACAAGCTAACATCCGCGGGGAGACGTGACCGTAATATCACAATCTCCATGTTCACGGTCGTGTTTGAAAGACCTTTGGCCTTGCGTGCCCTACGCAAGCGGAGTGCCAAGATACCTGCCGCGAAAGAAAGCGACCCTGATTGAAATATTGAAGTTCGGATGCTCAACGACACTTAGTTGATCGCGTGAGGCGTGAGTCCGCAGAAAGCTGTCCCATAACATTCCCACGCCAACGTTCTCCAAAATATACCTTGACACGTATATGCCATATAGAGTATATAAAGCATATGGAATCTGTGTTCGAAATTATTGCGGAACCGAACCGCCGCGCGATATTGAGCCTCCTGGTCTCGTCCCAGCAGTCGGTCGGAGAGATCGAGCGCCAGCTTCGTATGTCGCAACCCACCGTGTCCAAGCACCTGCGCGTGCTCCGCGATGCCGGTTTCGTGGAATCCACGGTGGACGCGCAGCGCCGTCTCTATCGGCTGAAACCTGAACCATTTGAGGAGCTGGATGCCTGGCTGGCTCGGTTCCGCCGGTTCTGGTCCGCTCACCTGGATGCTCTCGAACGCCACCTCGATCGTATGGATCATCAACAGTATGATTCATCAACAGCAACGAAAAGGAAGACTAAGGAGAAGACGGCGCGGCCCAAACCGCGAACGTGACAAAGGAGAAATGAAATGAAAATCAAAGTGACCAGCCTATACGTGGACAACCAGGACAAGGCCCTACGCTTCTATACGGAGGTGCTCGGGTTTACCAAGAAGACGGACTTTTCGCAGGGGCCATATCGCTGGCTGACCGTGGCCTCGCCCGACGAGCCGGACGGCACGGAGTTGCAGCTGGCGCTGAACAACAACCCCGCAGCCAAAGCGTATCAGCAGGCAATATTTCAGCAGGGCCAGCCCGCGGCCATGTTCAACACCGACGATGTGCAGGCCGAATACGAGCGTATGAAGGAGCGCGGCGCCGAGTTCACCATGCCGCCAACGGATGTGACAGCCTCGAAGATCGCCATGCTCAAGGACACCTGCGGCAACCTTATTCAGTTGACGCAGCTGAAGCGCTGGTAGGGCAGACGGTGAGCGGATGATCCGGGCTCGGATGATCCGGCTCACATTATCCAGGCTGACGTAAGGAGAAGAAGATGACCGTTCGCGAGCAGTACACACCGGGTCCGGCCAGCGGAGCGCGGATACAAAAAGACCGGGGGCAAAACGGTAGTAATAAAGACAAGTGGACTCTCATTCTCGTACGAGAGCTGCGCCACTCGCCGGAGAAAGTCTGGCAGTCGCTTACCGATCCGGCGCATCTGCGCGAGTGGGCGCCCTTCGACGCCGAGGGGAGCCTGGGTACGGTTGGAGCCAAGGTGAAACTCACCACGGTGGCAGCGCCGACGCTGCGCGTCACCGAAACAACCGTGACGCGCGCCGACGCTCCCGAGTTGCTCGAGTACAAGTGGGGTGACTTCGACATGCGCTGGGAACTCGAAGCCTCTGAGGGTGGTACGCGCCTCACGCTGTGGACCAACATCGGTCACCGCTTCATCGCAATGGGCGCTGCCGGATGGCACATTTGTTTCGATGTTCTGGATCGCCTGCTCAGCGGAACTCCCATCGGACGCATTGTCGGCCCCGAGGCGATGAAATTCGGCTGGCAGCGATTGAACGCGGAGTACGCCAAGCAGTTCGGGATTGAAACGCCCAAGTGGACGCCTCAGGCCAGGCCGGAGTAAATGACCCGGCATCACCGATAAAAGGAGGATAAATTAATTATGACAGAAGCCGCCAAACGTTCAATTTTTCGCTGGGTTCACATCATCTGTGGTGTTCCGATACTCGGTTACATCTATGATTCGCCTTCGGATACTCACAACTACGCATTCAGCGTTAGGTATGTCTTTCTTCCTGTGCTGCTCCTTTCGGGGCTTTGGATGTGGAAAGGCTATCTCCTTCGGCGACTTATTTCGAAGAGATCGCCGAACAAAACTACTGGCATGAAAACAAGACGAGAATTGGAGGCGTAGAGATCCAATGAATCCATCGGAACGCATTGACCAACTGATCGCAGGACTCACAGACTGGCGTGGCAAGACGCTCGCCAGCGTCCGCAAAATCATCCTTGAGGCCGACCGGGAGATCATCGAAGAATGGAAGTGGATGGGAAGCCCGGTGTGGTCTCGCGACGGAATGATCGCGGTCGGCAATGCCCACAAAGATAAGGTGAAGCTTACCTTTTCCCACGGGGCGAGCCTCCCAGATACTGACAAGCTATTCAACGCGGGCCTCGGAGGCAACGCGTGGCGAGCGATCGATCTTTTCGAGGGCGATAAGATTAACGAGCGTGCTCTAAAAAATCTCGTCCGTGCCGCCGTTGATTACAATCAGATCAAATTGAAGCGGAAAGCGCCTGCGGGTACTCGAGCGAAAGTACATAAAAGTAAATAGGGATGAAGCAACCGCTCCTATCCGCTGGGCACCAACCAGCGGAAAGGATCCCAGTTCTTTCTAGAATGGACTCCCGGCGCTGCCGGCGGCCTTCAAACATTGACTTCGCCTTTTCTGGTTGGCATAATTTCGATCGGTGTTGGAGTTCGCCTTTAACCGCCCAACGGGCAGATGACTCCTACGAAGAAGGGAAAGTTTCTTGGTAGGGGTTTGTGTTCTCGTACCCGTCAATCCAAGAGATTTCCGATCTTCAGTTGCAAAGCGAAAGAGATTCCTGGTTGCGTCTTAGCAAGCACGTGGGTGTGACGCGATGCCCGAAGAGTCGGCCAATTCGCTCAACTCGAATCACGAGCGGCGTCTAAGTGTGACCTGCCGCTACATCGACAAACTGCTTGCGGAAATGGAGAGCATGTTGAATGTCTCCTCGTCCAAGCTTGCTTTCCCGCAGTACATTTTCGATCTAACTTCCGCCCAGAGACTCGTGGTCGAGGACTACATCAGCCGCATCCGGACGCAGCTGATCAGGGTGCTGGATCGGCAAAACATCGAACGACCACGGGCCGATATCCCTGTGGCACGGTCACTCCACTCAACACTTGCGTTCGTGAACATCGCGGCCGAAGAGTTGAAACCCCAATACATGCGCGGCTATGGTGAGGTTCCGCCTGCAGCCGCAGCCGAATTGAACGGCATTGCCGGGGAACTCCAGGACCTGGTGAAGCAATTGGATCAGTATTTAATACGTGGCGCAGGAGAGAACTTGCAGCAGCGACTGGAGAACGCAGACGGTTCAGGAACAGACAAAAATTCTGCACCGGCGCATGGACGAACCCGCCCATAGTGACGAAAACCGTTGACTTCGACAGGTATCCTTTGCTGTACTTGTGCTGTTAACTACGGTGAAGGAGTTCACCGTCAACCGCTGTCCCAACTCTTAAGCCGGAACAGCTGATGACTCCTGACAAGCGGATTCTTGTCGCGGAGTCATGGCACCGGCAGCGATCCGCATAACTAGTGGAGATGGTGTCCCATGGAGAATGTGTGGGTTCTGGCAGCCGTGTGGGTTGGCCTGGCTCTGATCGCGACGCTGATTGCGATTTGGCTCAAGATGTCCACCGCGCTCAGCGAGATTGTTGTCGGCACCGTGGCGCAGCTGGTAATCGGCGCCCTTTTCGTGCATGCCGAACTCGGCGGGAAGACAAGCTGGATCAGCTTTCTCGCCGGCACGGGCGCGATTGTCCTCACATTTCTGGCTGGAGCCGAACTGGATCCCCAGATCTTCCGGACGAAATGGAAAGAAGCGACGGTGATTGGACTCGTCGGTTTCTTCGGGCCGTTTCTTGGGTGCACCGCAATCGCCCACTACGTCTTGCACTGGACCGGACGCGCGAGTTGGCTGGCCGGGGTCGCCCTTTCGACCACTTCTGTGGCGGTCGTATATGCGGTGATGTTGGAACTGGGTTTCAATGTTACCGATTTTGGCAAGGCGGTGCTGGCCGCCTGCTTCATCAACGATCTTGGAACCGTGATTGCCCTGGGAATGATCTTCTCGCCATTCACTATCAAGACGCTGATTTTCGTGGTGGTCAGCATGGTGGTCTTCGTCGTCCTTCCTTTTCTTACGCCGCGATTCTTCAGAAAATATGGAGGGCGTGTTTCCGAATTGGAAGCCAAGTACATACTCTTCCTGCTGTTCGCAATGGGGGGATTGGCAGTCTGGTCGGGCAGTGAAGCAGTCTTGCCGGCTTACATCGTCGGCATGGTGCTGGCCGGCAGCGTTGGCAAGGATCACGTTCTCATACGGCGTCTACGTACCCTGACCTTCGGATTGCTTACGCCGTTCTACTTCATCCGCGCGGGATCGTTTGTGTCTGTTCCTGCATTGAGCGCGGCCCCACTGGTATTTGTTGTGCTGTTTTTCGCCAAGATGCTGTCGAAAGTAATTCCTCTGTTCCCCACGGTAAAGGCATTTGACTATCAGAAGGAAGAAGGGGTGTACTTCACATTGATGATGTCTACCGGGCTGACGTTTGGAACTATTTCCGCGCTGTTCGGTCTGAATCACGGTGTCATCAGCCAGGCGCAATACTCTCACCTGGTGGCGACGGTAATCGGCAGCGCCGTGGTGCCGACTATGATTGCCAATGCCTGGTTCATGCCGAGACACTTGCTGGCCACCAGGACAAAGGAAGAATCGACCTTACCCCAAGCCGTGGGCAAGGACGCGGGCTGAGGAGGGAGCAGGGAACAATGACTGGAAAACGGCGAAACCTGCATTTTCGGAAGTTTCTCGTTGGTTATGACGGATCTCCGCAATCGGAGAAAGCTGTCGATGTGGCGTTTTCTCTGGCGGAATGCATTGACTCAACCGTGCTGATCTTCGCGGTGGCGCGGCCCCCGGAACCGCCGACTTCGGTCGAATTGGAAGCGGTGCTCGATGACGCGAAGGAGCACTTTGAAGAAGGATTCAAGAAGATTATAGAGCGGGCCCGCGCCCACAGTTTAGAGGTAAAGACCGACATGGCAGTGGGGCATCCTGCGGAACAGATCATTCATCGCGCCGAGATTGAGGGTATCGACCTGATCGTCCTCGGCAGACGCGGCAAGTCGCTGTTCAAGAGGATGATCCTGGGATCGACTTCGGAGCGGGTGCTCAGATATGCGCATTGCCCTGTGATGGTCGTCCATTAGTCGAACCGCAGAGCGTGCCGTTTTAAGTTTGCGGCATCGCCGGCCGTTTGGGTGGATGTAGAAGAAGAGGAAAGGAACAGAGCGATTTGCTGAAATACGTGATGGTTGGCATCGGAGGCTGTCTGGGGTCGATTCTGCGCTTCTGGCTCGGCAGTTACATCGGCAGCAGAATGGGAACTCGCTTTCCCTACGGAACGTTCGTGATCAACATCACGGGATCGTTTCTGATTGGCCTGGTCTTCGCTTTGTTGACGGCGAAAACTCAGTGGAGCCCCAACTGGCGCTATCTGATTCCGATCGGTTTTATCGGAGGCTACACCACATTTTCCAGCTTCGAGTATGAGACGCTGCGGTCGATCCAGGATGGCCAGATTGGGCTGGGGCTTCTCTACGTGGCAACCAGCGTGGGTTTCGGGTTCGTGGCGGTTTGGGGAGGCATGATAGCCGGGCGGGCAATCTCGTGAAAGTTGAAGCTGCTGTTCAGAGAGGGCTCTAATTTCAGGAGGACAACGTGCTTACAGCGGGACCGGGCAAGAAGGTCGGCATCTACGTGGCTGAGGACCAGCAGTACCACGGCAGCGCCGCCTATGCCGCTATTCTCGATTTTCTCTTCTTCCACGGCGTGTCGGGCGCGACGGTCACGCGCGGTATCGCCGGATTTGGCTCCGATCACCAGCTTCATAGCGATCGCCTGGTGGATTTGGCAATGCATTTTCCGGTGAAAGTGGAGTTCATCGAAGCCGCGGAAAAGGTGGAGGAGCTATTACCCAAGCTTCACACCATGGTGGGTACTGGACTGATCGAGATGCACGACACCACCATCGTCAAACCTGCCGAAAAGAAACAGAAGCACCCCGCGCCCGCGGTTCCTGCCTTGAGGAGCGAAGGCAAAGCCAAGATCATGCGGATCTACATCGGCGAGAACGACAAGTGGAATGGCAAACCATTGTATGAAGCCATCGTCAACGGTCTGCGAGCTCACGACATTGCCGGCGTAACCGTTTACCGCGCCATTCTCGGCTACGGGGCCAACCGAAGAATTCGCAAAGACGCTGCGCTCAGCCTTTCTCACGATCGCCCGATCTTACTTTCGGTGGTTGATACGGAAGAAAAACTGAGGGCATTCATGCCCATTCTTGACCAGATGGTGAAGCAAGGCTTGGTCGTGCTATCCAACGCTGACGTAATCAAGTACGCCCATAATTATCAGAAGACCGAGCGGCGGGAGGAGACACGAATATGAAGCTCGAAGGCAAAGCCAAAATGTTGCGCATCCATTTTGGCGAGGACGACAAATGGCGCGGCAAGCCGCTCTACGAGGCCATCGTAGCCAAGTGCCGCGAACTCGATATAGCCGGCGCCACGGTGTTACGCGGAATCGAAGGCTACGGCGCCAGCACGCTCATTCATAAGAAGCACCTGCTGTGGTCCTCCGATCGCCCAATCATGGTCGCGGTGGTCGATACCGAACAGAACATCGGCAAGTTGCTTCCGGCCTTGGATGAAATGGTGGGCGAAGGCTTGATCGCGATGTCTGAAGTGGAGGTGATCCGCTACGTGCACCAGGAAGGAGTGCGCTCTCCAGCTCCGTAGCCAGGATACAGCCAGGAGCAAAACCATTCAGGAATGAGTTATGGGAACAGACTCAAAAGAGGACTCGCTGCTTGAGAGCCCGGTTTCCTTGCCGGTCACACGTTCACATTCGCAGGACCGGCAGGCCTCTCCTGGAAATTCTCAAGGAGAATCGGCTCTCTTGCGCTTGGCCGAGTTGGCTGACGAGTTTGACGCCAAACAAGTCGCTGCCGATGCGCGGTCCGTGGCAGAGCGTGTATCCGAGGGTCGCTTCTACGTCGCATGTATTGGTCAGTTCAAGCGCGGCAAATCCTCTGTCCTGAATGCGCTGGTGGGCGCGAGCGTACTGCCTACTGGAGTCGTACCGGTCACCACCGTGCCCACAATCGTCCGCTACGGCAGCCATGCGGCTGCTCGCGTCCGCTTTGAAGCTAGCGCCGGAGGGTGGACGGACATTCCAGTTAACACTGTCGACGAGTACGTCTCTGAAGAGAAGAATCCTGAGAACGCGAAGCATGTAGCTGCATTAGAAATTTTTGTGCCCAGTCCGCTGCTTGCGACTGGCATGTGTTTCGTGGACACCCCCGGACTGGGATCGGTATTCACCGGCAATACAGCAGCGACCCAGGCCTTCATTCCTCACATTGATGCGGCGCTCGTCGTAATCGGGGCTGATCCTCCGCTCGCTGGCGAAGAACTGGTACTGGTTGCCGCAGTTGCGCGGCACGTTCAGGATCTGATCATCGCTCTGAACAAAGCAGATCGGACTACGGACACGGAACGAGCCGCGGCGGTGGCCTTCGCGCGACAGCAACTCGAAAAGCGACTCCGTCAACAGTTTGCCGGACCTTTGTTTGAAATCAGCGCAGCGGAACAGCTCGAACATCGCGGAACCGGGCGAGACTGGAGCAAGCTGGTAGCTTGGCTGAACCATTTGGTCGAAAGCTCGGGCCGCCGAATGATCCAGGCAGCCTGCGACCGCGCTGTTGAACGGATCAGCGAGCAACTCCTCGTCATCATTACGGAAGAACGCGAGGCGCTTCAACGACCGATCGAAGATTCAGAGAGACGTATCGCCGTCATGAAGCAGACCATTGCCGATGCAGAGCGTTCGATGCTGGAACTCGCTTATCTCTTTATGGGCGAGCAACAGCATATCTCTGACATGTTTGTCGACCGGCACAAGGCGTTTCTCGCACGCGCGATGCCGCAGGCACACAAGGAGTTTGATGTCTCGCTGCAGTCGATGTCTCGCGGGCCAGGTCCATCGTATCGCCGGCGCACCTTCCGCGAGGCGCAGGAAATAACTCGGCGTCATGTCATGCCGTGGTTTAAACCCGAGCAGGAAGAAGCAGAAAAAGAATACCGGCGAATTGCGTTGCGGTTCGTGGAGATGGCGAACGAGTTTCTCAAGAAGCTCGCGAATGCCGGTATTCCCGAACTGGCGCGGATGCCCCACGCTCTCGATCCGGAAAGCGGATTTCGCGTTCGCTCGGAATTCACTTTCCTGGACTTCATTGAAGTCGCGCAGCCTGCTTCACCGCTGCGCTGGCTGGCTGACCTGACTCTTGGCCTTGTGGGCGCGCGGAGGATCATCAACAACGATGCGCGCAGGTTTCTCACCAGGCTCCTCGAAACCAATAGCACTCGTGTGCAGAGCGATATTCTCAACCGGGTTCAGGAGAGCCGAGGGAAGTTAGAAGCCGAGATTCGCAAACTATTGCACGAGGTGAACCGGATCGCCGAGCAGGCGCTGGCCCGCGCCAAAAGGGTACGAGAAGAAGGTGCCCCTGCAGTGCAAGCGGCGTTACAGCGGCTCGACTCCTTGGAACAGGAAGTGCGCGCACTCGGTGCGCCTGAAATCTCGGAAAAGTGAACCGCAGAAAATGCGCGTAGGTTGCCGAGCCGGCGCTCGCCGATCTTTAAGGCTCGCTCACAGAATTGATCGCACAACCCCGCCATCCACGCGCAGGGCTGCCCCGTTGGTCGCCGAGGACACGGGACTGCACACGAAAGCAACCAGCGCGGCAACTTCTTCGGGTTTGGCGAAGCGCTTCAACAGTGACGAGGGGCGCATGGTGCGAAAAAACTCTTTTTCCACCGTGCCGGCGTCGGTCTTCTGCTGGGCTGCAAACGCTTGGACAAACTTCTCCACACCTTCCGACGCGGTAGGCCCCGGCAATACTGAGTTGACCGTTACATTTGTCCCGGCCGTGGTTTCGGCGAGGCCCCGCGCGACTGCGAGCTGCGCCGTTTTAGTCATTCCGTAGTGAATCATCTCGGCCGGAATTTGCACCGCGCTTTCACTCGAGATGAAAACGACCCGCCCCCAATTGCGTTTTTTCATTCCAGCAAGGTAATGGCGGCTAAGACGCACTCCGCTCATGACATTGACTTCGAAAAGACGCTGCCAGTCATTGTCATCGATCTGCTCAAACGGCTTTATTTCAAAAATCCCCGCGTTGTTCACCAAAATGTCGGTATCTGGAAAGCGACTCGTGAGTTTCTGCGTTCCTTCAGCCCTTCCGACGTCTGCGGCCACCCCATCCACTTTGCCGCGAACGCCGGCGGCCCGAAGCTTGTCGATGGCTTCGTTGACCCGCTGTTCTGTCCTGCCATTTACAACCACGGAAGCGCCTTCGTTGGCGAGCGCTTCTGCAATTGCAAAACCGATACCGGCCGTGCTTCCGGTGACCACAGCGCGCTTACCGTTCAGTTGCAGATCCATGTCGTCTTCGATGCGGCTGCGGAAATCGAGGATTCAACGGTTTGGTTGCGGCCGCGATCGGCGGATCTGCTCCTAATCGCGCTCAGTGAGTCGATTCAGATTTGCGCGACTTGCCCGAGTCCTGCGCAGTATCCACTGGGCCAGCAAAGAACGTCACCACTGCATCGCGAAACTGCTCAGGCTTCTGGATATGCGGTATGTGGCCACAGTCGGGAACTTCGATCAAGGTTGACCCCTTTATGGCGGCATGCGTTTTGCGGCCAAGCTCGGGGTATTGCCCGGCAACCAATTGCAAGGCTGGTGGCAAGCGATTCTTGCCGACGACGGTGCGATCGTCTTGCCCGATCATCAGCAGCGTCGGGCGGCTGATCTCGCCCAGTTCGTAGACGACGGGCTGCTCGTAAATCATCTGGTCGGTGAGCGCCGAAGACCACGCATCGCGTGGATACTCGCCGGTGCCGAGCACGCTGGCCTGATCCTGAACATAGACCTCATATTCCGGCTTCCATGCTCCCGGATAGTAGGTCTTCTGATAGTCGCGCATCTTCTCGTAGGTCTGGCTAAATTCCGCCTCATACTGGTGTTGCAGCGAAATGTAAGGAACGAGTTTGCGGTAATCCTCAAGCCCAATGGGATTCTCCAGCACCAGTTTCTCGACCGCCTCGGGGAACAGCAGCGTAAAACGCACGCCCAGCATCCCGCCCATCGAATGCGCAACCACATCAACCTGCTTGACGCCCAGATAATCGAGCAGCACCTTCGTATTTTGCGCCATTTGGTAAAAGCTGTAATGGATGTCGGGCCGTGACGACGCGCCGAAGCCCAATTGATCAGGCGCAATCACACGATAGCCTTTCTGCGCCAGGAACTCGATGGTGGATTCCCAGTAAAAGCCCGAGAAATTCTTTCCGTGCAACAGGAGCACGGTTTTTCCGTTAGCAGCGCCCGTGGGCTGGACGTCACGGTAGGCTAGGCGCAGATCCTGCCTTTCAACCTGCAACGGGAAAAATTGCACGCTGTACTTCGCGTGAAGCGCCTGTCCCTGCTGCGCAAACAACGACGGTGGCGAGATTGCTCCGAGCAGGATGAGTGCGAGCAGCGCGTGAGCTTCAAATCGATGAAGGTCGACCATGAACTCTATCTCCGAGTCGTATTCTGCGCTCAGTCACTCTATTGCTTTGAATCTCACCGGCGATCGCCCTCTTTCAGGAACGTCCCTTCCTGCAGTTCCGTGAATGCCTGCCGCAACTGCTCCTGCGTGTTCATCACGATCGGACCATACCAGGCGACGGGTTCTTCGAGCGGCCGTCCTGAGACGAGCAGAAATCGGATTCCATCATTCCCGGCCTGCACCGTGACCTCGTCGCCGCGATCAAAGAGGATCAGCGAACGGTTATCCGCCTCTACGGGAGGAGCGGTGTCCAGCCACTTGATCGCCTCGGTCGGCACCGCGAGCGGACCCGACGCGTTGCAGAATTTTCCGCTGCCGGAAAAAACATAGGCGAAAGCATGACGAGCCATCTCCACCGGAAGCGTCTTTCTTTTGCCGGGAGAAACCGACACGTCGAGATAGATGGGATCGGCGGCAACTCCGACCACTGGGCCAGTCTTGCCCCAGAAACTTCCGCAGACGACTCGCACGTGGGTGCCGTCGTCATCCTTGATTTCAGGTATCTCAGCAGCCTTCACTTCCTGGTAACGGGGCGCGGTCATCTTGAGCGATGACGGAAGATTGCCCCATAACTGAAATCCATGCATCCGCCCCGTCCGGTCGCCTTTCGGCATCTCCTGGTGAATGATGCCGCTGCCAGCGGTCATCCACTGCACATCGCCGGACGAGATGACGCCGCTGTTGCCGATACTGTCGGCATGGTCGACGGTTCCGGCAAGCACATACGTGATGGTTTCGATTCCCCGGTGAGGATGCCAGGGGAAGCCCGCCAGATAGTCCTCTGGCACATCGTTGCGGAAATCGTCGAGCAGCAGGAACGGGTCAAACTCTTTTGTATTTCCAAAACCGAATGCGCGGCGGAGGTGCACGCCCGCACCTTCGAGTGTCGGTTTCGATTTGATTAGCCGTTTAACCGGTCGGATCGACATATTGAACTCCAGTGCAAAGTATTTATGCTCTTCCGCGCATCAGGCTCGGAAGCATCGTCACCATCGATGATATTGGCAAACTTTCAAGCTCGCGCCTTATCGAGCATTTCTGTCCAGATGCCTTTTGATTTTAGAATAAGCTCGACCACCTCGCGGACCGCGCCGTGGCCTGCGAGGGCTCGCGTAGTGTAGTGCGCGGCCTCTTTTACCTCCGGGACGGCATCACCCACGGCAACGGCGAGGCCGGCGCGGCGCATCAAGGGAATATCCGGAAGATCGTCGCCGATATAAGCGACAGCGGAATCCGACACGCCCGCCTTTCGCAGGATTTCTTCGTACGCCGGCATTTTCACCGGCTGCTTCATGTAGACAAATTCCATTTTCATTTCCTGGGCGCGGCGCAGGAGCGCCGCACTTTCGCGACCTGTGATGCAACCCGTGCGCAGGCCGGCGGTTTGTGCAAGCGTAAGGCCCTGGCCATCGTGCGCGTCAAAAGTCTTGATTTCGAGGGCGGTGCCGTCGGTTTGCGAGAGCAGGGTGACACCGCCGTCCGTCATAGTGCCGTCCACGTCCATGAGAAGCAGTTTGATTTTCGCCGCGCGCTTCTTGAGTGCGGGAGAAAGTTTGGGAAAGCCGGCCAAAGAAGCCTCCAAAAGAAAAGATAAGACAAAGTCTAAGTTAAGACCCCAACCGGCTGCACGGCAAATGCACTCTCCTGCTCACGTTCCTGCTGCTGCGTGAACTAACCCCAGGGTGTTAATGTAGAGGCCGCCTTCGTCTGGGATCGCCTGCGTTTGTGCGAGTAATGCGGGAAGGGAACGGTTTTGAATCGGCTTTTTCAGACACCGCGATCTCCAAAAGGTTAGCAGCAGCACAGTGGGTACGGGCGATTGACAGAAGCAACTGAAGCAACTGAAAAGAACTTGAGGCCGCCGGGCTCATCGAGTTTGTGGCGCCCCCTGCGTGTGCCGACCTTCCGCAATCTTTTGGTCGCCGATGTTGTCTCCGATATCGGCACTTTCATGCAGAACGTCGGCGCTGCATGGCTGATGGTCTCACTCGGCGCGGGGCCGATTTACGTCGCGCTCACTCAAACCGCCTCTTCACTACCGTATTTTCTGCTGGCTCTTCCCGCTGGTTCCGCCGGCGATATCGTCGACCGCCGCAAGCTCATTCTGTTCACCGAGACTTGGATGATGAGCGTGGCGCTGCTGCTCGCGGTCTTGACCATCGCGGGTTTTATGTCGCCTTGGCTGCTGCTGACGCTGACGTTTGCGCTCTCAGCCGGAGACGCATTTGAAACACCGACGTGGCGCGCAATTTTGCCTGAATTGGTGCCCAAGGGAGACCTTGCGCCAGCATCTGCGCTGAACGGGATCGAATTCAATCTCGCGCGGGCGGTTGGGCCGGCGCTCGCGGGCGTTGTTATAGCCGCCGCCGGTGTCGCCACAGCCTTTGTCGTGAACTTCGTGTCGTTTTTCGGAGTCATTCTCGTTGTGGCGCGGTGGAAAAGGCCGATTCGCAAGCCGACCGCTCCGCCAGAAACGCTGGGGGGAGCCACGGTCGCCGCCGTTCGTTACGTGCGCCACTCGCCCGCAATCCTCAACGTCGTGGCTCGGACGGGCATAGTCATGTTTTTCTCGAGCGCACTCTTTGCGTTACTGCCGACGGTTGCTCGGAGCGTGAATGAGACTGCGATCGGCTATGGGCTGTTGCTGGGATGCTTTGGAGCCGGTGCAATTGGCGGTGCTTTGATAATGCAGCCGGCCCGCGCCCGGTGGTCGAACGAGATCGTTGTCTCGGCTGGCGTTGTGATCTTTGGGTTGGTAATTGTAGCGATCAGTGGCTTACACAGGTTGAGCACACTCGCTCCGGTCATGCTGATTGGCGGCGCGGCATGGGTCCTCTTCATTTCTCTTATCAACGCTCTGGTCCAGAACCTGGCCCCGGATTGGGTACGAGCCCGAGTTCTAGCCATCTTCATCCTCGTTTATCAGGGAAGTTTCGCACTGGGGAGCGCCGCTTGGGGCACTGTCGCCCAACGAGCAGGCATCCGGGTTGCTCTTGTCTATGCCGGGGTTGGAACAATCGCGACTACGGTGTTCGCGCTTTTCGCAAAGCTGCCTGACTCGACCGCGGATCTGAGTCCATGGAACCACTGGCGTATGCCTGTTGTTGTCAGCAAGGTTGCAACTAACCTTCAACAGGGACCGGTCCTGGTCACGATCAAGTACTCTGTGATTCAAGAACGGGAGGCAGAGTTCGTGGAGATGATTCATCAATATGGTCGCATACGACGCCGCGATGGTGCGTACCGGTGGGGGATCTACCGTGATATCGAAGTCGCGGATCGCTATCTGGAGATTTTCCTGGTGCGTTCGTGGGGGGAACATCTGCGTCAACACGAGCGGCAAACCCAAGCGGATCGCGAATTGGAGCTGCGCTTGCGCGGTTACGTCGCTGCCGAGCCAGAGGTGCGTCACCTGATCTATGCGTATTCGAAAGAAACCTAGCTTCTAACGTAGCTTCTAAGAAGATAGCTTCTAAGCGGAGAGTCCACGCCGGTTTTGCCTCACGCGAGCGGCGGTGCTAGACTGCGCCAATGGCTACCAAAAAGAAAACCAAGAAGAAGTCGACAAGGCCGCGTAAAGCTGCTGGCAAGAAGACAAAGCCGACCAAGAAGCAGGCGCGGAAGGTTAGAACTCCCAAGAAATCCGCGAAGAAGGCGGCCACTCCGAACAAAGCCGCAAAAAAGAAGGGCTTGAAGAAGACGGCCAGGGCGAAGACCGCGAGGGCGGGCAACAACAAGAATCAGAACAAAAGCCAAGACCGGGCTTCATCGCCATCCTACCGTGAGACATCGGGATCGCTCTCGGGCGAGGAATCGGGAGATCTGCAGGGCTTGTCGAACGTCGAAACCGCGGATTCGGAGAGTGTTGACGAGTTGATTGAGGAAGGCAACGCGTTCGAAGCTGGGGTGGTGTCGGGCGTTGAAGATGCCGGAGAACACGACGGGAAAGAAGTTCGCACCCATGAGGTGCCCGAAGACGACGTGCCCGAAGAATATCTGGATGAAGAGTAACGCGGCGAGACATAGCCGTCAGTGCATGGGTGAGAAGTAGCTCAGCACCTCATGGACAGTGCATTTGATTATTCGTCGTTTCGCGGCATCCGTCGCGACAAAAGTCATTTGCTTACCAGGCCCGCTCAATCAACGCTCCCGATCAGCCCTCCATGGTGGAGACATCTCCCGCATCAACGCCAGCCTCTCGCGCCTTGAGGATGCGTCGCAGGATCTTTCCGGATCTGGTCTTGGGCAAAGATGCCACAAACTCCAGCGAAGATGGCGTCGCGATCGGCCCCAGTTCTCTGCGAACGTGCTCGATCAGCGCCGCAGCCAGGGCATCGGAAGGCACATGATCGTTGCGAACCTGCACGAACACTTTGATGGTTTCGCCCTTCACGGTGTCGGGCACGCCAATAGCCGCAGCCTCTGCCACTGCGGGATGCGACACCAGCGCGCTCTCGACCTCGGCCGTGCCAATGCGGTGTCCGGCCACATTGAGCACGTCATCGTAGCGGCCGAGCACGGCGATGTATCCGTCTTTGTCTTTGGTCGCGACATCGCCCGTCACGTAGCATCCCGGAATCACCTGCCAGTCGCGTTCGTAGCGGGCCGGGTCGCGCCAGACCGTGCGCAGCATGTGGGGGAAGGGCCGCTTGAGCACCAGGCGCCCGCCAACTCCGGCAAGGGCGGACTTGCCGTTTTCGTCGAGCACATCGGCCTCGGCCCCGGGCAACGCCACGCCTACTCTTCCCGGACGCATTGCCATGGACGGCGGTGTTCCGAGCGTGGGCCCGCCTAACTCAGTTTGCCACCAGTTATCGATGACATATCCCCACTTGCCATCGCCGGCAAGGTGAGTCTGTGCCCAGCGCCAGGCTTCGGGATTCAGCGGCTCTCCCGCGCAAGCGATCACGCGCAAGCTGGTAAGGTCGTGCGCTGCCGGATAGCTCTCACCAAAGCGCATGAACATTCGCAAGGCGGTGGGCGCAGTGAACATCTTGGTTACGCCGTAACGTTCCACGATCTCCCAGGCAATTCCCGGATTCGGGTAGTCGATTGCTCCTTCGCGGAACAGCGTGGTCACACCCGCGCAAAGCGGCGCGTACACGATGTAAGAGTGGCCGACGACCCAGCCAATGTCGGAAGTGCACCAGAAGATGTCGCGGTCGCCCACATCGTAGTAGCTCTCCAAATGGTAGGTCGTTCCCACCATATAACCGCCGTGCACGTGCACCACGCCTTTGGGCTTGCCGGTGGAGCCCGAAGTGTAAAGCAGGAAGAGCGGATCTTCCGCGTCCATTTCCTCTGCCTGGCAATGCGGAGAAAATTTGAGCAGATCGTTGAAGTCGACTTCCCGACGACCGGCAAGTCCGGTTCCGCCCCGCGAAAAAACCACAACCTTCTCGACACACTCCAGGTTGTCCACAGCCTCATCGACGATGGCTTTGAGGGCGATGGTCTTGCCTCGCCGGAAGCCCACGTCCCCCACAATCACGACCTTGGCCTCGGCGTCGGTGATGCGGTCGCGCAGCGCGGTGTGACCCAGGCCGGCATACACGACGGAGTGAATCGCGCCGATTCGAGCGCAGCCCAGCATCGCGACCACGCCTTCGATGGTCAAGGGCATGTAAATGACCACGCGGTCGCCTTTCACCACACCGAGCGATTTCAGGCCATTCGAGAAGCGGCAAACCATCCGGTAGAGCTGTCCATAAGTGACGATGCGCTCGCTGCCATCCTCGCCCAGCCAGATGAAGGCCGCGCGATTGCAGCGGTCCGACTGGGCATGGCGGTCCAGCGCATTGATGGTGATGTTGGTTTTCGCGCCGGTAAACCACTTGTGATGAACTCCATCCCACTCCAGCACGCGGTCCCACTTCCGCGACCACGCGAAGCGCGACGCGTAATCCGCCCAAAATTTCTCAGGGTCTTTCGAGGCGCGGGCACATTCTCCCAGCCAGTCCTTTTGGATGGCGTTGCGGACAACGATCTCGGGCGCAGCGTATTCCTGATCCATGACCAGCAGGTTGGAAATGTTCTCTGGTTTCGAAGAAGTAACCATGCTCATCGTGGAGCTCCTGAGGTGTGATGAACAGCCATCGGACGGGAGTTTGCTGCGCCTCGAAACCCGCGTCAGTGACGCAGATCACAGCGTTGTGTCTTCAACACAGCGACAGTTTGGCACAAGTCGCGCCGATCCGCGATTGCTATTATGGTGCGGCTTCAAAAAAACCACTCAGGGCTGCGCCAATGTTCTGATAGAATTCGCGACCGGAAGGAGATCACCGTCTTATGTTGAAGCTGAAAGTGTGGTTGTCGAGCCTCTTAGTGGTGGCTATCACGGCTGTGCCCGTGATGGCGGCAAACAACGATGCCAAAACCGCAAATGAAAATTCAGCCAACCCAACCGGCGCCGAAGCTAGCCCAACCGCGGCCAGCCCAAGCCCAAACCCAAGTCCGAGCCCTAGTCCAAGTCCGAGCCCAAGTGTGAGCCTGGCCACGACCACGAGCGATGCCAACGTCTCGGCCTTGCTTAATGTGCTGGTGAAAAAGGGAGTGCTGGCATCCACTGAGGCCAACGCCATTCGGAACGCAGCCCCCGGAGCCGAATTCCAGCTCCTGGTAGAAGCGCTCAGCCGCAAGGGTATCTTGAGCGCAGCGGATTTATCCGCGGCCGCGAACCCCGCAGCTCAACCCGCCGCCCTCGCGGCTCCGGTTGTCGCTTCGGAAGCCCTCTCCACATCCGTCGATAGCGCGGAAGCTGGGCAGACTCCTCTACCGTCGCGGGTGGCCGGCGAGATAAAGCCTCCCCCACCGTCCGTGGTAGCAGCAGTTGCGCCGGTCCGGGTGTTCCCAGTTGAACCACCCAGGACTGGCGCTCTAAGCGGGATCAAGGCGGGCCCGATCACGCTTGCGCCTTATGGCTTCATCAAGGCGACCGTCATCCATGACAGCAGCGACCCCGATGGCGACGACTTCCCGTTTCCCGGCTTGTTCCTGAATGCCGGGTCTCTTACAAACACCGGCCCAACCGAGGATCCCGAGGTCCACGTCAAGGCCCGGTCTACCCGCTTCGGGATGAACTTCGAATGGCCGGACATCTCGCCTAAGCTGACGCTCACCGGCAAGATCGAAGGCGACTTCGAAGGCAACTTCAGCGAAGTTGATAACCGCGACGTTTCCTCGATTCGCAGCAACGAACCGCAATTGCGTTTGGCCTTCGTGCGCTTGGATTACCACGCCAGCGATGCCACCGACCTCTTCTTCGTAGGTGGACAGGACTGGACGCTGTTCGGATCCGGCGCAATGGAAAATATCCTGGAAACCACTTTCAACGGCGCATTTTGGGGGAACATTTACACCCGTTCGCCACAACTGCGCGTCGGTTTCATCCAGAACTTCAGTAAGGAGAACAAAGTTAACCTCGAAGGTCAATTCGGGGTCATGATGCCGAGCTCAGGTCAAATCCTGAAGCTCGGGACACTCGGTCTCGCTGGTCAGCTCGGGCAAGGCGAGCGCGAGGGCGCAGACGCCGATCGTCCCGAGTACGAAGGCAGAGTGGCCTTGAGTTACCAACTCGACAAGGCGACTGGCGTCGCCCCGGCACAACTCGCTCTGGCCGGATTCCACTCCAGACGCACGTCGATCGTTCCAAACAGCTCCTACGTTTGCGACGACGGCGAGAACCCGCTGGCTTGCTCCTTAGAGGCTGCCTATCCGAACGGCTTCCAGGCATCCAGCGTGATGTGGGGAGGCCAACTGGTGGCGGCAATACCCACCCGCTGGTTTACCTTGGTGGCGAGCGCTTATAAGGGCGGCGACTTGCGCTTCTACTTCGGAGGCCAAATCAACTCTTACGCCACCGATGTGGCCGGCCTGACTGGCGTATCTGGGCCGTACAACACTTTGGACGGCGGTCCGCTACTTGCTGCAGGTGGGGCTGTGCTCGGTTGCACCGCCGCACTGAATGAGGACGGCGCATGCCCGACCGGGAGCGCTGTGGTTGCTCCGCAGCGGCCCATCCGTTCCTTTGGCGGATTCATCCAGCTCGGCTTGCCGCTTTCTCGTTGGTTCAATGCCGACCCGAAAGGCCACAATGCGGGCTGGCAGCTTCACCTCCTCGTCGGCAAAGACCAGGTGGTGGATCGTGACCTGAATAATCCTGGCTATGTTGGCGCTTACAACGGCGGTGGTACTTCCCCGCTGCCGATGGCGATGGGTAAGGCGTTTGTGGGAACCCTCTACTACAAACTCAATACTTGGGCCTCGTTCGCCTTCGAGCAGTCCATCTACGCGACCCGTATGTTAGATGGCCTCCCGGTATACACAATTGCCGGAGTTCCGTCCAACGAATGGCAAGATCACCGCACCGAATTCGGGCCGATCTTTACGTTCTAAACCGACCCTCCACCCCAGCGGGCCCAAACAGGCCTGCTGGGGTTCGCGGGCCGCATGACCGAAAATGGCCAGCGCAGATTGCGGCACTGGCTATCAAAAAAGAGGACAGACTCCACTCGGCCGGCGGCCGGCAGGCGGGTCTGTCCTCCAAAACCTCCTCCAACGGGGAAAGCTATTGTGCGGGGCGCGCCAGGGGAGGAAAATGTACCAAATCTGCGAGACCGGCTTCCAGAATCGTTCGGGAAAACCGGGTACGCGACACATGCATCCGCAGTATTTGGAGGAGTTGGTCCGATGAGTATGCGTAGAATTGCCGTCCTCGAGGCGGTTTTTTTGCTGTTGGCAATGTTTGCCAACGCCGCGTCGCGCAGCAACATAATGCAGATCAAGGTTCTGGATTCCGTAACTCGAGCGGTGACCGCTGACAACAACAACGGCGTTCCCACAAATTGCGAGCAACTCACTTTCGACGCATATTGCCGTTCCACCAGTACGATACCACTGGTGAGTACCTTGCTGGTGCAGGAAGGCGACGCGCCGCCGTTTCGTATCAGTTGCACCATTGAGTCGAGGTATTCCCATTGCACACCGTTGCCCAAGGGCGCCACTTTCGACGCAAAAAGAGATAAACACGGCATCACCGTCTACTTCGTGGATGACAAAGGCAAGGCACGAAGTCAGTTGTACAAGCTGGCAGATGCGGGGGGAAAGGCCGGTCCGCCGCCGACCGCGGCTGCAGTTGCAACGCAATCCGCGCCGGTCATTACTCAAAATGCCGCTCAAAATGTCGCTCAAAATGCCGGGCAGGCTCCGGCTCCTGTAGTCGCGGTACGGCCTCAGAGTTCAGCGTCACCATTGGCAATGCCCGCCTCGCCGGCCGTCTCCGCGCAGGCAGCTCCGGGGAAGATAAAGTGCAATTTCAGTTCGAACCCCGCCGGTGCCGAGATCACCATCGACTGGAGGTATGTGGGCAACACACCCTCAGAAATCGGCTTGAGTACAGGGACGCACGTCGTCGTCATTTCCATGCCCGGATTTGCGGAGTGGAAGCGGGATCTTACGGTGGCGGCGGATTCAGCCGTGAATGTGACGGCCAACCTGCAAAAGGCGCAGCCCTGAGCCAGTGGCTGTGGCACGACAAATTTGAGCTTTTGCCGTAAATTGGACCGCTGTATGATATCGCGCGAAAAGTAGTGAGGTGGTGCAGAAAAAATTCAGCAGACAAATGGAGGAAGGTATGGCGAATGCTGCACAGGTGGCGAGCAAGCCGGAGTACAGCATCTGGCGCGTGATCGGTGCCTCGTCTGTCGGCACCATGATCGAGTGGTACGACTTCTACATTTTCGGCAGTCTGACTGCCATCCTGGCCTTGAAGTTCTATCCTCCAGGCAATGACACGTTCGCCTACCTCGCTTATCTCGCGACCTTCGCGGTCGGCTTCCTCGTCCGGCCTTTCGGTGCGCTGTTTTTCGGCCGCATCGGCGACCTGGTAGGGCGCAAGTACGCTTTTATCGTGACACTCTCCATCATGGGCTTCTCGACCTTTATCATCGGCCTGTTACCCACCTACGCCACAGCAGGCTGGTTCGCACCCATCGTGTTGCTCGGAATCCGCGTCCTACAGGGATTGGCGTTGGGTGGAGAATACGGCGGCGCTGCCGTTTACGTGGGCGAGCATGTTCCCGACAACAAGCGCGGCTTCTACACCAGCTTCATTCAGATCACGGCCACGCTGGGTCTTTTCGTCTCGCTCATCGTGATCCTGGTTACGCAGAACTCGATGTCGAAGGAAGACTTCGCCGCTTATGGCTGGCGCATCCCCTTCCTGGTCTCCATCATCCTGGTGCTGATCTCCCTCTACATCCGCCTGAAGATGAAGGAGTCTCCCATCTTCGCTCAGCTCAAAAGCGCGGGAATGACCTCCACCCAACCGCTCAAGGATGCATTCACCAAATGGGCGAATCTTAAGCTAGTCCTGATTTCGCTTTTTGGAGCGACCGCGGGGCAGGGCGTGGTCTGGTATACCGGGCAGTTCTACGCTCTGTTCTATATGCAGACCGTCCTGAAAGTGAATGTCAAGACTGCCAATATCGTAGTCGCCATCGCGCTTCTCATAGGGATGCCGTTCTTCACGGTGGTAGGCGCGCTGTCTGACCGTATCGGCCGAAAGAAGCTGATGATGGCGGGCTGCCTGCTTGCCGTCCTCACCTACATCCCGATCTACAAGGCCATGGAGCGCGCTGCGGGCAACAATGTGGTCACCGTAAAATCGTCGCGCAACAAAGTTACTGGCGCAATCGGGTTGGCAGCTATGACCACGGACGCTACCGGCGCTCTGGTCCCTGTCAAGGAAGCTACGAATCCCGACACGACCATGTTGGTGCTCCTGATCTTCATACAGGTTCTCTACGTGTGCCTGGTTTACGGACCCATCGCAGCTTACCTGATCGAGGCGTTCCCAGCGAAAATTCGCTACACTTCGCTGTCTCTGCCCTATCACATAGGCAACGGCGTGTTTGGCGGGTTGCTGCCGTTGATTGGTCTATCCTCGGTGGCTTGGCACGGCAACATTTATGCCGGCCTCTATTACCCGATGATTGTGGCTGGCATGACGTTTATCGTGGGAAGTCTGCTTCTAAAAGAGACGCACGGTGTCCGTATTTGGGCTGAAGCCACCGGAGAACCCTCGGCCGCGGATTGATGAATCTGGCGTTTGCGGGACCCACGCGGGCCGCGTGAACGCCGTGGTGTATGATTCCGACGCCGCCAGCCGCGCAAGCTGCTGGCGGCGTCCGTTTGGGTACATAATAGATTCAGCAATCTTCGAGGAGTAGTCGTATGGCGGAAATACGTCCAAAAGCGCAGGCAGCAAGTGAAGCCACCGAAGCGCAGATCGCTGTCCATTGGCGGGAAGAAGAGTATTACTATCCTCCCGCGAAATTTGTCGGCCAGGCGAATCTCACCGACCCCGAGGTCATGGAGCGCTTCAGCGAAAAGAATTTCCCCGAATGTTTCCGCGAGTACGCCGACCTGCTGGACTGGGATCAGTATTGGCACACCACGCTCGACACCAGCGATCCGCCGTTCTGGAAATGGTTTGTCGGCGGCAAGCTGAACGCCTCCTACAACTGCGTCGACCGCCATCTCGCCAAGTACAAAAACAAAGCGGCGTTGATCTTTGTCCCCGAACCGGAATCGGAAGCGCCCGTATCCGTCACCTATCGCGAACTATACGTAAGAGTGAATGAATTCGCGGCCCTGCTGCGCGATTACTGCGGTCTCAAGAGTGGAGATCGAGTCACCATTCACATGCCGATGGTCCCCGAGTTGCCGATCACCATGCTGGCCTGCGCCCGTCTGGGCGTGATTCACTCGGTTGTGTTTGGAGGCTTCAGCGGCGAGGCGTGCGGCCTGCGCGCCGCCGATTCGGGAAGCCGCGTCCTGATTACGATGGACGGCTACTATCGCAATGGCAAACTGCTCGACCACAAAGCAACCGCCGACATCGCGCTGAACTTTGCCAAGCAGGAAGGCCAGGTGGTGGACAAGGTCCTGATCTGGAGGCGGCACGCCGGCCAGAATGCGTCCGCCTCGCCATTTGTAAAAGGCCGCGATGTCTTCGTCGACGAAATCCTTCCGAATTACGCCGGCCAGTTGGTCGCTCCCGTGCCCATGGATGCCGAAGCCCCGCTCTTTCTCATGTACACCAGCGGCAGCACTGGAAAGCCCAAAGGCTGCCAGCATCGCACCGGCGGCTACCTCTCTTATGTCGCCGGCACCTCCAAGTACATCGAGGACATTCACCCAGAGGATGTTTACTGGTGTATGGCCGACATCGGCTGGATCACGGGCCACTCCTATATTGTTTATGGTCCGCTGGCGTTGGCCGCGACCAGCGTCCTCTATGAAGGTGTCCCCACTTATCCCGACGCCGGCCGCGCATGGAGAATCGCCGAGCGTCTGGATGTCAACATCTTCCACACCTCGCCCACAGCCATTCGCATGTTGCGTAAATCCGGTCCCGATGAGCCCATCAAGTACAAGTATCATTTCAAGCACATGACCACGGTGGGCGAACCCATCGAGCCCGAGGTCTGGCGCTGGTATCACGACGTCGTCGGCAAAGGCGAGGCCGTGATTGTTGACACCTGGTGGCAAACCGAAAACGGAGGCTTCCTCTGCAGCACCAAGCCGGCGATCGATCCCATGAAGCCGGGAAGCGCGGGCCCAGGCATGCCCGGAATCTATCCGACGATTATCGACGAAAACGGGCAGGACGTCGCGGCTGGATCCAACAAAGCGGGTAACATCTGCATCCGCAACCCCTGGCCCGGGATCATGCAAACCATTTGGGGCGATCGCGACCGTTTCGTCACCCAGTACTACAAAAAATACTGCAAGAATCCCAACAGCAAAGATTGGCATGACTGGCCCTATTTTGCGGCGGATGGAGCTCTGCTCGCCGCGGACGGTTATTTCCGCATTCTTGGCCGAGTCGATGACGTCATCAATGTGGCCGGTCACCGCCTGGGCACCAAGGAAATCGAGTCGGCATGTCTAACGGTTTCCGAGGTCGCAGAAGCGGCCGTGGTGCCCGTGGTGGACGAGATTAAGGGCCGAGTTCCAGAGGTCTACATCGCCCTGAAGCCCGGCATACAGACCAGCCCGGAGATTCTAGAGAAGGTCAATAAGGCCATTGAAACCATGATTGGCAAGATTGCGCGTCCCAAGCACATCCACGTCGTTCCGGATATGCCCAAGACCCGCTCCGGCAAGCTCATGCGCCGTGTTCTCGCCGCGCTCTCCAACAACATGAACACTGGAGACATCAGCACCCTGGCGAATCCCGATGTGGTGGAAAAGGTGCGCGAACTGGTTCAGGGTAAACAACCGGTGGCAGTGGCAGATGGTCCCGAAGACCTGAAAAGATTCGGGACTGAGGAGTAAGAACGCACTCTCAGTTATACGGTGGAGAGACGGGCGCACAGTCTATTTCACTGCCACGACTTCCCCGGACATTTCCACTAGCACACTGACCACAGGATTTACTTTCAACAGAAAATTGCTGGGGTCTTTGATGCCCCACTTCACATAGGGCACGTCGAATTTGCTGGTGCCCCTCCAGTGATCTCCGGTCAACTCGGCGTGAACCACCGCGATGAGGTCATGGTCCGCGCCATGAATAGAAAAAACGCCGCCTAACTTCACGTCCGATGCCCCAGACTTGCCCACTTTGCCCTCCACCTGCGTCGGGCGAAAGACCACCTCGGGATATCTTGCCGTCTCCAAAATCTCTTTGTGCATGCGCTTGTCGCGTGAACCGTTTCCACTCTCACCGCTCGGCGCGAGAACGACAATCTCGCCGCCAGCCTTCCCCGTCTCCGGATCGAAATGCACGGTTCCGCTCTTCAGGGCAAATGTGCCGTGAACCGCGTGCAAACTGCTGTCCACCGTCCAATGCACTCTCGATTGTGCCGGGTCAAGCGTCAGAACAATCTCGGAGATGGGGGCTTGAACCGCGTCCTGCTGAGGCAGAGGCGCCGCAACCGCGAGAAGCAAGGCTATGCCGACCACGGCCGAGGCTCCGGCGCTTAGCGACCTCGCCCCGAAGGAGCGCATGTTTCTCCCTCAAAATACTTCTACCTCAAAATGCTTCTCCCTCTAAATAGAGAGCCAGCCCAGTCGGCGGCTCCGCGATGTGCCTATTGCGGGTACCAATCGAGCAGCCGCACTTCGATCCCAGTCCCTTCCAACCCTCGCTTGAATACGGCGAGATCGGAGCCGTGGTAGTGATAGGGAATCACAATCTTCGGGTGAAATGCTTTCACCGCATCCGCCGCTTCTTCGGGAGGCATGGTGTAAGGCAGATTCATGCACACGAACGCCACGTCGATGTTCTTGAGCGCTCGCATTTCAGGGATGCCTTCGGTGTCACCGGAAAAGTAAAAGCGCACGCCACCGTAAGTGAGCACGTATCCGTTGCCGCGCCCTTTGTCATGAAAAAGTTTGCCTGGGGCTGGCCCGCGCGTCAGGTTGTACGCCGGGATTGCCTCAATGGTCCATCCCTGCCACGTTTTGGTTTCACCATTCGCAATCGGCCTGGCAGTATTCACCGTTGCCACTACAGCGGGCGCCGCAAGTATTTCGGTTCCAGCCTTGCTGATTTCCGCGATGGCTGCGGGGTCCATGTGGTCCTGGTGAATGTCGGTAATCAGAATCAGGTCCGCCTTCGGCAATCCCCCGAACTTCGCAGGTTTAGCCGGGTCGAGGTAGATGATTTTTCCTCCCGCCTCGATCAGCGTGCTGGCATGGTACAACGGAGTGATCGTGACCTCTCCTGCCGAGGTTGGAAACTTCTGCGCAACCGCCGCACAGTAGGCAAACGACGACAGAACGAACAAGCAAGCAAGGGCCAAAAGCATTTTCATCTCGACCTCACCTTTGATTTTCAACGACTGTCAATGACTTTCAATCACGATTTTAAAGCCAGGAAGCGCCTTGCAGGATGGTCAAATAGCACGCCAAATAAAAATATATTCCCCTGCGACCGTGCGAGGCGCCTCGTCATCTAACACATGTTTGAACGGCAAAGTCGGGGTCGGCTTGCCTTTACGCTAATTTTCGTTTAATCATCGCTACCTGACCCGGGAGCGCCAAATGCTTGCTGCAGAAAAGGCCGTCATATTTCCCCGCGAGCTTTCCGTCGACATTCCCCACGAACTCGCTCCCTCCGAACTCATGGAGCGGCTTTCCGATGCTCGTCGTCGCAGCGATGAGCTCTTCAATTTAGTCCGCGCCGGATCGCTCTATGAACGGCCTATTCCGGAGCGTCACCGCATCATCTTTTATGTGGGACACCTGGAGGCATTTGATTGGAATTTACTCAATGGGAGCGTCTTCAGGTTAGAGTCCGGGCTCAACAGTCTCCATCCTGAATTTGATCGGCTGTTTGCCTTCGGCATCGATCCAGTTGGCGGCGGGTTGCCCAGCGATGTGCCCTCCGACTGGCCTCCCTTGGACGCCGTCCGCGATTACGTGAACCATGTCCGCAACACTCTGGATGAGAATCTTGCCAGCACAATTCTCGAACCAAACTCGCAGACGCGCGACGGTTTTCCATTGCGCACTTTACTTAATGTAGCGGTTGAACATCGGCTGATGCATGTTGAAACGCTCGCCTACATGCTGCACCAGTTGCCGCTCGACGCCAAAGTAAGGCAACCGAATTCACTCCATCTGGCGGGGCCGCCAGTCGTCCAGAGGATGATGCCGGTCCCTGCGGGCAAAGTGACACTCGGTCTCGCTCGAGGCAATGAAGAATTTGGCTGGGACAATGAGTTTGAAGCGCACACGGTGGACGTTCCAGCATTCGAGATCGACCAGTACAAGGTGACGAACCGGCAGTATCTCGAATTCATGGCGGCTGGCGGCTATGAGACGCGAGCTTTCTGGGACGACGATGACTGGAATTGGAAGACTGCTCATGGGATTTCTCACCCCCTGTTCTGGAAGAGGGAAGGCAGTCCGTCGTCCAACCAGAAGTCCAGTGAGAAGTCCAGCCAGGTGTCCAGCCTCGATTGGCTTTGGCAGACCATGTTTGACGAAGTGCCGCTGCCACTCGACTGGCCCGTCTATGTGAGCCAGGCTGAGGCAGAGGCCTATGCGCGCTGGGCAGGGAAGTCGCTCCCCACCGAAGCGCAATGGCAGCGCGCCGCCTACGGTACTGTCGACGAACACACAAGACCGTACCCGTGGGGCAGTGAGGCGCCCAATGCCAAGCTGGGCAATTTTGACTTTCATCGTTGGGACCCTGCGCCAGTAAATGCGTTTCCCGAAGGCCAGAGCGCTTTTGGCGTCTACGACTTGCTGGGCAACGGATGGGAATGGACCTCCACCGTTTTCGGGCCGTTTCCTGGTTTCGAGCCCTTTCCGTTTTATCGGGGATACTCGGCGGATTTTTTTGATGGCAAACATTTCGTCATGAAAGGTGGCTCGGCGCGTACCGCCGCATGCATGTTGCGTCCCACCTTTCGCAACTGGTTCCAGGCGCACTACCAAAACGTGTATGCGGGTTTCCGCTGCGTTCGCCGCTAGTCGTCAAAGTCAAAGAAGATCGTGATGAGGACTCACTCCCATGCTGATACATGCGATTCCAGCCACCAGCGCTTACGAATTCGCCGCCGGATTTGCCGCCCGATTTGCTACGGACGTCCGCGCTGGCCTAACCCGGCCCGGACAGAAGGAACTTCCCTCCAAGTACCTCTACGACGATGTCGGCTCAGCCCTCTTTGAAGTGATCAGCCATTTGCCCGAGTATGGACTCACCCGGGCCGATGAGCGTTTGCTTCGCCGGCATGCGTGTGAGATCGTAGATCGCCTGGATACTCCGGTCGCCGTGGCTGAACTGGGCAGTGGAAGCGGCAAGAAGACCCGCTGGATACTCGAAGCCCTCAGTCGACGGGAGCGGACATTCTATTATCCCGTGGAAATATCGCGCTCCGCTTTGGCCATGTGCGAACGCGAGCTCAGCGATATTGCGATCGGCATCGTAGGTTTCGAGCGCGAGTATCTCGATGGCTTGCTGGAGGTCGCCGCATGCCGGCAGCGCGGCCAGCACTTGTTCGTGTTGTTTCTGGGCAGCACCATCGGGAATTTCGATCGTCCCGCCGGCGTAAAATTCCTGGCGGAAGTGCGGCGCATTCTCGAGCCTGGAGATTCACTTCTCCTGGGAACGGACCTGGAAAAACCCAGCGCGCAATTGCTCAGCGCGTACGACGACGAAATCGGAGTGACCGCCGCTTTCGATCTCAACTTGCTGGCGCGCATCAACCGCGAACTCGATGGTGATTTTGACCTGAGCCAATTCGTCCACGTAGCCAGGATCAATCACGAGGCCCGCAGCGTGGAAATGCATCTGCAATCCAAGCGGCGGCAAACCGTGCGCATCCCGGCAGCGGATCTGCGCGTTGAGTTCCTGGAGGGCGAGACCATCTGGACGGAGAGCAGCCATAAGTACTCGGCGGATGAGATCCCGCAGATGGCGCGCAATGCGGGTTTTATATGCCAGGCACAATGGATTGATGAGCAGTGGCCCTTTGCCGAGAACCTGCTAATGGCGGAATGATAATAATATTGTTCGTCTTCACTCGTATGCATATGGAGGGAATCGATGGCTGAAGCATGCACGCACTTCGACCAGATCAAAATAAGACAAACAGACAAGCATGTATGCGAAGACTGCGTTAAGACTGGCGACACTTGGGTGCACCTGCGTATGTGCCTGATCTGTGGCCATGCTGCCTGTTGCGACTCGTCCAAGAACAAGCACGCGACCAAGCACTTTCACCACACCAAGCATCCGCTGATGCGCTCCATCGAACCGGGAGAAAGCTGGATCTGGTGCTACGTAGATGAGATCGAAGCGGGCGAGCTTGCCGCTTAAGCGCACGGGTGCGATTCATGGTGATCACCTGACAGCCAGTGGTGCGACTACGATTCGTATTGCGACTACGATTCGTATCAGGGTATGCCTTTAGGCATACCGTAATCCGCATTACAAATGCGCCTTTAGGCGCTGGAGTTTAATCTCGGCCTGCTGGGCTGAGACTGAAATCATGCCGAAACCGATCTTGCTAAGTGTCGACGACGACTCCGATGTTCTGCGGGCCATCGAACGCGACTTGCGCTCGCAGTACGGCGCGGAGTATCGCGTCATCGGCAGCGATTCTCCCGAGGGCGCACTGGATCTGTTGAAACAGTTGAAGGTCCGCAATGACAGCGTGGCCCTGCTGCTCGCCGACCAGCGCATGCCTCGGATCGACGGAATTACATTTCTGCAGGAAGCAATGCACATCTATCCGGATGCGAAGCGCGCCCTGCTCACCGCATATGCCGATACCAATGCCGCGATCAGTGCCATCAATCAGGCCAGCATCAACTATTTCTTTTTGAAGCCGTGGGATCCGCCGGCAGACCATTTGTATCCGCAGCTGAATGACCTGCTCGATGACTGGCAAGCTTCTTACCGGCCGGCGTTTCAGGGGATACGCGTTCTGGGCACCAGATGGTCGCCCCGGTCGTATGAATTGCGCGACTTCCTCGCGCGCAATCGCGTTCCCTACCAGTGGATCGACGTGGAAACTTCCGCCAACGACCCCGAAACCAAGCGTCTCCTGGAGGCTCTGGGTGACGAGGCGACGAGTCTGCCCGTCGTGCTCTTCCCGGACGGAACCAAGCTGCTGGAGAGCCTGCCAGCGGATGTTGCCCAAAAAGTGGGCTTGCGAACGCGCGCGCAAACCGACTTCTACGACTTAGCGATCGTAGGCGGAGGACCAGCGGGTCTGGCCGCGGCCGTTTACGGCGCGTCCGAGGGTTTGCATACTGTGATGATTGAGCGCGAAGCGCCCGGCGGTCAGGCAGGCATGAGTTCGCGGATAGAAAATTATCTTGGATTTCCTTCGGGACTCAGCGGTAACGATCTCGCCCGGCGCGCGGTGGTGCAAGCCGAGCGCTTCGGAGTGGAAATTCTATCCCCGCAGGAAGCGGTCGGCGTGCGCACTGAAGGATCGTATCGCATCATCAAGCTGGCCGATGGCAGCGAGATTTCCTGTCACGCACTGATGATCGCAAGCGGAGTACAGTGGCGGCGGCTGGACGCGCCCGGCATCGACCGGCTGCAAGGCGCCGGCGTCTACTATGGCGGTGGCGCCACGGAAGCTTTGTCCTGCAAAGGCGAAATCGTTTACGTCGTGGGCGGCGCAAATTCAGCGGGCCAAGCCGCCATGAATTTTGCCCGCTACGCCGAACGTGTCGTCATGCTGGTGCGCGGCAGTTCGCTCGCCAGCACCATGTCGCAGTATCTGATTGATCAGATTAAAGAGATGCCCACGATTCAAATCTGGGCCCAGGCCAGCGTAGCCGAGGCGCACGGCGACACCCATCTAGAAGAGATTTCCGTGCTCTGTTCAGACACAGGCAAGTTGGAGCGAGTGCCGGCGAGCGCGATGTTCATCTTTATTGGAGCCCTGCCGCGAACTGACTGGCTGGGAGATCTGGTCGAGCGCGACGAGCGCGGCTTCCTTTTGGCCGGTCCCGATCTTATCCGTGACGGGCAACGTCCCAAGGGTTGGACGCTCGACCGCGATCCATTTCTGCTGGAGACAAACATTCCGGGAATCTTTGCCGTGGGCGATGTGCGTCACGGTTCGGTGAAGCGGGTCGCATCCGGTGTCGGCGAGGGTTCCGTCGCGGTGCAGTTCATCCATCAATACTTGAGCAAGGTGTAAATGGTCGAAAATTCAGAACTACGTCGCGTCCCCGCATTCGCGGATTTGCCGGACGATCAGATCGCCTGGTTCATCAGCCAGGCGCAGGAACTTAACTACAAGGCAGGTGATTCCTACTTGCGCCAGGGAACCCCCGCGGATTCAATGTTCGTGATCCTCGAGGGGCAACTTGAGGTCCATGGCGAGTTGAGCGGCGAAACCATCACATTTTCCATGAAGCCGGGCGACGTCACTGGAGTACTTCCGTTTTCAAGAATGAAGCAGTTTAACGTCAATGGACGCGCAGTCACGGATAGCCGCGTCTTGAAATTCCCGGCGGCGCTGTTTCCAGACCTCGTGCAGAAGATGCCGGTGTTGACGAAGCATCTCGTCGGCTTGATGGCCGACCGGATCCGTGAAACCACTCGTATCGAACAACAGCGAGACCGATTAGCCGCGCTGGGAAAGCTTTCCGCAGGTCTTGCTCATGAGCTCAACAATCCGGCTTCCGCCGCCAAACGCGCCACCAGCCAATTGCGCGAGGTGCTGAAGAAAATCAAGGAAGCGAGTCTGGAATTGGGGCGGCGCAATCTCACGCCGGAGCAGAAATCGGAGATCTTGAAATTGGAAACGGCGTTCACCCAGCAAGACAATCCTCCACCGGATCTGCTGACTACCAGCGACCTGGAAGAGCGGCTCGATTCCTTGTTGCGCAGTCACGGGCAGAGCGACTTGTGGCAACTGGCGGCCGATCTGGCGCGGAAGAACGTCAAGCCAGAAGTGCTGGAATCGCTATTCGCGGCCCTCGATGCCGGTACTGCCCGAGCCGCTTTGGTGAGGATCGCTGCCTCGGTCGAAGTCGCGAATCTGCTGAACGAAATCGAAAGCAGCACTTCGCGAATTTCCGATCTGGTCGGTGCCATTAAGGAATACACCTACATGGACCAGTCGCCGGTGCAAAACGTTGACATCGTGAAGAGCCTGGAAACCACGCTTACCATTCTGAATCACAAACTGAAACGGGGAGTAATGGTGAAGCGCGACTACCAGAAGATTCCGCTGCTCGTGAATTCATTCGGCAGTGAGCTCAATCAAGTCTGGACCAACATCATTGACAACGCCATCGACGCGATGGGTGGAAAAGGCGAGCTTCGAGTCCGAACCTATCGCGATGACGGTTGCGTTGTAGTCGAGATTGGCGATAACGGTTCAGGGATTTCTCCCGAAATTGAGTCGCACATCTTTGAACCCTTCTTCACAACCAAAGGAGTAGGGGAGGGAACTGGGCTGGGCCTCGACACCGTCCAGCGCATTGTAAAAAAGCACCGGGGCAGTACTCACGTTACTTCCGAACCCGGCGATACACGTTTTCAAGTATGGCTACCGCTGGCGGAATCCGCGACGTAGTGGTACCAGCCTGATTGGTATCAGGGCACGGCTTCAGGCGTGCGGCAAGTGCATATTACAGATGCGCCTTCAGGCGCTGGCTTGGCGCGAATGTTTCACCACAGGCTCCTAACAAAGTTGGGGAACGAACCGCTCCTACGGCAGTAACCCCAACACTCCCACTCCATTGGTCGTGCCCACATACACCTTGCCATTCGCAATCGTCGGAGTAATGTATTTGTTCCCACTGCCAAAGTTGTCGCGCCCGCCCGCCGCCTGGTTCGTGTTATATAACTCGACGGCAAGGTTGTCCGCGCTGTAGGCGTGGAGCACCGCCGGCGAAGTATTCTCCGTGGCCCACACAATCAAATTCTTGGGCGAACTCCCGGAGATACTGGGCGTGGCTCCCGGGTAACCAAATTGCGTGGTCGTCATCGACGCCGGCGTAGCATTCAACTGGGCACTGGCATTGAAGGCAAACGCCTTGATGCTATCCCCCACAGCCCCATAATAAATTCTGTTGCCATCAAACGCCGGCGCCGAATACACTGACCCGGCAAGCGCGCCGATCAGTTCCTGATAAATCTGGTTATTGTTATTCGGATTAAACTTCCCCATGTTAGTCCGATTCGCCAGATAGATGTTCGAGTCCTTTCCGGCGCCGACAACCAACTCGTGCACGACACCGCTGGAATCTTTGACGTTCGGTATCACCATCGCACCGCCCGACCCGAGATCCTCGTCTGCTTCGGACTCGCTCACCGTGTTGTACATGTTGAAGTAGTCGGACACGGTGAGTTGACCCTTCTTGATCGATAATTTCATGATGGCGTTCCCATAATCCCCATTTATCGGGAAGCCGTTGGCGTTCAGCGTGGTATCGAACGTTCCATTGGCGTCGAGAAAGTAAATACTTCCACCCGAGTCCGCCGCCAACCCAGCTCCGGCCGCCCAGATCGCGCCCTCACTACCGTTCGGAGTCACGTTGAGCACTGACTGCTGCGCCAATGTCGCCTCGTCATAACCGATGATCCATCCTGTATAGGGGCGGTCGTCGCAATGCGAAGCCCACGACGTATAAACAACATGGTTCAGCAGTAACAGCCCCGCCCGCTCCTTATATTGCTTGGGATCGAAAATCACGTATCCGTTCTGGCTGTTATCGCCCGTCCCAGGGTACTGAGCCACAATCTCCGTCGGCCCGCCGAGCTCCTCCGCTCCGCTGGTAATATCCAGAGCATGCAGACGTTGATGATAGTTACCACTAGAATCTTTACTCATAGCGACCACATAGATCGTTCCATGTGGCCCCTCGCTAAGGTCGACTACCGGAGTGGAAGTAACTCCGATTGTCGGTGTTACTTGCGAGCAACCGCGGTTATCCGAGGGAACTTCGCCCGTCGCGAGCATAGTCGCGTGCCAGAGGGTAGAGCCGCTATCCGCGTCAAATCCGTACACCGTGTCATTTTCACTCGCCACAAACAGCACGTTGTGGGTGCCGTTTCCCGGTATGCTCACATTGGGCGCATATAAAGGTTGCGCGTCCACCAGTCCGTCCGTAGTGATCACAAACAGCTTTCCGAACGTGTTGACATTCACGTTGTTGAGCGTGAGCGCGGTCTCATTCGAATTCCGCCCGCTCCGCAGGTTGTCGTTGTGATAGGTCAGCACACCCTTGAAGGGCGGCGCCGCGCCGACTGACATTTCGTGACGGAAGATCATCACCGAGAGAAGCAGAATGGCCGCTGAAAGCAGAACGATTCGCGCAGAAAGGGATCGTAGCATGACGCACCTCGAGGTTTGTACCCGGGATCTGAATCCGGATTTCGAATCAGCTGTTGCCAGCTTTCGACACGAAGTAGCGACCGAATCATTCTACCCGAATTCCGTCGCCGAAAACGCCCGCCAGAACCCAGAAGTGCTGCCGTGGCGAAAATGCTTGCGGCAGGTCTGCTTGACGTTCAAGAGAAGACTCCAATACATTCAAGAACCGGGGTCGATCCGGCCGGCAAGGTATTTCCCGAATCCCCAACCTGATTCCGACGAGGTACTCGCAGCATGACGATTAAGAAGAACACGGTTCGCAAAACGGCGCTCAGGCAAAAAGCACAGTTGATGTCGGGATCGGAGATCGAACGCACGCTGGTGCGCCTGGCTCACGAAATCCTCGAAAAAAATGGCGGCGTCGAAGGCCTGGGATTAGTGGGGATCCGCCGTCGGGGCGTCCCCATCGCCGAGCGGCTGGGCAAAATGATTCAACAGGTCGAAAAGAAAAAGGTGCCCGTGGGCACGCTCGACATCACGTTCTATCGCGACGACCTTTCTACGCTGGGGCCGAAGCCTGTAGTGCAGGAAATGGAGATTGGTTTTTCCATCGAGGGGAAGAAGATCGTACTGGTCGACGACGTGCTCTACACCGGCCGCACCACGCGCGCCGCTCTCGACGCCCTCTTTTCTCATGGCCGCCCCAGCCTGGTGCAGTTGCTGGTGCTGATCGATCGGGGCCACCGCGAATTGCCAGTCGAGGCCACGTTCATCGGTCGAACCGTGCAGACCACCGACAATGAAGTGATTGAGGTGAAGTTGGCCGAGATCGATGACGCGGAAAAAGTTCTGCTAATGGAAAAGTAAGCTTGTGTTCGTGTGTGGGGACGGGCGTCTCGCCCGTCCAAGGCGAGCGCAGCTCGGCTACCGCTGATTTCTGCTAGCCCGCTCCGCGTCAAATCGTGCCCGGTCGTAAAAAGATTTCTGCGTTCCCACCCCTGTAGTCGAAAGTCCCGCGTAAAGATTGGCACGCTTGACGGCGTCCTGCTCCGGCAAGCCCTCGCCCAGGAAAGTAGCGAAGCTGCCAATAAACGCGTCGCCGGCTCCGGTGCTGTCCACACTCTTCACGTTGAACGCCGGCACGTGCTGCATGCCGTCACTTCCAGCGAGCAGCGCACCATTCGCGCCCAAAGTGATAATCACTCGCCGAATGCCGCTCGAAAGCAACTTGCTCGCACAGCGTCGAGCATCGTCGAGATTGCGCACCGGCATGCCGGAAATCGCCTCAGCCTCGCTCTCATTGGGAACAAAGTAATCGAGATCCGCGACCGCCTTGATATCGATAGGCTGCGCCGGAGCAGGATTCAGAATGCAGCGGATGCCGTTTTGTCGCGCAAACCTGATGGTGTAGTACACCGTCTCCAGCGGGATCTCGAATTGCAGAACGATGCAATCGGCGCTCTTCAAAGTCTCCGCCGCCGCATCCACGTCAGCAGGCTTCAATTCGTCATTCGCACCCTTGACGACGATGATCCGATTCTGCCCGGAAGGATCGACAAAAATCGGCGCTACTCCGCTGGACACACCGCGTACTTGGCGCACATGTGTGGCATCGATGCCCAGTTTTTCAAAGTTCTTGATGGTTGACGGGCCGAACAGATCGTCCCCAACCCGCGCCACCATAAAGACGTCGGCTCCGCACAATCGCGCGGCAACGGCCTGGTTCGCGCCCTTCCCGCCGAACCCCAAATCAAACTTCTGGCCAAAGATGGTTTCCCCCGGCTTCGGAAACTGGTCCGAGAACGTGGTCAAATCAACATTGGCGCTACCTACAACCGCGATGCGAGGACGCTCTCCCATAATTTTCTCGTTGCCAGCGCACATTCAATCAGCAGGCCCAGGTTTGAAGTGAGGAAGGCAGAGTTTAGTCACTCGATCCATGGGTGTCAAATCCGTGCGTGTCAACCGCCCTGCGGCCACAGTCAGAATCGAGAATAAGGTCCCATGTTTATAAATGTTGTGACACGCCGCGCATTCATCTGGCATCCGCACCCGCTCTTGAGTATTCTCTTCAGGATGGCCACCGTCTCCTTGAGCGAACTGTTGGGCTCGACCGTCTATGACGCGTCCGGTGCCGCCAGCGGCCGTGTACGCGAGGTGGCCCTCGCTCCACAGGAAGATCGCTCCCGCGTCTCCCTCCTGATCGTTAAAACATCCGCCGGAAACCGCGTGTTGCCTTTGACGGCTGTTTCCGCGATCAATGGCGGCATTCGAGCCGCCACTGCCGCCGCCGACTGGATCGCAGCCGATGGCTCCGAAGGACTCCTGTTGCTCAGTCGTGATCTGCTCGATCAGCAGGTGATTGACGTGCACGGCCGCAAAGTTGTGCGCGTGAACGACGTAGATTTTCACCAGGACACAGCACAGAGTCGCCCCGTTCTTAAAGTTGGCGGAGTGGATGTCGGCGCCAGAGGCGCAATTCGCCGCCTGCTCAAAGGCGTGGTGCCAGCCGCTGCCCTTCGGGCTCTGCTCGTGCGCATTCCTCCGCGCGAAATTCCCTGGGATTTCGTGGATCTCATCGAGACCGACCCCGCTCGCCGCGTGCGGCTGAAGATTTCACATGAGCGCCTGGCCAAGCTCCATCCCGCCGACATTGCCGACATCGTGGAAGATCTTGCTCCCGATGAGCGCGAAGCCGTATTCGAGACTCTGGACGAAGGCGTTGCCGCCGACGCGTTGGAGGAACTTGAACCCAAGGTGCAGAAATCGGTCCTGGAATCGCTCGATTCCGATCGGGTCGCCGACATTGTCGAGGAGATGGAACCCGACGCCGCTGCCGACCTTTTGGGCGACCTTTCCGACGAACGCACGGAGGAAATCCTGGTGCAGATGCAGCCCGAAGAACGCCAGGAAGTCGCGGAACTGCTTGAGTTTAAGGAAAATACCGCCGCCGGCCGCATGACCACCGAATACATCGCCCTGCCGGTGACGGCCACAGCCAACGACGCGATCGCGGCCATGCGTACTTTCGAAGGCCACATGGAAAACATGAGCATCATCTACCTGACCGATTCTCACGGAACCCTGGCGGGCGCGGTGCCCTTGGTGAAGATTGTTCTGGCGCCCGCCTCGACTGCGCTCCTCGGTTTGGGCCAGGAGCCTCTCATTTCCTGCCGCGAAAATGCAAAGGAAAAGGAATTCGCTGAGCTCTTCGATAAGTACAACCTGCTCACCTTGCCGGTAATCGACGAGCAAAGTCGTCTCACCGGCGTGATCACACCAGATGACGTGATCGCCATGCTGCGCGCCAAGCTGTAGTAATTCTTTCCATAGTAGAGACGGGGCTCGCCCCGTCTCATTCTGCGGAGGAGACGCGATCAGCCGTATCTCTACAAAAAACTTTCGCAGTTTTGCAGTTTCATCTACCCAGACGGAGCTTGCAGCGTTTATTCTGATCGTTCTGTTTTGCCAATTTGAACCGTCCTGTGGCCCGCGCTCATGAAGTTCCTGAGAAGTTGGAAGTTCCGGCTCCTGCTGTTTTTTGCCGTCGTGGGGCCGGGCTTCATCACCGCCAATGTCGACAACGATGCGGGCGGCATCTTGACGTATTCGCAGGCCGGCGCCCAGTTCGGCTACCTGCTTTTGTGGACCATGATCCCGATTACCATCGCCCTGATCGTGGTGCAGGAGATGTGCGCCCGCATGGGAGCGGTTACCGGCAAGGGTCTCAGCGATCTGATCCGCGAAGAATTCGGCCTGCGGATTACGTTCCTCATGATGATCGGTATTCTCATTACAAATTTCGGAAACGTCATTACCGAATTTGTCGGCATTGTGGGAAGCATGGGGCTGTTCGGAGTCTCCAAGTACATCTCGGTGCCGATCTGTGCCGTGGTCGTATGGCTCATCGCCGTCAAAGGGCAGTACAAGAGCGTTGAGAAAGTATTCCTGGTCGCTTCGTTTTTTTACATCACTTACATCTTTGCCGGAGTGCTGGCCAAGCCAGCCTGGATTGAGGCTGTGAAGGCCACGGTCAAGCCCCCCCAGCTGTCGACCTTCAGGCAAAGTTCGTACCTCTATATGGTGATCGGCGTTGTCGGCACCACCATCGCCCCCTGGATGCAGTTCTATCTGCAGTCGTCGATCGTGGAAAAGGGAGTCACGCGCCGCCAGTACAAAACCTCGAAGCTCGATGTGATCGTGGGTTGCATCTTCACCGATGTCGTTGCCTGGTTCATCATTGTGGCCTGCGCGGCCACGCTGTACATACATAATGTTCGCGACATTCGCGACGCGGCCGATGCCGCTCAGTCGCTGCGTCCCCTGGCCGGCGATTGGGCCTACATACTGTTTGCGCTGGGGCTTTTTAACGCGTCGCTGTTTGCGGCTTCCATCCTGCCGCTTTCGACGGCCTACACCGTCTGTGAGGGATTAGGCCTCGAATCGGGCGTGGAACGTAAGTTTTCCGAAGCTCCAGCCTTTTACTGGCTGTATACCGCGCTCATCGTTGCCGGAGGAGCGGTGGTCCTGATACCGGGGCTTCCCCTGATCAAGATCGCGGTATTTTCGCAAGTGGTCAATGGCGCAGTGTTGCCCTTCGTCCTGATTTTTATGCTGCTGCTGATAAACAAAAAAGAACTGATGGGCGAATACGTGAATAAACTCACCTTCAACATCATCGCCTGGGCGACGACAGTGATCATGGTTGGATTAACGCTCGTCTATGTGTACGCACAAGTGCGCGGCGGAACGGGGTGAAATCACCAGGCCATAACCCTCCCGCCGCCTTCCTGCTTAGCCCTCTGAAAAGCTAGATTGGCCGCGACCATATCCTCCATAGCCACGCCCATCGCCTTGTAGACCGTGATCTCATTGTCGCTGCGACGCCCTGGCTTCCGCCCAAGAACTAACGCTCCCAGAGTTGTTCCCGCAGAATTGTCCAGGCCCGCGAGTTCGCCGCAACCAACCGGAGCGGGCTGAAAAGCATCGAGCGTCTCGACGAAGAGGCGATGGTCACGCGCCAGGTCTTTCGGCAGTTCTCCATGCGGCGGATGAAACCCAACTGATGAAATGTGTGCACCGGGTTTTACCCACTCAGAGTTGATCACGGGCGCGGGCGAGTGAGTTGCCAGGCACACTACATCCGATTCCCGTACTGCCTTCTCGAAGTCCGCAGTTGCAGATGCGATTTTGCTTTGAGCGGCAAGCTTTTGAGCTTCTTCGAAACGCAGCGAGCAGACGTTGATGCGCTCGAAATTCCGCACCAAAGGGAGCAAGCGCAGATGTTGACGCCCCTGAACACCGGCGCCAATCACGGTGGCGATCCGGGATCCGGTGCGACTCAGAAGGCGAACCGAAAGAGCCGCCGCGGCGGCGGTTCGGACAGCCGTGACGTGTGTGCCATCCATAATGCACGAGGTTGCGCCGGTGTTCGGATCGAACAGGTTAATCAGGGCCAGGTGGTTGGGCAAATTGATTTGCAGGTTACCGTCGAAGACGTTGACGATCTTGACGGTCATCTGCATGCCGGGCCGCCAGGCTGGCATGGTAAGTGAGAAGCCCTTCCCGGCAACCGACAGCTGCGATCGCGGAGGAGACTGAATTTCTCCCAACTCGAGCCCGCGGAATCCGTCTTCCAGCCCATCGATGAGCTCTCGAGGATCGAGATACTTCTCCACATCCTGCTCGCTGAGCGTCAGCACCTCCCGAGTACCTTTCTGGATTTCGAAGGCAGCTTTCGTGGGCAGTTGTTCCGCTTCGTTCATGGTGGTTGAGTTCTCAGTTGGCAGTTCTCAGTTCTCAGTGAAAAGCTCAAACGTTCTTACTGAGAACTGGGAACTGAGAACTGACTCAAATGATTTTTCCCGCCGCCAAATCCTTCACCAGTCCCTTGTCGGCTTCGAGGAAATCCAGTTCCAAAAGTTCCTGCCGCGTGGCCCAGCGGATTTCACGAAAAATTCGATTTTCAATTTCACCCTGGTAGTAGCGTACTTCAAAGAATCGCAGTTCCACCGAGCCGCCGCCGGCGTATTCATGAACAATCCTGGCGACCTCCACACCGACTTCTGCCGCGATTCCGAGCTCTTCCTCCAGTTCCCGGCGCATGGCATCGCGCGGCTGTTCGCCTTCTTCCATCTTGCCTCCGGGAAATTCCCATTTGAGCGGCATAGGCTGGTGCCGCGTCCTCTGGCAGGCGAGGATGAGGTCATCTTTCAGAATCAGCGCGGCTACAACTCGCTTCATGATTTTTCAGGGCAGAGATTATCTGGCGGCGCTTTGCTCCTTCGTCAGGCGCTGGCCCACGAGCTCCGCGCAATACTCGATCAGTTCGCAATCTTCGGAGGTGAAGGCCGCCAGGAAGTGACTGTCAATATCGAGTTCGCCCGCCACCTTGCCGTGCACAAAGATGGGTACGACGATCTCCGACTTGGTTTCAAGCGAGCACGCAAGATAGCGCGGATCTTTCGATACGTCGTCCACAACCACCGTCTTGCCCGACGAGGCCGCGGCGCCGCAAATACCCTGATGCAGAGAAATGCGGGTGTGCGGAGTCATCGCTCCCTGGTAATGGCTGAGGACCAACATGGGCGGATTGGCGCCAGGTTCCAGCATGTAGAAACCCACCCAGTTGTACTTCAGCATGTGTTCGTTCAGCAGAAGCGTGACGCCTTCCATGAATTGATCCGCGGTGCGCGTTCGGACATTCAAGAGCTCCACTTCTTTCCGCGCTTCGCTGGTCTTTTGAGGATTCGAGGTGGCCATGACTATTGATCCTAAACCAAGACGCTGCGATTCAGCATCGCCGCGGTAATTCCGGTCACGGTACTTGCGTAATCGGCCGAAGTCCACGCTGCGGACCGAATATTGCGGGATGAATCGCGCCCGCCAGTGCGCGCAACCCCGCAACCAGCGTGGGCGCGGGCGTGTTCAAAAGCTCGTCGGAGATGCAGTAAACCTGCGAATTCCGCGCCGCGACGGTGTCGGACCAGCCTCTTCCGGAGACGATCTTCGCGAGCGGCACGCGATCTCCAGCTCCGCACCAGGCGGCGATGATGACCTCGGGATCCATTCGCGCGATCTCTTGGGCGGAACATTGTGCTCCAGGCTTGCCCAGAAAATCTCCTCCGGCTGCCTGCACCAATTCAGCGACCCATGCCTGCGATTCGATGATGGGCTTTCCCCACTCTTCGCAGAAGACGCGCTTTCTGGGAAGCGTTGCGGTTTGGCGTCTCACCTCTGCAATCGCCTGTTGCATGTCGGAGATCACTTTCGCACCCCGTTCGTTAACATCTCGCTCGCCCGCGCCGACGCAACCGGCGATCAGCGCGATGTCGGTGTAAATATCGTTCAGCGTGCGCGGCGCCAGACCAAGGAAGCGAATACCCGCCTTAAGGATCTCCACGACCGCGGCTTCCTGGTAAGGAACGGATGCGATCACCAGGTCAGGTTTAGCGGCGAGAATTTCACTGGCCTTAGAAGTCCATGAGTCGGCAACGATCAGGCGCTGGGCGCTGCGCACTTCTGTCCGCAACTCGGGAACCACGTCGACACAGTACTTGGTGCAAGCCACAACCCGGTCCAATTCACCGACGCTGGCCAGAATGACCGTAGCGCTCGGTTGCAGGCAGGCAATGCGACGGGGAGTGCGCGAGTCGGACATCCCTCTATTGTAGGGGCACTCGCTTTTGGGTGGCGCAGCCGTTAACCGCTGCGATAACCGATTGCCTTCAAGTGTCGCCTTTAGCCGCCGGGGGCAGCAGCGCATTACAATCTCGATGTGTACTCCGCCGAACTCCTCGACCATTTTCAGAACCCGCGAAACGCCGGCGAGATTGAAG
>Ga0209274_10000173_pt1 | contig 52675 bp, 35 predicted proteins | sample HubBroMetageREF1_FD_188343 | JGI IMG/M metagenome (GOLD analysis project Ga0209274, IMG submission 188343) | Reference soil microbial communities from the Hubbard Brook experimental Forest, New Hampshire, USA - Hubbard Brook CCASE Soil... | ecosystem: Environmental > Terrestrial > Soil >...
AACACTGGTAGTAAGCAGCAGCGGTATTCAGATGAATAATGGCACTTCTATAAGTGCGAGTAGCACGCAGGTTTCGATCTTTGCTGATACATCAACGACGCGCGGGAAGATTAACAATGGAGGTTTCAACGGCGGTGGGGCGCTCCCCATTGCCACTTGGCCTTGCACCACAGCGACCGGCGGTATCGTATGGGGCGCAACGGCGGTGAGCGGCATTGCTGTCGAAACCTGCCTAGGCGGAAACACTTCCGGCATTACGATGCTGACTGAGAATGCAAGTGGGTCTCCATCATGGGTGCTCGCCCCACTAAATACCGCTTCCACAGCGCATCTATGGTTCAATTCATACACGGCTTCTACGGGCGTTTTCGGAACGTCGCAGCCGGCCATCAGCGACTTGACGGCTACATTCAGCGCCCCGCTTTCACTGTCCTCCAATACACTCTCGATTGCGGGAGGCGCTGGGGAAATATTGGCAGGTGCTACCCCGGCTTTCACCGCTACGCCGACGCTTGGCGTGGGATCAACCTTCACCGGCACTCTAACATTTGCTAATTCGACGAACTCGAACACCATTAAACTGACACCTTCAGCACCTGCTGCCAGCCGAACATATACCATTCCCGACGGCGGAGGCAGTAGCAACATCGGATTGACCACCGGCACTCTGACGAGCGGAGACTACGCAAGCTGGGATGCTAACGGAAATGCCAAGGATTCCGGTGCCGTCGCGGGCCCTTATTCGATTCCTTGGTTCACGGAAAATGCCAATAGCGCAAACAAAGTAACGTTCAGTACCACCTCAAACCAGGAGACACTATGGGGTATCGTGCTTACGTTTCCACTAACCACAACCCAGGTTGTCTATTCTGTGAGCACTCAAGATACCTCGTCAAGCGTATACGGCCTCGGCATTCTCAATAGCGCGGGTAACCTGGTACTGAGTATTGGACCTACCGCAGCGAGCACAATAATGACGTCGGGAACACACACAGTCAGCTGGACACAGGGCTCTACGACTCTACAGCCGGGAAAGTACTATCTTGTCGTAACAAGCGCCTGCACCTCAAGTTGCGCGCAGCTAGTCGGCGCCAACGGCAACGCAACCGAGTTCGTGGAAAAATACAATGTGGGCATTACTAGCGGCGGCACCGTAAAATCCGTGACGGCTCCTGCAGACAGCTACTCGTGGGTAGGAACCGCGCCAGCGTGGGCGGTAGAGTAAGCAAATGAGAGATTATCGGCGACCCAGAGGCCTAGCGAGCACGATCGGTATAGTGCTTGCACTTTGCCTCGTGGGAGGAGCGCAAACGGTGGTCTACGGGAATAGCCATACGGTCATCTACGGAAATGCCGTTCTCAATCCGATCACGCCCACTTATACGCATATTTACGTCGTATTCCCTCCCCAGAGCGGCATTAATAATACAAATCTTAAGAGTAACGTTATGAAGCAGGCTGCCATCGACGGCGTAACAGTCGTGGTGCCTTGGAACATGGTTGAAGACCTCACGTCGCCGACTCAGACAGATTGCACGGCGCTATCGCCGCCGATGAATGATCCCGATCTATGCCAGCCAGATCCGGTGGCGACCGGGTGGTTTCACACTTACACGTGGACCTCGATTGATGGCTCGTCTATGACCCCTTGTACCGACACGTCGGCTAATAGTTCGTCTCAATGGTTTTGCGATTTCCCCAACGGAAGTGGGTCGTTCAAGCAGGTCAATTTTCAACTTTTCGGTATCGGCGGTATCCCCGCGAACGGTGACACCCCTTCGTATGTCACGAGTTCTTCTTGGAGTTCGGCAACGGGGGGTACAACTCAGGACGTGGTGAATACAATTAACGCATCGGCATGTGGAGGTCCTGGGTATTCTGGAAGCTATACGGTTCCAGGCAGTGGCGTTACCTTCACGGGAGGGGGTCAGAGCCCGTATAGTACTATTAAGGTAAGTTGGTCAAATCATCCATTTCAACAGGGCGATATTCTCTGGGTCGCCGGCTTCGCGTCAAGCGCATTCAACGTCACTGGCCAGTACGGAGCGACTGTCACCTACACCGATGCCGATGATTTTAGCTACACTGGTAGCGGCATTACTTCTAGTATGGTTACGGCTAGTTCGTTTCAAACGGTCGTCGTCGCCCGTCAGTCCTGGCCCGTCCCGTTTGAGGCGCCCTATTCATCTGCCTGGCAAGCCTTTCTTAAGGCTGCTATTTACCATTTCAATAATCTTAATAACGTCGGAAGTAGCCCTGGGAATTGGAATTTTGAACAGATTACCTCCCATATTGGCTACATTCGCCCAGGAGTTGCGCGCGGCGGCGAAGCCATTCCGATTTGTACGCTCAGCCCTCCGATGGCGACTTACAGCCCAAGCGCATGGGAGGGTTGGTACGCACAAATCAATTCGGCGATACAGTCGGCGAATCCCCTGATGCAGATCATGTACTCTATCAACTCCGGTGATCCACAGAGGCCTGACGCTACGATCGCGACCGCTGAGGCCGGCATAGCTGTGAGCTACCATAACGCGACTGGGTTATATAACGGTTTCGGAAGCCAAGGGCTCGCTCAGACCGATACTGGTTTTCTCCCGTCGAGTTGTCCGCAGCCAATGGGCCCGCCGAACACTGGCAACAATTGGGGATGTATGTTTACTAAGTTTTGGTCGGGTGGCTCCAATCCAACAACGGTTCCTTTGGAACTCCAGCAGATCGACTGCTCCAACCCATGCACAACCTCGGGAGCGCCGTGCAGTCCGGGAAGCTCAAGCGACGGCTGTTTTCTCCCCATGTATCCCGGTAAGACCCTGGATCTGAGGACGCTTTATCCCTTCGCAACAAGCAATTACGCTTCAATCCTCGAACTCTACAGCCAAGACGCTCTTCTGGCCTTCGACCCGAACTTCTGTGTTCTTTCTATGACTACGTGCAGTCCAAGTGGAGATACTTTTGGTACCGATCTGTCAGGGCCAACTCAGAATGGCTTTTTCCAATATGTTGGGATAGGTTACACCTGCGGGTCTCTTTATAGTGTTCCACAATCACAGATCGGTGCTACCGGCGACTGTAGTTATGCAGAGTATATCTCTGAAGCACACGGGCCCCATTAAAGACACAGCATGCAGAAACTTGCGCACTTGTCCACCATTCCCGAACGCGATAGTCTGATAGCGCTCTTTCCGCGGTGAGTTTAGTCCACAAATCACTTGGTATTGAGGCGCCTTGGAGGAATCGTCATGAATCGAATCCAACTCAAGCTCAGTCCTAGCCGGGGCGTGTGCAAACTATGTGTCTTCGGGGTAGCCGGGATTGTTCTTCTGCTCGGTTTAACGGACGCAAGCCGAGCACAAACCGTCAGCGATGTGTACGCTTTCAACAATAGCGACTCGTCCCAATACCCGTTGGCGACGCTAGTTCAGGGGCGAGATGGCAGGCTATACGGCAGCACCACAGGGTTGACTGATGGCTCGATATTTGGTCTAACCACGGCGGGGGCATTCACGGAACTTTTCGCGTTCGACGGCAGCGATGGCGCTAACCCTGATGCGGGGTTAACCCTTGCAGTTGATGGAAACTTTTACGGAACTTCGTTTACGGGTGGGAGCGCCGAGTATGGAGTGCTCTTCAAAATCACTCCTAGCGGGACTTACACGCCACTGCATGAGTTCGAAGGAAGCGCAGATGGTGAACTTCCCAGCGCTCCGCCGATTCAAGCATCCGACGGCAATCTTTACGGCACTACCCGTGGGAACTTTGGCGTTGAGGCTACGGTCTACAAGTATAATCTCGCTTCTGAGACGTTCACCACGATCTATCAATTCGATGGCACGCATGGCCAGACGGTACCTGCGGCCCTCACCCAAGGCGCCGATGGCAATCTTTACGGAACCGCGCAAGGAGGTGGCGCTTACGACTGTGGCACGATCTTCAAGATGAACAGGTCGGGCGTCATTCTGTATTACTACAGTTTTCCCTGTGGCACGGGCGGCGCACTTCCGTCCGCTCCGTTGGTGCAAGCCTCTGACGGGAATTTCTACGGGACAACATTCGAAGGCGGAGTCGGGCAAGGCCAGGGCGACGGAACGATCTTCAAGATGACCCAGAAGGGCGCCGTTTCTATTCTCTATAGCTTTAAGGGCGGTCGAGACGGGGCCTCGCCAAACGCCGGCTTCGTTCAAGCAACAGATGGCAAACTGTATGGTGCAACAGGAGTCGGTGGAACCTCGGGCTTTGGAGCCCTATTTCGGATTACCACCGCGGGTGCATACGAGTTACTTTACAGCTTTCCTCAGAACATAGGTAAAGTTCCCGAGTATAGCCTCACGCAACACACTAATGGACTGTTCTACGGGACCGCTGAGGGAGGCGGTGCAAACAACTACGGAGCTGTGTATGACCTCAACATGGGCCTCGGCCCTTTCGTCGCGTTCGTGATTCCCACGGGCGGAGTTGGCAAATCCGCACAAATCCTTGGCCAAGGGCTAACTGGGACGAGCAGCGTAACCTTCAATGGCATTGCGGCGACGAGCTTCAAAGTTCTCACTGATACATACATGACCGCAGTTGTGCCGAGCGGCGCGACGACAGGACCAGTCATAGTGACGACTCCCGGTGGAGCGCTGAAAAGCAACAAGAGTTTCAGAATCATCGGTGCTGCTAGCGCAGCAAGAACGAAAGCCGTACCGCTGATCTCTCACGCTGCAAGGAAGGCGAATTGAAACAGAGCATCGGATGGCCTAGATATGGAGATGAGTGCTGAGCCAATTCTCGGTCATTGGCCTGAACGAAGGAACGACACTGGACCAAGCCATACGTTCTACTGTATCGGTTTAGGTCTCGCCTCTTTCAAAGAGCTTCCCACCGCTCGGTTGCGACAACTCGGAAGCGTTGCCGCGCGAGTGAGCATGGTTATCGACTGCCACAGCACGTTTTTATCGGTGGTCACAACGTGATGACCTCCCGGCCCCGCGAAGCTGCCCCACAGAATAATTCCTTTCGCATCTCGTCAGCGCAGATAAACACGGCATCCACAAACTTCCCCTGAATGCGGTCGGCAGTGACGGCGTTGCCGCGGATCAATTGCTTGTAGTTCTCCGGCAGAGCGCGACCGTCCTGCAGATGAATGCGGCCGGTCCTGGCGCCCAGGCCGTTCATGCGCTTCGCAAACTTACAGGGGATCGGACCTTGGTCTGGCGCAGGGACGGAGCCCTTGTTAGGGCTCCTGCAGGGCAGGAACCCCGAGCCGTTTCGCGAAGGGAACTTTGGTTTCTACGCTATTAAGCGCGTCAGTTAACGATGAAATAGCTCAAACACGCCGGATGGTTCATGATTGGATTGGAGGATCCGATGGTAAAGCTAGTACCCGGGCTTCTGGCCGAAACGAAATAGGTATTCGCCGCTCCTGATGTGCTATTGCATTGCGTGATTCCCAGAGCACCCGCGAGGGACGCATCAAACACGACGAAAATCTGGCTTTTGGCCGTTACCGCGCTCGTGTCTACGACGACCGTCGATGACGAGACGGCAATCACGACAAAGCCAGCAGGGTCCGCCGAACAGGACGCGGGCGACGCTGACGACGCGCAGGCTGCTGAGGTTCCAAGGAGGGGATAAGTAAATGGCTGGTTGGCGGTCACCTGCTGAGGATTTGCGGTGAGGAAGGGAAAAAGCGAGAGCAGGGATAGAACGCCGACGGCGACTAGAATCTTGCGGAACGAGTTCGACATGGTTAGCTCCTTCAGTATTCAGTGAACAGCTGCCGTCGCGATCTCATTCGGCTTGAGTGAGAACAAATCGTCAGCTACTTCGCTATCCGGAAGTTGACATTGCTGGTCAGGTCCCCAGTTTGTGTCGCGACTACGACCTTTCCGCTGGTCGCGCTGCTCGGCACAACCGCGGTTATATAATTGTCGGACACAATGGTGAAGGTGGTTGCAGGAACACCGTTAAACGTCACAGAAGTCGTGCCGGTCAGTCCTTGGCCCAGGATCTCCGCCGTTTGTCCGATCTTGCCGATGGCGAGAGCGAAAGTGACGAACGGACCGAGCCCCGAGTCCAAGCTGAAGAACGTGCCATTCGTCGATCCGTCTCCCGTCGTGGTGCCGTAAAACATCCCATTTGTGGCTTGCAGCAGTCCCGCGAATGGGTGGATGCCGTCGAGGCCCCCATTAAATGCGGAGATGGTTGTCAAGCTACTGCTCCCCACGGTGGTATCGAAGATCGTGCCCACGCCCAATCCGTCGACCGTTGTCCCGTAAAGATTGCCGTCAGTGGCCTGAATCATTGGGGAGTACGGCTCGAAGCCATTGCTCCAGTCGAGGTGATCCAACGTGACGAACTTGCCAGTTGAAGTGACCGCAAACAGTGAACCGCACCCACTGCCGCAGTTGTTGAGCCCCTTGCCGCCAGAGAACGTTGAGCCGTAGAATTTCCCGTTGCTGGCCTGAATTAACGAGGCGGTCGGATTTTGCCCGTCCCTAAAGTCGAAGCTGTGTAGCGTCGTGAGTATCCCATCGGCCGAGAGCTTGAAAACCGTGCCATAGCCATACGCCCCACCATCATAAGTCGTCCCGTAGAGGCCACCGTCCGCACCTGGAAATAGCCCACCGATCGGATCGGAGCCGTCCACACATGAGGCCAGAGCGCAAAAACTATAAAGCGTGGTGAACCTGCCCTGTGGTGTGATCTTGAATATTGTCCCGGCGGCGTGCGCCCCGCCGCCTGACGCGGTCCCGTAGAAGTCCTGGTCGCTACCTTCGATCAACGCCGAGGACGGGAATTCGCCGTCAGTACAGTTTGCCTGGGCGCAAAAGCTGTAAAGCGTAATCAACCCGCCGTCTGGCGTGATCTTGAAGACGGTTCCACCGCACTCGATTGCCCCTGCGCAGTTGTGATCCCCGCCCGTGAAGGTCGTCCCATAGAAACTCTCATCTGTTCCTAGCACCAATCCGCCGAAGGGTCCGGCGCCGTCAGCGCAGTTCGTTTGGACGCAAAAGGCATATAGCACGGCCAGAGTCCCGTTAGGAGTCACCCGGAACACCGTGCCGCACCCAAGCGGCGGGTTGCATAAACTGTTCCCGCCGCTGACTGTCGTTCCGTAAAAATTGCCGTCTGTTCCCTGTACAAGGGAAGCATGCGGGTTGGAAGCGGTCCCGTCGAAGTTCGCCAAGGTGGTGAGCGTCTGTGCATGAGAGACCCCAGCGAAAGCGAGCCATAGTGCGGCCACGGCGCAGCATGGCCAAAACAGGCCTGAGCCTGTGATGCGATCATGCCAAGTCGAATGGACCAAAACACTCTTTGAAAACTTAGCTTGATTCATACCGAAATCTCCTTGCTCAGGCTGGCGCTGTCACGACAGCGCCAGTTCACTGTAGCCGAATCGTGACGTTGATGTTTTTCAATGAATCACTGGCGCCAGTGCTGACCCTTATCGAATAGGTTTGCCCACCCGTGATTGTGAGGGTATGTGTCAGGTCTTGAGCACTGCCCAGTCGTCGTCGGCGCACATGAGACTGGGGTTGTTCCCGAGCTACCGTTAACAAACAGAGTCACTGTATCGCCCGTGAGCCCAACGTGGCCGTAGTTCACATACATTTGACTAAACCTGTATGTGCCGGATGGATACGGCAGGGTAAACTCTACGGCGTCAGTACCTGATCCGACGGAACACTGTCCTCCGTTAAGATATATGGTGCTAGCGACGGTCGGAACCGCGCCGATGCACGTGAACTGCAAAATCTGCCCCTGAGCCGCCGCACCAGACACGCTAGCTTCTGGAACTAAATCTACAACGTGAGACGTGCCCGAGGATGGGTCGCCCACGGCGATGCCGATCGACTCGCCAACGGGACACGGAGTAGTGCTGTTGGTCACGACGTAGCTTGCGTTTGCGTCATCCTTGCAGACGAAATCTCCGGCGTTGAATGTCACCGCCGTACTGCCAGCCGTCTTGATGGGCACCCTCCCATACCTTAGAGGCGTGACGCTCACTCCTTGAGAGCCTGGTATGCTGTTAAAAACTCCAACCCAGTTTTCTGCTGCTCCAGTGGTCAAGCAAGGGATGACTGTCTGTGCTGCTACAGGGCAGGCTAGCGTCCCAACCGCCGTCGATGCCCCGCTCCCCGCAATATAACTTTGCAAAATCTGTAGCGGGCCTTCGGTCGCTCCCGCCGGTACGCTGCTTGCTGTCAGCTGCCCAGGTTCAAGCGTCACCGGCCCGGCGGCAACAGTCCCTGAGTTAACCTGGGTCTTCTGGCCCGTAAACGTACTCGGGATGCCCGATACGTTTCCGAGCGATGTGTCGACATTTGGGCCTACGGTTATCTGGCCATCGGAGGCTAGGTTGACGGCTCCTGGCCACAGCATCGTAAGATCACCGGTCGGGTTCCCATACCCAGTACCTGTTGGCCGTGTCCACTCAATTACATCCGGCGAGTCCGTCGTGCCCGCAGCACCGCCGCCTTTTACGTTGAGGCACCACACTGCGGCAACCGATGCGCTCGCGGCTCCGTTCCACTGGTTGCCTGAGATGCAGAAGAGGGGCGAATTTTCGCCCGCGCCGCTCACTGCCGGGCTATTCTGTACCAATAGCAAACCTCCAAAGCCGGTTCCCATGACACTCGAAAGGTTGGGGGGACTCGACGTCAGAGTGGACTGGCTAGTGACCTCGATTCCCTGCGTTGATGACACGGCACCACCTTGCAGCTGCAGAAGAGGAAGGAATGCACCGTCACTGGCAGAATCCTGGAGGACAAGCAGCGGATTAGGTATCGTTTGCGCAGCTGCCGACAGGGAGGTTAGCGTTAGGGCGAAAATCAGGAAATTGTGGTGAAACTTAAACAAAGATTTTTCCATCGCGGTTTTCCTGGGGCGAGCAGCGGCCGATCGCCTTCGTTCTTCTGGGTGCGTCAGCGCCAACAAAAAGCGCGTCGTCCTCTTCTAGGCTCTAGGGAAGGAAACAGCCGGAAGCTTGCGAACTCTGCCCCCTCTGGAGAGTTCCTTCAAGCTGAATGCTAAGAATTATGGACTGATCGGAAGTCTGTGTCAACTAAGTTCGCTCATCGGTAGTGTCCTAATTCAAATTTAGGACACTACCCGCTCATCGGGGCAGTGGGCTATTTTAAACAGCCCACTACCCGCGCATCTTGTAGTCGTGTTGGAGCGCCGCCAGCAACATCAACTTTCGCATCGCTAATTGAAAGGCCGACGACAAGGAGACGCAATGTCTAAACATTTTCTGAGTGTTTTTTTCTCGGTTGGGACAATTGGCCTGAACGTCCCTGCTGTATGTGGCAGCTCGGCGTGCCAGCAGATTACCGCAGGTGCGCTTAGCAGCTCTCCGATGACCGTACGCGTGGCGAGTAACTCTACGACGACCTCAAGCTCGCTCGGCCTTATCACGGGCCTATCGTGGGCGCTGCCGTCGATCGACGGGAGCGCTGTCGTACTCTTTTGATTGCGAGGGCTCATTCAGCCATTCGATTGTGAGCGCGACAATTACGTGGGGAATATCTACGTCAGCCAACGTCACGATCCTGAACGCGGTAATGTTGAATGCAAACAGTCCATCCAACATAGCAACGGGCTCCCTCATGAATGCCAGCACGGCAGGAAACAACACCATAGGCTCGCAGACACTCCCAAGCATGGGAGCAGGAGTCCAACTACACTGGCACCTCTCCGGCACGATAGAGAATCCAGCCACGACCGCCAACACTATCGACATTCTCGCAAGCATGGGTGGAGGGACGCTAACCGTCTAACGGGGCTCGTTCTGCTTCTTTACTCCGTAGAGGGGCCAGCACCTCGACCCGCAGCAGATTCAAACTCGATCCGCGAAATCCAGCGCAAGATCTCGCGGAAGGTCAAGTCCCCTTTCCTAGATTCGAACGCCTACGAGAGTAAGAGTAGAGGTTTCTTCGACAGCCTAGATGATCGCAAACACGGCCACCAAAATTCCGCATCCGGAGTATGTATAGTTTCTAGGCCACCCCTGAAAAGGCTGGATGCTGGATGGTTCGACGAAATGATTCCTCGCGTTACAGACGATCCAGTAACCAGAAGCCCCATTGTTCGAGAGGCTGGGTTCCGGGCACCCTCCGGGCACCCAGACGAATGTCTTGTTCGTATCTGCTTGATTTTGTTGTGTCGTGCATGGAGTAAGCTGGACGTGCAAGTTGTTGTTTGTAATTGGGTTGCCGACCCTTTTAAGGCATGGGTCGCAGGTTCGAGTCCTGCCGCGCTCACCAAGATTTCAAGACACTTAGCTGATTCTGGCAGGGTTGATTTCGGGCATCCCGGACACCCAGAGCAAGCCAGAGTCCAGTTTCTACGCCGTTGCGGGAACGCTCCGCGCCTTCAACTTCCGCTGGAATTCCGAGGGAAACGCCATCTGCACGACCTTCTTGTGTGCTTCCTGCTGATCGGCTGAAACCGCCTGAGCGTAAAGCTCCAGCGTAATCTTTGGGTTGTGTGACGAGGTTGTGACTGTGCGACCTTCACATTCTCCCCGTTCGAGATCAACAATGTCGCTAGCGACCGGCGTAGCGTGTGCCATCCGATCGGTACTCCCTTGCTGCTCTTGATTCCAGAGATTTTCTCGATTACGGGACGGATGTCGAAGGTCGTTCCTGATCGGGCGGCAGCAGTATTTCCCGAGACGACCGTCTCCGGAAGCGCATCAAACTGGGTCGCAAGATGCGCGAGGCCGGTTTAGCTTGCGAGACTGCCGCGATGACTTTCTGTATCTCGTCTACGAAGCGTTGGGTAACTACGAACCAGTCATACTGCCGGACAGTTTCTGCAGCAGCGACTTCGAGTTGGCGCCGGAACTCCTCATCGCGAAGGAGCCTTACCACGTGGTGTGCAAATCGGCGGGGATCGTCGGCCAGCAAGATGTTGTGCTCGTGGCGGACATCCAGCCCTTCGGCTCCTACGAAGGTCGACACCGTGGCCTTGCCCATGGCCATGCCCTCGTAAATCTTAATGCGGGTCCCTCCGCCGATGCGCAATGGAACTACAACCACGGCGGCTTCGCGAAGATAGTCGACAATCGACGGAACCGTACCAGTGACTTCGATCGAAGCGGAAGCCAGCCTTTTTACCCGGGGATGCGGTTGCCGTCCCACGACGCGGAAACGTGCGTCCGGAATCTCCGCCAGCACTTGCGGCCAGATATCGGTGCAGAAGTGCTCGACCCCGTCGATGTTCGGTTCCCAATCCATGGAACCGGTGAAGATTACAAGCGGACTTGATGGTCGTAATTTCGAATCGAAGCGATACTTGGCGAGATCCACGCCGGTGGGAATCACGCTGATGCGTGAAGGATCGACCATGCCGCTCATGGCTTGCTTGTCTTGTTCGGAGACCGCAAGCACGTGATGGAAGCGGCGGATCTGCGCTGGTTCATAGCGCGTCATCTTCGCGGATTCGATCCTTGAGATAACGCGATCTACCGGATTCGCGGCGAAGCGGGCTCTGCGCTTCCACAGCGAAGTTTCGACATTGTGCTGGAAGAGCACGGTTGGAATGGTGAGTTCGTGGGGAAAATTCTGTGCGCTGACTAGAAAATCGCATACTGCAACGTCGAAACGACGTTGTGCAATCCATTTCGCGAGGATCGCCTGGACTCGAGGAGAAGTGAATCGGCCGACCGCATACGGAGCGGCTGCCGGCAAACAACGCAGGTAGTGAACGTAGCGTCCGAGCCCCGTTACGTCGGGAAACGCTTTGGCTATCGGCACCGTTCCCGGCAGATGTTTCAAAATCTCTTGTTCGTAGTTTTCGTCGAGCTGTCCGCCATAGTACGAGAGATACGTGACGTCGTGGTTTGCGGACAGGTGCCGCAGAATGTTGTACGTGCGCAGTTTGCCGCCGGTATCCAACGGCAACAACTTTCCGGGCTTTACCCAAAGAATCTTCACTCTAAACTCTTAACAGCCAATCTCTTCATAACAAGCTGGCTTACGCCCGAGGCGGATTTCTCGAAACTGGCCACAATTTGTTGCGGTTTCAGGTGTTGATGCAAATCAATATCGCGATTCGAGCCGGCTGGATCCCGGCTCCGCCCTCAGGGCAACGGTCAGGCTAGCACATCCGTAACCAGCGAAAGTTAACAGTTGAAGAATCTTTCGGGCCTCGTGCTACACGGTTTTCGATCAAAATTCGCCACGGAGCTGTACGGTTGGTGGTTGCTATACTTCACAAGGAATAAAGAAGACTGGGCCTGGGGAACGATTTGTCCATCGGAGGTTCGCGATTGCTATGCCCGTCTCGTCAACTGTCTGGTCACCGGTCGTAGTGTTTCGATTTTAGTGAACTGTGGGCAAATCAATGTGTGGAATTGCTGGCGTCCTTAAGTTTGGGGGAAACGCGCAGGTTGGCGATGACATCCTGCGGAGCATGTGCGCAGCGATGGCGCACCGTGGGCCGGACGATGAGGGAATCTACACGGAACGCGGCGTCGGACTGGGAATGCGGCGCCTCAGCATCATCGACCTGGTCACTGGCCACCAGCCCATCAGCAATGAGGACGGGACGATCTGGATAGTCTTCAACGGCGAAATTTACAATCACGAGGTTCTGCGGGAACGGCTGATCGCGCGCGGCCACCGCTTCCGTTCGCATAGCGACACGGAAACCATCGTTCATCTTTACGAGGAGTATGGCCCGGAATGCGTTCAGGAACTGCGCGGTATGTTTGCGTTTGCGATCTGGGATAGGCGTACGCGGCGGCTGTTCATCGCGCGGGACCGCCTGGGAATCAAGCCCCTCTATTACCGGCTGGTTCCAGGGACTTTTCTGTTCGGTTCGGAAATCAAGGTGATTCTCGCTCACCCTGAGGTTTCTGCGGAATTCCATCGAGCGGCGTTGCCCGAGTATCTGGCGTTCGGCTATCTCTCTGGCCCCGAGACCTTCTACGATGGAATTCGCAAGCTGATGCCGGGCCACTGGCTTGAAATCGACGAAGATGGGGAATTGCGAACCGAACAATACTGGGACGTGGCGCTTGACGTCGACGAAAACGTCCGCGATGAGAGCTACTATGTCAATACCTATCGTGGCCTGCTGGAAGATGCTGTTCGCAGTCATTTAATGAGCGATGTTCCCCTCGGAGTGTTTCTCAGTGGGGGGCTGGACTCGAGCGCCGTCGCGGCGCTGATGACTCACATTCGGCGCGCTCCCATAGAAACCTTCTCTGTCGGCTATTCGGAGCAGCCCTACAGTGAACTGCGCTATGCCCGGATCGTCGCCGAACATCTGAATTCGATTCATCATGAAGTGTCGGTCAGCGAGCGGCAGTTCTTCGACGCGCTACCCCACCTGATCTGGCATGAGGATGAGCCCATCGTCTGGCCCTCAAGTGTGGCCCTTTATTTCGTGGCGCGACTGGCGCGCGAGCGAGTCACAGTAGTCCTCACTGGAGAGGGCAGCGATGAAACTCTGGCGGGCTATGGACGTTACGCATTCACGCTAAAGAACGCGGCATTTGATCGTACTTACCGTCATTTGGTTCCGAGTTTCTTGAGGCGGCATGTCCGGAAATCGATCTCGAACTCATCCAGGATCGGAGCCAACCTCCGCCGGAAATTGTCCCATACTTTCCTGGCCAAGGACGGGGCCTCCTGGCCATCGTTCTACTTCGATAATTTCTTCTCGGCTTTCAGTGAGGTGGAGCAGGCGGGCCTGTTGCATGAGAGCGTTCGCGCAGAATTCAAAAAGGGACAAGCCTATCACCATGTTCTCGACTACTGGGAGCACTCCTCGGGTAGTATGCTTCAGCGGCTTCTCTATACCGACATCAAAACATATTTGGTTGAGCTGCTGATGAAGCAGGACAACATGAGTATGGCTGCGTCAATTGAAAGCCGCGTGCCTTTCCTGGATCACGAACTAGTCGAGTTCGCGATGCGAATTCCGCAAGGCCTGCTTACTAAGGGACTGGCGGGCAAGGTGATTCTCAAGAAAGCCGTTGCGGACCTGCTTCCGGCGTCGATCGTGAATCGGCCAAAGCTGGGGTTTCCCACGCCCTGGTCTGGATGGTTGGCTGGTGCACGACTGGACATCATTGAGAACTTGCTCCTGGAGCAGCGAAGTTTAGATCGCGAGTTGTTCGACACCGCGGCGTTAAGACAACTCTTTCGGGAACACCGGGCGCGTCATAGAGATCATTCTGATCGCGTCTGGCGATTGCTCAATTTGGAGTTATGGCATCGTGTTTGCCTGGAGAGAGATTCCCGGCTAACGCAGTTCCCGATACCTCGAAGAACTTTCCCGGCCACAATCCAGTAACCTGGTTCAACTCCTCTCGGAGATCCGGCCTCACCATATCACCCGGTTACCTTCAATTACGAAAGTATGCGCATGCTCTGCGCTTAGGTCCTCACCCGCCGTTATCTACCCGCACCGGTTTCTGTTCCTTAACTTGGGATTCGAGACTTCCAGTTGGAGGTCCTTAATTCTGTCGTCAAGGATTCCTGATGTCGGTCCCTCCCCCAGGGCGCGAACCTCAGAAGAGCGAGGAATGCGCAACAGCGTCTAAAAGCGCAATTCATATACTGTTTTCCTTACTCTTGGCCGGTGGCTTGAGTACCGGGACCGCATGTTCTGGATTCAGTCAATCTGGTTCGACGTCCGCTGCCGACAATCAGATCAGTATTACGATCGCTCCAATGAGCGCCAGCATAGCCTCAGGCGGAGCTTTGCAGTTCAGTGCTTCGGTGAGTGGAACGGCTCAGACCGGAGTGACGTGGTCAACCAGCGCAGGCACCATTTCCACGGGTGGCTTACTTACAGCGCCAACTGTCAGTTCTACGACTGGCCTCACCGTCACCGCGACCAGCGCGGCCGATAGCGGGAAGACCGCTTCGGCGAGCGTGAACGTAACCGTTGCCGATAACCAGATCAGTATTACGATCGCTCCTTCGAGCGCTAGCTTAACTTCAGGCGGAGCTTTGCAGTTCAGCGCTTCGGTAAGTGGAACCGCTCAAACGGGAGTGACGTGGTCAACCAGCGCGGGCACGATTTCCACGGGTGGCCTGCTTAGAGCGCCAACTGTCAGTTCTGCGACTAGCCTCACCGTCACCGCGACCAGCGCAGCTGATAGCGGGAAGACCGCCTCGGCGAGCGTGAACGTAACCGTGCAGGGGCAGGGGCTCTACAACACGCCGACGAACGTGTCCCCCATAGCGTATCCGACACCGATTCCTTGTCCGTCGAATTCCGATCCGGGGTGTCCAAGCGGAGCGTTGACGGGCGCGGGCTGGACCTATGTTGATTCGGGGTTTCCGAATACGACGTTGTTACGGGCGACGGATTCCAACACGACTGGACCGAGCGCGGCAACGCATCGAAACTGGGGGATGGATTGTGGAGGGTCGGCGGAAGTCAACTTATTCAGCCAGCAAGATGACCGTATCGCGATGTGCGATGACACGGGGGGAAACGTCTTCGTATTCTGGCTAAGTTGGCCGAAGGTCACCGAACTCTACGGGGTCTGCGTCCTGCAAGGGAATCCTACATTCTGTGCCAATAACTTTGAGTTTTCCCACGTCACAAACGACTGGGGATACTCTACGTCGTTAAACATCAGCGGTGATGTGTCCATATTCAGCTACGACGTTTCCAGTACCGCGACCTATCCTTCGCTCATCAATGGCAAGCAGTCTCAAGTAGTTGATCTCGCCACGGCTTGTAGCCTGCCAAGCCTGAGCGGCCTGCCCACGGCGGGAGGAGGATATGCAGGAGATTTGACTGTAAGTGTGGACGATCAGACATTTTCCGTCACCGCTTCTACTGCCACTGCTCAGGATACGGCGACATACTTTATCGTTTGGAATCGAACCAATGGCTGCCGGGTGTGGAATACGAACACTGGTGCCGTTACGGGGTCGTGGGGGACCACGGGAACGGTTAGTAATGCTGACCGCTTTCTCATTCACAATTCGCGCATTGGGCCGGACGGGAGCTGGGCAAAACTGGCGTCTGGATCGTGCACCAGCGGAACCTGCTCGACGGCGGCCAACTACCTTTGGAATATTTCTACACTTACGGTCAACGTCATGCCTGAGACAACGGGAGGCGGACATACGGCGATTGGCTACACCAACGTCGTAAACAACGTTTACAACGATGGGTACCCACCACAAGGTTATTTCATGCGGAGTATGGTAACGCCGTCCAGCTATGATTCCTTGCCCGCAAGTTATCCAACACAATGTTCCCCAGCCGATCCCCCGCCATGCACCGGCGGCCCTTACATGGGATTCGATCAGCACGTCACCTGGCCGCAGGGCCTGAATACGTTGCCTGACAATGCACCATTGTTCTCCACGACCTACGTGACATACACGGGAGGATATGGCGGACTGCCAGATACGAATGCGTGGGACGGTGAACTACTAGCCGTGTCGACCGATGCGCCGGGAACGCCTCCGGATGGTACCGGTAATGGTGTCGTCTATCGACTTAGTCATCTGTACAACAGTATGCAGGAGCCGCCGTCGACGGAGTTCCCTGGCACCTATGCCATAGGGGCGTGCTCTTGGGACGGAGGATACTGTGCCTGGACAACCGATTGGAACGGGATGTTCGGCAACACGGACGGGACAGGGACTGCGTGCACGATTACGGCGGGCAATTGCCGGATCGACGTAGTTCTCGCGCAGCTGCCTACAGTTGCTGGCGCGGCTACAACAAAATGATCGCGCCCGCTGTTCGACCTGGTCTTAGCGACGCCGAACGATTGCAAAAGGAGAGACGGCAGCGCGGGCAGGATCGGCATTGACGCGCCGTACGGCATCTACCTTGTTACCAACGTCGAGCACAGCTTTGTGCATTCCATGATCCAAGTCTTGGCGGAGATGCGATCCCTCCACCATCCGGAGGAATGAAATTCCGCGTCCGGCACCCCGTGCACCCACAGCTGTTCAATGGATGAATTCTGCCGCCTTAGGGTTCTCTTCCAAATTATCCTTGCGCGGCGAGTATGGTAGTCGGAAGTCACCAGCACCATCGAGTGCCAGCCGTGTTCCTGCATGCACTGGGCAAGCGCAGCGGCCTCCTGTTGTGTGGAATTAACTTCCGGACCAGTCTCGCAGAAACTGGTGCGAGCCGCGGACGTTGGGCCGTACTTCTTTTCGATGTAGTCTCTCGCGACGGGTGCAATTGACTGTCCCCAGTAGGATTCTTTTGGGATAGACACAAGAATCTGCGGCACGATCCCATCGCGCAAGAGTTTAACTGCTCCAGCGAGACGCGACTGTTCGGCAAGAATCGAACCTTGCAGGACCACGGCAACTTCTGCGTGAGGCGGTAACGGGTCATTTGATATTAGTAGGTAGCCTCCCCACCACATGAGCCCCGATACCAAGGCGGCTGCGGCCAGAATCCACAACAGATGGAAGCGCAATCTCACGAGCTTAGCTACAGTCTTTAAGGCGACGACAATTGGACCAATTGCTTGCTCGCGGTAAGGTCTGCTAAGCCACACTTATCAACCCCCGCTTTGATCGGACGCGTCCTTGAGTGAGGGAGTCATACACGTCAATCCACTGTTCACGGACCTCTGCCCAGCGATATTGCCTGCATTGTTCGTAGGCGTTGATGGCAATCCGGGAACTCAGTTCAGAATCTCGCAAGAGCCGCAATACGTTGTGCGCTAGTGCCCGCGCATCTCCTACTTCGGACAATAGTCCTGTGCGTTCGTGTTCGATGAGATAAGTTATGCCTTCCGGAGTCGAGCTCACAACTGGAGTCCCGGATGCGAATGCTTCCAAGATTGAGACCGGCATATTGTCCAAGCAAGATGCGTTGATGAAGATGTCAGCGGAATCATAGAACTGGGCAATCTGTTCCCGTGAAGCAACTCCGACAAAGTTCACTCCTTCAATTCCAAGGTCGGCTACAAGCCGTCGAATTTCAGATTCAACGGGTCCTTGCCCGACCAGGTCCAGACTGGCCTGCGGAAATTCCCGTCGAACCTCGGCAAAAGCACGCACCACAAGGTCAACCCGGTAATAGCGATGGAAACCACGTGTACAGACCAAATGGGGCCTGAGGGGGTTCCGAACCCGGAATGAAAACCGTTCCACATCCGCGATGTTCGGCACGGCATGAGCCGCAAGGCCGAACTCACGAAACACATCGACCAAGTATCCGGAAGGGACCACTAGCCGATCAACCTTGGCAAGGACTGAACGTGCACTCCGAGAACGGCGCAAATGATCCCGGGCCTCGCCGCTGTGATAGTGCAGCAGTATGGGCTTTCGCTTCAAACGTCCAATCAACCATGCTGGAGCAGGCGAAATTAGAAACGACCAATAGGAAGCTGAGAACACGTGGGCGACGTCCGCATGGTCCAAGCCTCGCCACAGGTTTGCAAGGTAGATTGGTTCGCGCAGGAGTGTACGAAAGAAGGGAATGTGTTCCGCCCACTTCAAGCCGCGCGGAAGTGGAGGATCAATTGGAATCAGACGCGCTTCGACTTCGGAATCGTCATGCCACTTGGATACCAACAACTCCGCTTGCACAGACTGCCCCCCCACGTACCGCGAGGAGGCCGCCACGATAACCACTCGCAACGGGACAACGCGGCTGTCTCTTGGGCGTGGGAAGCCATACGATCGCTGCAGCCGCGGTACTTTCTGGGCCAGTAACTGGCAGTACAGTTCCTCGTGGCGTTCTTGCATATGAGCAATCGTGAAATTGGACTGCACGAATTTCTTCGCATTCTGGCCAATTTCGGCTCGCCGGTCGGAATTCCCCAAAAGGATCTCGACCGCAGAGGCGAGCCTTGTATCATCGTCCGGCTCAACCAGAATTCCACGATTCGACTCGATTAGCTCAACATTTCCACCGATTCGACTCGCTACGACCGGCACCCCAGCCGCCATAGACTCCAGGATGACATTGGACAAGCTTTCGGAAACCGAGGGCAAAACGGAGACATCAATCGAGGCCAGAATAGCAGGAATGTCACGGCGATCTCCGAGGAAGCGAACCTGATCCCGAATACCCAAATCATCAGCTTGGCGTTCCAATTCCGGTCTCAGAGGTCCATCGCCCACCAGGACAAACTCTATGTTAGGAAACCGGCCGCGCAGGCATGCCGCCGCACGCAAAAAGCTGCCGTGATTCTTGGATTGTGCATTCATTCTCGCGATCATGCCAACGCGAAGCAGTTCGGGTCGACGCGGCAATGCGGGCGGCGTTCGCGCGAACGCCGAATCTGCAAGACCGTTGCCGATCACCACGACTCGGTCGGCAGAGATGCCGCAGTCTATCAATCGACTAGCGGCCGCTCGGGAATTGCATATCACACGGTCGCACCAGCGAAAGACAGCCAGTTGGGAACGGAACTTGGCTGGACTCAGGAGGTCTCCCAACTGGCGCTGGCTGCCAATCACGACCGGAACTCTCGCCAGCCTTGCAGCCGGAATCAGCATTAGATTTGTATAGAAATCGAAAGCGTGTGCGATGAGAGTCCGTGACTGTTTGAGGTAACGAGCCAAGCGCAGACGCGCTCGGAGTGAGTGCAGCCCATAAAGATTGCCGCCCGGAGAAAACTCTACGGCGCGTTCCAGACCTTGCAGGAAGCCTCCCCGCTTTTGGAGACAACCCACATGCACGTTGAAGAGTGCTGGATCAAGCGAGCTGGCCAACGCGGCAAACTGACGTTCGCTTCCACCGGTATCGAAACTGTCCGTCATCAAGAAGACCCTCGGGACAGTCACCTTCGATATTGCTTGGGAAGAACCGAGGTCTTCCTTACCCGTATCTCGTGGGCTGAGCATTTCGTTTCGCGCTAGGTTGCCAGACAGGTCGAGCTGTGTTCCGAATCGCGCCTTGACTCAAGAAAGTTCCGCTGCCAGAGTTCGAACATCATAAGGCGCCAAATCTCCAGATAGTCGTTTGTGTGGCCCTGGAAAAATTCGTTCAATAGCTTACGAACGCCTGCTTTGTTGAAGTACCCGCGCTCAATGGTACTGGTTGCTAACAGCAGATCGAGGACGAATTCCTTGAGCTCATGTCTCATCCAATGAAGAAGGGGCAAAGCAAACCCTTGCTTGGGCCGGTGAAGTGCTTCGCGTGGCACACCAAGCCTTTGCGCGAGTTTGACGAGGATGTACTTCTGCCCCTTCGTTCCCATTTTCCATTGTGGAGACAGTGCGGCGGCCCACTCCATAAATACATGGTCCAGCATAGGGACGCGCGCCTCCAAAGATGCCGCCATACTCATCCGGTCGAGCTTTGTCAGGATGTCTCCCGGCAAATAAGTTTTCGTATCGAGATAGAGCACGTGACCCAAGGGATCGCTAGCCCGACCCTCTCTCAAACAGCAACGGAATGCATCGAGGGGATCGGCTTCACCCTGAAAAGCGGAGATGAAATCCTGGGACAGAAGGTTGAAGTTCCTTTGGGACGGCGCCAGGGAGACGCTCTCGATGTAGCGCTCCTGCCAGGGCAGCGAAACGCTGTAGGCCAAGTTGCGTCCAGGAAAACCGAAGGGAAGCCGAGGGTAGACCTGCGTGCGATACATTCGGCCAGCCCAATCCGGCAGCCAAGGCGCCGATCTTTGCTGGAGATGAGTTCGGTAACGCTCATAACCTCCAAACGCCTCGTCACCCCCATCTCCCGACAGGACTACTCTGACATACTTGCGAGCGAGACACGAGACATAATAGGTGGGCAGGATTGAAGAATCCCCGAAAGGTTCCTCCAAGATGCTCGACAGAGACTGCACCGTCTCCACCACGTTGGGCTCGAGAATCAACTCGTGATGCTCGGTACCGAATTTCTGAGCAACCATCCTGGCATAAGGGGCCTCGTTGAAGTCCGCATGCCGAAAACCGATACAGAATGTCTTAACCGGCGCCGGACTTAAGCTTGCCATCAGGGCGACGATCGTGGAGGAATCGGTGCCCCCGCTCAGAAGAGCGCCAAGCGGGACATCGGCAATCAACCGCATGCGCACGGCTTCGGTCAAATGGTGTTGAAGTTCTTCGAGGCATGCTTCTTCACTTCGAGGGGAATAGGTGCCGTATTCTGGCAGGTCCCAATATCGGCGAACGTGAACCTCGTCTTTTTCGAATTCGAGCACGTGCCCCGGAGGCAGCTTGCGAATCTCCGAAAAGGCCGTGGCAGGATCAGGAATGTACCCAACGTAAAAGTACTGCAGGAGTGCCTGAGAATCGGTAGCGCATAGATCGGGAGCGGCTGCCAGGATTGCCTTTATCTCAGATCCAAAATAAAGTCGATTGGCGGATCGAGCGTAATGCAACGGCTTCTTGCCCAGGCGATCTCGAGCCAGCAACAGGCGGCGATTGCGCTCGTCAAACACCGCAAAAGCGAACATTCCCCGCAGCTTGTGTACGCAATCGCGACCAAGATCCTCATAGAGATGAACAATAACCTCGGTATCGCTGTGGGTGTAGAAGACGTGGCCGTTTTTTTCCAGCTCGCGGCGAAGCTCACGGAAATTGTAAATCTCGCCGTTAAACACTACCCAGATCGTGCGGTCCTCGTTGAACACCGGTTGATGGCCACCAGCCAGGTCAATGATGCTAAGTCGGCGCATACCGAGTCCCGCGCCCTGCTTGACAAACAAGCCTTCATCGTCGGGCCCGCGGTGAACCATGGTCTCGCACATTTGATGGATGACATGACCATCAATTCCCGCGTCGTCCCTGGCTCCAACAATTCCTGCAATTCCGCACATATCAGCCTTTCAAGATGGCATTGCTCTTGTCGAAAGCGGCGAGTTGCGGCGTAACACCGGGATTTCGTTTAAGCCGGTAATCTCTATATTCGACGGGATCACCGTCGCGCCCATCGCAGGCGGCGAGCATTATGTTTACCATCTCCCGAGCTGAAACAAAATGAACCACGTCAAGTCTCTGCTGCGCACCTTCAACGAGATCGCGCAGAAACTGGCCCATGGTCGCTCCCAGCATAACCTCATGGTCGCGAGGATCCATTCCATGACACTGCAGCTTGATGAACACCCAATCGGGCCTTCCGCGCACCGTAATGGCAGCCTGCTTCCAAAGGCGCAGGCGGTGCTGCGTAGGAGGGTCTGAAACCGTAATAGAGCCGTTCTCGACGCCAATGAATCGGCTTCCGTTGGTGCGTCCCCACCTCATCATCAGCGGTCCTTCGACCATCAGGGGGAAGACCGCCGGGACACGTCCAACTTCAAGATTAGGTCCACTACGGTGAGCAGCCTTCCGAGCGAGCGGCAGAGAGCATTGATAAAGTGAATTTATTTTTGCAATATGCGTGGAATGATACGGGCCCGGAGGGAAAGTCATTTCAGCGTAGCAACCAGTATCGGCCAAAATCTGCATTTCCGAATCCACGCCGCAGTTGCGGCCTCCGGCGGAATTCGCCAGCGCGAAATTGCCATGGACAAAAGCATATCGGGGAGAACCTATGCCATCTAAAAAGCAAAGGCCGCCATGTTGCGAGGCCAGCCGTTCGCGGAATTCCAGGAGTTGCCGACGCGTGTTCTCTGCTGTATCTGGGGCCTGCACGCCGTGGTGCAAATGGATTTCAATTTCACCCCAACCTTCGGCGGTGTGGCTGGCTAGACGATCGAGCAGCCCTTGTTCATACTGCTCAGCGGGGTAGAAATAGGTATGTTTGAAGGGACGGCCGTCACTGTCGCGCCAACGATCGAAAACCTTAGGGTATTCTCTGCACCAAAATTCCAGCCTCCGTTCCTGCTCATGGAAGGGAGCCCGGGCCGACCCACGATGCGGCTGAATGGCAGGCTCAAAGTGGTCGGCCAACGCGATCATTAGGTGAGTTCTGCCTGAATGTGCGCGGCGTGTAGCTCTCTGCCAGGCATAAGAAGGCAGCCACCGCATGGTGTTCCGGGCTTTCCTTACTGAAAGACCTTTTTTGGGCGCAGGCAGCCTGACTTCCTGACTGACTGCATTGAGGGCTAACTTCACCAAATCGTCTTTCAACCCGGTTTTCTGCTCGCGCGCGCTGTCATCGATGTATCGGAAGGGCTTGCGTCCTTTGACAGCAACGGACGCTTCACCCACGGTCAGATTCTCGAGGCCGCAGCGTTCAAACCATCGGAAGACCTGCTCATAGGTGTGTTTAGATTGATATTTTGGAGAATACCAGTCCAGGGTATCGAGAACTCGCAGCTCTGGATCTGGATTGCGATTCACTGGAAAGAGATGAGACACTGCACCCGCCATACTCGGGCCAACCAGAGGGACCAGACGAACCCCGCGGTCGATCCAGTAAAGAGCTGGCACCGCTATTCGCAGGAACGCATGCAGCTTCTGAACCGGAATACGGCAGGTGACCTTGCGGTACAGATCACTAAAGCGATACCAATTGTTGTAGCCACTGTACAGCCATACGGCAATGGTTCCACCTGGCTTCAGGTACTGAGGAAGCTTCTTGAAGGCGGCTTCGCAGTCGGGCGTATGATGAAGCACGCCGACGCTGTAGATGCAGTCAAAACATCCCGCGACAAACGGGAGATCAAAAACATCGGCCTGAAACGCGACGAAGTTCCGGTCCACGAGATTCGTGGCGGCCACCTCAGCGGCGGCACTGAGATCGATTCCGACCACCGTGGCGCCCCATAGGGTGGCGACATCGGCGAACCTGCCCATACCGCAGCCGACGTCAAGAACGACTTTCCCATCCAGGTCTTCACGCCGCAGACCTGTTTTTCTCTGAAAGTTGCGCTCGGAGAACTCGGGTCGAAGTTGAGTCTTAGAGAAGGTCTGCCACTGATAGCCGAAGCTGTCCGCATAGTTATGGGCGTCGACAAAGCGCACGACACCGCGCACCAGGGGAAATTCCTTTCCGCAAGCCGAACACCGGTAACCAGATACTTGCGGTTCCAGTGGCGAGCGGCATGTTGTACAGCAAAGGAGGCGCAGCAGTTCTGGGTGCTGGTGAGGAGGGATCGGGTCCGTCATGGCTCAGTACGCTCCTGCCAGCGCCCGCACTGGGATGGCACGTGCTCGTGCCGGCTCGCTATGAAGAAGCGCTTGTTCTCTGGACATCGCCAAAAGAACGGAGGTGTAGCACACCGTCAGATATGGGAAAAACTGATACGCTTCGGGAGCAAAGCAAGCTCCCACCACGAAACCAATGAGCGAGGCCTGCAACGCACCTCGAAAAAGAATCGCCTGGGGGCTTAACGTCCGTTCCTTATTCAGACGCCTTATATTGGAAAAGCCGCAAGCGAAGAACATCAGGTATAGAATCAAGGCTGGAATGCCACCCTCCGCGCCTATCTCCAAGTACGATGCGTGAACGTCTTTCCACAGACCGGAATACTCGGCAAAATCGCCTACGCCCACTCCGGATATCGGGTAATGTACTATGGCGTCAACGGCCCTGAGCATCAGAAGCTTTCGTTCTTCGTATGATCCGTACGCTGACTCCTCTATTCTTGAGTTGACTGTTCCCCCGGAGATCACCGCAAAGCGTTTGATCAGAGTCCTGCCTGCCAGCGGCAACAGGAGGACACCCAGGAAAAAAGTTGCTGCGATGAGATAGAGACGTTTTCCCCTAACTCCAAAGTTCCAAAGAGAGACCGTTCCAGAGATGAGTAAGTCGACGAAACCGGCGCGCGAGGCGGTCAGAAGCAGCGCCCCCATCATGGCCACGATGCCAAAGCACCAGAACGATCTGCGCAGGGCGCCCTTCGCAGTAAGAAGAAAAGCCACACAGAAGGGCAGCGACAACACGATCGCGAATGCCATGTCATTCGGGTTCGAATAGAAGCCCCCAATGACACCAGATAACCTTGGAACAGAGTGGCCCTTCACAATGGCCGCCAAGGAAACTACTGCCACGGATGCAGACTGGATAAAAATGATTCGCCGAAATCTTTCCAGAGTGGTAATAAGGAGGAAACTCAATATCCAGGCGATGTAAACCTTTCCGAAATCGATGGTTGCGGAAACCGCGCCGCCTTTCCATATGGGAGAAAGAAAACCAGAGATAAACAGCCAGCCGATCAGAATCAAAAGATAGTTGGCCTCTTTCGGACGGTCCTTAAACTTGCGGGGTGTCTTCCCGGCGGCGAAAAGGAGACTCAAGGCTGCGAGCCCACCTGTGATCTTTGCGAGAGGAACAAAGGACATAGCGGGAAGGAGGTCGGTTGGACGGGCGCAGTATACGAAATAGAACGCAGTAAGCCAAAAAAAAGCTCCGCTCAATGGTTCTTTCTTTTTTCTCTGCGTCCGGGCGGTATCCAAGGTTCCCTACCTAAATTGGCGTCATCCAGCGATCACCGAATCGGATTCTCGATCCTTCTTCGGATTCTAGCTCTGGGCGTCACATTGAGCGGTAGATCGCTTGACCCTGAAGAAGGTCTTCGGATATCAGTTGCGAATTCGACAAGAGGCGAATTCTTGACTGCTACAATCCTGCGATGATAGCAGTCGGACTGCCCGCCGGTGCCCTCCACACCATTAAGATTGCATGAATTTTTTTGACGTCTAATTGGGTCAAGGGGCGGTCGAGATCGCCGACAATCCAAGGTGAAAGGAGGGATACCACTGATCACAGAGAGGGGAGCAAGCCTATCCTAGGTGGAGCCCGCACGGGGCCAGCGGTTGTCTTTAAGGTTTATTCGCCGCGAAGCACACAAAACGCGGCAGAGCCCATGTCTTAGGGCTCTGCCAACTATCCCGAGCAAGGTTCCAAACGCTGATCCGATGCGCAGCGCGACTACGCACGCGATCCCAACCGTCTGGAGAGCACCCCAACGGCAATCAGACCGCTTCCTAACAGAGTCAGAGTTCCCGGTTCAGGAACAGGAGAAGGGAAACTCGTATTTCCTCCGCTGTCTGTAAATTTTAGTGGGCTATTCTTCGTATAGGTCACGCTTCCCATCGCGGTCGTGAGTTGAACGGTTACGGCTGTGCCAATGTCGATGACTGAACCGCCGATGGTCAGCACTCCGTCCATGATCGTGCCACTTAGGGTCCAACTACCACGATAGGTGTTACCAGACTTCGTGCAGTTTTCGCCCGTCGCGCAAAACCAACTTGCCGAGGTAAAGTTTCCACTGAAGGTAAACCCACTTAAGCCACCTCCCGCATTTTCGGTAACATCAAAAGTTCCACCGGATCCAAACATGGAAATAGGGTTGCTCGTGCTACCGGCAGTGCCGAGGGGCACTAACGTTCCGCCAGTCAATAGCGTTCCAGTGCTCAGAGCCACCGTTCCAGAGCAAATGGGAGATCCCATCACGCCGCAATTGTAACCCGATCCCAACCCGGTAACAGTGCCCAATGTAGAGCTTTTGGAACCGCTGGTGCCGTTCAAAAAAAGCGTGTTATCGCTGCTGAGGGTTGAGCCTGCGTTCGAGCTGAAGGTGCCGTCAGTATTACCGATTGACACGCTTTGCTGGGCAAAAGCTGCCAAAGACGCACACACTGCGAACAGACCAAATGCCAAGCCTTTTGCTAGTCTCATTAAACGCCTCCCCGCAGAACAAAATGAACTCATGTAGCTCAATAACTGGAAGGTGCCGCCAAGTCCGCCCACCCAACGGCCTCACTCACAACTTGGTCAGTGACGGAGTATAGCTGTGGGACTGTGGCTGATCTGTGACTGGAATGTGAACAGTGTGTTAATTTCCCCGGCCGCCTGTGCGAAACCTAGAAAATATAGCTCTCCAAAGGTAGAAATTTGTGCAAAACGTCTCAAGCACAGGACTTGCAGCTGGAAGCTCTTCTCAACGGCGGGGTCTGTTATCCGTGCAGGTGGTCAAGCATCGTCCTCACTTCGTCGGCGGCTGAATAATTGGGATCAATCTTCAGCACCCTTTCCAAGTGCTGTCGGGCGAGAACGACTTCCCCAGTCCTTTGATAGGCCAGACCCAAGTGAAAATGCACGGCTGGACTCTCGGGAGTCTTACTCTTCTCCGCCAGTTTCAGCGCTTGCTGGAAGGAATCGATCGCCGATCGGTAGGCGCCCTTCTGATAGAGGACCCAACCCAGCGTATCCGCCGCGCCAGGGGAATCAGGCATACCCCGTTTTGCAGTTTGGGCCAGGGAAAGGGCTACGTCCAGGTTGCCGCCGGTTTGCGTGAGTAGATACGCCAGGTTGTTTGATGCCAATGGCTGTCGCGGATCGATTTCCAATGCCTTCTGATAATTGTCCTTGGCCTTGTCCCAGTCCCGCTTGGATTCGAACAACTGCCCAGCCAGCGCAAAAAGTGAGCTGTCTCGCGGGTTGCTCTGGAGCGCCTGTTGGACGGTCGCGATTGCGTCCTCAGTGGCCCCTCTAGCCGCTTGGGTTTGGCACAGCTTCACCCAGGCATCAGTATTGTTCTTGTCCAGTTCCGTGGATTTTTTCATGTTGGATTCAGCGGCGCCAAGTTCGGCTGAGTTCTTTCGATACTCGAACTCAACCGTTCCGAGCAGATCGTAGAACATGCTGTTATTAAGATCTTTGGCAATTTGCGCTTGTGCCGCCGCCAGGGCTTTGTCTCTCTGGTTCTGAGCCAGATATGTTTTCATGAGGCCACTCAGCGCATCAGCGGAACTCGGGTCGCGGTCCAGGGTCTGAGCATAAAAGCCTTCTGCGACGGAATAGCGTTTTCGGGCGAGGCTCAAATTTGCCATCTGCAGATAGCCGGCAGGGGCTTGCGGCGCTACGCTAATCGCCTTGGTGGCATCGTTCTCGGCGCCGGCGAACTGACCTCGCGTGATGTAAGAGAACGCACGCAGGGCATAACCCTCGGGGGAAGCAGGCAGCAAACGGATGATCTCATCGGCAGACTGCTCTAGCCTGGGCATGTCGCCCCTGCGCAATGCGGCTTTGGCCAGCGCAAAATGAGCATCGCTCAAGTCCGGGCGTAGGCGTACTGCGTTTTGCCAGGCGACCTCGGCTTGCGCGACATTGCCCATGCGATCAAGCGCGAGTCCCAGGTGGTAATATGCCACTCCGCTGGTTGGATCGCCGTTCAACGCCGCCTGCAGAGCGTCGGCCGATGCCTTAATGTTCCCATTGCGGAAATCGATCTGGCCCCGGTCAATCAGAGCTTCGACGTCCTGCGGGCTGGCCTTCAAAATCTCGTCATCAAGCTTCGCGGCCTCGTTCAACTGATTCTTCAGAATGAGCAGTTGAACGTAATTTTTCTTCACCTGAATATCATTGGGGTGTTCACGGTGCAGAACGCTGTATTCGGAGAAGGCGCCGTCAACGTTTCCGATGGCGAAGTAGAAGTCTCCCAGCATGCGGTAGCCTTTAGAGTCTCGGGGAAAGTCGCGGCTGACCTGCCGTGCGAGTTGCTCGGCCTCGACTTTCTTTCCTTCAGACATGTAGAGGCGAACCAAATCGGCTCTCGGGTCAGGACTATTCGGATCAGCATTGATGGCGGCATGGAGTTCCTGTTCCGCTTCTGTAAACCGGCTCTGCGACTGGTAGTAGCCAGCTAGCGCAAGCAGTGCGGTGGTTGCCTTTGGATTGAGCTGCGTGGCCTTTTTGAAGTTCGATTCGGCACGGTCGGGTTGAGCCATTCTCATCTGCAGAGCAGCGAGCCGCGTATAGGGTTCCCATTGATCGGGACCCAGCGTGACCGCCTTTTCCATCTCCTGTATCGCGGAAGCATAGTCTTCCTGAGCGGCAAATAGATCGGCGGCGGCGATGTGTACCGCCGGATTATTGGACTGTTTCTGCAGCAACAGATCCTCCTCCTGCTTAGCCTGTCCGAATTCGTGTCCAGCGATCAGGAGGTTTGCGAGATCGAGGTGCGCAGGATAGTTGTCGGGCTGAAGTTCAACAGTGCGATTTAGCTCTTGGTTAGCAGGTGTCCACTCCTGCATTCTCAGATAAACCTGGGCTAACTGGTAGTGGGCGGCGACATAGTCGGGGTCGACCTGCATGGCATTTCGAAATTGGATGACCGCTTCGCGGTATTTGCCTTTTTCCGCGTAGCGTTGGCCGCTCTCCAGATACTTCACCTTGCGGACGTTAGAATCTCGGGAGCAACCCACGAGAAGGGTGCCGAAGACACCGACAAGAAACAGTGAATAGAGCATGGAACGGCTCATCGTGGAACTCCCATAGTTCGAGCGCTGGCGTGCGCCAAACGATTTTCGGTCAAAGGTCATGCCTGCGGCGGCAGATAGATGCTGTAGACCTGGTTTCAACTCTGAAGGTATTGTCCAAGGCGAGGGACAGTCTCTCTCAGCAAGGACATAAGGCGTTGTTCTGCAGCCGCTTCACTTTCGTACTGTGCCACCTGGGTGGAGAACCGGATCAGCGAACCATCACTTCGGTTGAACCGGACGGAGTCTTCTACGAGGTACAGCTTCGCCCAATACTCACTGGCGACGGAGCGATCGTGTGCCCAATACCAATAAAAGACGAGCCCGCGTTCGGATCCTTTAGCGATCAAGTAACGATTTGCGTAAAATGGTGCCTGCTCGGGCAATGAAATCTTCACTCTGCTCGATTCCAACGCGGACCAACCTGCCCCCGGTAGACAGTTCTTCGGGGAATGCAAGGTGCTGCCGAAGCGTTGGCTTGAGAAATAAGCAACGAACAGACTCACTGGCGGCACGTCCCCGGAATCGTTCTGAAACGTGCGAGCAAGAAAATCACCCGGCCCAAGGGTCTCGAGAACATCCGGCGCAACACTTTCATCTCGTCCGGCCCAATTCCCCACTCGTTGGGGAAAGGACACCAGCGCTCGATGCGGTGGAATGATGTCACTTCCAGAGCGGGTGCGCAGGAACAAGGCGGCACCTACAAGCAAAAGAGCTGCGGCAGCGAAACGGAGATTAGAGGCCACGGATCCCCACCTCCCACCGTCTTGGTGCGAGTGCCTGGCGCAGCAGGACGAGCATCAGGAGGGAGACTAGAAAAAGAAGCTCGCCGGAGAATTCGTGGAAGAACCCCACCGCCTTGCTCGGATCCCAATACTGCACCAGCAACCCCGTGCCGACGATGCGCAAACTGTTTACGGCAATCGCAATCGGAACCGCGGACACGACCAGAACAGCCCGGATCCACAGGGGGGTTTTTATAAGGTATCCGTAGATCGTAGCCAAAGTGATGAGCGAGAATAGGGAACGGATGCCACTACACGCCTGAGCCACCTCTAACGACATCACCGGCAAATTTATGACGTTGCCTTCGCGAAGAACGGGCACACCGAAAACCGGCAAAGTCGCCGCTGCCAGTTTCGAAGCCAGCAACTGCAAAGGCAAAGTTATCGGGTTAAAGAGGATTGTTGGGATAGGGACCATCAGAACAAGAACCGCTAACGGGAAGCGGGCGGCACGGAGATGTTCCCACCCGAAGCAGAGTACGAGAAGACCTGCGATGACGAACAGTAACGAAAGGCGCGAAAGGAAGAGTTCAGCCCCAAGTGACCCGATTAAGAGCATGCACAACGCGAATGCGAGGATCAACAGCCCCCAAGAAGAGGGTTGGCGTGGCAACGCCCGGAACTTGAGGCGATTGCGCCACACGATCAGAAGCGAGAACGGTATCACGAGGAATCCGTGAGAAAAATCTGGATCCTTCGCCCACTGGAACACCATATTGCTGAAAATCGAGGAGTAGAGCCAAATCGTGAGAACAACTAGAATCAGAGGCTGCCACGAAATGGCAGCCCGCCGGACCGGACGGCAAACTTCTCCGGAAACTGGTTCGATAGCTGCTAACTCGCTCATAAGTCGAGCACGCCGAGAGTATATTTGATTCTGAGTTCTGTGACAAAACAAAACGGGCGTGACCCAGGCGCCCCCCAGATTTTCTTGCCGGCAACCGGGTTCCGCGAATTGGGGGGAGGGTCTTTAAGATTTGCCTCGGTGAATTGTCCAACAGCGAATCGACGATTGGAAGCCTAAATGCCGGATTTTAACCGAAAATTAACACGGACACGGCGCCGGAGTTTCGAGTTTCGTGGTATTCATTACAGGGGCTTTCTGTGCCCCTCAACGTCGTGAAGCCGGGTTGTGTGTTCAGGCCGTTTTGACAGAATTACGTAGGCATGGATCTACTTTTCTTGGAGCGCGATTGCGCCTCGCTGTGGATTCGCGAAAGGCCAACCGATGCAATCGCAACCCTACGACAAATCGGAATGCAAGCAGATACTGTCGCTCGACTCGGCAGCTTTTTGTAGTTACAGCTGGCCGAGGAACTTCAGGAACCGCAACAAGTGGCCAAGGCCTGTTGTGGTGGGTGACGAGCCACTTGCCATGTGCTGCCTGCAAGCGATTTGCCGTTGAGAATCGGACCGCGTGCAAAGGGCCAAAACGCTCCGGCTCAAGGAAACCGGGCAGCACGGCCTTCCGCGAAGGACAAAGAGGAATTATTCTCAACGCTATTTACCAGGACGAGGTTTAACGGACGTCGAGCTGGCCAGGGGTACGAGATCGGCTACACGTCGATTGTGCGCAAGTGGAAACAAATTTGTCACAGCGAACTCGCCCCGGCAGAACGCTCGGAACACGCATGATGAAGACAAGGATTGCATTGGCGACGGCACTGCTATTGAGCACGCCAGTGGCTCGCGCCTGGCGCGTGCCTAATTCCAATACTGATGGGAGTTCGTCTCTTCCTCCTGCAGCTAGCGACGACAATAAGACTCCGCCCGGATTACCTTATGTGATCGCCACCGAGGACACGCTGCACGTGTCGGTGTGGAAGGAGCCGGAACTCACTGCCACTGTACCGGTGCGTTCGGACGGCCAGATTTCTCTTCCACTTGTGAATGACGTTCAGGCCGCTGGGCTGACCCCAATGCAGCTAGCGGCCGCGCTGACCGAGAAGCTGAAGAAGTTCGTTAATGATCCCAAGGTCACGGTAATCGTCGTGCAGAGCAACTTCCCGCGGATTTACGTTCTGGGGGAAGTCTTACGGCATGGATCCATGGTTTTGTTGCCTGGAATGACCGTGTTGCAGGTTTTGGCTACTTCCGGGCTGACTGCGTTCGCGAACACGAAGAAAATCTATGTCCTCCGCTCGATCAATGGTGCCGAACAGAGACTTCCCGTTAACTACAAGCGATTGCTGAAGGGCGCAGGGATGAGTCAGAACATTACTCTCAGGGCGGGAGATACGATCGTAGTGCCTTAGTGACGTCGTACGTGGGCCAACTCCACGCTGGTTTGTTGTGGGATTGGCAGTTGAAAACAGGAGTCAAGATAGCAAGAGTAGCTTACTTCTGGATTATGACAGTCGCTAATGGCGGCGGGTCGCAACTAAAGTCGCTAGAAACGAAACAGATATGATTGCAAATCGCGAATTAGGCATGGATGATTACCTGGCGATCTGCCGGAGGCGCTTGCGGGTCGTCCTCATTCCAGCGCCTATTGCGCTTGTGCTTGGATTCCTGATCTCTTTTGCCCTTACCCCTAAATATACGTCCAGCTCACTGTTGCTCGTGGAAGGACAGGTGGTTCCGACAGGGTACGTCAAGCCCATCATAACGGAGCGGGTAAGTGATCGTATGGCTACCTTGGCCCAGAGTGTGTTGAGCCGAAATCGGTTGGCGCCGCTGGTCAACAGTCTGGGCCTGGCGAGGAGTGGAAAAAGCGTAGACGCAGTGATCGAAGAAATCCGTAAGAACGTTCAGGTCACTGCAGCTGATCCCAACGCTCCTCCTCCTGGTTCTACATCCTCTTCTTCTTCCAAGTCTTCCAGCTCAACACCTTCCCTGACAAGAAAGCCGGTGCCGGGAGAGACGGATGACGTCCCCGGCTTCTATGTCAGTTTCACCGCGGACAATCCACGCGACGCACAACAAGTTTGCGCGGGGATCACATCCCTGCTTCTGCAGGAAAACCTGGAACTTCGTGAAGAGGTGGCGCAAAGCACGACTGATTTTCTCTCCAAACAACTTGAGCAAGCCAAGTTGAACCTGGATGATCTCGACAAACGGTTATCTGAATTCAAGCAATTGCACCTTGGCAGACTGCCCAGCGATGAGGACAAAAATCTCAAGATTCTAGCGGCGTTGAATTCGGAACTCGATGCCAACACGCAAACGCTGAACCGGGCGCAACAGGACAAGTCTTTTGCAGAATCGCTATTGGGGCAACAAACAGCGGTATGGGAATCGCTGCAGGCGTCCCCAAACTTGCCTCCTCTGCGCGAGCAACTGGTAACGTTGCAGAACCAGCTTGTCCTGCTTCAGGCCCGCTACACCGAAGACTATCCTGATGTCGTAAAGATAAAGAGTGATATCGCCCAGCTGAAAGCCAAACTGAAGGAGGCGGATTCGAGCCCCGCAAACTCAAACGCGCCAGGTACAGCTGCGGGCAGCGTGGCAGTCAAGATGGAACCTCCGGAGATCCTCCGGCTGCGTCAGCAAGTCCATCAAGATGAAGATGTGATTTTGCGAGCGTCGCTGCAGCAGAAGCGACTTAGCCAGCTCATCGACTCATATCAAAGCCGACTGGCGCTAAGCCCGGAAATCGAGGAACAGTACAAGCAGCTGACGCGGGACAATGAAGGCGCGCACAAGATATATGACGATTTGACAGCCAACAAGAACGCAGCCGAGATGCAAACCGAGATGGAGCGAAAGCAGCAAGGCGAGCAGATGAAGCTGCTTAATCCTGCCAACTTGCCTGATTCCCCCAGCTTTCCAGTACGCTGGATGTTCGCAGCTGGTGGACTGGGTGCGGGTCTAGGCATTGGTTTAATGGTTGCTCTTTGGCTGGAGCTGCGCGATAAGTCTATTCGTGACGAGGGCGATGTGTTGGCAGCTCTGGAATTGCCAATGCTTGTGTCCGTGCCTTGGGTGGGTGCCGAGAAAGAACGGGGAAAGGGCAAATTGTGGGAACGCTTCCGGCCGTTCAGACGAGAAAGAAAGACAGCATGAACGAGCGGCAATTATCGACGCTGGATAGGAGTTCGCCGTTTGCGCCGGGGGATGTAACGAGTGATCCGGCCTTGGCCGGTTGCCAGGTGAGACCGTGGGCCCCTGATCCGGAAACGATGATTTCCTTCGCAGGAGCGCAACCCACGCGTGGGGCCGAGGAGATGCGCGCACTGCGTTCCCAACTGTACCGTCTACGGGAAAAGCAGGCCATGAAATCGTTACTGGTGACCAGTGCTCTGCCGAAAGAAGGAAGATCGTTCGTCGCAGTCAATCTGGCGAATGTACTGGCGCTCCAGCCGCATTGTCGGGTGCTGCTGATCGATGCGGATCTGCGTAGTCCGCGGCTTCATACCGTGCTCGGGACTTCTGCAACCCCAGGCCTTTCGGAATACCTGCTTCAAGAGGCGGATGAGTTCTCGATTATGCAAAGAGGGGCTGCGGACGAGTTATTCTTCATTCCGGCTGGCCGTTCCGTAAGAGGTCCAACCGAACTGCTCGGCACGGGCCGCCTAAAGTCACTCATCGATCGCTGCGAACCATCGTTTGATTGGGTCATCATCGATTCCCCAGCGACCTTGCCGGTTTCCGACGCAAGCCTGATCGCCAATTCTTGTGATGGAGTATTACTGGTTGTGCGTTCTCATTCGACTCCATTCGACGCGGTGCGCCAGGCGCGGGAACGATTCCGCGCAGAGTCGGTCGTAGGAGTCGTGCTGAACCGAATCGAGGCGGAATCTTCTCCTCAGAACGGCTGAACCGCGCGATCCGGAGAACTCTCGTCAGTGTGTGAATCAAGAAGCCGGAGCTGAGCCTGGGGAGGCGCAATGAAATGGCTCTTCTTCGTAAGTGTTTCTTTGGTCGGCTACACATATCTTGGTTATCCCCTATGGTTGTGGGTGCGCAGCCGATGGCACCCGCGGCCGGTGCAGGCCGGTCCCTATTCCGGCTCGATCAGTATCGTAATGGTGGTGCGTAATGAGGCGGCGGTCCTGGAAGGCAAACTCAGAAATTTGATACAGCTGAACTACCCCGCTGGCCGGCCAGAAATTATTGTCGTATCCGACGGCTCGACAGATCGAACCAACAATATCCTCTCAGAGTTTGCGCTTGCCGCGGGAGTACGAGCTATTCTTCACCAAAGGCCTCGGGGGAAAGCGGCAGGACTGAATGATGCAGTGCGGGCCGCGCGTGGAGACCTGGTGATCTTCATGGACGCGCGACAAGAGATTGAGTTTGATGCAGTTCGCCTGCTCGTGGAAAACTTCGCCGATCCCACGATCGGCTGCGCCAGCGGCGAACTGATGCTAGGCAACCTTCGCTCGGAAGATGCCGCGGGGATGGGATTGTACTGGAGAATCGAGAAGAAGATCAGAGAATTGGAAGCGCTGTCGGGATCAATGATTGGCGCGACTGGTGCCTTGTACGCGGTGCGCCGCAGTTTGCTGGTAGACCTGCCTGAGGAGACAATCCTGGATGACGTCTTCATTCCGATGCACACATTGCGGCAGGGTATGCGAGCAATATTTGATTCGCGAGCCCGGGCCTGGGACGTGCCCGACCAGGGCACTCAGCGGGAGTTTGGCCGAAAGGTCCGCACTTTGAGTGGGAACTACCAACTGTTACAGCTAGCGCCGTGGTTATTAACCAGGGCCAACCCTGAACTTTTCGAATTTGTAAGCCATAAGTTGATGAGGCTCCTCGTGCCATTTGCATTGGGCGCCGCACTCTTTGCATCCTTTCTGATCCCGGGTCTGCTTTACCGCGTCGCGCTGGTTCTACAATTGTCGTTCTATGGCTTAGGAGTTTGGAGATTAGTGGGTCCCAAGCATGGTCCGGTCGCGAGGGTTGCCGATGCAGCGCTCACCCTCATCGTGCTCAACACAGCCGCTGTCGTAGCTTTCGCGAATTTTGTGACAGGTAGGGAGATAGCGTGGGCGAATTCGTCAGGTTCGGGGGATAGATAGGTTGGAAGCAGGGAACACCGAACTGCATACTCGGTACGCCCCGCTCAGACCGGAACCCTTTGTAAGTACATCAGAACCGAAGGCATCCGCGCAGGCTCCGAGTCAGAGCGAAGGTGAGTTCCGTCGTGAACGGGCGCGTGTGCAGGCCCGAGTCGTCCTCCTAGAACAGAGCACCAAAAGATCCGCATCCTAAGAATGACTTTATGGTACGACCTGCTGAGTGATGCTGCCAGACACTTCGGCGCCGGTGTCGCCGAGCAACAGAAAGCCGGAACTGCCGGACGTAAGGTACAAAACGAGGTCGTTCGTTACTCCGTTGACCGATCCAGAAACCCTGCCGTTCGCGCTCACAGCGTACGTTCCCGCTGCATTCGTCTGAGCTCTCGAACCAGTTCGGTTCACAAAATAGTTTGTCAGATTAAGCGTCGAGCTTCCGCTCAACGTCATGGAACCAACTCTGTCGACCTCGACGGGACTTTGCGAATCGTACCCAAACATCTCGAAGGCATATGCTCCGTTTAAAGAAGAGCTCGAAAAGGGTCCGCCTTGCTGTTGGTCCATTTCTCCATCCTCGGCGATGCCCGGTACATCCACCAGGAACAAGGCCCGCGAAGAGCTTACCATCCACGCGACCTCTTGGATTGGGCTCAAGGTTTGGGAATTCAGAGTGGGATTCAGGGTGATAGTCACGCGTCCACTTGTATCAACGCTGTAAGTCCCGGTAAGAGACGCGTTTAGTGTTGGCACACCATCTTGTCCGGCATCGTAGCTTCCGGACGTAATATTACCATTGCCGTCGCTGGCGAATGCACCCACGCTGTTTACTCCATCGAGATGCGTCTGGGTGTCGCCCCGGCTGCGAAAAGCAAAACCATTGTTGAGGTTGAGGTTGCTGAATGGAGCGCCGCTCTGAGCATCGGCGATGCCCGTCCCCAGTGGACCGGGATCCGTCTCCAGAAAATTCAGCGTGTTGGCATCGACGACATAGAAAACATAATTAGTTGTAAGCCCAGTACTATCGGTGAGGGTTGCAGTTCCCCGCCCGTTACTATCGGGCGCGGTAAGCGCACCAGTGATCGTCACAGAGTTAAGCGTGCCGAACCGTACTACATCTTCATTACCGTCGATCACGCCACCGCTCATGATCATGTTCCCCACGGCCGAAACCGATCCCGTCGAAGGAACGCCGGGTTGGTACGAATGCAATCGAAAGACGTAGGTTCCGGTTGGAGTACTCGAAAGCGCGGATGTGTCCTGTTGAACGGCTTGACCGGCACCGGTTGCGGTCGCATCGAATTCAATCATATCGACCTGGCTGACGGTTCCCATGGTGATTGCCAGGTTTAGCTGTTCCTCGCCCAGAATAAGGGTCAACATGCCTGTTCCATCGCCGGCGACGGCGTAACTCCCCGTAATTTTGGTAGTGGTGAGAGAATCCGCCTGCACAAAGTCGTCCTCACCACTCGTGATATTCCCGTTTCCGTCCGCAACAAACGCACCCGAGCGCACATACGGCGTGCCACCCACTGGACTTAAATCACTCCCGCCAAGTGTGTATGCATAGCTGCCGGTGAGACTCGCATTTGAAAAGGCCTTCACGGGCGGCGGGGGTGGTGGGGTGGGACCGCCGGTACCGCAGCCGACAGCGACCGATAAGCAAGCTAGTGCAATCCCGGAGAGAGCGTTTCGAATGGCACACCGCCCATACGGATCAAGAACTGATTGCATTTTGCGGAAACTAGGGGCACGGTCCACGCAAGCTCCCAATGACGTAAATTTTCTGTTACCGATTCAAACGCGGATAGGTTACTGAGTCACGCTTCCCGAAGGGAACACTCCACGACAGCCCGTCGCTCTGCGTTATCGGATACGCAGGCCATCAAGCCGCAGTCCTGAGCCCAACCCGCACCCAGACGCCTGCATTCTAAATGACAAAACCTCTTTCCCAGCGGTCCCAGAACCCGACATAAGCACTTTTTCACCGAAAATTAATAAAGTCATAGAGGGATTCATCTACCGCTGTGCTATTGGTTGTTGTTCACCTTTGCCGGAATAGATTGTCTCCACGGTTCTGATCTCACTCCACCGGCGTGAATGTGCTCAGTGTGTCTGACTTTCGCTAAGGTGCGGGAGATAGAATCGGAAATGGCAAGTTTATACGTGGTAGGTGCCAGGCGGCGGAAGCGGGTACTGAGGGAGGGAACAGAATGGGACTTGTACGACGCGGCGGTAATCCTACAGCTCGATACAGATTCTGGAGCTGTTCGCACTTGTGTCGAATATGAGACTCCACCTGGGGCACGTCCGGACCAGAAATCTTCTACCATCTTCAAGAGCGGCACGCTGGTCAAAGGGATACTGTATATCTGCACAAAGACAGAGATATTGACTTTCAGGGTCCCAGGATTTCAGCGCATCGATTACATCTCGCTCCCGTGTTTTCACGACGTCCATCACGTGACTCCAGCATCCGACGGCACTCTGCTGGTTGCCAATACTGGACTCGACATGGTTGCAACCGTCAGCCCGACGGGCGAGTTGCTCGCCGCGTCGAACGTTCTGGGCGACCCGCCGTGGTCCCGGTTTTCCCCAACTGTCGATTACCGTAAAGTGGAAACGACCAAGCCTCATAAGGCGCATCCGAACTTTGTTTTCGAATTAAACGGCGATGTCTGGGTGACTCGCTTCCACCAGCGCGACGCGATTTGCCTGAAGGACTCGCGAAAGCGCATCGAGATTGCTGTGGAAGCGCCTCACGATGGGATCGTCCGCGGGGAACAAGTATTTTTCACCTCAGTGGACGGGAGGATCATAATCGCGAACTCCCGCAACCTGAAAGTCGAGCAGATCATCGATCTGAAGCAAGTCGATGGCCCGCAAGCTTTGCTGGGTTGGTGCCGCGGTTTGCTCCCCCTACGTGACGGAAGAGTTTGGGTGGGTTTTAGCCGCATTCGGAAGACGTGGTATGAGGAAAATGTAAAGTGGGTTAAGAATGTGCTTCGCGAAGGCATGCACGAGAAACCCACACACATTGCGCTATATGATTTGGTGAATCAGCGCTGCATCCAGGAATTCGATCTTGAAGCGCACGGCTTACACGTGCTCTTCAGCATCTTTCCAGGACCCCCGCCAGAGAGCGTGGGAAAGACTTTCTCTTGAGTTGTGCTTAAGAATTGCTGCACAGTCCAAGCTAAGCAAGACGACGGCTGCTTGTGTAGCCGCTTTTGCGCGGCTGAAGGCTATTTTCGCTTCGGCCATGAAGGGTGGCTTGTCGGATGGGTAGCGTGCCGTTTCGTGGAGAAGAGATTTCAGCTAGTCCTGTAACCTGAAATTAACCTTTCCGTCATCGCAACGTAACAATCGCGGCGTATGCTGCCCCTTTTCGGTTTATTCGAATGTTCTACGCCCGTATGCCGCGATCTAATCCGGGGTGTGTGGAAAACGATTTCAAGATGCCCGGTATAAGCCTATCGTGAAGACCCGAATTCATTACCGAATGCAGTTCCGCATGCCGTGGGTTTGGGCTATGGTCGCGGTTTTGTTGGCTTGCGGATTGTGTGGCCGAGCGGCGGCGGCGCTCGGTGGCTCCGTCGATTCGGTTCGGGCGGACCAGGTGCGCATGAAAGCAACCGTCAAGGTCGTGAAAAGGGATCTCTATACGGTGTACGAAATTAGAGACGCGACTGGAACGGTGGTTCGAGAGTATGTATCAAATGACGGAATAGTTTTTGGCGTCGTGTGGCAGGGGCCCTTTGTTCCAGATATGCGACAGATTTTGGGAACATACTTTGAGCGGTATGCCCAAGCCTCAAAAGCGCAACGCGAGAGTCGGGTTGGGCGGTACCCTCTCGATATTCGGGAGTCGGGATTAGTTATCCAGACATCCGGGCACCAGCGAGCTTATTCGGGGCGGGTCTTTGATGAACGATTGTTGCCCGCGGCAGTGAGCGTCGGCGATGTGTGGTAGGGAGGCTAGAGTAGTGCGAACCGTCTTGACGGCGCTGTTGGCGGGAGGCTTGGTGTTGCTCGTGGGCTGCTTCAAGGCGGGCCCCACGGTGACTACCCCTACGATTTCCATAACGCTTGTCCCTAGCGCTACGAATGTGACCCCCGGGCAATCGGTTACTGTAATGGCGAATGTTTACGATTTAAGTGGTCAGGGAGCGACGTGGACGGTTTCCCCTCTCAACTTTGGCGCGTTAAGTCAGCAGACGACGACTTCTGTAATTTACACTGCGCCGATCAATTTTCCCACCGCAGTAACGGTTACCATCAGCGCGACTTCGATTGCGAATCCAACGATCACGTCTTCAGTACAAATCGCGGCTACTCCGATCAGCGTTTCACTGACCCCTCTCTCCGCTCAGACAATGAACCAAGGGGAACAGCTAGTCATTCTCGCAAATGTTGCCAACGATTTGAGTGGTAAGGGGACAACGTGGACTCTTTCACCAGCCAGCGGCGCAGGTTCACTGAGTGGTCAAACATTGTTTTCTGTGACCTATCAAGCGCCGACCACCGTTTCCCTGCCAACAACCGTAACGGTTAGTGCAAGTTCGGTGGCAAGTCCCAACGCCATCGCAAGCGTACAAATCACCGTGCTTGCTTCGGGCGCCGGTCCCAATGTCTCAGTTCTTAGTGTGGATGGTGGGCCTGTTCCCGGCCAAGTCTACGCGAATGCCGCATTTACCAGCGTCACCATATGCAATCCTGGCAGCACCAGCGCGTGTCAGACGGTCGGGGGTATCCTCGTCGACACCGGATCATACGGGTTGAGAATCTTGCAATCAGAAATACCGCTACTGAAGCTCTCTCAGCTTAGCGACGGCAACGGCGATACTTTGGAAAATTGCGCTTCGTTGCCCGATGGTTCATTCCTTTGGGGGCCGGTTTCGATAGCCGATATCTACATTAGCGGTGAGACGGCGTCCTCAGTTCTAACCCAGGTGATAAGCGGTTCCCAAGATGAAGTTGTACCCGATGGCTGTTCAAACGGTGGAACGACCAACGAAAATACACCGGAGCTACTGGGGGCCAACGGCATCTTGGGCGTGGGACCAGAACCCACCGACTGTACTGTCTCCGGTGTCAATTACTGCGACGGCAGCGTTCAACCGGTCCCGCCCAATGTCTACTACTCCTGCCCGTCGACGGGGTGTACGTCGTCGGATTCGGCGGTGATTGTTCCAGCGATAGAACAGATGGAGAATCCGATCCCGTTATTTGGTGCCGACAGCAACGGTGTGATTCTGCAGTTTCCACCTGTGTCCGGCAGCGAGGTTAGCATCAGCGGCAGCTTAATTTTTGGCATCGGGACAGAGCCTAACAACGGTCTTGGCGCTGCCACGATTTTTACCCTGGACGCGAGTGACCACTTCACTACGATCTTCAATGGCCAAACACTTACCAGCAGCTCTTTTGACAGCGGATCGAACGGCCTGTTCTTTCCCGATGCGCTTCCGACTTGCGCTGATAATGCGCAATTTTTCTGTCCAGTATCTTCACTATCAGGTCTATCCGCGACAATTGAAGGCGCAAGCCAGGGGGAAAGCACGGTGAATTTCAATGTTACGAATGCCGACGACTTGTTCTCCTCTTCGGGCTATGCTGTGTTTCCTACGTTGGCTGGTCCCCAGGGAAGCTACAATTCGTGCGCTAATGGGAACGCATCCTGCGTTTTCGACTGGGGATTGCCTTTCTTCTATGGGCGCAGCGTGTACGCCGCAATCGACGGCAGAGTCGTATATGGTATTCCTGCTCCGCCGGTTCCGCCGTGGTGGGCATACTAACGTCAACATGAAACATCAAGTTAATCCGACAACAAGGTCAACAATCAACCTCGGGCCCTGATTCAACAACGAAACTCAGTCACCGCGTGATACTTCAACCGCACGATTGGGAGGAAACTTTGCCGATTCTTCGAAACGCCGTCAAGGTCATCGGTCTTGTTTTCCTGTCGGTGGCCGTTTCCCAGGGTGAATGCGCAGGTCGGGATTAACAAGGTCATTCATCATTAGGGAGAATCGTACGTAAGGGAGAATCGCGACAACATGTTCGGTGTTTTCGACGCGGCTAACGGTACGACGCCGCGGTGTGAGCTTTGGCCGACCGGAAGCGTCGTGCGGCGTCGATCAGCACTGACATTCGCTCTCCGTGCCGCACCCGCAACGTCCCGAGATAGGCCAAGCCGCCGATCGTCACCTCAACCACTAGTTGAAGAAGCAACGATCTCATCGGAGTGCCAAAGTAGCGCACCAGCTTTACAGCCAATATCATTACGATCGTACCCTCCAATGCAGGGCGCACCGCTTGAAGGTACTCAGAAGTCGTCATCGAGATGGTCTTAAATGTCTTGCGATACAGCGGCAGTGCAACAAAGGGATAGGCGATAACCCATGCCCATGCGATTCCGGCGGTTCCGCGATAGCTCCCAAGATAGAACGCAACCGGAAGAATGATCAGAGCTGTCAGATCATTCCACATGACGTAGCGGACATTCCCTACGGCGGTCAGGACTTTGGGGAGTAAAGCCACGACCGAACGGACGGCGGCATAAAACGAGAGGACCTCCAGTGGAGCGATCATTCCATCCCATTTATGGCCGAAGAAAACTGGCACCATCTCGCGCGCGACCAGAGCCAGGCCCACAGTGGCGGGGAGAGTTATCAGGGCGATGGCTTCGGTCAGCCCCCGCAGGTAACGGCGAAGTTCGGCGGGCTGGTCCTGAACTGCCGCCATGTAACTAGGAATTACGGTAGTGACCAGCGAGGTAACTTTCTCGATGGGGACGTTGGCCAACTCCCACGCCATGCCATAAAATCCCAGCGCAACCTGGCCCAACGCCCTGCCGGCAACAAGATTGTCGAGGCGCTGATAAGAATTCAGAGCCAGCATGGAAACCGTGACATGCCCTCCAAACTTCAGCGGCACCCGAAGTGAATCTAGATGAGGCCAGGCTAATCGGCAGGGTCGGGCTCTCAGAAGCAAGGCTGTACGAACAATTCCGGACATGAGATTGCCCAGCACCAAGGACCAATAGCCGAAACCTAGAAGCGCCATGGCCAAGGTCGCCACGGCTGCAACCAGTGCAGTCACAAGACCAATGATAGAAAGCAACCGAAAGCGCATTTGCTTCATCAGCGAGCCGGTCGAAACTCCCTGAAGTCCTTGAGGAATGAGGGCGGCGCACGCGACGATCACAATAGGCGTCAGCCGTGGAGTTCTCATGAAGAGCGCAAAGGGTTTGGCGAGTAGGGCGGCAAGTGTGAACATGGCCAAGCCCAAAAAAAAACTCACGGTATTCAATTGCGCCAGCTGGTCATCTGTGAGGTCGCGGAGGGTCACAACCGCCCGTGGAATGCCAAAACTGGTAAGTTGCCCAAGATAAGGCGCCAAGAGCACGGCCATTGCGGCAATGCCAAAATCCCCCGGGGATAACAACCGCATCACGATAAGGAACGACAGCCAGCTGAAGATCTGGCTCGCCCAGTCGCCGGCTGCATTCCAAGCTACGCTCCCCGCGAGAGAACGATCACTGGTTCCCGGCGGGCGCTGAATTTCAGCCGCAACCGGTTCCGACGCACCGATGAGGGTCTCGGATGACATGATCGCCTTTCTATGGAGTGTCAGTTTTCACGGGCCAGGGCAGAAAATGTCGCAGCCAGACACCTTGGGACATTATCCTGAGCGACACCAGTCTAGCAGGCAGAAAAATGATCTTATGTTAACGCGCGATGAAAAGCCTCGGGGCTTGACTTGACATCATGCAATTGCTGGTCTACCGTCCGGTTATCAATGACGAATCTGAATGGATACAAATTCATTTTTCTTTGCGGGCTTCATAGGAGTGGCACATCTCCTCTATTTCGGATCTTGAGGGAACACCCTCAAATCAGTGGATTTTTCAATACTGGTGTGCCTGAGGATGAGGGTCAGCACCTACAAACAGTGTTTCCGGCAGCGAAGGTTTATGGAGGGCCAGGCCGCTTTGGCTTCGCGCCCGAAGCTCATCTCACGGACGAATCCAGCCTGGTGATGCCCGAGAACAGAGAGAAGCTGTTCGCGGAATGGTCCAAGTATTGGGATCTTAGCCGGCCCTACCTGTTGGAGAAATCTCCTCCCAACCTTATTAGAACCCGATTTCTTCAAGCCCTCTTTCCAAACAGTTATTTCATCGTTATTGTTCGCCATCCCATCGCGGTCTCGCTTGCCACTCAGAAATGGGCAGACTCCACCGTGGCGTCACTGGTACAGCACTGGCTACACTGCCACGGTCTGTTTGAGCAGGACCGACCATACTTACGACATTCGCTTGTGGTCAAATACGAGGATCTCATCCAGGCTACCGGGCGGGGGCTGGAGCAAATCTACAATTTCCTCGGTGTGGCTACACGCTCTTCCACCGGTCTGAATCCTAGCGGCAATAATCGCTACTTTGCAATATGGCGGAAGTTAGCGGCGGACAAGAAAGGTCTGGGGGAATACGGTCGAGTTGTCGCGCAGTATCAGAACAAGGTCCAGCATTACGGCTATAGCCTGGAGGAATGTTAGGTAGTGTCCCTCTTTTTTCCTCCAACTGATGCCTTGGTCAGAAATTATATTTCAGTCCCAACTGCAGTGTTCGAGGGCGGTGTGCATCTACAGGATGGAGGAAGGCACTGCCCGTGACACAATCCGCGCCAGTACTAGCATTCGTGATCGGATCCAGCGGGGCGGCGAAACCAGCGCTGTAGCTGGGCCCGCCATAGCAGCTAATGACATTACTGCCGGTATTCCCAAGATTAGGATCGTAAACCCGGAACTGGGTATGGTTGAAGACGTTGAAAGCTTCCGCACGAAACTCAAGAGTGCTGCCTTCCGTTATCACGAAGTGCTTCAGAAGGCTCAGATCAAAATTTATGCGGTGCGGATTGTTCAGAAAGTTACGGCCCGCATCTCCGAACGTTAACCCTCGTGGCGCCAGGAACATATTTGGATTTCCCAGAAGAGGGCCGAAGCTTCTGGAGTTGAATCGTTCATCGGGGGGAGGGGGCGGATTGGTCGCCAGGTCAGGGTACGACCCAGCGCCGATGCCATTCGCCACCCCGGCATTATCCAGCACTGAAACTGTGCCACTGCCTCCATTGATCACGCTGAAAGGAGTTCCCGACTGAAAAATAGTGATTCCGGAGATCTGCCAGCCATCTCCCAACCAACGCAGAATTCGGGATGGAGAGGATGGCATCGGCGGATCCTGAGCATCGCCCGTGGGCTCTCCAGCCCGACCGTTGCTAAGAGTCTGCAAGTCTCGGCCTAGTTTAGGCAGAGTATAGATGTAGCTCACGTTCAGCAGATGGCGCTCGTCGTAATTGGAACTCGCCCGGTTCGAACTGAGATCATATGAGTTGACTAGCGTAGTATCGGAACGGTCCGAGGAATCGTCAATCGAGTGGCTATACGTGTAAGAAGCGCCAACCGTCAGAGGCCCGCTGGTACGGCGGAGTGTGGCCTGCAAAGCATGGTACGTCGAGTCCGCCACATTCTGGAGCCCGAAGATTTCTCCCAGCCCCGGGTAAGGCCGTAAAGTATTCACATCGGGAGTTGGGGATTGCGGAAGACTGTTTTCACCGGCGCAGGCGGCGATGAGGCTAAAGTAAGCGGGGTCCTGAGGCCCTATGATTGTGCCGTTTTGCAACTGGAAAGTACTCGTACCGGTGGAAGAGGGTGGCACGAACCCTCCGCAGTCACCCGGGCCGGCGGCAGTAGTTTGGGGAATGATCGGTTCATGAATGCCGAACGGATTCAGAGGCGCTGGCAGCGGCTTGATTTGATTGAGCTGGCGTTCGACCGTCAGATGAGTTCCTTTGCTGCCCACGTAACCGATGGTTGCAACCATCGATCGCGGCAGTTCACGTTGCACGCTTAGGCTCCACTGCTGCGCATTTGACCAGACAGCCTGAGTTGGAATGGCGGTGAGGTTCAGGGGATAAGCGCCAGGCGTGACGGAGCAGGCGGCCTCTGCGCCACCGATGCACCCATAGCTCGACGGAAACCTTTGCGTCATGTTTAGCACCAGCGGTGCACTCGCTTCCAGCGACCCGGTATTTGCCTCTTCCCCGGTTCCGTGCTCGTAAAAGATGCCATAGCCAGCCCGGACGGAAGTCTTGCCGTCACCCTTTGGATCCCAAGCGATCCCGACACGGGGGGCTGGATTGAACAGATGGCCTTTCATGCAGCCGTCCGGGATGTATCTCACGCCGCATTGCACCAAGCCGTTCGTGAGGCGAGGATCTGGATTCGATAGATTGATAGGAATCGGAGTTGGCGGCGTCGAAAGGGGTACGCTGTCGAGTTGTCCATTAGCGGGGTCCACGCGGACTGTGGCAGCTAACGCTGGACTGTACTGAGATGGATCCCAATTGTAGGCTCTGTTGTACCTTTCATGGAAAAGACCGAAAAGACTGAAGCGTACTCCGAGGTTGACCGTTAGACGGGAGTTGACCTTCCAATCATCTTGTATGTAGGGTTCGCCGATGGTATAGCGGTTGTAATACCTAAGCTGCGTGCTGTCTTGAGTAAAGCTTTGAATAGCGTTGCCGTTCCCGGCGGCGAGCAAGGTTAGGAAATTAGCGAAGGCATTGCCGGTACTGCCTGCGCCGCCATTGATATTGCTGAACGTCAGCAAGCCTTGCACGTCGCCAGTAGCAGCACCGATGGGGCCATTCGTTTCATTCTTCTGGGAAAAGATCAACTGTGCTCCGACTTGGAAGGTATGCGTTTTGATCGCCTTGCTGAGATCATCGCGGTAGCCGAAGGTGGGATTGGTGTGCTCCCACGGCATGTAGGAAGGATCAACGGCAAATCCGTTCCCCCCATATTCCTGATTGTTGCCCCCAATCACGATCCCTGGAACTTTGCCGCCAAAACCGTTAGTGAAGATAGTGCCCAGGGGACAACTCGTGATAATCAGAGTCTGGTTCATCAACGGCTCACAGGGACCACCGGGCTGACCTAGACTCGACGGACGCTGAAAGTTGGCATCTCCCGGACCGTTAACGTTACTGAGATGGATATGGGAGTCTGAGTAGCTCGCGACGAATTCATTGAGCAATGTAGGAGTAATCGTGTGCGTCAAGCGCGCTATCAGGCTGATCCCCGGCCCATCAAAGTTATTTTGCACGGTGGGAAAACTGTTTTGGACTGCTCCCCACTGAGGAATCGGAGTAACGGTATTCCAGGAATCGTGGATGGCGCGGAATGTAAACCGCAGTTTCGACGTAAGGTCATCGTCAAATCGAACCAAGTCCTCCCGCCAGTGCGTCGGTTCGGAGATAACCGCGTCGTAACACGAACCAGTAGTTGAGTCGCAGCCGCCCGATGCATTGGGTAGCGGAATCAAATTTGTGTTTAACAGCGTCAGAGCAACCGGATCGAGAACACCGAACACATTTGGGATGGAAGGAATGATGTTATCTGGGAATGCGTCGAGGGTTCCGGCAAACGTGTCGTTGGTGCCGGCACTCGGGCAATCGGGATATTGAGCACGGAAAAAAATTCCTGGCGCAGGTTTAGTGTCATTGGGGCCCGGACAAACGTCGCTGAAGTCACCATGACGCTCGGCCAAGGAAGGTACGCCCCGATTGAAATCAGGTTGCAGATCGGTGGGGGATTTCTCGTAGCGGAACTCCTCCGACCAGAAGATAAAGGTTTTATCCTTTCTGATTGGGCCACCGATGGTGAGTCCGAAGTCATTCCGCCGATATAGAGGAGCCTTTGTTGTCTGATCAAAGTAGTTGCGGGCATTCAACGCTTCGTTGCGGAAAAATTCGTAGCCATCCCCGTGCCAATTTGCACCGCCACTCTTGGTGGTGACCAGGACTGTCCCGGAGGCGGTCCGACCGTACATGGCACCGTAGTTGGAGGTCAATACTTTGACCTCCTGAATGGCATCCAGGCTGGGGTACACAACCAGTGTGCTCTGGGCGCCGTTCAGGCCGGTGTTCAATACATCGCTGCCGTCGACCTCGAATGTGTTGTACTCTACCCGGCCTCCATTCACGCTGTACTTTACGCTTCCTGTGACGCCCACGTGAGCTTCATCCTGCCCAGTCTGATTGCTGACACCAGGCGTCAAGGCAATCAACTGGGTAAAGTTGCGCCCGTTCAAACCCAGCGTCGTAACTTCCTTTTGGGTGATTGTGCCAGAGACTTGCGCGCTCTCCGTTTCCACCTGACCGGATGTGTCGCCTTGAACGTTGACTTCTGTCTTCTCTCCTGCGGGCTCCAGCGAAGTGTCCAAGGGCAGATTGGTCCCGGCAGCAACATTCAGGTGATCGGCGACAAAAGCTTTGAAACCCTGCGCCGTCGCGGTGACTGTGTAGGAACCGGGAGCCAACCCCGTCACCGAGTAGTTGCCCTTGTCGTCCGAAACCACGGTCTGTACCAGTCCCGTAGCGTTGCTCACTTTCACGCTGGCACCCACGACCGCCGCACCGGTCTGGTCGGTTACCATGCCAGTGATAGAGCTGCCGCTCGTGCTTGCAGGGGTCTGTTGCGGAGGCGTGGGAGCGGGGCCGGGAGTTTCCGCGGCTGTGGATGGCGCGGAGACTGGAGCAGCAGCGGCCACAACGGCGGCTTGAGCTGTCGCCGCCGGAAGCTCGATAGTTTGCGCGACGACGGCGCCGCCAAGCCCCAACGTCAATGCCTGGCTTGGACTAAGCACTGCCCTAGCCTGAAAAATCTTAGCCGTACCTGCTGACACCGCAATGGCGTAGGTTCCGGCTTTTAGAGCGGTAACTGCGTATTGGCCTTGGGCGTCGGTGGTCGCGGTCTGCACGAGGCCCGCGCCGTTATCCAGCGTGACCACCGCGCCTGCCACGCCCGCGCCAGCCGGATCGCCAACTGTACCGGTGATAGAGGCGCCGCCGTCCTTGCCGCCAGCTGCCGGTGGTCCTTGCGCCGCCACAGTGCCGCCGACACCTAATATCAAGACCTGACCGGGGCTCAACACCACGGCAGCTTGAAAAAATTTGGTGGTGCCGGACACCAACGAGATCGTATATGCGCCTGCCGGTAAGTCCGCAAGCGCGTACAAACCTTGGCCATCGGTAGTTGCATTCTGGGTAAGGCCTGTACCGTTGTCCGCCGTTATTACCGCACCCGCGACGCCAGCGCCTGTTTGATCGCTAATCGTGCCGGTTATGGCTGCTTTGCTTTCTGGCGCTGGCGATGATGCCGCTTTTTCCTGAGCAGATGTGCTTCCCATCAAACTGATTAGTGCCGCTAACCACACACCCAACACAAGCCGTGGCAATTTCACCAACGTACCTCCACGCTGGAGCACACTTTTGACACTGGGCCCGACATCGCGCCTCGGGCAGCGCATCCTTGGTAAGAGACTCAGTTGCGAGAGCAAGACAAAGAATCACGAAGCTTACTCTGGCTTTGTTACAGCGCGATGACTGGGAGGTTAAATAAAGGTTACAGGCAGACCCGACAAATGGTTCAAACAAGCGCGCCCGCGAGTTCACGTTCTTCTCAATGGACCTCTGGTAAGCGTTGCGAACGAGCCGAGTTTTCCACGCTATAAGTGTCTTCATGGTCAAAAATTCACTGAGGTTTAATATTGCCGTCATCCTTTCGTAGCGAACTTCTACGTATAGTGGGCTCCGTAATCGGATGACCTCCATTCTGTCTCAGGTTCTTTGGCGCGCAGGTTCGTTTGCGGCTGCACGACCGAAAACTGGGACATCCCACGACCGCGATCAACCAGTCTTCAAGGAGACTTAGAAATGAAAATAAAGATGAAAATCTTTTGTGCTGCGCTCGCACTCGCTGCAACAATGGCGATAGTGCCTGCGGCCAGCGCCCAGGTAGTGCATATCGTTGCGGCAGGCTCTTCGGCGCAGTTCCAACCCTACGCCATTGCTGCCGTCAACGACCTTACTCCCCTGACGGGAGATCCCTACACCCAGGTTCACCACTGGAGCGTAAAAACCAGCAACGCTGCCAGCAACGGCTGCGGCGCAACCTGTGCGGGTATCGTCGATAATCGCACCGCAGGCATTCCTGAGGAATTCGGCAATCTCTGGGTGGTTTGGACCTGCGACCAGGCACCTCCCGCGGCCTGTACTGTTGATCACCTCTGGGCCTATATCTCGGTCGACTCGACCGTCGGCGTCCGCACTTTCCTGGCGGGCGATAAACTGGTTCTCAGCGCCAACATCGGCTCGACTACGGCGGGGAATGCAATCTCCTCGGCGTTGTTTCTAGGCGGCGCTGGGAACAACGGCGCCGCTGCAACTTGCGCTAGTGGCGATCCCACGGGAACCTGCGATGACACCAATCTTCCCGCGAACGTAATTGCGCTGCTCGGCGGTTCCGGTTCGGGTGCCGTTGGGTACCAGATTACTGCCGGCGCTACCGACATTCGTGCGGAAGATGCCAAATTAGCCACTAACCGGTCCCTCGGCGGCCCCTTGGACACCGTGCAATCACCCTGCACCGCAGTACCCTGCCGGTCTTTTGCTCTGAATTACGGTAACGGTACGGCCTCCGGCGGAAACGTCGCCAAGACGCAATTCCTTAGCGGCGAAGACGGTGGGAGCCCAGCTGCGGCAACCCCGGTTCAGTTCGGCTTGCCCGGCTATCCAGATCCGATTACGGGCGTCACCGTGTCGAACACCATCGTCACTATTCCCTTGGGCGAATCTCCAGTCGTATTTCTGGTCAATCGCTCCAATCCGAATGGCGTCGGTCTAAACGGTACGGCGACATCGGGCGGCGGTCACGGAGACGGCAGCTACTGGATACGCAATGTTTGGGATCAGCACCCGTGCGCCACTCAAGGGACCTCGCCGTTGCCGGTGTGCAACAGCGGCGCCATTCCTCCGAGCCAAGTAACCGTCGGACACGATGCTCCGGGTCCACGGCGTCCGTTAGGCAACTTGTTTACCGGACACGACTGCGCGATCGACAACGCAGCCTTTGATTGGCCTGGCGACGGCGGGCTTCGGATCATTGTTCCTGGCAACCCCAGCACCGTGCCCGGGATCAACCTCATTCTGCGTGAAGCTCTCTCCGGCACGATGAACACCACTGAGTTCACCGAGTTCCGACGGTTCGGTACGGAGAATGGCAACGGCGCACCTGCCAATGGTCAGCCGGCGCTTACTTCGCAAGAAGAGAACATTAACCCTGCAACCGAATCCCCGGCCGGTGAGCTAGCCGCGGCACCGTGCTCCTCAGTTTCGACTCCCTCAAATGTCGGTGGTACTCGCACCCGCGCGATCGGAACCGGAGAAGTAGTCAATGGTGGCAGCGCGTCGGGGACCGGTATCCTGGGTCTGGCAGACTCGCTTGGTTACGCTTTCTTCAGCTTCGGCAACGTTTCGAAGATTGCAAGCAAGTCGTCCGGCGGAGTATTGACACCTCAACCCAACTACGGCTATCTGATGGTCGATGGTATCGATCCTCTGTTCGACTCGTATAGCAACAGCGGCGTCGGCAACCCGGGACAGCCGGCTATTCTTGGAACACCGACGTCTTGGGGTGAGTTGCCAGGATGCTCGGAACAATCTGGCTCTGCTCTGCCGCACTGCACGACGGCAGCAATCTGGAGCGGAAACTCCTTCCCGAACATTCGTAACGGTTCTTACCAGGCCTGGTCGGAACTGCGGCTGCTCTGCGACTCGAATAACGCTCACTGCTTAGAGAGTTCCGACACGATGGGTGCGCAAGCCCTGGTCTGGAACACTCAATGCGACATTCACTTCAACCACCTGGGCGGCGTACCTGATTTCCTGCCCTTCAACGATCCTTCCTCGTCGTCAGCTTGCACGTGGAACGCGCCGTATGGCGATGCGGGCTTTGTCCGTGAACACTATACGTACCTAGCGTCCATACCGCATGTTGCTAATGCGGCTTACCCAACGCCAACCAACCTGCACGAGTCACCTGTTGTGGTTGACTACGGCCTTGAGGCCTGCAGCACCGCGATAGGCCCCAGCACGGCGGGCAACCCCGTAACCGGTCCTGCGCCAATCAATGAATGCGGCGGAGACGCAGGCGGTTTGCTAGTACCGGTGGGCACTACGTCGACCGGCGTTCAGCAGTAACGCAGTTGAGTCAACGTTGCAGCTGACGTAACATGCAAAGAAGCAGGTCGCCCGTATGGGACCTGCTTCTTTTTGAGTATGAGCCGCGATGGTAGACATCAAGTCCTGCAGGAGGAGAGTGAACTCATTTTATGTGGCAGCTTTATGCCGGGCGAAAAAGTCTCGTTTTTCTGGCTTTCTTGTTAGCACTCTATTTCTATCCGGTCGGCGCAAGGGCACAGCAGACTTCAGCCCCGGGTACCGACGACTTTGGAATTCCCCACCGCCAAGATCCGAGTTACGAGGATTGGAGCAAACCCGAGCTGACACCTGGAATGCAGAGTGAGACGGCCTCTCTGGGCGAAGTAAAGGAGGACGGGTTTACTCGAGAGCTCATTCACGTCCAGTGGAGGCAACTCGATCCCATCGACTTGTGGGTGGTGCGGCCGACGGGCGTGAAGAAACCGCCGGTAATTCTGTATCTGTACAGCTATCCCTCGACCAATGAGCGATACAAGGATGCGGAGGTCTGCCGATTCTTGACCAAGGATGGCTTCGCGGCTGTGGGATTTGTTTCCGCCTTCACGGATCAGCGTTATCACGACATTGCCACCAAAGAATGGTTCGTAAGCATGCTTCAAGCGGCATTAGGGTCAACCGTGCATGACGTGCAGCTGATTCTGAACTATCTTGACAAGCGCGGCGACTTCGATATGACGCGCGTCGGCATGTTGGGGGATGGTTCGGGGGCGAGCATTGCCATTATGGCTGCGGCCGTCGACCCTCGCATTAAAGTT
>Ga0209274_10000174_pt1 | contig 52312 bp, 38 predicted proteins | sample HubBroMetageREF1_FD_188343 | JGI IMG/M metagenome (GOLD analysis project Ga0209274, IMG submission 188343) | Reference soil microbial communities from the Hubbard Brook experimental Forest, New Hampshire, USA - Hubbard Brook CCASE Soil... | ecosystem: Environmental > Terrestrial > Soil >...
CTGGGACCGCACCACGTTCCTACAACAAACCTGCCGCAAAGCCGGCCTGCCCCTGGACGCATGGCAAAAAGGCGCAACCATCGAAGCCTTCACCGCCGAAGTCTTCGGCGAAAAGGCCTGAATCTGCAATCCGGATACCGCAAATACTTTCGTAGAAGGTCAATCAGGTACGTGGAAATTGCACGGAAGGGCGTGGAAGGTAACGGCTTCAGCCGTGCCGCCAGCCTCGAATCGATTCGCGGGCTTCAGCCCCCGACGACTGCCATTAACCTCCGCAGCGCTGTTCGCCAGCCGGAGCGTCTTGACCAGCCGTCCAACCGAAACCGGTGCGCATGGATCGCGCATAGGCCTCCTGTCGCAGAATCGCGGTTACCCTCACTGTGGTCAGAACCACATCCGATGGAGTCCTTCGGCGTTGAAGCCGTCGCCCCAAATGCACTGGTGGTACGACGGCTACGGCTCTTCCGTGTCGGTAGCGATTAGCTTTAAAACGATACTACTTCGAGCACCTTCATCCAGGTGGACGTGCTCCCCGCGTCCTTCATAGGACTTCAAGAATTCAGGCTGGTGGACATCAGCTTCCAAATCTTCGAAGGCTAGCACCGTGTACTCGCCGGGATTCAGGCCCCGCAAGCTAAAGTGCCCGAGCTCGTCGGTAGTGTCTCGCTGATACAGATCTAGGCGATTGCCGTGCTCCGCACTCGGAACATCCAAAACCGTGGCACGCGCGGCAGGCTTGCCCTTGCTGTCCACGACTGTCCCTTCAATTGTTGCCCCGTTTGCGCTGATCACTACATCCAGAGCTGTTCCGGAGCTGACGATGAATCCGGAGTCGGCGATGTCTCGGCCCTCAAGGTTCACCGATTTCGTGATGTAATCGCGAAGATTGTTCGACTTGGCCGCGACCAACAGCTGGTAACTGCCACCCGTTACATCCTTCATCTCGAAGCTGCCGTCCTTGTTTACACTGGACATTGCTGGGCCTCCGCCTGCTCCTCGCATTATGAATCCAGAATCACCCTCTTCGGCGGGGGTGAGAACAACATTCAACTGTGTCCAATCGAATTTCTGCCCCGTATCCATGCGGAAAGTTCCACGCACAATTCCGCCTGGGTTTGGCTGGAGTAGTAGATGATCAAGGTTCGCCGTGCTGACTTCGATCGGCTCAACTACAGGCATCACTTTCACGCTCGGTTGTCCCCCGTCAGGAAGGCCAGTCACAACCATGAGGATTGCCGTGTAGGTGCCCGGCAATACATTTTGAAACTCGAATTTGCCTCCCTCACCAAGCTGTTGATTTTGGACGTTCGTGTGGTCTTTGGAGGACAACATAACCTGAGTCATGAGGGCGCCACTCGGGACTAATGCCACCGCGCCCGCAACGCGGTACGCTGGACTGGCGAGAACCCCAAAATTAACTGGAGTTTCGTCCCCCGGGTGCACCTCCACCGCCACCGCCTGCTGTTTGTCCAGAGTGCCGGGGTAATAAGTGGTTGTATAAGTCAGACTTTCCTTGACAGTGTCCTTTTCTTTCACATGTGGCGTCCGGAATCCTCGCTGCGGATTCGCGGTAATCGTGTATCGCCCGGCCCGCAGGTCGGGGATTCGAAACTCCCCAAGATCGTTGGTGCTTGCACCGCCTGAGTCGTGGGAATTTATTCCACGCAGTCTAGAGCCAACCCGCTGCGCACTGATACTGACATTGCTCATCGGATCACCGTCGAGATCCGTGACCTTCCCAGTGATTACGGCCGCAGGGAGCATATAAAAGATCGAGTCGGTCCAGTCCTGGCCAGATTGCACCAAAATAGACTTCGACCGCTTACCGCCGACAGACTGAACAAAGCCGGGATGCTCGACCGTGGCGATGTATCGTCCCGGTTTAACATCGTCGATCTTGAACCGACCCTCCGCATCGGTTGTGTCAGAGTATTGGCCATTGGATTGGCCGTCCCGTCCGCTGAACTGCACATTTGCTTTTCGTATTGGTTGGCCTCCGGGCTCCTGTAGGACCTTGCCTTGTATAGTTACGCCAGAAGTATTCTTTTGAGGGGCATTCTGAAATGCGAAGGCTGTCGCGACGAGGCAAGAAAACGTGACAAAAAAACGTTTCACCGAGCAACCTCCGCGCACCAACCATAGGTCGGTACGAGCTATAGCTATCGGGATCCTATCTTATCCTTCTGAGCATGGAGAGTTGCATTTTTTCTAAGCGCATTCCCCTTCCGGCGGATTTGAACTTCCCTAGACAACTGGCAAAACATCCCGATTACACTCATTGACACCAGCCGGAGTGGTTGTTAATCACCCCAGCCAGAACGATCCCTGGAAGGCCTCGTTACCTGCGACCCGAGGCAACGTCATTCTTGATGCGATTGATAAACAGTTGGACAAAGACTCCCGAAACCAGGCAACAGATAAATCCTATCCACAGCCAGAGCGCATCTTTCCGGATGCCTCCAAGACCAAATACGAGAACACTCAGGAGACTCATCACGGCTGTGAGAAAACTTTTCAGTTTCATTCCCCAGTCTCGGGTAGGCGAGCCAATCTTGGTCGATGGATGACTACTCATGGGAGAACCCCTTAGAAAAATCGTAGGCTCAGACTGGGAGCCAAGCCAACGCGGGATCGATTCTCACTAAACGCAAACGTCAATGACAATTGTGTTTGAGTTCGGGACCGTCTCTTCTCCGTAGTTTCCGCCGGAAACAAAAACTGAGCAGCAGTTTGTGAGTGCCGCAGTAGTTGCTCCCTAAAACCCAAGAACCTGCAACCCCATCCCTGATACGATCTGGGCACCTACCGTGAATTTGCCAGTAGTATCTATGCTCAAGAATGGCATCGCCTGCCAGAACAACGTAAGCCGGTCCTTCAGGATCGTGAATTGAACCTGCGCCCCCGCGCCGAATTGGCCGGTCAACGGCCCCTCCTGGCTCAAGCTAATTTGGGCAGTAGCTTGCGAGAAAAGCGCAAGACTGAAGTGCCTGGGGTCATCCGAGCCGACGAGATCGGCCGCACTCACTTGGGCCACCACAGAACCGTCAACGCGACTATCGTTTTGGGTGGTGTTGAAAGCCACTTGGGGGCCGAAAGACAGCTCGAGATGCGGACCCTTCTGCCGCGTGAGAAGGGTTGCATTCACCGCAACCACGAGAGAAGAGAAACTGTGGACATTAAGAATGGTCTGCTGGTCTTGAGCCTGTAGCTTGATGTTGTCCAGGTGGAGTTTTGGGGGCGGAATGTTCATTGGAGGGATCTTGCCAGGCATCATGGGCAGCGGAACGGGCATCGCCCGCTGCAACCCCGGGAAAGGTTGCAACAATCCCGGAAAGGGCCTCAAGCCCGGAACAAGCTGTGGCACACCGGCGTCAGGACTGATGTGTCTATAGATCGCCAGGTTCACGTCATGTGCTGAAAAGATGAGGGGACGTGTGTCTTTGCCAACCACTCCGTCAGGATCAAGGCCCAAGAGCTTCTGGAACTCGATCACTTTAGCTTCCGTTCGCGGCCCAAAAGTGTCAGCTCCAGAGCCTGTCACTGGAAGTTGATCGGATGGAGGCGGAAGGTGCCAATTCAGTGCGGCATGTAATTGCACTACGTCCGGCCCTGACATTCCCTTTCGCAAAGTTCGCGACATGATGGCACCAACTCCTTCCCCGACAATTGCGACTCATCTGCCTCGCTTACCTTCCCAACTGCAAGAAGAGCTTTGATCACCTACCAGTGCCGCTCGAAGAGGAACCGACGACGGGTTTATTGTCTGGACAAAACCGAGGGTGCACCGAATGAACTCGGTGCGTCCTGGGGCTCTCTGGGCTCATTCACCCAGGGAAAACGTTTCGGGAATTACCACACTTCGGAGATAAGCTCGGAAACCGAAAAAATCATACACCCGCGGGAGCGGGATAACAATTCACAAGTAATCGGCTTTCCACCTTGGCATAACATCGCGATAGCACTCAATGACCCCTGTGGTTTTGAGTGCTAGCGCTGTTAGCGTCAGCTATCGTCCCTGTTGACGCTTAAGGTCGTCTAACTGCTGGCGCATAGCAGGCGCAATGGCCTGCCGCGCATTCTTCGAGATACGGTCCCGGTGATATACTGCCGCTCACCCAGTACTTCCTCGGCCTAAAATAACTGCGGGCAGCTCAATTGCGATGGAGCGGCTCGATGGGGTACAGATGACTGTTCAGGTGCCGAAAGCTCTCCTCACACTGTTGCTGACTGGTGTCTTGGTCAAGCCCGTTTCAGCTCAGCATATTGAAAATGTCGTGGGCGCGCCCTTTACGGCAACAACTTCGTACACGTCTCACTCCACAGGGAAAACCCAGAAAGTGACCGACCAGATCGCGAGAGCCGCAGACGGAAGCACCTACCATGGCTACTACGACCCCGATGGTCGGCTCCGCAGAGTCGAGATCAACAACCTGTCGAACAATCGCAAGATTGCGTTCTTTGCGAACACCCTTGACCACTCATACACTGTTTCAACGCCGCCGGATGGCAAATTCACAACGCGATCCACCGAGGAAGTGCGCAAGCAATTGCGCAGGATTCAAAGTCTCTTGACCGAGAATCCCGACAACAAGACATTCAGTGGACGTGTACATCACACCTCGCTCGGAGAAAAATCCAGCGATGGAATGTTGCTATTCGGGTTTCGCCACGAGATTGCTGACGACGACGGGGAGAAGTACGTGCGAGAAGATTGGCGGTCTGACCTAGGGATTGTTATGAGCTCCACGAGCACGCGGGAGGAGCATGAAAGTTCCTACGTCGTGACGAACATTCGCCAAGAGGAACCCGATCCGAGCCTGTTCCGGATTCCGAAAGAATACCTCTCCGATCCATTGCTCGACGCCAATACGGTCTTCATTGAAAACCACACCGGCTCTCAGGAAGTACTAGACGCTGCCGTAGGGCGTTTCAATAGCTGGAAGAAGAGGCCACCGGGGAAAGCGTGGATAATCGTCGAGGAGAAAAACACAGCCGACGTGACCGCCGCCTTCACAAGATCCGTCGATCAAAACTCAATGCCGGGTATCAGACTGCAAATATATCTGCGGGATTCCGGGGAACCCGTGTTCGAGGTGGTGCAATCGCCGAATTCAGGGCACGACGATGAACTGGCGGCGATGAGGTGCCCGGATGGACTCTGGAGTAGGCTGGCAAATACCCACGTCGGCCAGCGATCGCAAGGCAAGCCTAAGTCGAAGGTTCCCCCATCAGAATGACGTGAAGTGCGCGCCTTCAACGATAAAAGTAAAAAGTCGATTGCCTGATCGCGTGGTTGACATAACATCCCTGTAACACTCGTTGACCGAGTGTGGGTAAACATCTTTCCGCTCGTGTTTCAGTTTTTGAACAGGCGTCTGCTCTTCCATTCTCTCCAGTCGCCAAGCGGGGAGCTTACGCAGATCGACTGTTCGAGCGGCAGGCTTCCGGTGTCATCAGGCACGCGCGACGTTACTCAGAAATGTTCACAAAAAGTCACCAGCGGATGCGCCGTTAGTGGCATACTGTTAACCTGTGGCTGTCCAGTTAGAGATAGATGTAAGTCAGAAACTCATTATTGCCACCTTTTCTGGTGAAGTCACCGATGCCGACGTGTTAGGGCTTGCTTCCAAGGTTCATTCCCACCCCGACTTCGATCCGAGCTTGTCCATACTTTGGGATTTCAGCGGAGTCACTGCCGGCACTGTGTCAACCGCCGCAATGCGGGAGTTGTCGTGGCGTAAGAGCATTTTGAGCCCCGCATCCATGCACGTGATCATCGCGTCGCAGGATCACATTTTTGGACTCTTCCGCATGGGTGAAGTGTTCGCGCAGAAGACCAAGCCCAACGTCGTGGTGGTGCGAACCCTCGAGGAAGCCCGCAAATTTCTAGGCTCTGAGAAAGCTGGCTAGCCTAGATCAACTGTAACGTGCGCCCTTGAGCATCGCTCGGTGCTAATCCCTATTTCCGCGCGGCAGTGCTCTTGCCGTTCACCTTGGACTCGGACAGGGTGCTTTTCGCAGGCGGTTGGCTAAGAATCGTGATAAGCACTTATTGATCCCCGGCGGGCCAATTCCCAATGAGTGTAAACTCCTTAGTTCTCAACAGTTCCTGAGGCTTCGGCGAGGACGCACAACCTCTATTTCTTGGGTTCGAATCCCCGCCCAACCCGGAAGACGTGGCCATCCGGATGGCGAAGGTGCAGCTCGCGGACTTTCCACTGCATATCGGTAGGCGGAAATGTGATCTCGAGCCCAGCGGCGACGCAATGCTCGTGCATCTCGTCCACATCGTCCACCCAGACCGACATCCAGACGCCCTTGTCGCCCGCTTCGTCTCCGTCCTGCTGAAACGTGGTGGTGTTCGCGCCCCGGCCACGGCCTCCCTGCGCCCCCTGACAAAGAAAGATGCAAACTTCCTTACCCGATCCAACCGCGCCAAACGTCGGAGGGGTTCCCCAGTCCCACAATTTCTTCCACCCCCACTTCTCAAACCACGCGACCGTGCTGGCGATGTCGGACACGTTCAATATCGGAGTCAAGCCTTTGGCTTCCATAACGAAAACAGGATAACACCCGGCAGACCGAGAAACTTTGCTACCGTTGCAAAATCCGAATAGCACTCATCGACTGTCAGTCTCATTGCTGGAGAGCACAGGGCGTACCATTGACCATGGATGAAACATACCTACAATGCCCCGGCTCAGGAGCCGCTGACCGCTCAATAACCGCTGATGTCCTCCTTCGAGAAGAGCCAGACGAACAAGAGGAGGATGAGGAGGAAGACGACGGCGACGACGAGGGCGATGACGACGGGGACGAAGGCTATTCGGAGTGAACGTGCTCCGGCTATTGCAAAACCTCGATTGCACGCGTCGACAGCAATCCTTATTCCAGCGCAAACAAAACCGGGGACGGTTTCCCGTCCCCGGCATCACACTCATCGCGCATCGACTGCCCGCTGAATTACCGACTACTGCGGCACCTGATCCAGTTCCACGCCGTCTCCGGCGTGCACATCTTCCATGGCGAAAACGATCATGCCGGTCGCCGTGGTGTTGGTAACGCCGATGATTTCAATCTCAGCCACCGCTCGCCGCGGCAAGTCACGCACGTGAATCACCGGACCGTTGCCCTTGCTAAACATGGCGGGATCGACCGAAGGCGTCTTCAGCTGGGTGTCTTCGGCAATGGCCGCCTTGAACGACAGCGAGTCCACCGGATCATCCAGATCCGTCTGATACGAGCGCACTGCCCGGAAGAAGTCGCCGATCTTCACACCCTGGTTGGCACCTACGTTGATGTAAATCTTGTGCCCGGTACCCAGCTCGGAATCAAAATCCTTCCCCATCACAATGCGACCGGAAACCCTGTTGCCCGGCGGCAGGAAACGATCAAAACGGATCGGAGCATGGAAGGTTACAGCTGGTTTTTCCGCGAACGGAATCGTCGTGTCGCCGGGGTTAACGCCGTCGCACGCGTATTCAATCTGCGCGATCGCGCTCTTGCTGCGGGTATCAATTACCTTCACCCGTCCGACTTCTTCGTAAGGCTGGCCGGTTTCTTTCAGCAGTTTCTTTTGCCCCGGGAACATTTCGTATTCGTTGACATCGCGTGTCGCCCGCACGACCTCATATTCCGCGCCCGTGCTGTAGCCGGTTCCTTCGAGATAGATCATGTCGCCGCGGGTGAATTTCGTGGTGGTCGGCGTCTGCAGCCCACCCGCTACGAAGTTGGCGTCCGGCAGCATCTGTTTGCTGATGAATCCAGCGCAATACAAGTCGGCATAGGTGGGCGTTTGAACCCGCATGGTGGGAAAGCTGGCTGTAGTTGGCGCAGTTCCCTGCGGAGCCTCACCCGCGCTAGCGTCAGCCCCACCCTGCGCCCAGGCCGCGGTCGCGAGCGACAATACGAATACGAACAGTCCTGTTTTCTTCATGTTACCTCCGGGAAAGGTCCTCATCCGTACCCCTCCCCTGTGAGAAAAGGTTAAATGCCAGAAAAGAAAGCCTTCAGCCGGAAGGTAACAAGCAGGTAAGGGTGGGTCAAGGTTACGAGGGTGTTGGGCACCCTGGAGCACAGATTTTCGCGTTTTTCTCGTTTTTTCTCACGCCGACCACGAATCCGTTGTTGCATAAGTAATTAAGGCCCTGTAATAATTCGCCGTCATTCAGTGTGCCCAAGAACGGGCGCATGAATTTGGCTTGAACCTGGTGTTGACTGGAACGATGAATTCTGCTCCTTCTTACACGCCTCGTCTTCTACCCCTTCGATTGCCACGCGTTTGCGTGGCAGTCATCGGCTCCGACCCCAACGAAATGGCCGAAAAGGCCGAGCCCCTGGTTCGGGATAACCCCTTTCTGGAGTTCAGGTTAGACTACCTTTCCAAGCCCGGTCTGGCCATGCCCAGAATCAAGCGCTTCCATGAGACTCACCCCGGGACAATGGTGATCGCCACCTGCCGCCGGGTGGCCAGCGGAGGCAAGTTCCGCGGCTCGATCGCCTCGCAGCTGGACATTCTGGGCAAAGCCGCCGCCGCAGGCTGCCAGCTAGTCGACGTCGAACTGCAGACCGCATCCAAGTGCAAGCCCGAACAACTGCAGAAGCTGCGCACTCGCGCCGCCCTGATTCTGTCTTTCCACGATTTCCGGGCCACCAAGAAGCTCGACGAGACCCTCGAAAAAATGCTGCATTACCCCGCTGACTTCTACAAGATCGTCAGCACCGCAACCACGCTCTCCGACAACGTGACCATGATCAAGTTTCTGGCGCGGGAGGGGGACCGCCACTCGCTCGTCGGCATGTGCATGGGCGAACAAGGCATCATCAGCCGCGTGCTGGGCGTGCGCGCGGGAAGCGTGTTCACGTTCGCCTCCGCCACTGCCGGGGAAGAAACCGCGCCCGGCCAGATTACCGCGCAGGAATTGCGCAATGTATATCGCATCGAACGCGTCGACGTTGCCACGCGCGTCTATGGAGTCGTCGGCGATCCCATTGCGCACTCGCTCTCCCCGGCCATCATGAACGCGGCCTTCCGCCGCGAGAACGTCAATGCGGTCTATCTGGCCCTGCATGCCAAGACGCTGAAAGACCTGCTGACCTGCGTGCGCGAGATTCCCATCCACGGCATCAGTGTGACCATGCCGTACAAGGAAGCGATCCTGCCGCATCTCGACAACACCGATTCCCACACCACCAAGATCGGTGCCTGCAACACAGTGGTTCGCGCCCAGGACGGAAAGCTCTACGGCTTCAACACCGACGCTTCGGGGATCGTCCGGCCGCTGGAACGTCGCCTGAATACGCTGGAAGGCGCAAGAATCCTAGTGATCGGAGCCGGAGGCGCAGCCCGAGCCGCAGTGTTCGGGTTAAAAGAACGAGGCTCGGAAGTCTACATTCTGAATCGCACCGCCGGCCCCGCCAAGAAACTGGCTCACCAGGCTCACGCCCGCATCATCAAGCGCGCGGATCTAAAGAAGCTGGCCTTCGACGTGATCATCAACGCTACGCCAGTAGGCATGGGCAATAGCAAAGAATCGCCGCTACAGGATAAAGAGATCAACGCCCGCTATGTCTTCGACATGATCTACGATCCTCCCGAAACCCGCTTCCTGAAGCTAGGCAAAGAACGCGGAGCCCAGATCATCCCCGGCATCGAAATGTTCGCCCACCAGGCCGCCCGCCAGTTCGAAATCTGGACCGGCAAACCCGCCCCCTGGGACGAAATGCTGCGCGTAGTCCTCCTCGCCCTGCAGGAGCGTGTAAGCCGCTCCGCGGCAGGAAAATAATGCGGGACTTGACGAGTGGCCCATTCAAGTCGTCCTTTGGCTTGAGTGGGGAAGTTCGATCGCGAACATATCCCGTTGCTCAAGCCAAAATCGGGCTTGAATGGGCACCCGTCCATTTGCGCCCTGGCGCGGCGGATCGTTGCGACGCGAGGCGAGACAAATAGACATGTGTCAAGAGAAGTCGCCGTTACACGTCAAAATCCACGCCTGCGCTTTCATCTTTAACAATACCAGCCCTTTCTGCTAGTCTGCGCTTTCCGTTCTAAGGGGAGAAACCAGGAAATGCCATCACATAAATTGCTGTTCTCAACTTTTGCTATCGTGTTGTGCCTCAGCGTCTCTGCTTCTGCGGCCGAGAAGAAATCCAGAGACACGAAAGCCGAAGAGACCACGAAGCCTTCCTACCAACTGCCCCAGCCCGCAACCGAGACTCTCGACCTGACCATGTACCAGCGCATCCGCGAAGAGGGGCTTTCGCACTCGCACGTGATGGAATTCGGCTCGGCGTTGGCGGACGGAATCGGTCCCCGGCTGACCGGGTCGCCCAACCTGAAGCGCGCCAACGAGTGGACGCGCGACCAGTTCGCCGCCATGGGATGCAGCAATGCCCACCTCGAAGACTGGGGCGAGTTCGGCATGGGCTGGCGGCAACTGAACACCTGGGTACGCATGTCGTCGCCAGACACGGCCGTGTTCATTGCGCAGGCGCTGCCCTGGTCGGCGGCGAGCCACGGGCCAGTCAACGGGCGCGCGATCTGGGTCGATGCGAAAGATGAGAAAGATCTGGAAAAGTACAAAGGCAAGCTGGCGGGCAAGATCGTTTTCTTCGGCGAGATGCGCGAGGTGAAGCCGGTCGACAAGCCGCTGTTCGAGCGCCGCGACGACGCCAATCTGAAGACGCTCGTGGAATATCCGGTTCACATCGGGGCGCAGGAGGATTTCTTCGCGACCTTCATCAAACGGCTGGAATTCCGCGAGAAGGCGGGAGCGTTCTTCGCTGCGGAGCATGCGGCTGGGGTCGTCGTGCCGAGCCGTGATGGGCGCAACAATGGCGGCTCCGGCGGAACGATCTTCGACGATGGAGGATCAGGCATGGGCTGGTTCACGTATCAGCGGGAACATGCCGAGCCGCTTCCGATTGTCGTAACGGCGATCGAAAATTATGGCCGCGTGTACCGGCTGCTCAAGGCGAACGTGCCCGTCTCGGTCGAGATGGACGTGGAAACGGAATTCACCGGCGACCACGAACACGGCTTCGACACCATCGCCGAAATTCCTGGCACTGACCCTAAGCTCAAAGATGAAGTGGTGATGGTTGGCGGGCACCTGGATTCGTGGGCGTCCGGCACCGGCGCGACCGACAATGGAGCGGGAACGATTGTCGCCATGGAAGTGATGCGCATTCTGAATGCCTTGCATGTGCAGCCGCGGCGCACCATTCGCGTGGGTTTGTGGACCGGCGAAGAAGAAGGTGAATTTGGCTCGTACGGATATGTCAAGCAACACTTCGGAAATGTCCCGCTTTCAACCGCGCCCGACCAGATGAAGCTGCCGGATTTTCTGAAGAAGCCGGCAGGCCCGGTGGAGCTGAAGCCGGAGCAGCAGAAAATTTCCGGATATTTCAATCTGGACAACGGCACGGGAAAAGTTCGCGGCATCTACTTGCAGGAAAACGCCGCGGTCGGCCCCATCTTCCAGCAGTGGATGGCGCCGCTGCAGGACCTGGGCGTGAGCACGATTACTATGCGCAATACCGGCGGTACCGATCACGAGGCGTTCGACTCGGTGGGTGTGCCGGGATTCCAGTTCATTCAGGACCAGCTTGACTACGGCGCGCGCACGCACCACTCCAACATGGATGTGTACGAACGTCTACAAGGCGAGGACCTGGCGCAGGCGGCGGTGGTGGAAGCGATCTTCGTCTACAACACCGCAATGCGTGACCAGATGCTGCCGCGCAAGCCGCTGCCACATCCAGAATTGGAAGATCAGCGCAAAGCTCCGCTGAAGAACCTGATGCCGGGCGCCGAGGCAGCAGAAGAGGAAGCGAAGAAGCCCGGCAATTGAATAAGGCTTGTCATCCTTCGCTTCGCTCGGGATGACAGAGTTTGTTTTTGTGGCCTGCTAAAACAAAAACGCCGCCGGGTTCCGGCGGCGCTTTCGTATGACGAATTCTTCTCAGCGCGGAGCTTCTTCCAGCAATCCCTGCTCCAGCTTTTCCTGGCATTCGATGCAGTGACGCGTCCAGGGAACTGCTTCCAGCCTCTTGGCGTTGATCTCTTTGCCGCAATGGATGCATTCGCCGAAGCTGCCTTCGCGAATGCGGGCGAGCGCCTTGTCGACCATCTGCAAAGTCTGGCGGTCGTTGTTGCTCTGGCTGAACAGGAATTCCTTGGTATAGGAACTGGCGGCGCGGTCGGCGATGTCCTGGGCAGTATCTTCGTCGGCGGAGCGGCCGTCGGCCTGGTTGCGGTTCACGGTGCGGCGCAAGTCCTGCTGCCGGGTCTCTAAACGTTTTTTGAATGCTTCCAACTTCTTCTTGTCCATAAGTCACTTCAGCTCGGTATCAAAATCGTCCGCATCAAACTCTTCGGACGCCTCGTTACGGAGGCGTCCGTGGCGAAAAGGCCAAACGAAGATAATAAGCGCGCAAATTAAGATGCGTCAACAGGGGTAGACCGTAGAGTCGGCCGCGAAACCCTCTATCTCGGCAGCGGCTCTTTCATGGTGGCCAGCGCGTAAGCCATCACGGCCATGGCAGCGGCGTTCTCGCGCAGCTCGGCAGGAACAATTTTGTCCAGCGTGTCCGCGGCGGTGTGATGGTAGTTGAAATAAGTGCGGCCGTCCTGCAGCAGCCCGAGCGCGGGCACACCGGATTCTGACATGGTCGAAATATCGGCTCCCGGCGGATAGCTGCTGGGCTGCACGGCGTTGGCTCCGAAACTTTGCAAAACTTCGAGCGCGGGTCGCAGCAGTTCGGCAGCGTGTGGAGTCATCCTGACGTCGAAGCCGAGCGGATGAGCCGCGCCGGAATCGCTTTCGATCGCAGCCACGTGGTTCACGAATTCGGCAGAATGATCTTTCGTATACGCATCGCTGCCGGCGCCCCCGTTTTCCTCGTCCATCCAGGCAATCACGCGCAGGGTGCGCTTGGGGTGCAGGTGCAGCTTCTGCAGAATTTCGGCAGCTTCCATCGCGACCACAACCCCGGCGCCGTCATCGATGGCGCCGGTGCCAAGATCCCAGGAATCAAGATGTCCCGAGACGACGACAATCTGCTCGGGATGTTCGCTGCCCTTCAGGTCAGCGATCACGTTGTAGCTCGTGGCATCAGGCAGCTTCTGGGGTGTCAAAGTAAGCCGCATACGGACCTTGCCCTGCGCGAAAAGATGCGCGATCAGGTCGGCATCTTCCGCAGTGACGGCGCCGGCCGGAATCCCCGCGGGAAAGCTGAAGCCGGTGTGCGGCAGACGGAAGTCCGCATTGCCCACCGAGCGCACCAGGGCGGCCGCAGCGCCCAGCTCAGCTGCAGCCCGCGGACCGGTTCCACGATAGCGCACAGCTTCTCCATAAGCCGCGAAGGCCATCCCGCCCGCGGCTTTCTGCTTGTCGAAAATTTCGTTGAACAGGACAATCTTGCCGGCGACTTTGTCGTGTCCGAGAGCTTTCAGTTCGTCGAAATTGTTGACCACCACCACGTCGGTCGTGATGCCCTCGCCCGGCGTCGATGCGCTTCCGCCCAGCGCCGTGAGAACGACCTTCTGCGTGGTGCCGGCGGCCTGGCCCGCGTATTCCGTCAACTCCGCAGTTTCGGCTCCGCGCACCCAATGCGGGACTTTGACCTCCTCAAGGTGAACCTCTAACCCAAGCTGGCGCATTTCGCCGGCGACGTAATCCACTGCGGCCTTGGCCTGCGGCGATCCGCTAATGCGCGGGCCAATGTTCTCGGTCAAGTGAGCGACCTGGCGATAGGCGTAGTCATCGGAGAGCGCAGCCGTCTTGATCGTGGAAAGTTCCTCCATCAACTGAGGAGGGAAGTTGTCCGCATCCGCCTTTGACGGCTGGGGCGGCGTCATGAAGGGAACGGGCCCTGGCATGGGTTGCTGGTTCTGGGCCGGGGCCGCGGTGAACTGGCCCGCCGCGAAATACATGAGGGCACAGAGAACCGGGAAAGGCAGGCTGGGGCGAAAAAGTGAGTTCGTCATAGTCGTCGGTCAGTGTATCTGACAAGGCCGCGGAGAGGATACAACTAGACGGCCGGAATTTTGGTGGTGGCTCAATGTAAGAATTATTTCGGCCCAATGCCATCCTGAGCGCGGCGACAGCGAGGGACCTTACGTCACCCGACACTGCCGATGCCGTAGATGGAAATACCTGCGCGTCATGCAGCGCAGGTGCTCCTCGCATCCGTACAACCGAGGTCTGGGTTCCCTAAGGTCCCTCCGGAGCGCTTGGCGCGCTCCTGCAGGATGACATCGATTCCTGAATCCGTAAGTGCTGAACTTCAAACTGAGCCACTGCCTAATTCTTGTGCGCCTTCTGCAAATTCACTTTTTGCGATAGGATGTCTCCGCTTTCCCCAGGAGGTCTTACATGGCACAGCACAGTCCGGCCGACATCGCTCGGCAGGCTTCGACGTTGTCAATCTTGTGGGGCGTTCTGCTCATCATCTTCGGCATGGTTGCGATCGGCTCGCCGTTTCTCGCTGCTGTGGCCGTCAACATTCTCATTGCCTGGCTCATCGTTTTGGCCGGCGTCGTACACATCATGCTCGGCGTTCGCACGCATGGAGCCGGCAGCATGATCTGGAAACTTCTGGTGGGGCTGGCATATTTGTTTTTCGGCGCCTACCTGATCATCCATCCTGTATTGGGCGTGGCGTCGCTTACGTTAGTGCTGGCAGTACTTTTCCTAATCGAAGGCGTCCTGCAGATTATTCTGTATTTCAATCTGCGCTCTATGGGTGGTTCGAGCTGGTTACTGATCGACGGGATCATTACCCTCCTGCTGGGCGTGATGATCTACATGCAGTGGCCATCGAGCGCCGCCTGGGCGATTGGCACCCTGGTCGGCGTGAGCATGATCATCAGCGGGGCGTCGCGCGTCATGATGTCACTGGCGGTGCGAAAGGCGACGACGGTGACGGCGTAGCTTTCCATCAGTTCGTTGTTTGGTCGCGGGTTCGATGCTCCGCAAGGCGCCGATTGACGCCCACGCTCGTCCCGACGAATGGAGGAACACCGAATGGGAGGCATGATCCCGCTAGGCGACGTGACTCGCCGTCCGACGCGAGTCCCCGTCGTGACCATCGTCATTATCCTGGTCAATTGTTTTGTTTTTGTGCGCGAGTTGATGGGTGGTGAAGCCTTTGTGACCGCGTGGTCGGCGATCGCCGCCCAGATCTTTTCTGGCCATCACTGGATCACGATTCTGACGGCCATGTTCATGCACGCCAGTTGGTCCCACATCATCGGCAACATGATCTTCTTGTGGGCGTTTGCTCCGGAGATCGAAGACGCGATGGGCCGGGGGCGGTATTTGGTTTTCTATCTTGCGGGCGGCCTGGTGGCCATGCTGGCCCAGGTCGCGGCCAGCCCGCATTCCACGGTGCCGAACCTTGGCGCCAGCGGCGCCATTGCGGCCGTAATGGGCGCGTTCATCGTGACCTATCCGCGCGACCGCATTCGCTCGGTTTTGATCATCTTTATTTTTGTAAAGGTCACTTTCATTCCTGCCGCGCTGCTGATCGGGTTTTGGTTTCTCACGCAACTCGTCAGTGCCGGCTCGGTCGTCCAGGTGCAGGGTGGAGGGGTAGCCTACCTGGCCCACATCGGCGGCTTTATCTTCGGCGCAATCACAGCGCGTCTTTTCGAAGATCGACGCCGAATCGCGTGGCAAGAGAGTGCGGAGTGATTTCTACGCCCAAAGTGATTGCTACGCGTAGAGGAACGGCCGCTCTCCGTGGCTCTTCCAGAAGTAGGCCAGGATGATCACGCTCGCGACGGCCGCGTACGCGCACCACAATGAGGTGAACGCGTAGCGCTTCACCGCCATGACCGTCAGCAGGATCACCAGGTTGGCCGCGCCGAACAGCACCATCATTCTGATCCTCGAGAAAAAGAGCGAGCCACACGTGGCAATTACATAGAGCAACCCAACCAGCGTATTGTTGGTCGCTTGATTGATGTACACAATGCTGTTTCCCTTGACGAACAGCTGCAAAGGGAAGGCCGTCAGCGCCCACAAGATATAAAGCGTCGTAGCGCCGCCGATCACCAGGAACGGCAGCATCCGCCGCCGGCTGGCTGCGGTCGGTTCGAACAACATCACGCTAAGCGGCAGCAAGAAGGGAAGTAACCCCTGCGCATACAGCATGAACGCCGCCCCCATGTCGTGCGCCACCGCGGGCGAAAGAATCCCATCCAGTCCCAGCCAGACAAATCCCTCGATGAACTGATGAATGGCGAAGAGCGCAGGCAACGTCGCGAACAGCAGTTCGCGCCGGTGCTTCACCCTGGTCAAGGTAACGACGCCGACGGCGCCCAGAACTCCGCTGCCCATAAAGTTCGCTGTCGCTGAAAAACACACGGCCGTTCTCCGTCGCGAAAGTCTCCGTCGCAATTTCTACATTGCGAAGATTACACTTCTCACCGCAGAACGCAAAACATTTCTATTTATGACGAACGTGCCGTCGCGGGTGGTTCGAAAAAAGACTTGTATCAGGGCATCGCTTCAAGAGATTCGTAGAACAAGTAAGGTTGCGTCGTCGCGGAAATTCCCACCGCAGAAGGCCGTGACCTGCTGCATGATGGCCCGTTGAACTTCGAGTGCGCTTCCGTGGCGTGCGCGAGCGGCTTCCAGCAGACGCTCTTCGCCGAACTCTTCGAGTTGGGCGTTCTCGGCTTCCGTGATGCCGTCGGTTGTGAGTAGCAGCTGGTCGCCGGGGTGAAGTTGCGCGGTGTAGTCCTGGTAGGTCCAGTCAGGCAGCGCACCCAGCACGGCTCCTCCTCCTGGCAAAGTTTCTGTTGTGCCGTTGCTGCGCAACAGAAGTCCGGGGGAGTGTCCGGCATTCTCGTAGGTGAGCGTGCGTGTGTCGGCGTCGAGCACCGCATAGAAGAAAGTTACAAACTTTCCCGAAGCGATATTTGCACAAAGGAACTTGTTCAGTTTGGTGCAGACCACCTGAGGCGATGCTTCGGCGGTGGCGAAGGCGCGAAAGGATGCCTGGAGATTCGCCATGAGCAACGCGGCGGTGATTCCTTTTCCGGCGACATCGCCCACGCAAATGCCGAGGCGATTTTTGTCCAGTTGAATCACGTCGAAGTAGTCGCCACCGACTTCACGCGCAGGCTGCCAGGCTCCGGCGATCTGAACTCCGGCGAGCTGCGGCAACGTGCTGGGCAGCAGCATTTGCTGAATCTCGCGCGCCCGCTTGAGTTCTTCCTCCTGCTGCTGCAGCGCGATGGTCCCTTTCTCGACCGTCTGCTCCAGTTGTTGATTGCGTTCTTTCAGCTTTCGCTGGAGTTCTTCCACACCGTACGCAATAACGTTGACGATCACCACGACGACGATGCAGAAATAACCGATTTTGGAAAAGAGAAGCCAAAATGGCTCGGGATCGATTTTGGTCAGCTGTAGAAACAGTATCGAGCTCACGGCGCAGATCACGCCGAAAATGATTTGGATGGGGAAAAATGCGACCCAGTTCCACGGGCGCGGCCGCCCCACGAACAAGCGGCGGCTGCCGAAAGAGAGAGGAACCACGAGGTTGCCTACCGTGAGGGTTGCCACCATTATGACCCACAGGGAAGCGGGCTGGTTGATCGAAACCAAAAGGGCATAGACCACGAACGCGATGGCCACGAGCACCTGCTCGACCTGGAAAATGCGGCGCGACAGAACCGAACGTTTCTTGGAAGTGACGGAAAGCGTGCTCACGTGTGATTCGCAGCCAAACTTAAACAGCAAGAGTAACGCGGAGTGAAAGAAAAGTCATTGCCACCCTAGGAGATGTAAGGAGACCGGGGTGAACGCCTGCTCGCGATTCGCCGGGGTCTGGTCTGGTCCTTCGGGCGCTAAGAGAGTAGGATACGCTGCAGTACAACGGAATCGGGCCCCCGCCCGGCTTGCAGGATCGCTCATTTTCTGGAACGCCTTCTTTGGGGGCGCATGTCGATCACGTCTCAGATTCGTCAGCTATTTAGCGATATCCGCAGCCCTGGGATAAGTCTTGCCCTAGCCATGAAAGCGCTTCTACCGCCGGTCCTGCTCGCCTCGAGTATTCTCCTTGCGAGCGGGGGTGCTCGATCACAGTCGGAGACACCTCAGACGGCTCAAGCACCAGTGTCCGCTCCCGCAGCGCAGCAGCCCGCGCCGGCAACAACCCCGGCTTCAACTCCAAGCTCGGCCGCTGCGGCTCAGCCTTCCACGCAGACGAGCACCGCCGAGCTCAACTCTCGCGACGAGCCTACCACTTTCAAGGTGAACGTCCGGCTGGTGCTGGTGCGCGTGGTGGCGCGCGACGCTAAGGGCCGCGCGGTCGGAAACCTGCACAAGGAGGACTTCCAGCTATTCGACAAAGGCAAGCCCCAGGTGATCAGCCAATTCTCCGTGGAGCAACCGGGCGCGCGGGTGGCGCTGGCGAGCAAGAGCAGTGAGCCGATCGCTGGCGAAGTGCCGGCTGAAGTCTCAACGACCGAAGTTTCAACGACCAAGGGAAAGACACCTGATTTTCCCGAGCACTTCATCGGCTTCGTTTTTGACGATGTGCATTTGAAGTTCGGAGATCTGGCGCAGGTTCGCGCCGCTTTCGACCGCCATCTGGCCACGCTGCTGCCGACCGACCGGGTTGCCATCTTCTCGACCTCAGGGCAGACTGTGCTCGATTTCACCGATGACCGGGCGCAGTTGCGCCAAACCTTGCTGCGGCTGCAGCCGCGCCCCGTCACCGGGAGCGGTATGGCGGGGTGTCCGGACGTCAGCTATTACATGGGCGACTTGATTCAGAACAAGCACGATCCCCAAGCGTTCACGGTGGCTACGCAGGAGGCGCTGAATTGTGCGTTTGGCGGGGATCAGACGTATATCAAGCAGGCACAGTCGATGGCGGGGGCCGCGGCGAGCCAGGCGATATCGAATGGCGAAACGGAAAGCCGCCTGGCGCTCGGCGTCTTGAAAGACGTGGTTCGCAGAATTGCCGTCGCGCCGGGGCAACGGAATGTCGTTCTGGTGTCGCCAGGCTTCCTTACTCCTGAACTGGAGTCCGAATACGTGGACCTCGTCGATCGCTCTGTTCGCTCTCAAGTCATTATCAATGCGATGGACGCACGCGGGCTCTACACAGTCGTTCCCGGTGGCGACGCTTCCAGCCCAGGAGTCTCTGGGCCGAATGCCACTTTCATAGCGAGCAACATGCTTCAGTATCACATAGCGGAAGCGGCTGCAAACTCTGAGGTAATGGCAGTCCTGGCAGACGGCACCGGTGGCACCTTCTTCCAAAACAACAACGACCTGGACGAAGGCCTCCGCCGAGTCAGCAATGCGCCGGAATATTACTACGTGCTGGGTTTCACACCGCAGAACCTGAAACTCGATGGCAACTTTCACGGCTTGAAGGTCACGGTGAAGAGCCCGGAAAAGCTTACGTTGCAGTCGAGGCGGGGCTATTTTGCTCCGAAGAACGTAGCGGATCCCTCGCAGGAAGCCAAGGAGGAGATCGACGATGCGCTGTTTTCTCAGGAGGAATTGCACGATCTCCCAGTAGGGCTGCATACGCAGTTTTTCAAGTCCAGCGATGCCGATGCCAAGCTGACCGTGCTGGCTCACGTCGACGTAAAGCAATTGCGCTTTCGAAAAGCGGAAGGACGAAACTGGAACGATCTGACTGTGGTTTCGGCGCTGTTCGATCGCAATGGAACCTTTCTGCAGGGAAGCGAGAAAACTCTGCAAATGCGTTTGAAAGACGACACGCTGCAAAACAAGCTGGGCTCGGGAATCACAATGAAGGCCAGTTTTGATGTGAAGCCGGGAAGTTACCTGGTGCGCCTGGTGGTGCGGGATTCGGAGGCACGGCTGATGTCGGCTGAAAATGGCGCGGTCGAGATTCCCTAAGAACCTAAAGCTGAATCTTGTAGAGCAAGATTCGGTAAGTCTGTGGAGGCGAGCAATGCGAGTTCGAAGGCTGATTCTATTGGTTTCGGTGATCTGTCTGATCAGCGGATGGCTGATGTGGCAACAGGCCATGCCCGCTGCTGCGGGCCCGGCGCAACAGCAGGCTACCGGCGATGCCGACGTAATCCACGTAGAAACTAAATTGGTTCTCGTGGACTCAGTAGTGACTGACAAGAAGGGCGACTACGTCCGCGACCTCACCGCCAAAGACTTCAAGGTTTGGGAAAACAATAAAGAGCAGGCCATCACTACGTTTTCGTTCGAGGAAGATTCCGCTTCGCCGGCGAAAAACCAGAAGCGGTACATGGTGCTGTTCTTCGACAACTCCACCATGGATATGGGCGACCAGGTGAGAGCGCGGCAAGCGGCGGCGCAATTCATTGACGCAAACGCCGGTCCCAACCGCCTGATCGCCGTAATTGACTTCGGCGGCAGCGTGCACATCGCGCAAAACTTCACTGCCGATGCGGAGCGTTTGAAACAAGTTGTGAATGGCGTGAAAGGATCGGCTGTTTCACCCAATGCGCAGCCCCCCGTGGAAGTTGCTTCTTTGGGCGGCGGGCCATCCATGCCATCCTTGCTGTCGATGGACAACGCGGAGGCGGATTTTGGCGCGCATACGGTTATGCTCGCGCTGCGCAGCCTGGCGAAGAATATGGCCGCTGTTCCCGGCCGCAAGACTCTCATCATGCTGACCGCGGGCTTTCCCTTGACACCGGACCGACAGTCGGAATTGACCGCAGTGATTGACTCCTGCAACAAGGCCAACGTCGCGGTATATCCCATCGATGTTCGTGGCTTGGTGGCCCCTGAGGTGGGGGTTCCGCATTCCTTGCTTCGGCATTCCTCTTCCGAGTCGGCTCGCATCATACCGGCCGCGCTGAGCTACAGCGGAAGTCCGGCTCCGGCCTATCCGTTCCTGAGGTTTGCGCCATTTGCGGCTGCCTGGCCTGACCCGCAACACGGAGGAGGTGGCACGGGTGGCGGTGGCGGCACCGGGGGCGGAGGGCACGGCGGCGGCGGTGGCACAGGTACCGGTGGTACGGGTACTGGCGGCACAGGTACCGGCGGCACCGGTGGAGGTGGCCACGGAGGCACCGGAGGCACTGGCACCGGTGGATCTGGCGGACACGGTAGTACCGGCGGCTCGGGTAGCACGACTGCTGGCGGCCTGGGAGCAACATCCCTGTACAACCAGCCGCGACAGATCGTTCCGCAGTTCCCTGACTCGGCAACGACCAACCAGCAGGTGCTCTATCAGCTGGCCGATGGAACCGGCGGCTTCGTCATCGTCAATACGAACGACCTGCTCGGCGGCCTGCAGAAGATCGCCAAGGACCAATCGCAATACTACGTTCTCGGCTACAAACCAGCCGAATCGCAAGAAGGGAATTGCTACACGCTGCGCGTCAAAGTGGACCGTTCCGGAACCAATGTCCGCTCCCGCAGCGGCTATTGCAACGTTCGCCCCAGGGATCTGCTGGCGGGAAATCCTATCGAGAAGGATCTCGAGAATCACGCCACAGGCGAGCTAGCGGGAAATGTGACCGCGAAGATGGAAGCTCCGTTCTTTTACACGTCGCCAAACACCGCGCGGGTCGACCTGGTCGTCGACATTCCCTCCGACGCGATAAAGTTTGAGAAGGTGAAAGGAAAACAGCATTCCGCACTCAACGTCCTGGGGATTGCATACAAGCCGGATGGCACGATCGGAGCACGCTTCAGCGATACCGTGAACCTCGACTTCGACGACAAGAAAGGATTGGAGGAATTCCAGAAGCGGCCCTTCCACTACGAAAATCAGTTCGAAGCGGCCTCTGGCCAGTACAACCTCAAAGTTGTGTTCAATTCGGGTAGCCAGAGTTTCGGGAAGCTGCAGATGCCTGTAGTGATTGATCCCTATGATGGCAAGCAGTTCAGCTTGAGCGGTCTGGCTCTCACGAATGAAGCCCATCGCATAGCCGATTCGCCACCAACGGGCATGGACGGCCTCTTGCTCGACGACAAGAAACCGCTCGTGGTGTCAGGCATGCAGATTGTGCCCTCGGCGACGAACCATTTCAAGAAGACTGACACTGCCGGCGTCTATTTGGAAATCTATGCGCCGTTGCTGGTCGGCGCCGCTCCCCCAATGGTTGGGCTTGAGCTCAAAGTTGTGGATCCCAAAACCCACGAACAGAAGATGACGACGGGCCTCGTCAACATGGCGACCGCGATGCAACCGGGCAGTCCTTTGATCCCGATCGCGCTCAAGATACCAGTCGCCACTCTTGCTCCAGGCTCGTATCAGGTAGAGCTGAAAGCGATGGATTCCGCGGGGCACTCAACCAACGTTCGCTCGGCGGATTTTGAAGTGGAATAGATTTCTAGAAACGGCGGGAAATCTCGGTGCTCGGGCTATACGGCGCCTGGATATTTGTTCGGACCGTGGGTGCCTAAAGCTCCTTGGGTTGGTCGGCGCAAACATGGGAGGTAAACTCTTTGTCGCGCTGCAACTCGAAGTGTCGCATCATTTCATTGAAAGACGAGCCGGTCAGCGTTTCAGCAGGTTTGAACCGCCAGCCACATTCCGAACAACCAAAACCTTGAAAACGCTGTTGCTCAATCCACACCAGCTTCCGGTTCATGGTGCGCAAATCTTACAGGCCGTCAATTTGGTGGTCTGTCGGGCATCCTACAGATGCCTTGCGTTTGGCCCTGTATACTCCACCGGGTAGCGCGAAGCAGCAGAGTTCCTGTTTCGCATACACGACGGGTGAATTCAGCCCTCCAGGAGGTTTTCAGTTCCACTCGCTCGTGGCACGCAAGGAACTCCAAATCGTGCAGTCTGGCGAGCGGACAAATGCCGCAGGAAAGCCAGTCGGCAACAAAATACTTCTATCCATCTCCGATAGCGAGTACAACTCCCTTCGCCCTCACCTCGAATACCTCCGCTTGCCAAACCATCTAGTCCTTCACGAGAGCAATGGAAAGCTGGACTTTGCGTATTTCCCGAATCGAGGTCTGATCTCTCTTGTCGTCGTAATGAAAGATGGAAAGACCGCCGAAGCTGGAGTAGTCGGCAATGAGGGCTTTACGGGAACTCCATCGGTTGTTGGCCTGAGCAGGGGGCCGCTGCGGGCGGTGGTCCAAGTCACGGGAGACGGATTCCGGGTAAAAGTCGGGGCTTTGCAAAATACGTTGGAATCCACTCCACGCTTGCAATTGATGCTGAACCGCCACGTCGCAATTCGGGGTATGCAGATTGCGCAAACGGCCGCGTGTAATCGGCTGCACGATATTAAACAGCGCCTTGCACGGTGGTTGCTAATGACTCAGGACAGAGTGGATTCAGGGGCGCTGCCCATTACACATGATTTTCTCGCAACGATGCTAGGGACGGATCGGCCCAGCGTGACCTTGGCCGCGGGTGTTCTACAGAAGAAGGGGCTCATCGAGTACACCCGTGGCGCGGTGAGGGTCGTGAACCGCAAGCAGCTTGAAGACTCCGCCTGCGAGTGCTACGGGGTGATCCGCCAGTACGATGGCGAGCTCGGCTTGAAATGAGCCCGCAAGATAAGACCTAGCCTGTGCACTGTTAGAGATCGAGATTTTGCGACAGTGGATCGAGCAAGAGACAGCCATAGCTGGCAGAATGTTTTATTTGACAACCACATGGGTTGAAATAGCGTTTCGTGCCGAAACGAGAAACGCACTCTCTCGACTCGGTCGTTCTTCGCCGGCCGAATCTCCGAAGGCCTGCTCGACTCAAGTTCCTGCCAGCTGTACACTGTTCCGCTCCAAGACTTTCTCGTCGCAATGAACTTCAGTCGAAGGGAGAACTCCACGTGCTCAATCGCCGAAATTTCCTTCGAGTCGCCGGCTCCGCGTCGGCCGCAACTTGGCTTGGCCCCAAAGTGATCGCGCTCGCATCTGACAATCCTCCTGCTCCCACCTTCGCCGCCAATGATCACCTCCAAATCGCCCTCATTGGCGCCGGCGGCCAGGGGCAGGGAGACACCAGGTTCGCCGTTCAGGTCCCTGGCGTGAAACTCGCCGCCGTCGCCGACTGTTACGACGGACGCCTGCAGCACTGCAAGGAACTCTGGGGCAACGACGTCTTCACGACCCGCGACTACAAGGAAATTCTGGCTCGCCCCGACATCGACGCCGTCATCGTCGGCACGCCCGATCACTGGCATAAGCAGATCTCCATCGACGCCATGAATGCCGGCAAGGATGTTTACTGCGAGAAGCCCATGGTCCACACTCACGCTGAGGGCCCCAGCATGATTGAGGCCTCTCGCGCCACCGGGAAGATTCTTCAACTCGGCAGCCAGCGCGTCAGTTCCATCGTTTATGCGAAGGCCAAGGAACTGCTCGCGGCCGGTTCCATTGGCCAACTCAACATGGTCAATGCACACTGGGATCGCAATTCGACCATGGGCGCCTGGAGCTATACCGTCCCGCTCGATGCCTCGCCTGAATCCTGCGACTGGCCGCGCTTTCTGGGCACGGCTCCGAACATTCCTTTTAATGCGGAGCACTTCTTCCAGTGGCGCAAATGGAAGGCCTACGGAACCGGCGTTGCCGGAGATCTTTTCGTTCACCTATTCTCAGGCACGCACTTCATCACCGGCAGCCACGGTCCCACGCGCGCCATGGCCACCGGCGGCCTGCGTTTCTGGAAAGACGGCCGCGACGCCTACGACGTCGTAATGGGCCTGTTCGACTACCGCGAAGGATTCAACCTGAGCCTGCGCGTCAACTTCGTTGACGGAGGCGAGGAGAGCGAAGGCCTCACCTTCATCGGCTCGGAAGGCACCATGGAGATTCTGGGCAATACTCTCACTCTTAGCCGTACCCCGCGGGAAAGCGAGCCCGGTTTGTTCATCGACAGCTTCGCTGACTCCATGCAGAAGCGCATCTCGGCCGAGTACCACCAGAAGTATCCGCTCGTGCATCCCGCCGGCCCGCCCACGGTGCGCTATGAGAAGTACGTCGCCCCCGAGCACTACCGCGACAGCTACGACCACTTCACCAACTTTTTCGTGGCCGTGCGCTCCCGCCAGCCTGTGGTTGAAGATGCCGTCTTCGGCTATCGAGCCGCCGGAGCGGCCCTGCTCAGCAATCTCAGCATCGAGCGGGGCGCCGTGGTGAAGTGGGATCCGGATGCCATGAAACTCGCTGCCTAGGGAACGGAGTGGGCAAATCGCCGGCGACCGGCGGTTTCTCCTACACGTTATGGCGGAGATTGGGACGCAGGGTGAGTGAGCCATCGTCATTCAGTTTCTGGTGACAAGCCCACTGTATCGGATAGCGCATCCCCTTTACCTCGATCTCCGCTCTGAGCCGCAGTCCCTGCCATTTTGTTCCTGGGGGCAATACGAACTGCGCTTGCCGGAGCTTCCCGGGCAGCGGATATCCTGCATCCAGGCAACCGCTCTTGAGCGTTTTCCCGTCCTCGCTCTCCACAGTCACCCGCAACAAGCCGGGAACACCGGCGATGCCGTCATTCACGAAGCCGACAATCAGCCCGAGATAGCCGGCGTCTTCGTAGGTCCAGATCATGGACGGCCTCACCCGGTAGCCTATCCGGCGATTGATCCGATCGAACCACATTGGAGATGCCTGGTAGTAGCTCATCAGATTCTTGGGATTGATTTGGTGAAAGTTCCAGAGTGACCAGTAATTCGCTCCTACATCGATCACGTGAGCGATCATGTTGTCGACCGGCGATACTCCTTCCTGCACAGCGCGTGCATCAGGAGGCCTGCCCGGCAGCGGCTGTTCGAGCACGGCTGCGATCCAGGGCGGCCGATTACTGAGGGCTTCAATCTGTTCGTTCTCGATGAAGATGGTGTCGCTGCGAATCCAGTTGTGGCTGCGAACCGTGCGGTCAAGGACTTCAGAATTTCCGACCCGGCTGAAGTCAGGCTGGGTATTGGTCATCAAAGGGGTCTTCGTAAACTGCTCCAGCTGAACCTCCAGCATGTTGATCCATGTGCGCTCGGCAGTCTGGTAGTCGGGGAAAGGATTGTTGGCGAATGGCCAGGTGTGACCTTCGCCCCAGAATCCGTACATGAACGTATCGATGAACTCGATGACTGGATTTCCGTTGAATTCGGCAGCCAGCAAGCCAACCAGTTCTTTGAACGCCTGCTGAAAAAAAGGATCGTCGAACCGAGGCTGATAGCGCGCATGCGGATTCTTCAGGTATCGTTGTGCCTCTGCCTGGCTTTCCTTGTCGCTATCAGTGAGGACCAGGTCAACTTTCGGCACTCTCTCGAGAACGAAATCCGGCAGCGCGGGCTCATGAGTATAGTCGGGAGCGCTCATTTGAATGCGCAGGCCGACGCGCTTGTTATTCTTCTTGGCTAAATCGAAAACCAGCTTGAGGTAATCGGCCATGTCCAGGCGTCCGGGCCGCGACTGTATTTCCCGCCAGGTCGGCCGTATGTAGAGCTGCTGCCCCAGAGGGAATCGAACCAGATCTTCAATCGCCAGAGAGATGTCGTCCGATTTGATTTCGTCCGTGCCCATATCGGCGGTGATATACGTGATCAGCCCTTTGCCGTAGTTGGGCACGACTTCTCCCGACGGAGTCGTCGTCATTACCACTTCATCGCTGGGAATGACGGCGTCCGGCGGATACTGTGAGAAGGGACCCTGATTCAGGCGATCGGTAACCGTAGGGCCGGAGCCGAAATCGTACTTCGCCCAGTTGTGAGCGGGGACAAATGCTTGTGCTTTGCCGGCCCCGAGTTCAGCGGCGACGGCCAATGCAACACTGCTTTTGAGAAAGTCTCTGCGCTGCATGGAGGTTCTTCCTCCTCCCTCATTTGTCAGCTGGCTGCTCAAAACGCCGGTTCGAGCGGAGCTGGGGATGCGGCTTCAATTCGCCGCTCACTCCGATGGAAAAGCTCTGTTCGTAGGGCGCGTCGTCCGGCCCGTCGACTTTGAGCCGAATAGTGAAATCAGCCGCTCTCGTATAGCAATGAGAAACTTTCGGCCCTTCTGAGGTCGTCCCGTCGCCGAAGTCCCAATGATAGCCGAGTGCCGGTATGCCCTCAGGATCGGCCGTAGCCGAGACTATTATCGTCTCTCCAGCCTTCGATTGAGACGGGACTCGGGCTGTAATAGTTGGAGCGGCCTTGGCGACCGCTGTGTCCACCAGCTTAATGACTGCTGCCGATTGCGGCGACTGGTTCTCAATCCGGATCGCGCCGCCTTCGAGTGCAAAGGCCGCGCTTGCATCCATGAGTCCAGTCGCGACCATCGTAGAGCTGACGGGGACGCCAAGGTCCGTGAGGCTCAATGAGCGCGAGCGTGGCTTGTCGGTCCAGTTGAAAACCGTCAAGATGCTTTGGCGAGGGCTTTGCCGGAGCAGGAAAATACTCGGTTGGCCGTCCTCCGGGTCATAGGTCATCAGGTCCACGGGCGTAGAGGCTCGACCAGCTTTGGCCATGTTGAGCAAGTCTCGGTTTTCCACCAACGCTAGTCGATCCTTTTCATCGTCGAGCACCAGCAGGTCGTCGCCGATCTCGTACATGCCACCGGCAATTGCAGAAAGGGCGATCGAAGTTTGTGCGGTCGCCAGCAAATGCGAGGAACGCTCTCCCGAATGCTCCAGCAAATAGGTATCGGTGACGTTGAAGGCGTCCGGGTCAGTGATGAAGAAGTTGCCATTCATGTAGAAGCGAGCTGCGATGCCGGGAGCGGCGGTCTTCGACCTTAGAAAACTGTGTCCCGTGTCGGCGGAGACGCGGCCTGTGTCCACGATTCCGACCGGATTAAGCATCGGACTTCCATCTTTGTCCAGGATCACATCGTCGCCGACCGTATTGCGGATTAGTTGTAAACCGATGCGCTGGGCTTCGAGTGCAGTTGTATTTGGACGGTGGTAGTAACCTTCGATTGCCGTTGTATCCATGAAATCCATCTTGATGAAGCGAACTCCCCACTCCCGGACCAACGTCTTGTAGGTTTGGCGCAAGTACTCCTGTGCCCCAGGATGCGTCGGATCAAGCGCGTAGAGAGTGTCGACACCTTGTTTCCAAACATCCTCCAGGGGGATCGGCTGGCCCTCGGCATTATGGACCAACCAATCTTTGTGATGTTCGTAAACCCAAGCGCGGCTGCTTACCTCGAATGGCGCGGTCCACAGGCCAACCGTGAGGCCATCTCTCAGAATGTGATGGGCCACAAACCGCATGCCGTCAGGAAATTGCGTTGCGTTGGCGGTAACGTACTCGCCGCGGGCATACTGGTAGCCTTCATCGATCTGGAAAAAGTTGTACCCGAGCGAATTCAAATGCTGCGACAGCCAATCGGCGTTGGCTAGGGTTTCGCCCTCGTTGATCGCGGCATAATAAGCGGTCCAACTCCACCATCCCATCGGAATCTCACTCCTAACACGAGCGCGATGCAGACGTCGAATTGCGGAACCATAGGCGCGAAGTTGTCCCAGATAGTCCGACCCTGCCGCGAACATCACTCGCTCGGAGCTCATCTCTTCGCCTGGATTGAGGGGCAGACTTAGTTCAATCCGGTCGCTTGTCAGATGCTTTGGTTCAAGAGTCTCCGCCTCGCTCAAATCCTTCTGAATCTCAGTCGTCCCCGTAGAATCGACGTTATACGATGCGATCTTGACGTCGGCGCCCTTGCCCTCGGCCCTCAGTCGCAAAATTGTCAAGAAGCGATCCGAGGTGAGGGCGCCAAGAAACAAACTCTGCCTGGTCTGCCGGTTATAGATCAGCTGGCTTCCGACTCCGCGATGCATTCCGCCAGGAGCGTCCCCGACATCGTAGATGACCAAGTCGGGCCAATCCTCGCTGAAGCTATCGGAGAGGACCCGTTCATCCGACGGACGCCCACCCAAGTTCAAGTTAATGACCGCGTCTCCCGCGGCCTCAAGATTGCGAATTGCCTGCACCGACATCGCGGTGCGGGTTGCGTTCCTGACCCGGACTTGAACGGTGCCGTATGGATTTTCGATATAGAGCTGCACTACGTAGATAAGATCAGGGCTCCCGCTTAGTCCGGTGCACGTGACCGTCAACTGACGGCCGGAGCCAAGGGCATCGCTGAATGGCGATTCCGAAACCGAATGCGATGGATAGCTGCTGGAATGCACCCACTGGTGATTGATCAGTGCGCCAACGCCTGCCTGCAGCACGGATTGGCTGCCAAGCGACCCAAATTGATAGGACCCATCCTGACGATTGACCGTCACGGAGAGAGCCCTATTTGTTAGCTGCTGGGCCGGACATCTCAGCACACCGAGCAGCAAGACGGCAAGCGTCATACCCGTTCTGCTGAACAGAAAGGAAGCAAGCATTCGCGCGGTTTTGATCGCAGGACGTGCAATTGTCAGTTTTTGGATACAGAATTGTGCGTCGGTCACCGTTGACTTAACTCCGTCCAAGAAAGTCTTTGCCTCGAAGATAGGTGTGCTATGGGACACAGCATAGAATCATGAAGCGCTGGTCCCATGTCGAAGTAGGGATATTGCGTAAGTTTACGAACGATTACTTTTACTTCCGGTTTATGGCTCTTGTCAACCGGAATATCCCAGACTCGCCCCGGGACGAGAAGGAAGATCTGCGCCCGGTGGCAAGGATTTCGACGCCTCTTTTAAGGATTTCTTCAGACACAGCCACCTTGACAATCCGGAGAAGAAGAACGGAAAACGAACCCATTCGTAACACATCACAACGTTTTCGGGGCTGAGTCATCCTCCCGGGTGAAGAACCTTATGCAGGCTCACATCGTCGCCATCACCGCTTCTCAAACTGCGGAAGACGGTCGTCGATAAGATGGTCAATATCCCGAGAGCAATGAGGGCCTTATGGATTCCATGAATCATTTCAGTTGGATCGGAATGTGTGCTGGGAACGAAAAACGCGGTGGCTAGACCCGCCGCCGCTACCCCGAAGCTGATCGACATCTGCTGGGCGGTGCTTGCGATGGAGCTGGCGCTGCTGGTGTCTGGTTCCGCGACGTCAGCGAATACCAGCGTATTCATGCTCGTGTATTGCATCGAGGTGAACGCTCCGTAGAGGAAAGCCTCCAGCACGATGGCCCAAACCGGTGTTCGCACACCGATCGTTGCAAACACCATCAGAAGAACACCGAGAATTAAAGTGTTGGAGATGAGGACGCCACGATACCCGATACGACGCAGAATTCGTGGCATTATCGCTTTCATGCTCATGGAGGCAATTGCCTGGGGCATGACCAGCAGACCGGACTGGATCGGAGTGAAGCCCAAGCCTACCTGATAGAGGAGCGGCAGAAGAAATGGCACTCCGCCTATTCCAAGACGAGTGAAGAAGCTGCCGCTTACGGCGGCGCGGAACGTGCGAATGCTGAATAGCCTGAGCTTCAGCAACGGGAACGGCAGACTGCGCCCGTGGATTCCGTATCCGGCAAGCAAAGCAACGGACACCGCCAGCAGCCCTGTCATCTCAGCCGCGCTCAGAGTGTGCTCGCCGAATATCTCCAGCACATACGACATTAATGCGACCCCAGAACCGAAGAGGATGAGCCCGACCACATCGAGCGGAGGAGTCTGCTCTTCGCGGTAGTCCGGCAAATGAAGATAAACCAGGATCAAACCGGTGAGTCCAATAGGAATATTAAGGAAGAAAATGATACGCCAGTGAAGGTACCCGACGATGAGACCTCCGGCGATGGGTCCGAGCATCGGCGCGACCAGGGCTGGTATAGAAACAAAGCTCATCACGCGCAGAAGATCTGACTTGGCAAATGTTCGGACCAGGGTGAGTCGGCCCACTGGTACCATCATCGCGCCGCCGCAGCCTTGCAGGATGCGGCACGCGACCAGCAGGTGGATGTTGCTTGATATTCCGCACAAAAAGGAACCGAGGGTGAACAGCCCAATCGCAGATGCGAATACACGACGGGTTCCGAAGCGGTCCGCCATCCAGCCACTGATTGGGATGAAAACCGCCAGGCTGAGGGTATAGCTCGCCAGCACCGCTTTCATGCTGAGGGGAGCGACGCCGAGGGCGGAAGAGATGGCAGGAACGGCCGTATTGAGAATCGTTGTATCCAGCGACTCCATAAAAAAGGCGACAGCAACCAGCCACGGTAGGAGCCGTTTGGAGGCCTCTGAAGGATCGGACAAAGATGCAGGAGTGATCAACGGGCCGGCTCGGTTCATATGTAGAAAACTGCGGGAGGCTTCTCCACCTCGAACATGTTAGCTTATGTGTCCGACCACGGTTTCCTATGTACGGCTGTCCACTGACATTGAGTTGCCAGTTGAACTACGATACTGCCCATTCTCAAGCAATGGTATCTCACTATTCATTCGAATTTCTGTTGGAAAGCACACGCCTCATCGAAGAGGTTAGAGAAATAGTGAAGAAAAATCGTCAAACGAAGGCAATCGCGATTCTTTGCCGACGATGCTTTCTTGAGCTTGCCTCGGGCTCATGGGATAATAGAACCATGACATCCCCCAGCCTGCCCCAACCGCACGAACAGCGTAAGATCGAGCAACTCCTCATAAGACTCTCTAAGATGAAGCCTGTCTCTGCCAAGCCAGCGCCGATTGTCCAAAGATTGCCTGCACTGCGAGCAGGCCGCACTGCGCGCCCGCAGATCTTTTTCTCGACATAGTCCAGAAAACGAAAACCCGGCAGCATGCATAATGAACCCCGCCGGAGGGGATTCTCTGCATACCTGTGCGGTATTGATCAGACTCAGGCTCCTCAAGGGTAGACAGTAAGGTGAGCGGGATTCTGCGGATGTCAGTCTCGCACTACTCCCACTGAAGGAGAACGACATGCACCGTGGATACCGATATCTCAGTACAATTTTTCTGACTGCCGCTTTTGCCGCGCCTGTCGGGATGATGGCCGCTAGCAGCCCGCAAGACGACAAGAACCACGAAGAAAAGCAAGGCGAGAACAACAAGCGCTACTACGACAGGGTTCACAAGGACTATCACACCTGGGACAGGAATGAAGACCGCGCGTACGTGCGCTACCAGACTGATCACCATCAGAAGCACGCTTTCGTCGAGCTGAACTCGGGACAGCAGACCGCCTACTGGAACTGGCGCCACAACAATCCAGATAGCAAATAAAAGAATCGCCAGACACTCTTTGTAAGGCTTGGATACACTTCAGCCATGACCCAGGGTCTAGCCTCCTTCCCCCGGTTCGGCGAGTTGATAATTCCGCAACCGAGGCCACTCTATGCTTATCAACAAGACGCAGGGCATGTCGATCGTGCTTCAAGCTGGTTACTGCGGCAGACCGACTTTGCGCACGAGTTCAGCAAACCGCGGATCAGAACGCATTGGGTCGAATTGAATGTAAGTATTCAAACCGATCAGAAGCCAATCGTGTTCCTGGTAGGCGATGTCGAGCCAATGGAACGCCTGCTCTTTATCTCCTAATGCGGCGTAGAAGCGTGCAATGACCAATGCTGAGGAGTAGTCGGTCTTACGTTGGGCCTGTCGGAATTCAATGGCTTTGGTGAGAGCGCCTTTCCAGCCCGCCGAAGGATAGCCTTGTTCCAGGGCAGCAGCAAATTCTGACTGGTTCCGACTGCCGGCTAGCTGGCCATAGGCTATCCATTCCTCCACGACCTGGGGATACATACGTTTCCCCCAATAGGCGTAGGCCAGGCAGTCGTGGGCCATGGGGAATGTTGGATCCTCCATCGCCAGCTTGCTGCAAATGGCAATGGCTTCGTCGAACTGGTGCGCCGACACCCGAACGCCGGCAACCACCCGGCTGATTACGGGAGAGAGCGGATCGAGTTCGTGCGCAAGAGTGACTTCCTCCAGGGCTTCCTGTTCTCTGCCTCCAATCATGCCAATATCGTCGGCGTACCACTGGCGAGCAGTGGCATCGCCGGGGTCGAGTTCAAAAGACTTCTTAAACTCAGCTTCACCCCCTGAAAAGTCCCAGTCGTACTGCATCTCATTGCTGCCGAGAATGGCATGAGGATGAGCCAGCGTCGGATCCAGCTCCAGCGCTTTGCGGGCGGCGGTGTTTGACTTGGGAAAGTCCTCGTTTTGATTGCCACCAAAGTTCGGCAACACGGAATAGACATCGGCCAAACCCGAATATGCCAGAGCATAGCCTGGATCCTTCGCGATGGCTTGATTGAAATAGGAGATTGCCTGCTCAAGCTCACTGGACGTCCGGTTGTTGAATCCGGAGCGGCCCTTCAAATACAACGAGTAGGCCTCGGCGTCGCGCGTGCCCTGGTTGATGACCTGCTCGCGATCCGCGGCGCTGAGGCTGGAACGCAACTGTCCCGCAATGTCGCCCGCCATCTGCTGCTGCAACAAGATGACGTCGGCTCTCTTGCCCGTGTAACGGTGTCCCCAGATTTCGGTGCTGTCACGAACATCGGTGAGCTCGGCGCTAATTTCGACGGCGTCTCCCTGCACCATCACACGGCCGCTCACCACCACCGAAACGCCCAGGTTCCGGCCCGCCGCCTGCACATCAACATCCTTGCCCTTGTAGCGAAAGACCGAGTCGCGGGACCTGACCTTCAGCTGGGGCAGATGGGCAAGGTTTCCGATCAGAGACTCGGTGATGCCGTCGCTGAGGTAATCGGTGTTGGCATCTCGCCGAACGTTGGTGAAGGGAAGCACGGCGACTGAATCGGGACCGAAGTAAGCATTCTGGGCGCGGGTTGTCGGGTGGAGGTCCTTAGTTCGAACCCCAGACGCAGGGACCGATGCGTAGGCCGCAAAGCGATGGCCGTTGCGATAAACCCAGATTCCTGCAGCGAACGCCGCGCAAACCGCCAGAGTTCCTATCCACATCCCCGCCGCACCCAGGCGCCAATGCCTGGGCTCGGGCTGGACTTCTTCCAGAGCTTCTTCTGGAGCTTCTTTCGAAGGTTCCTGCGGAACTTCTTTCGAACCCCGGCTGATCTGCGATTCACTGATTTGCGGCTCCAACGCTAAAGTCGTGCTCCGGACTGCCTGGGGAGTGCTGAGCCACTGGGCTAGCTCACTCTCATAGGCGAAGACGCGTCCTTTGGCTCCTCCGGGAACGCGATGCACCGGCAGGGCGCTATCCTTCTCCCACCGCCGGACAGTCCTCTCGTCTCGTCCGAAGAAGGCAGCAATCTCCTTCCACGAATCCAAACGACGTTCTGGATGATTGGTCGCGCCCTGTGCCACTGAAAACTCCTGTCGAACGCTGATGAACGAAGAAAAGCCCGGTTATGCCCGCTTGTGTCCGGTCCTGTCTCTTGCCCTGGGAAGAAAGCGGGGCAAGTATACCCACTGTTCGACACCGAACGTAATCACCAATTCGTGCCATCGCCGTGGCACGGCAGCGCGGGTTGCGTAGAGAGCACTCCATTGGCCAAGGATAGATATGGTTCGACTTCGGAGAATCGGGCGGCACGGGTGTTGATCGTGCTGGTTTTGACCCTTCTCGTGATCGCGCTGAGCGCGATCTTATTGCCACCGAAAGGCAGCAAGGTTGCGCCGGGAGCGGGCGGAGGGGCGCCAGTGACCGCTCCGCGCTGATGGTGGAATCCGGGTGGAATTTAACCGTCAAGACTGCAAAAAGAAAGTGGAATTTGAAGGTTTCAATCGGCGTTGTTCGTTCGGCGCCGACGTGCGGAACGCGTTCGGAAGCGACCAGGCAAAAAAACCAATTCTTTGAAGGAGCGAATCCATGAGGTGTAGTCGATCGAAGCAACTGATACTGCTAATCGCCGGGGTTCTGATGGCCCCGTTTCTTGCGATTCTGGCTGTTCCACTCGTCGCCCAGGCGGCCAACCAAGCCCCCGCTCAGCATCCCTGGAATCAGGTCTATGACAAGGCCCGCGAAATCACCGTCGATGCCACCATCCAGGAAGTCGTCTCCCATCGCGTTGCCAAGAGTCCCGTCGGCCTGCATCTGGTCGTGACCTCGTCCCAGGGCGTGTTCGACGCTCACCTCGGTCCTTATATGAGCAAGACCAACATCGAAGCCCTGCACGCCGGGGCCCAGCTGCAGATCGTTGGAGCCGTGCAACAGATTAACGGCAGGCCGTATTTGCTGGCGCGGCAAGTTGTGCTCGATGGCCGCACCGTGACGGTGCGCACCGAACGCGGGTTTTTCGTGCGCGAGATGGCCGCGAGAAGCGCCGCTCCCGAAAAGAGAGCGGAAGCGGATTCAACCGGAGGTGCGCGATGACTCTCCGCCAATCGAAATGGGCTCATGCAATTCTGCTTTCCCTCAGTCTGGGCGTGATTGCCACGCTGGTAGCCTGCAGCAGTTCGAGCAAAAGTAAGACCCCACCCCCGCCGACCATCGCGATTTCAGCGACCAGCGGAAGCGGACAATCGACAGAGATTGGCACTGCATTTAGCAAACCCCTCGCGGCGACTGTGACATCGGGGGGAACTCCGTCCAGCGGAGTTTCGGTCACCTTTACGGCTCCGTCATCGGGCGCGAGCGGCCTATTTGCGACTACAACTCCGGCGGCTACAGATACCGAAACCACCAACTCGAGTGGTGTGGCTACCTCGCAGGTATTCACCGCAAATACGACGACCGGCTCCTACACGGTGACGGCCACGGCGACAGGTGTGACGACTCCCGCCAGCTTCAGCCTGTCCAACGCAACCGGCGCGGCTGCCGCGATCGCCGCGACCAGTGGCGGCGGGCAAAGCGCGAATGTAAGTACCGCGTTCACCAACCCGCTCGTAGCCACCGTCACTGACAGCGACAGCAACCCCGTCAGCGGCGTGAGCGTAACCTTCACAGCTCCGTCGTCAGGAGCAAGCGGCCTGTTTGCCGATAATGGAACGCCCGCGGCCATTGACACCGAGACCACCGGCGCGAACGGCCAGGCGACCTCCACGGTGTTCACCGCGAATGCGACCCACGGTGTCTATAGCGTGAGCGCTAACTTCTCAGGGAATACAGGAGCGGCCGCTACCTACAGCCTTACGAATAATGCGGTCGTCGCTTCGGGGGTAGTGATCCAGGCAACTGCGGGTACCCCGCAAACCGAAAACGTTAATGCCTCCACCTTGGGCGGTCCGCTGGTGGCGACCGTGACCAACGGCGGCACTCCTGTGCCCAGCGTTTCCGTTACATTCACGGCTCCCGCATCGGGCGCCAGCGGCACGTTCCAGAGCACCGGGACAGCCACGGAAACCGATACCACGGATGCGGCCGGCATCGCCGTTTCCTCGGCTTTCAGCCCGAACGGAACCCAGGGAACATACTCAGTAGCCGCTACCACGTCAGGGGCGAGCTCAGCTGCGAATTTCACCATCACAAACTGGGACCAGGAAGCGGAATGCTTTACTCCATTGCCCGGTCCCACCAGCGCGCTCCAGAACGCTAATCCCCTTGCACCCACCTCTACCTACCCGGCAATTTCAGTCTTAGTGACGGACTGTAACGGCAACCCCCTGGCCAGTCAGTCGGTGCAGTTCCTAGCTGAAGCCGGAACCTCAGGCTCGATCGGCATCTTCTGGCAATGCGCCTGTAACGTGGAAACGAACATGACCAATTCCAACGGTATCGCCAGCACCGTGGACCTGGAACCGAATAACGTCAGTGGAACCTTCCCCTTGACTGTTGGTCCAGCAAATGGGGGACCCATCATCACCCTTACTGTGGGCGCAGCCGCAGAGGCCGTGGCATCGCTCGCACCGGGCAACTATGTGTTCTCGATGCAGGGAGAAGACGTAACTGGCGGCGGCACTCCCTACTGGTACGCTGGCGCATTCACAGTCGGCAGCGGCGGAACAACCGTAACTGGCGGCGAGCAAGACTTCTCGGATATCGATGGCACCACCGGGTATAAGGTGTCGGCTGAGGCCATTACGGGGGGCAGCATTGCCTCAGACGCCGCCGGCAACTTAACTGTCACGCTCAACTTTACCGACGCCTACATCAACGGCGGCGCGGGCACCGTGACGTTCGCCGCGTCTCCGGTGAGCGCATCCAAAGCCCTGCTCATCGAAAACGACGGCTGGGCAACCTCCAGCGGAGAACTCAATTTGCAATCCGCCAGCCTCTCGGCCCCATCGGGTGGTTACGCGTTCGTCGATAGCGGCTGGACTCCGGTCATCGGCGTTGCCGATACCGCGTCTCCGGTTGGCATCGGAGGCGTGCTCAACGTCGACGGTGCCGGCACCATCTCTGGTAACGGCAGCGTCTTCGACCTCAACAACACCGCAGGCGGGACGCAGGGCAACCAGCTGCTGCTATTCGCACAAACGTTTGCGGCGAGCGCGGTCACCGGCCCAGACAGCTTCGGCCTCGTGACCTTCACCTTGAACCCCAACAACACCAGCCTGACCCAGATCGTTCTCGATGGCTATATGGTCGACAACAGCCACATCCATCTGATCGAGGCGGCTGACACCTATAACTCCTTTACGGCCGGGGTCGCCCTCGGTCAGGGATCAAACACGGGCGCCTTCAACGATAATTTCATCTACCAATACGCCTTTGTCGTCAGCCTTCAGGGCTATGACACGAACGGCGTGGACCAGGCGGCCGGCATTCTCGCCTTCAACCCGGACGAGAGTGTAAGCGGCGTCATGAGCACCAATGACCTCGTCAACGCAACCGCGCAAAGCGTCAGCGCAAACACCCCCGGTGGAGTCTTTACGGCCGAATCCACGCCGGTATGCGCGGGCGGGCTGGCCACAACGCCGTGCTATTCCATGGATGGCCCAGGCGTCGGCATCGACGGTGGCACTGGCCGCGTAACCGTAACCAACGTGAGTGACAACGCGTCCTTCACTTACAACCTCCAACTCTATCTCGATGGAAATGGCCATGCGCTGGTCATCTCCATGGACGAAACCGATTCCCTTGCCGGCGTCGGTGCGGCTCAGGCCTATCCGTATTTCTACTTTGGCAACGGCGGGTACTGGACCATCAACAACATCCTGGGAAGCTACTCGATGGATCTCACCCAGGAAGTAGCTGACGCAAATTGCACCATCAGCGAATGTGAGGCGGATGCCGTGGGGCTGGTCAGCGGTAACCCAGGAGGCAATAACCAGACCATCACGACGGTCAATACCAACGGCCTCGACCAGAATGGGGCCCTGTCGGGCGGCGCGTCGACGTTGCCGATCTCAGCCACTTATACCGCGCAGGGAAGCATAATCTCCCCACTCGGCATCGAGTGGATCACCGGCAATGGCGGGACCCTGTTCACTGACTACCTGATCGACAGCACTCTGAGCGTCATCATCGAAAACGACACTTCGCAGTTGACCCTCGGGGTGTTGGACATACAACACTAGCCGAAGCGAGGCGTAACAATTTGACGCATCTCTCGTGGCGCACTCCGGTGCGCCACTTTTTTCTGGCTGGTGTGCGGATTTAGAGTGCCTTCGGTTCCAGCGCGCCACCGCAGGTGAGTACAGGGGTTGTTTTCTCTCCCACGCAAATCCCCCTCACTTGGCGCTCTTAGCGTTCTCGAGGAGAAAGCGAATTGCAGAACCGCGAGGAATGCTACGAACTGCGCCTGCAGGTCCTGCGCCCGCCAGGCTTGGACGTTTTTACAGAGCGGCGATCTCACGGCTGCCGGAGGGGTTGATCCGGATTGGCCACCGCGTTGCACAGTTCTCTGACTTCTTCTTCGAGCACCACGAAGCGTTGGTACTCGCGGCCGGCTACGGATCCCATCGAGATTCGCGGGTTGAGGTGCAGCATAGGGCTGGGGAGAGCGCTCCGCAATCCAGAATGGATTTCTTTGGCACCGGTGCGGTCGACGAAACTGCGTGCGTTCTCGGGCTTGATGCCGCCCCCGGGCATGATGACAATCCTAGCGTCGGCTTTCCGCACCAGTTGCGCGATCGTCTCCTGACCTTGCAGGCAAGTTGATTCGCCCCCAGACGTGAGCACACGATCAATGCCCGCGGCGCAAAGGTCGTCGAGAGCGCGAAAAAGGTCGGTGGTCATATCGAAGGCGCGATGGAAAGTGACGGCGAGCGGACGAGCCTCGTTTGCTAACTGGCGAGTGCGGGCGAGGTCAACGTTGCCATGCACGTCGAGGATTCCGAAGACCACGCCGTTTGCTCCCAGTCGTTGGGCAAGCGCGATGTCGCGGCGCATGGTTTCGAAGTCCTCCGTGACGAAGCAGAAGTCGCCGCCGCGGGGGCGGATCATGACGTGGAGGGGAATGGAGACCGCGGCCCGCGTCACTTCGATGAGCCCGGCACTGGGAGTGATTCCGCCCTCGATCAGGCTGCCGCAGAGTTCCACGCGGCTCGCTCCGCCACGCTCCGCCGCGACGGCCGAGGCGACGGAATCGACGCACACCTCAACCAGAACCTGTGAATCCTTATGAGTCATGCGCCTCTGCCAATATACAGGTCTTAGGCGGTGTGGCTGATGGGGAACCAATGTGAGGAACCCAGGCTGACAGGGCTCGGATATAATCGGAAAATTCTCCCTCTCATGCGAACCTGGGCTGGTGTGTGGACGCTCTTTGTCCTGGCGGCAAGTGCACCCGCTCAGACCCCGCCGCTCAAGCCGCGACCTGCGCTTCCCCAGACACAAGGAGCCCAGAGTCCACCATCGCAGACTCAGCAAACCCCGGTCCCGGAATTTGAAGACGTCGCGCAGAAAGCTGGCCTCACCGTTCCGCACATTTCTTCGCCCGACAAGAAATACATTGTTGAATCGATGAGCGGCGGAGTCGGGCTGATCGATTGCGATAACGACGGCAAGCTCGACATTATTACGATCAACGGGTCGACGGTGGAGCGCTATCGTCAGGGCGGTGATCCAATGATCACGCTCTATCACCAGGACGCTGATTCCACAGTGAACGCCGTGAAGTTCACCGACATCACCAAAGCTGCAGGCCTCACCCGCAAGGGTTGGGGCATGGGCGTGGCGGTTGCGGATTATGACAACGACGGGCTGCAAGATATTTATGTCACGGGATACGGCGGCAACGCACTTTACCACAACCTGGGCAACTGCAAGTTCGAAGATGTGACCGAGAAGGCGGGAGTCGCTGGCGGCGGCTTCAGCACGGGGGCGGCGTGGGCTGACTACGATCGCGACGGACGGGTTGATCTTTTTGTGTCCCGCTATGTGCACGTCGACATGGACAAGCTGCCCGTGTTCGGTAACGATCCGCATTTCTGCCGCTTCAAGGGTGTGCTGGTGCAGTGCGGTCCGTGGGGTCTGCCCGGCGAATCGGACCTTCTGTTTCACAATAAAGGCGACGGGACGTTTGAGGAAGTTTCGAGAAAGGCCGGAGTCGACGATCCGCACCATTATTACGGCTTGGGCGCGACCTGGGGCGACTACGACAACGACGGATGGCCCGATCTTTATGTGGCCAACGATGCGGGGCCCAATTTTCTCTACCACAACAAACACGATGGAACTTTCGAGGACATCGGCCTGCTCAGTGGTGTTGCGCTGAGCGGTGACGGCCTGCAGCAGGGATCGATGGGCGTGGCTTGGGGCGACTATCTGCACGAAGGGCGCCTGTCGATGCTGGTCACGAATTTTGTGGAGCAGGGGTCGGTTCTTTATCACAATCTGGGCAACGACAGTTTTGCCGACGTAACGATGCGCGCGAAGATTATGAAGCCGACGTATCCTCTGGTGAGCTGGGGGACGTCATTTTTCGATATGGACAATGACGGGTGGCTGGATATTTTTGTCGCCAGTGGCCACGTCTATCCGCAGGTGGATACCATTTCCGGAGCTGCGGGGTACAGCCAGCCCCTGGTTCTGTTTCGCAATCACCGCGACGGAACGTTCGAAGATGTGTCGTCAACGCTGGATAAGCTCCCGTTGAAATCCAGGCGGGGCGTGGCTTTTGGCGACATCAATAACGACGGCAACGTCGACATGGTGGTGCTGAATGTAGGTGAGCCGCCGTCTCTGTTGCTGAACCGCAATCAGAGTTCCAACCATCGCGTGCTGTTCAAGCTGGTGGGGACAAAGAGCAACAGGGCGGCGATTGGCGCGCGAGTTACTGTGAAAACCGGGCCGCTGGTGCAGATGGACGAAGTGCGCGGCGGAGCGAGCTACATTTCTCAAAATGATTTGCGGCTGCATTTCGGTCTGGGCGCAAACGACAACATGAGCGAAGTGAGCATCCGCTGGCCGAACGGCGAGGCCGAAGTCCTGCGCGACGTTCCGGCGGATTTTATCTACACGATCATCGAGGGCGCCGGAGTTCAGGGAAGAGTGGCGCTGCCTGCTTTGCCGTCACGCTGAGAGCAGTTCGACTTCTATGTTCAATGAGTGAAATCGGCTGTTACATCAACCACTCATTTTTCACACCCACTTCGGAGGGTCTCGAGCCGTGCTCGAAGTGCTGCCTACATTACTAAAAGCAGGGGCTGCTCGCTCTCGCAATCCACGGACATATGTGTTTCTTGCTGCGGCTTCAATTCGTCGAAACCGCCGCCTTTCCCCGCAAGACGGTGATCGACGCCTTCGGCAGGGTGAAGACAGTTGCTGGACCTGCTGCCAGAGTCGTCGCGATCGGCGGTTGATCCGGATCGGCATGACTGTTTGGGCCGTCGTTGATCCAGACGTACTGCTCGCTTCCGAAGGTGACGAGTGTGACGGGTCCTGAAAACGACTGATTGTGCTTGCTCACGGAATCCTCAAACTGAACCCGCACGCTGTGTGGGTCGTTCTCATCCCGGTTCACCAGCATCAGCGACCAGTTTCCGTCGGGACGATGCACCGCGTACGACGTAACCAGCACATTGCCTTCAGCATCCTTAATATCGGTGGACGAAGGAAACATCTGGTGCACGCCAGACCGGTGTTGTACCCACTCCTGGTTAATCATGTGAGCCGCGAAGTAGGGCGATGTGTACCCGTTGATGTCGTATTCCTCGTCAGAAACAAAATTCGACCACGATGACCAGCCCAGACAAGTCTTCTGAATGCCCTGCGGCTGAATCGGCGAGTGATAGAAAGCGGCGCCGCCTCCTTCGAAGAACGAGCCCACATTGTCCGCCAGCCACAGTGCCGCGAAGATCGTGGTCATCGGTCCGGTGAGTGCGGCTGCCAGATGGTTCTCGGTCACCATGAGCGGAACTTCTTTGGGAACGCCGTCATCCCTCCAGACCTGAAGGATGTGCTTCATCAACTGAGGTTCGGTGTACAAAGTTTTCCAGGTGATGTCGCAGGGTTCGAACGGATAGTGCTCAAACGACACGAACGCCAGGTCGGAAATGCGGCCATGCGTCTTCAAGTAATCGACGAAGCGGCCCATCCACGAGATCCGGCCCTGCGCGTCGGGCCAGAGGCGAATGTCATCATTCACTCCCTCGAATACCGGGCCACCCAGCTTGAGTTGTGGATCGACCTTGTGGATGGCTGCAGCCCACTGTATGTACAAGGCAGCGTAGTCTTCCGGCATGGCGTGCTTGCCGTCGGGTTCCTCGCCCAGCTCCACGTAACCGATGCGGTAGCCACGCTTTTCGATGTAGGCAATCTGGGCGGCGGCGTCATCCGGGGTTCCGTATAGCATGGTCACCGGAATCATTGCCGGAAGATTGTTGGTGAGGCCGCTGGTAAAGAAGAGATCGAAACCGCTGTGCTGGTAAGCGCCAGTGGCGTTTACGTCGGCGGATGAATGCCAGGGATCGATCGAAGAGGAGTTGTAGCTGGTGGGCCGGTCGCTGAGATTTTTCTGAACTTCGGTAAAAGCTCCACTGGAATCGATACCGCCCACGTGGATTTCCTGAATCGCGTATCCCACGCAGTTGCGGACGTCGTCCGCTCCATGCTGATCACAAGTGTTCGAGGATTCCGTCATCCAGATACGAACATATTGAGTGAGAACCGGCGGAGCGGCGAGCTTTAGGTGAACCGTCCCGCCATGCGCATTTTTTATTGTGCCTGAAGCGAAGGTCTTCCACTCGCCCTTGGGTCCTTCATCCCAATCGAGCGCGCGTTTTCCCACCCAATACTCCACCTGGTAGGTCGTGGCATAGGGACTCGCCCAGGCGATGCGGATCGCATTCACCGGTTTCTCCGCTTTCAGATCCACCACCACCCATTGCGGGTGCAGCGTGTCGCTCTCCCCCGTGAACTTGCTGGTGAGATACGGATTGCTTTTCCAGCTGGTGAGATTCGGACCCTGGAGCGGGCGGTCTCCGCTGGTTGAGAAACCACGGTGGGGCAGCGCGTAGGAAAGAATGTAGCGCAGCGGCTCTTTGAGCTCGGTGCTGCCGGTAAAGTATCCGCTCTTGTGCGCCGGATCGCTCCACGTTCCATTCTCGGTCCAGTGCCAGGCGGCCATGCGCAGCTCGGAATTATTGCGGTAAGTGATCGGTCCCCAGCCCGCCGAGAGCGATTCCTGAATGATGTGCGGGGTATAAATCTTGTCAATTCCGTCATGCGACAGGACATCAATGGAGCTGCCCAGCGCGCTGTCGGGATCAAAGGAGTTGATGGCGTGCCCGGGAGTGGCATCGACGTGGACAGTCCCCACCGGCACTCCCCCGCTTGAAGCCATGGATTGAGCCGTCAAAGTGGCTGTATGCACGCCAAAGAAAAGAATAGTGAGCGCGTGGGCAAGCGTCCGCTGCACATGTACTCCTCTCCGAGTCGGCAAATTATACAAGAACTCGGGAATTCTAATTCTCGGCTGACGTTAACAGGCGTTTAATTGTCGGATCGGCTGCAACGTTAGTCCTGGGACTATAATTGCGCCGACCCATGGCTCTGACCTCTGGCACCAGACTTGGCCCTTACGAGATCCAGTCTTCGCTGGGTGCGGGCGGAATGGGTGAGGTCTATCGCGCCCGCGATCCGCGTCTCAAACGTGAAGTGGCGATCAAGGTGTTGCCGCAGGCATTTTCTTCGGACGCCGACCGGCTGCGCCGTTTTGAGCAGGAGGCCCTGGCTACCGCTGCGCTGACCATCCCAACATTCTGGCGGTGTTCGACATTGGCACGAGCGAGGGCTCGCCGTACGTAGTGTCGGAAATGCTAGAGGGCGAGACGCTTCGGGAGCGCCTGGGCAGCGGGGCGATCGCAGTCCGCAAGACTTTGGGCTACGCGTTGCAAATCGCCCATGGACTGGCTGCCGCGCACGAAAAAGGGATCATCCATCGCGACCTCAAGCCGGAGAATCTGTTCCTCACAAAAGACGGCCGGGTCAAGATCCTGGATTTTGGGCTGGCCAAACTAACCCAGTCTGACTCAGCCGACCAATCCTCTCAGCCGACCATGATGACCCACGCCACGGAATTCGGCACGGTGCTGGGGACGGCGGGATATATGTCGCCCGAGCAAGCGCGCGGCGTTGCCGTAGATGCGCGTTCCGACGTATTCAGCTTCGGAACAATTCTCTACGAGATGCTCTCGGGCAAACGGGCATTTCACCGGGAAACTCCCGCCGATACGATGAGCGCGATCCTGAAGGAAACCCCCGCCGACTTGAATGAAACCAATCGCAATGTTTCTCCGGCGCTGGAGCGCATTGTGCAGCACTGCCTGGAGAAGAATCCCGAGCAGCGTTTCCATACGGCACGCGATGTGGCCTTCGCTTTGGAGGCGCTCTCGACCATGTCCAGTGGCTCTTCCGTGAGGGTGGAACACGCGGTGAGCCGAAGGCGGTTGCCCATCGCGGCGTACCTGGCCGCTGGCCTGGTCTTGATTCTGACTTAGACGATTTACTCTGCCCTTTGGCGTTAGACGGGAGCAATGCCTTGTTGTCTTGTTCCGCTGGATCAGTCGCCAGCCTTGGTTGCCGCGAATCGCAGTCGTACGTAGTCGGCTATCCAGGTTCCATTCGTATCGCGGAGTTGCGGTTCCAACACCATTCGAACCTCCTGCAGATAGTCGCTGCGTGCCTCGTCGGAGAAGCCTTGAAAAAAATTGAGAGCAAAAGTTTCCAACCAACCAATGATGTCGCCTGGCAAGGGTGTTGGACGCGGGATCAGCGCAATGCTATCGACGCGAAACCCTGCGCGTTCCAGCTTGGTGGCGTAGTCGCCGGGTGTGGGGAAGTACCAGGGAACGCGAGCCTCGCCATCAAACCCGCGGCGGTCCAATGCTTGCACCAGAGCAGTCCGGATCTTGTGAACACAACCGTGGCCTCCGCATTCAGCAACAAATCGCCCGCCTGGTTTCAAAGACCGATACACTCCAGCAAGCATCGCATCCGCCCGCTTTATCCAGTGCAGCACGGCGTTACTAAACACAGCATCAAAGTCTTCCTTGTACGGGAGGTCTTCACCGCTGATCGCGTGCGCGTTCAAGCCGAGCTTTCTCGCAGCTTCGATCTGCGGAATGCTGGAATCGATCGCCACCACTTCACACGCCAGATCTGCTAGCTTTTTCGTTAATACGCCGTCTCCGCAGCCAAGGTCGAGGATCCTTTCGCCGGGTTTTGGTGCAAGCAATTCCAGCACGGGCGATCCTAGGTCGGATACGAATCTCGCGTTACGCGCATAGGTCGCCGGATCCCAGGTTTGTGCTGGGGACATGGCCGCAATGATAGCAGCTTAGAATTTGATGGCGGGAAACCTCCCGCATGGTCACGCAGCGTCGAGCGATCTGTGGATAAGTCCTGGTTTACGGGCAAACCGGAATGTAACTGTTGTAACCGGGTGTTAGCGCTCGCCGAGAATTGACCGAATTCATTCGATACCTAGTTGTCGCTGGATTTGCTCCAGCGGCACGCCCTTCGTCTCTGGAACCATGGTCTTCACCCAGATCAGCTGGAGAACCATCATACCGGCGAAGAATGAGAAAACGTAGCCGGGCGGGAAAACGGTGACCATCCTGGGAAAGAAAGTGGTGAGCAGGGCGGCGAAGATCCAGTGGGTAAAACTGCCGAGAGTCTGACCTTCCGCGCGATGACGATTGGGGAATATCTCTGAGATAAATACCCAAATGACTGCGCCCTGGCCCACGGCATGAGCAGCGATGAAAGCGAAGATGCAAACCGGTACCAACGACAGATGATTGGTGAAGAAGGACCAGGCGACGAGCCCGAGCGAAATGATGTAACCAAACGAGCCAATATAAAGAAGCGTACGCCGGCCCAGCCGGTCAATCAGCCAGAGGCCCACAAAAGTGAAAACCAGATTCGTGACGCCGATGCCGATGGATTGCAGCAGCGCGGCCTTCGCGCCGAGGCCAGTCAGTTCAAAGATGCGGGGTGCAAAGTACAGAATCGCATTGATGCCGGAGAGTTGGTTGAAGAATGCAATCAGGATGGCGAGCAGGATTGGCTTCTGAAGAGGTTTCGTCCAGAAATTCCCTGACGAAACTTGTTCGGAGGATGCGGCCATAATCTCGTCTGCCTGGACTGCGATTTCGGCTTTCGAAACGTCAGGCTCGATCCGTTGCAGGATTTGCAGTCCAGCTTCGCGGTCGCCTTTCCGGCTGAGCAGCCAGCGTGGGCTTTCGGGAAGTCCAAAGCAGAACAGGGCGTAGAGTAGCGACGGAAATGCCGCCACACCCAGCATCCAGCGCCACGCGTTTTCGCCGACGCCCGCCAGCACCGCGTTCGAGACGTAAGCGATCAGGATGCCGAAGACTATGTTGAACTGGAACATTCCGGCCAGGCGGCCACGATACTTGGGCGGCGCGATCTCAGAAATATACATGGGAGCAACCACGGTCGAGATGCCGATACCCAAACCGCCGATCACTCGCGCGATGATGAAGATGGTAACGTTGGGCGCCAGACCTGAACCCACCGCGCCGACAAAGTAAAGAATGCCGATCCAGAGCAGCGTGGCTTTGCGTCCGAAGCGGTCGGCGGGCCAGCCGCCGAGCAGGGAACCGACGACGGTGCCGTAAAGGGCTGAGGCCATGGCAATGCCATGCAGTCCAGGGCTCAATCCCCACAACGCCTGAATAGTTTTTTCGGCGCCGGAAATCACGACCGTGTCGAAGCCGAAGAGAAATCCGGCGAGCGCGGAGGTGAGCGACCAGAAGAAAATGCGAGCATTCATAAGTGAAACGAGACTTTGGACGGCGGACTTCAGACCGCATGCCGCGAGCTTTGGCTGAGGTCCGACGTCTGACGTCGAGGATGGTTACCTCACCGGTCCAGCCTCGAGCGGATAGCCTTTCTCGCGCCAGTCGCGGATGCCACCGTCCATTGAAATTACATTGGTGTAGCCCATCTTCTGAAGGTTATCGGCGGCCAAGGCGGAGCGGAATCCACCGCCGCAATATAGGACCATTTCCGTGTTGAGTTCCGGCACGCGCGCTTCGATGTCGCGTTCGATGATGCCCTTGCCCAAATGAATTGCGCCGGGAAGATGGTCTTTGGCGAACTCACTTTCCTCCCGCACGTCGATGAGCACAAATTTGTCGCCGCGATCCATCCTGGTTTTGACCGCGTCGACGTTGGCCTCGCGCACGCGCGCCTTGGCGTCGTCGACAATCTTGAGAAAGCGCGGCGGATGCTGGTGGGCCATTGAGATCTCCTTGCAACCGAGGGCGGGCACATGCGTGACGCTTCCTCGCTTCGTCTGGTTGCCCAACATAGTATCAAGTCAAGGGTTATTCCGACCGAAGGATCATGGATGCGGTGCGGCGCTCGCTTCGATTAGCATGAACGCGTGCCGTCAAAAGAAGTCCGCAAGATCGGCCTGGCTCGTGCGCTGTCGAAGCTGGGATATTGCTCGCGTTCGCAAGCCGCGAAATTGATTCGTGGGGGCCGCGTGCGGTTGAACGGGGAACAGCGACGCGATCCGGAGACGCCGGTCCGCCTGGAGAAGGATCACGTCAGGGTGGATGGTCTCACCGTTGAAACCCAGCAGAAAATCTATCTGATGATGAACAAGCCTCGGGGCGTCGTAACGACGGCTTCCGATGAAAAAGGCCGCGAGACGGTTTACGCCGTCCTTGCGCAGGCAGGTGAGTCGCTGCCCTGGCTTGCTCCCGTGGGGCGGCTGGATAAGGCGAGCGAAGGACTGCTTTTGCTAACCAACGATTCCGAGTGGGGCGCGCGCATCGCCGCGCCGGAAACGCATGTGGAGAAGACCTACCACGTGCAAATCGACACGGTTGCGGACGAGACATTTGTCGCGTCTCTGGTCCGCGGGGTGAAGGAAGGCGGAGAGTTGCTCCGCGCGGTGCGAGCTCGGCTATTGCGGTCGGGAGAAAAAAACTGCTGGATCGAAATCACGCTCGACGAAGGCAAGAACCGGCAGATTCGGCGCACGCTGGCTGCTCTCGGCCTCGAAGTGCTAAGGCTGGTGCGGGTGGGCATCGGTCCGTTGCAGTTGGGCGAACTGGCGAAGGGTTCATTTCGAGCGCTAAAGAAAGAAGAGAAGCGGATGCTGGATCAATTTATAAGCGATCACGCCGTGAGGGCAAGAATTTCATGAGCGATCTGACCTTCCTTCCAGCTGTGAACATGGCGCAACAGATCCGCGAGAAAAAAATTTCTCCGGTCGAGCTTGCCGACGCTCATCTGGCGAAGATTGAAAGACTGAACCCACGGCTGAACGCGTTCGTGCACGTGGACGCAAAGTGCGTTCGCCGCGAGGCCCGCGCAGCCCAAGCGGCGGTGATGAGCGGAAAGCCTCTCGGGCCCCTGCACGGTGTTCCTATCAGCATCAAGAGTGCACTGGATGTCGCGGGACTGCGATGCGAAGCGGGCACGCAGTTGCGCGCAGGACAGATTGCGACGCAAGACGCGCCGTTGGTTGCGCGACTGCGTCACGCGGGTGCGATTGTGTTGGGCGTGACCAATACGCCCGAACTGCTGATGGCATGGGAGACCGACAATCTGATTTATGGGCGCACCAACAGCCCGTGGGATCTCGATCGCACTCCGGGCGGATCGAGCGGCGGCGAAGCGGCCGCGATTGCGGCAGGAATGTCGGCGGGTGGCGTGGGCAGCGACGGCGGCGGGTCGATACGAGTGCCCGCACATTTCTGCGGCATCTGCGGGCTCAAGCCCACGCCGGGGCGCGTTCCGGCGACCGGGCACTTTCCCGTGTCGAGCGGGCCATTCGCACTGATTGGCGTGGTTGGTCCAATGGCCCGCACCGTGGCGGATTTGAAAGCTTTGTTCGAGGTGATTCAGGGCCCGGACGACGGCGATACTTGCGCTGCGCCGGTGCCATCGTGCTGGAGGACCGACGACGAAGTAAAGAAGCTGAGAGTGGGTTACTTTGAAGATGATGGCCGCACCCCCCTGACTCCGGAGACTCGCGTAGCTCTGAGAATCGCCGCGGATGCCTTGCGTGGTGCCGGGTTTGTGGTCGAACCCTTTCGTCCTGAAGGCCTGGAGGAAGCGCGCGTGCTGTGGAAGAAGTTCTTCGTTACCGCTGGGGGAATGCTGATTCGCCCAATGTTCCGCGGACGCGAGCACGACGTGAGTCCGATCCTGAGGCAGTTGCTCGAGTGGTCCGCGGCTGAGCCGCCGCTCAGCTGCGAGACCCTGCTCAATGCGTGGATCGGCCGGGATACGCTCCGTGCGAAGTTTCTGGCGCAGATGCGGAAGTATCCCATTCTTCTGTGCCCAGCGGCCGCGATTCCTGCGTTCCGGCACGGCGAACGGAGTTGGACGATTGACGGCCAGACCGTGAATTATCTTGATGCCTGGAGCTATACGGAATGGTTTAATCTGCTGGGCAATCCAGCGGCTGTTGTTCCTGTGAGCCATTCCGTTGCTGGTGATTGGCAAGGGCTGCCGATCGGGGTGCAGATCGTCGGGCGTCCATGGGAAGAGGAGCAAGTGCTGGCGGTCGCGGCCGTGCTGGAGCGGGAATGCGGAGCGTGGAAAATTCCGCCTGTCTGTTAGTCCGCGAATCCCTTAGTCCGCGAATCCCTCTGTGTTCTCCGTGTCCTCTGTGGTTAAATCTTTAATCAATGACTCCTCGAATCTCAGCGGTTCTGGCCGGCGTGATTCTGGCGGCATGCGGCCTGTTCGCGACCGCGCCGCAATCCCAACCCAAGGCGGCAAATCCCGTTGAAGCCGCGCGCCTCAACAATCTCGGCGTCGCCTACATGAACCAGCAGCTTTTCGAAAAGGGATTGAAGAATTTCCAGCAGGCTGCGGAGGCCGACCCTAAGCTGGCGATCGCTCGTCTGAATGAGGGTGTGGCATATCTGAATCTGCAAAAGGTGGACGAAGCTAAATCCGCACTCGGAGACGCACTCAAACAGGATCCGAAAGTTCCCAATGCGTGGTACGGCCTCGGGTTGCTCGCCAAGAATTCGGGCGATGCGCAAACGGCGATTGATGCCTTCAAGCATGTGATCGAGATCGACGCGAACGACGCCGACACCTGGTATTTCCTGGGCACGGTGTACGTGCAGGCCAAACAGTTTCCGCCAGCGATTGATGCGTTCGAACGTGCGCTGAAACTGAATCCGCTGCACGCTTCGGCGGAATTTGGATTGTCGCGCGCGTACCAACAATCCGGCGACGTTGACCACGCCCGCGAGCATCTGAAGAGGTTCCAGTACATCACGCAGAACAAACTCGGCTCGCCCATGAGCCTGGCCTACGGCGAGCAGGGCCAGTACTCGCGAGCGGTGGAGTCGCCGTCGGCGGTGTTGAAGGCGCCAGCGCCGATCAAAGTGCAGTTTGTCGATGTGACGAAGGAAGCGGGGCTGACTTCACGGCAGTCCGATGCTTCCGACCTTAACCAACGGCTCGGTCCCGGCGCATGCTTCCTCGACTACGACAATGAAAATAGATATCTTCGTCGCGGACGATGGGGCGCAGGATGGAATGTCGCTTTACCACAACTTGGGCAACGGCAAGTTTGAGGATGTAACCAAAAAGGCTGGCATCGATCCAAGCTTGCACGGAGTAGGCTGCACTGCAGGAGATTACGATAACGACGGTTGGACCGACCTGGCGGTCAGCAGAAACGACGATGTCCTCTTATTTCATAATGAGAAGAACGGCACTTTCAAAGAGATGGCCAAGTCCGGCGACGCAAACATTGGGGCCAACGACCTCAACCTCGGCCTAACCTTCATTGACTACGATCACGACGGTGACCTCGACTTGCTCGTCACACGCAGCGGAGATAAAGCCGAGTGGGGCGATATGTTTCGAAACAATGGGGACGGAACTTTTACCAATGTCACCGAGTCGTTGGGATTTGAAGGAATCGGGTCTTCCGGTGGGGAAGGCGCGATCGGAACTGATTACAACAATGATCGGGCGGTGGACATTCTAGTTCCCGGGCTCGGCCTGGGGCCGGATGTGGGGCCAACGATCTTGCAAAATCCCAGAGAAGGCAAGTTCCTGGCGAAGCATCCCTGGTCCTCACCCATGCCGGCGCCGACAACGGGTGCGGCTGTTCTCGATTTCGACCATGACGGCTGGATGGACGTGGCCTTCACTCATCTGGGCTGGACAAATGGAAAAAGCGTGACCCTCTGGCGAAACGACAAGGGCAAGAAATTCGACGCGGTTGAGTTTCCGAAGGTTCAGTGGCTGAATGCATACGGAATTGCCGCCTTCGACTATGACAACGACGGCTGGGTCGACCTGGTCGCCGTTGGCGAGACCAAGGATGGCAGGGGCGAAGTGCGCCTGTTCCGCAATCTCGGGCCGGACGGCTTCAAGGACGTCACCGCCGACGTCGGTCTCGACAAGATTCAGCTTAAAGATCCACGCGCGGTTATTACTGGTGACTTCGATGGCGACGGCGCCACTGATTTGCTCATAACTCAGAATCACGGGCCTGCGGTGTTGCTGCGCAATGAGGGCGGCAATCAGAATCATTGGCTGAGGCTCTCGCTTAAAGGACTGGCCGACAACAAATCCGCCATCGGCACCAAGGTTGAGGTTTTTTCGGGCGGGAACCGGCAGAAGTTTGAGATTTACGGCTCCAATGGATATCTCGGCCAGAGTTCTACCGACATCGTCGTAGGCCTAGGCGATTCCAAGGAAGCCGACATTGTGCGCATGCTGTGGCCCACCGGTGTGCTGCAAGATGAAATTCAGGTCGCAGGCGACAAGCAGCAAAACATTACCGAGATCGACCGCCGCGGCAGTTCGTGCCCAACTTTGTTTGTGTGGAACGGTGAGCGTTACGAATTTGTGGCGGACATGCTGGGGGCGGGCGTGGTCGGGCACTGGGTTGGGCCAGGTCAGCGCGACGTTCCGCGGCCGGTGGAGTGGATCAAAATTGATCGCGCGATGATTCGGGAGAAGGAAGTTCAGAAGTATAGTCAAAGTCAAAATCCCCACTTCTCCCAAAATCAAGGAGAAGTGGGACACCCTCTGGAGATTTCGCTAACGACTAACGACCAACGACCAACGACGACGCTGAGCTTCCGTTTCATGGAGCCACTGGAAGAAGCCGTCTATCTCGATCAAGTGCGACTTATGGCGATTGATCATGCGGCGGATTCCGACGTTTACCCCAATGAGTATTTCGCGTCGAACCCGCCGTATCCA
>Ga0209274_10000175_pt1 | contig 52277 bp, 24 predicted proteins | sample HubBroMetageREF1_FD_188343 | JGI IMG/M metagenome (GOLD analysis project Ga0209274, IMG submission 188343) | Reference soil microbial communities from the Hubbard Brook experimental Forest, New Hampshire, USA - Hubbard Brook CCASE Soil... | ecosystem: Environmental > Terrestrial > Soil >...
CGTCCAGTTGAACTCCGCGTTGCCGTACTGATCCAGCGTCACGGTGCCGGGAATGGGATTCCAGGTGTTGCCGCCGTCGGTCGACAACTGCAGGCTCACCACCGGAGAGGCCACGCCCTGCGCATTGGCGTGGCGGATCTCGATGCCGCTGATGATCGCCCCATAGCTGGCGCTGTCGTTCTTCAGGGCGAGGTTGATGCCCGTACCGCCGCTCACCGTGACGCTGAAGCTCAACGAGACCGCGGCGTTGTAGCTCCCCGCCAGCGCCACCACGTCCACCTTGCTCGCCACCGTCGTGCCGTTGACGATGATGTCGAACTGGCGCTGCCCGGCGGCGATCGCGTCGGGCTCCACGAAATCCAGCACCAACTGGTAGGTGCCGTTCGCCACCGGCAGCTGGAAGGTCATCTCGTTGCCGACCCCGCCCGGCTCGTAGTCAAGGTTGCCGTACACCGAGAGGGGAGCGGTGTTGGCGATCACATACTGCGAGTTCGCAACGCTCGAGGAAGGCGCGGCGGGACTCAAGTTGATCGTGCCGCTCGTGGCGGTGTAGTAGTTGTAATCCGCGTCGGTGCGATAGCTCTGGTAGCTCCAGCCGTTGGCATTGGTGCCGCTGTAACTGCCGCTGCCGAGCGCGAGCCGTGCTTCGTAGTCATAGGGCAGCAGTCCCTCGCTGTGCAGATCGATGCTGACCGTGGAACCGACCTGCACCTTCGCCAGATCGCTCGGGTTCAACACTTGGATCAGCGGACTGGGGCTGGCCGTGCTCTGCGAGGTGTTGCCGTAGGCGCCGATGTCCACCCGATCGCCGTTCGGCTGCGGCTCACTCAAGTACGGCGTGGCCGGATTCCCGGCGGCGATCGCCGGCGATCCGGACTGCAGCTGCGCATCGTTATTCTGGTCGACCGCGCCGGTCAGCTGCACGATGCGCACGCCGTCGGCCCGCACAGTGCTCTGGTTGGCGACATTGTCCAGCACCACCGTCAAGCTCGTGCCGGTGGCTTCGACCAGCATGGTCGGATGCCAGTCGACGCCGCTGGAATCTACGAAGTCACCGGCCGTATCTCCCGGGTTGATGTCGTCTTGCTGGTTGACCAGCGCCGTACCCACCACCGTCGTGCCGACATACGCGGTGTAGGCGGCGTTGCTCGCGACATAGCCGCTCGTGCCGTTCAGCGTGTTGTAATTCGGCTGCTGCCAGTTCACGGCGATTTCGTAGTAATCCCCCGGGGTCAATCCGTTGAAAGTCCAACTCGCCGTCGTGCCGCTGGCCTGGCCTTCAGCCGACTGCGTCGGGTTGCCCTGAGTCACGGCATTGGGACCGTTCAGCGTCTGAGCGATCGTCTGCAACGATGCGACTTGGCAGGTTCCCGAACCGCCCGTGATCGTGAACGACAGGGTTTCGCCGAGCGTATAGCCGCTGCCCGCTGTCGTGACCGTGACCGACGTAACCACGCCGCCCGCAACGACCACCGTGGCTTGCGCGCCCGAGCCGGTGCTGCCGGCGAGCGCGACGCCGCCGTAGGTGCCGTTCGTGCCGGTGCCGGAGATCGCGTCGATGTTGCTCACCGATGCAACTTGGCACGTTCCCGAACCACCCGTGATCGTGAAGGACAGGGTTTCGCCGACCGTATAGCCGTTGCCCGGTGTCGTGAGGACAACCGACGTCACCACGCCGCCCAATACGGTCACCGTCGCTACCGCGCCCGTGCCGCCTGCGCTGCCGGTTAGCGCAACCCCGCCGTAGGTGCCGGTCGTACCGGTGCCGGAGATCGCGTCGACGGTGCCGCTGCTCTGCGCGAGCAGCGTGCTCCACGTGCCGCTCTGGCTGTATCCCGATGTGGTGGGGTTCTCGCTCGCTGCGCTGGCGGCCACTTGGGTCGCATCCCAGCCGATCGCGCCATCGGCATTCGTGCTCAAGTTGACGAAGTCGGCATTGGTGGTCTGCAGGCTGTGCTGATCAAAGCCCACTTCGTAGTACCAGGCCGTCTGCGTGGCAAAGCTCTGGTTCTCCCAGTACGCCACCTGGCTTCCGTTGGTCAACACGAACAGGTTGTAGTCGCTGTTGAAGTTCTGCTCGCTGTTCTGCGCCACCTGGATCGCGTAGCCACCGGAACTCACGTCCAGGATGTTGTTCTGGATCTGCAGGCCGTTCGTACTGCCCTGCACCTCGATGGCATCGTACAGGGTGAAGGTCATCGATTCCGCGGTGGTGACGTTCGCCGCCGAGGCCGTGACCAGATAGGTTCCCTGCGAACCTGCGGAGCCCGAGATCTGGCTGAGGACCATCACACCCGGCGGGATTCCGGCGCCGGTGATGAACATGCCCGGCAGAATCACGCTGCCGACCGACCCAGTTACCGTCAACTCAGTTGAACTCAATGTGCTCGCGCTGGTGGTGGCGAAGCCGATGCCGGTGGTGGTGCCGTTGGGGGGGGTGGCGCCGTATTGCGAGGACACAATAGTGTTGTTGTCGATCGTCGAGTAAATGAGGCTGCTGCCGCTGCCGCTGCTCGTGGCGTCCGAGACCACTATGCCGGGGCCGTCATTGGCCTCGATCAGGTTGTTGATCACCTGGTTCGCGTAACCCGGGGTCGGGCTCGGGCCACCGCTCATGTACACGCCGCCCAGCGCATTGCCGGATACGGTGTTGCCCTCGAACGTCGCATACCCCTCGTCGTACAACCCGTAGAACAGGTTGCCGTACACCGTGTTGTCCTGCGCCAGCGTTCCGTAGTAGGCCTCGATGCCCGGGCCGGTGTTGTCCCACACCGTGTTGCCGATGGCCTGCGGGCCGTCGTACAGGTAGATGCCGGTGCCCGCGTTGCCCCACACCTGGTTGTCGCTGGCCGTCGTGTCGTAGTAGGCGTCGATGCCGTCGCCCGAGTTGTTGAAGATCCGGTTGTTCTCGATCACCGTCTCATCGGCCACGCTGACATTCGTTGACGAGTAGACGCCGTCGGTGTTGCCGTAAATGCTGCTGCCGCTCAATGTCTCGAGCGCGCCATTCAGTTCCGCGCCATAGCCGGCGTTGCGCCAGAACGTATCGTCGTTCAGCGTCGCATCATTGCTGTTGATCTGCACACCGCCCGCCGCGTTCAGGTACACCTGAGAGCCGGTCAGCGTGAAGTAATCATTGCTCGTGTTGGAATAAATGCCCCACTGCGAGTTGCCGTACACGTAGCTCTGATTCACCGTCGCGTGCGTGCTCGCCGCCGACGCATCGAAGTAAATCCCGTACTGGCCGCCCGTCACGTTCACATTGTTCAGCGTCACGCCCGTCGCGCCGTCGAACTCGAACGCATATGCCCCGCCGTTGGTGTTATTGCGATTGAAGATCGTCGCATCGCCCGGCAGCGTCGCTCCCTGGATCGTCACCCCGTCCTCGTTCGCGGTCAGCACGATGTTGGTGCCGAGCGTGTACGTGCCCGTGTCCACATAAATGATGTCGCCGGGAACGAAGGTGTACTCGGCGAGCAGCGCCTGCAGCGTGGCCTTGGGTTCGTTTGGCGACAAGCCGTCATTCGCGTCGTTGCCCGCCGCCGTGGTGTACTGGCCGCCCGTGCTCGAGCCGTTGACGTAGTACGCAGTGATGGGCAGGATCACCGAGAACGTACCCGTCGTGCCGCTGACGCTCGGCGTGCCGGCCGACGTGATTTGAATCTGATAGTTCGTGCCGACCGCGAAGGTCGCGGCAGAGACCAGCCAGGCATAGCTGCCGGTGTTGGCCACGTCCGCGGCGAGCGTCGTGAAGCTGCTCGCGCTGCCGCCCTCGTAGTCGATGTTCACATCGCCGGTGAACCCGAATGAGCGCCAGTCGATGGTCACCGTGCTGCCCTGGCCGACGCGCTGCCCGCCGGTGGGAGTCAGGATGTTGATGTACTGCGAGGGGCTTTCGCCGGCCTGCGCGGTGTCGCCGTAGGCGCCGATGTTGATATAGCCGCCATTGGGCTCGGGCTCATTTGCATAAGAGTCGCTGGCGCGGCCGCGGTCGATGGTCGGAGACTGCGCGGTGCCTGTGGTGAGCGTCGGCGCGACGAACACCGGCAGAGCGTCTCCCGTGACGAGTTCGGGCGCGAGACCGCTGCCGCCGTTGAACTGGCCGTACAAACTTTGCTCGTGGTAGTCGCCCGCCGCGGAGTTCACGAACAGCGGATTGGCCACGAGGCTGTTCAGATCCGTGCCCGCCGCGCTCTGCCATTCCCCCAGGTTCGTCTCGTTCGCGCCCTGCCAGGAGCCGAGCACGGCGCTCGAGTTCATGAACAGGTTGTAGTCCGACTGGAATCCCGTCTGGCTGTTGGCGGCAACCGAGAGCGCATAGCCGCCGGTGGACCCCAGGATGTTGTTGAACATGCCGACATTGCTGGCCGAATTCACATCCACGGCATCGCCCAGCGTTTGGTCGACCGTGTTGTTGATGAAGACCGTGTCGCTGCCGCCGATCAGCACGCCGCTCTGGGAATTGCCATAGATCAGGTTGTTGCTCACGGTCTCGTATGCGACGTAGGAGTCCTGGACATCCAGGCCCAGCGCGTTCCCATAGATGACGTTGCCGCTCACGTTCACATCGATGGCGTTGATTCCGTCGCCGGCATTGTCATAGACGCGGTTCGTATCGACCGACCCTGCGTAGTAATCCCAAATTCCCTGGTTGTTGCCATACACCACGTTGGACGTGATGTTGACGTCGTCGTATCCGTAGATGCCCCAGTAGCCGTTCGTCGTTTGGCCATAGACCGTGTTGCCGGCCACAGTCGCCGCGCCGTCGATCACCTCGATGCCATAGTCCACATTGTCGTAGACCAGGTTGCCGTCGCCGTCGGCGAGGTTCGGATCGCCGATGACCGCGCCGTCGGCCTGCCCCACGTAGATGCCGCCGTACTGGTTGTTGTACGCGGAGCTGCTTGTGATCAGCGCCGCGTCCGGGCTATTGAAGACAAAGCCCCACTGACCGTTGTAATCGGCGGTGTTGCCGCTCGCCGTATTGAGCGTACCGGTGATGTCGAATCCGTCCCCGGTGTTGTCGTAGGCGCTCGAGTTCGTCAGCGATCCGATCGGACCGGTGATGGTGATGCCGGTGGCGTCATTGTCGAAGGCGACCAGGTGATCGAAATCGGCGAACGGCGAGCTGGTGGTGATATTGATGCCGTCGAGGAGGTTGTCCTCGGCGGTGATGTAGGTGGCGAGGAAGCTGCTCGAGCCATTGACCACGTACAGGCCGCGATTCGCACCCTCGAGCGTCAAGTGCTCGATGGTCATGTTGTTGGCCGCGTCGATGTAGACCAAGGGCAGCGTCTCGTTGCCCGGTATTGCCGGGTACAACAGGGCGACATCGCTCGTGTCGGTCGGGCCGGTGATCGTGAAGCCCTCGGCCGCGTTCAACCCCGGGCCGCCCACCAGGCTCAGATTCACGGTCTCGCTGCCCGTGATCGCGATCGGGTCGATCATCGAGTAATCGCCGGTGTCGACATAGATCACGTCGCCGGCGCCGAGCTGGTACTGGCGCAGCACGTTGACCGGATTGGGCAGCGGCGAGTTCGGCGTCCTGCCGGTATTGCGGTTGCTGCCCACCGCCGTCGTGTATTGATCGCCGGACAACGACCCATCGTTGACGTAGTAGTTCGTACTCGTCGGCGGGACCGTGAAGGGTTCCTGACTGCGATCCAGCACCTCGGGGTCGTTGACCAGTGAGACCTGGATGCGCAGGCCCGTCGTGTTGGGCGGGATGTCCGAATTCGCCGGGATCCAGGTGTAGCTGCCGTCATCGGGTGTTGCCGACACGATGGTTGCGAGCACGATAGGACCGTTCGCCGTATCCTGCAGCAGCTCGATCTTCACCTCCGAGGAGCCGCTGTTGTTGAGCGTCTCCCACTGGATGGTGTGCGGAGTACTGTCGTCCCAGTTGAGGTAATAGTCCGGGTAGCGCAGCAGGATCTGCGGCGTGGGCTCGCTGGCCGCTTGTTCGGTCCCCGCGCCGTAAGCGCCCTGGTTCGGCGCGTAGCCACTGGACACCGCGTACAGGAACGCGTTGTCGAACCACACATCGTCGTTGCCGCCGGCGACGTTGACGGCATCGAAGCGCAGCACGACGGATCGTGCGCCGACCGGTATCACGACGCGCGCGCCCACCAGCTCCCATCGATCGTCGGTATTCGTCGCGTCCGCGACCTGCGCGCTGATCAGCGTGCCGCCGGCATTGTAGAAGCTCAAAGTCACCGTGCCCGTGTCGCGCGGGTTGGTATCGCCCGCCTGTACGCGGCCGCCGAAGGCGAGTTGCTCCAGCCCCGAATCGATTTCCGTGGTGGTGTAGCCCGCCGTGAGCAGATTCACCGTTTGTTCGACGAAACCCGCTGCCACGTTGCCCGGCGAGAAATACTGGGTACCCTCGTAGGCACCGGGCGTGGGCGAGCTGGTGACGCTGCCGCCCAGGTTGTACGTCCAGCCCGTGGTGCCGCTCTCGAAGCTCGGATTGGTGAGCAGGTTCGCGCCCTGCTCGAAGGTCGGTACCGCCTGATCGAGCAGCACATTCGATGCGCCCTGCGTCGGCGAGGTGAAGCGCAGACCCGCAATGGTGGGCCACACGTTGAAATTGCCCGCATCGATGTCGACGAATTGCGGGTTGGCCCAATCGGGGTTGACCACGGTGGTCCCGATCGAATGCAGGTCGTAGCGGTCGACATCGTCCTGCCAGTCCAAGATGTCGTAGAAATTCTGGGTCCAGTAGACCAGGATTCCGTTGCCGGTCGAGTACAGATCGTTGTAGTCGCTGTAGTAACCGGACTGCGAATTATTGGCGACGTAGATGTCGTAGCCGCCCTGCGCCCAGAGGATGTTGCCCTGGATCTCGACGTTCGAGGAGCCGTTCTCCAGGTGTATGTTGTCGCCCGTCACCGAGTAGAAGGTGTTCTGATAGATGCGCACGTCGCTCGCATCGTTGATCAGGATGCCGTAGCCGGTGTTGTTGTAGAACAGGTTGTGCCAGATCTGCGTGCCGTTGATCTGGCTGCTCATGACGGACGTCACGTCGATGGCCGTGCCGTTCGCCGAGAAGCGGTTGTACTGAATGATTCCGATGAAACTGGCGACGCCGGTGCTGTTGTTCTCGATCAGGTTGGCGGTGGCGAGGGAGTTGCCGCCCAAGATGCCGGAGCCCGTCACACCCACGGTGTTGCCGTTCACGTCGAGCAGCTGGAATTGCGCGCCCACCGACTCCACGCCGGTGGAGTTGCCGACGATGTGGTTCATGCCCGAACCCGCCACGAAGCCCAGGCCGTTCGTGGTCCCGGCTACGGTGGTGTTCACGCCGACGGTGCCGACACTGCCATTTCCGCTGAAGGTATTGCCGCTGAGCGCCGCCGGCGCGCTGTAGATGAGCCCGGTGCCCGACGAGGTCACATTGTTGTCGCTGATCAGGCCCGAGAAGGCGGCATTGATGTTCATGCCAACCGAGCTTTCGGTGACGGTATTGCCGAAGATATTGCCGCTCGCCGCGGCCGCATTGAAGTTGATGCCGGTGCCCGCATCGATGGTGTTGTTGCTGACGGTGAGGCCGGTCGGGACGGCGCCGCTGACCGCCTCGATGTCGATGCCGATCAACGCCCCGCTGATGCTGTTGTAATCGATCAATGCGCCCGTCACCGCACCATTCACCGTCACGTTGCCCGACAGCTGGTTGTAGGTGATCTGCGCATCGGCGCCGCCGTTCAAGGTCACTGCGCCGGCGCTCGATTCGGTCAGCACGAAATCGTTCGCGCCGTCGACTGTGACCGCGCCGCTCACGTCGAGCCGCTGCACGATGACGCCGGTGGCACCCGCATCGACCGTGATCGAACCGTTCAGCACCGCGCCCGGCGCGCCGTAGATCATCACGCCGGCATCGGCCGCCGAGAGGGTGATGTTCTCGTCATGCGTGCCTTCGACGAGGACGACGTCCCCGGCGCTAAAGTTCTGGCTGTTCAAGACGGACTGTATGGTCTCGCCCGCGGTCACCGTGAAGGTTTGCGTCACGGGCGCGCTCATGCCGCGCGCATAGATCTCTGCATGGCCCGAGGAGGCATCCTCCCACACCAGGGTCGAGAGCCCACTGGAGTTCGTGGTCATCGCGAGCGCGGTGGCCTCGCCGCCGGTGAGGCTGATGCCGCCGCCCGACGCCTCGCCCGGCAACTCCGCGGCGAACTCGGTGCCGTTGTAGCGCATCACATAAAGATCGGTGGGCTGATCGAGCAGAGGCGTGTTGATCCAGGCCAGGCGCAGCGCGTTGCCGCCGGCGCTCAACGTGGGATCTGAAGGCTCGGCGGGCGTGTCGATCAGGTTGACCAGCGTCTCCGGGCGCCCGGTGGTGTTCGCGTAGCTCGCCACCGCGAGCGCAGTACCCTGGTCGGACTCGGTCTGCCAGGCGACGAAGAGTGATCCGTTGAAATACGCCACACTCGGCGTCGCGTTATTGCTGATGTAGCCCGGCAGCGAAGTTCCGAGCACACCGCTCACGCCGCTGCCGGTGTTGGAACCGTTGATCGCACTAAAGGTGCCGCTCGTGCCGCCCGAGTATTCCTCGAGATAAATCTGGCGCACGCCGCTCACCGGGTCGAACTGGCTCCACGCGACGGCCACGCGAGTGCCGTCGGTAGCCTCGGTCAGGTCGCGAACGTCCGCGGTGGTACCGCCCGCCAGGCCCGTGCCGCTGGCGCTGCCGCCGATCGCAGTCCACGTCGTGCCGTTGAAAATCTTGGCGTACACGCTCTCCGAGCCGCTGCTGTCATCCAGCCACACGAGCATGGGGCCGCTTGCCGTCGAGACGATGTGCGAGTCACTCGCCGTGCCGGTGCCGGAGACTCCGCTGCCGGTCAGGGATGTCGTACCCAAGGCAGCCCAGGTCTGCGTGGTGCTGTTGTATTGCGCGACATAAATATCGCTCGTGCCGTTGGCGTGCTCGGCCGTCCAGGAGACGATGGGCGCGCCTGCACTGTTCACCGTGATCGAGGGATCGGTGGCCGCGATGTCGGTGGCCGAGACGCCGGCAGCGTTCGAATCCCCGCTGGCACTTCCGCCGAGCTGCGTCCACGCGCCATCGATGAGTTCGGCGACGAACACCTGCGGGGTGCCGTTGCGGGTATCGGTCCAAGCCACGAACTGATCGCCGCTGGCATCCACCGCCACGGAGGGCTGAGTCGCGAGACTCGATGCATCCCCCGAGAGACCCTCGCCGCTCGCCGAGCCGGCGAGATCTCCCCAGCGGCCGGTCTCGACCGTGCCGTTGGGCAGCGTGGTGGAGGCGAGCTGCGCGGAATAATTGACGATGGCCGGCACCGGCGTGGGCGCGATGTAGTAGCCATCCGGGTCGGTGTAGCTGCCGTTGCCCACCTCGACCACGTCGTTGGGGCCCGCTGACACCGTACCCGCGGCGCCGATGTCTCCGTAGATGTAGTCCACCGCCCCATTGGCCGGCGGCACCGAGGCGGTATGCCCGTAAATCGTGTCCGTGCCGCCGCCGCCGATGATGACGTCGGTGCCTGCGCCGCCCGTGATCACATCGGTCCCGGTGCCCGCCGTGACCGTGTCGTTGCCGGAGCCCAAGGTGATCGTGTCGTTGCCGTTGCCGCCGATGATGCGGGCATTGCCGTTGCCGACGGAGATTTGATCATTGCCGGTGGGCGAGCCGTAGATCACATCCGCGCCGTTGCCGCCCGAAATGGTGTTGTTGCCCGCGCCGCCGTAGATCGTGGCGTTGCCATTGCCGGCGATGATGTCATCGCTGCCGCCCCCGCCGTAGATCACGTCATCGCCGCCGCCGCCGTAAATGGTGTCGTTGCCGGTGCCGCCGTAGATCGTACGCGCGACGTCGGTATCGGTCCCGCCCATGGATGCGGGCTCGAAGGCATAGATTGTGTCGTTGCCGCTGCCGCCGTATATCGTGTCGGCACCGCCGCCGCCGATGATGGTGTTGTTGCCGGGACCGGAAACGATCACATCGTTGCCGGCCCCGCCGACGATGGTGTCGCCGCCCCCCAGGCCGTAGATCATGTCGTTGCCGGAACCACCATTGATCGAATCGCCGCCGTTGGTCGAGCCGTATATCGTGTCGTTGCCGCCGCCGCCCTTGATCACATCGCCGACGCCGCTGCCGGCGACGATCAGATCGTTGCCGGTTCCCGCGGTGATGGTGTCCGTGCCGCTGCCGCCGTAGAGCTGATCATTGCCGTTGCCGCCGGTGATCGAGTCGTTGCCGCCGTAGTCATAGGCGATGACGGGAATGGTTTGCCCGGCCGCGTCGAGCACATCGTTGTTCTGCCCGCCCAGGAGCAGGATCTGCTGCCCGCGCAGCGTCGCGCTGACCAGCGACACGGTGCCGCCGCGCGTGGGTTTTACGCCGTCCAACTGCTGATCCACCGCGAACGTGAGCCGGCCCGATGCGAGCACGCTGCCGGCGATGATCATCGAGTTGGCGGCTTGCAGGGTCACCGAACCGCCCGCGCTGATGGTGTGGCCGCTCGCCAGAATGATCTCATTTGCGCTGGTCGTACCGTTGAGCGTGGTCAGGCGTACCTCGCCCGCATCCGCGGTCACTTGGTTGACGGTCAGGTTGCCGGCGGTCTGTATGACATAGATGTCGACCGCCGCGCTTGCCGTCAGAGTTCCGGCGCCGGCGTCCGAATACCCCGAGTCGATTTCCAAATCATCCAGGTAAGTGCCGATGGAACCGGTCGAGGCGGTCATCGTGATGTTATTGCCGGTGACTTTGGCCAGCGGCCCGCCGGTGTCATCGTAGATGCCGCCGGATGCCGTGAGTATCACGTCCGACCCGGTCGACACGATGCTGTCGATCTCCATGTCGCCGGCGTTCACGGTCAGGGTGATCGTGCCGCCGGTGATGATGTCGCCGACGCGCATGTCGTTCTTGATTTCGGTCAGCGTGACGGTGCCGTCGTTGCTGACATTGATGACACCGCTGCCGGTGAGCTCCGTGTCGCCGGTGATGTTGAAGGTCGTGCTGCCGTAGTTCGCATCGACGGTGATGTTGCCGCCCGCCTCCAGCAAGCCGATCGTGACGTCGGTGTTCTCGAGACCGGTGCCCGTGCCGAATACGCCGAGCGGCGGGTTGAACGTCGGGCCGCCGCCGTCGGGCTGATAGTGACTATAGTAGGGCGCCCCGTTGACCAAGATATGAAAGCCCGAGGGCGTATCCGCGAGCGTGTTCTCCACCAGGGTCGGCTCGAGATCGAGGACGATGTCTCCGCCGGCGTTGAGCGTTCCGATGCTCAAGGGGAACGGATTCTCGCTGGTCGCGTTGCGATCCTCGCCGGTGACATCCAAGTAAATGCCGCCGCCCGCCTGTGCTTCGAGGTCCGTGCCCAAACCGGCGCTCGCGACCAGATCCAGCTCGAGCGGCGTCGGCGCCTCGCCCACCCCGGCGGGCGGCACACCGATGTTGCCCACCGTGGCGTCGAGCACGGTTTTGTTGCTGCGAATCTTCCCGGACGACACGCCGTAGATATTGCCGCCGGAGTTGGTGATCGTGGTCGTGCCGATGGGATTGTCGATCAAGCCGTTGAGGATCACGGCTCCGGTGCCGGCGTTGACGATGTTGATCGCGGTGGGGCCGTAGTCGTTGTCGATGTTGAAGGTGTAGTTATTGGAGACGGAGTATGTGCCGAACGTGCCGTTTTCTATGGTCACCGTCGCGACGCCGCTGGAATCGAACGGATTGATTTGGTTGATCTCCAAAGCGTCGTTCGAGTCATTGGTGATGTCGACCGTGTTCCAGCTGTGCCGCACGGTCAAGGTTCCCCCGCTGCCCTCGATCACGCCGCTGCCCTGATCGGCTGCTCCGTAGCCGCCGACCCCGCTGGTATTGGTCGCATCGGTTCCGGTATCGAAGGTGGCCGAGCCGGCGTCACCGTCGTTGTCGATGTTGGGGACCGTGATCAGGCCGCCGCTGACGGTCACGCCGGAGACATTACTTCCCGACACAATGCTGCCCGTGGCGCTCACCAGCAGCACGGGCGTGGGGGCGCTCAGCAGAATCACGTTGCCGTTGAAATCGATTTGCCGGTCGTACGTGTAGCTCGGGTACGGCGTGAAGCTCGGCCCATCGCCGAATATGCTGCCGAGGTCGAAGCCGCTGGCATTGCCGTTGATCTGCGGGTCCATGTTCAACGCGTAGGCATCGACGTTCAAATCCTTGCTGGAGAAGGTCGAGCCGACGGCCGTCGTGATGTCCGATTGCAGCGTCATGGTCCAATGGGCATAGGCATCCGGCGCGCCGAACGCGCTGCCGCCGTCCGAATCGGCATTCGCCAAACCGCCGATGGCGTCGTACTGTGCGGTGGCCGTGAACGTATCCACGCCCGTCAGCGACGCACCCGCCGCCGCCGTTACCAACACCTGCGAGTTGATCGAGATGATGGCATTCGAATTGGCGGACGTATAAAACGCGGACGCGGCCGAGGTATCGCTGTCGGCGTTGAGACTCGAGTTGTCGACCTGTGCCTCCACGGTGAGGTTGCCTTCGCTGAGCACCGTGGAGTTCGCGTCGAACTGCACCGTCGTCGTGATCGGTGCGCTCGGCCCGAGCGCCCAGGTGGAGGTCGCCGGACCGCCCGATCCCAACAGGGCATACGAGGCCGTGCCCGTCGAGACGCTGCCGTCGGCGCTCAGCGTGGCGGTGATCGACATGTCGCCGGTGGATTGCACGTCGGAATTGGCTCCGACCTCGGTCAAGGTCGTGGGCGTCGAATCGACCGTCGCGCTCGAGCCTGTTACCGAAATGCCGAGCGCAGCCGCACCGGCATGCGATTGCGCTTCACCGTCCACGAAATTGGTCGAGGACAGAGTGAGCGTGCCGCCCGAATCCACGTTCGCACCGATTCCCACCGAGGTATCGGCACTCTGAGTCAGAGAGTCCTGCGTCTGGGAATTGCCGAGGTCGGCCAGCAGCGACGCGGTGAACACTCCCGATTGACCCGCGGCGTTCGTGTAATCGGTCGAGGCCACCGACATATCGCCGCCGCTGTCGACAGTCGCGTAGTTGCCGATGCCGGCATCGGCGGTGGCGTTGAAATTGATCGTGGCATACGCGCCCTGTTGGGAAATCAGCAGCGCGATCGAGGCGCCGATGCCCTGCGCGCGCGTGATGCCGTCGGAACCCAGTTCATTGGTCGAAGCCGACAATCCGCCGGCGCCGACCAGGTATTGCGTGCCGGACAGCGAGCCGCTCAAGGTCAGCGCCAGCCACTGCTGACCGGGGACGCCCGCCCCCGCGAGTTGAATCCCCAAGGAGCCGATGTACTGATTGCCCAAGGCCCCGGTCGTGGTGATGGCAATCGCAGTACCGCCGGGCGTCGCGGACAGCGTGAAGTCGTTGGCGTCGACGACGTTGACGTAATAGGTCTGCCCACTGACCAGACCGCCGAGCGGCGCCTGACCCACCGGCGTCAAGATTTGCACGGTGGTATCGGCGTTCGTGCTGGCACTGACGTCGACGAAGTTGCCGGCCGTGGCGACGCCCTTCGAGTTGACGGTGACGGCCGTGGTGGAGAGCTCAATCGTGTTGGCATCCACGCGATAGACGTAGTACGTCGCGCCCACGGTGAGACCGCTCAGCTGGGTTGCGGGCACCGCGGGCGTAGCGGTCGATGTCTGTGCGCCGACGCTGTACACCACCTGGGCATTGTTCTGCAGGGCGTTCCCGGTCTGCGAGGGTCCAATTTCAATTTCGTTGCCGCCGTTGACGGCCGTGCCGAGGAACTGAGTCTGCGGACCCTGATAGGTCACCGCCTCGTTGTTGGAAAATCCATTGCTCGGAAGATTGATGGTTCCGCTGCCGGACACGGCGGTGGGAGCGAAGGCCTGCAGCGGTGCCTCCGCCGCCGTCGCGCTCGTGCACAGCGTGATCGTGGTCGGATTGATGACCCGCACGAAGTAGGTCGTTCCCGGAGTCAGCCCGCCGATGTTCCCGGCGCCGCTGGCATTGCCGTACACCACCGCCTGGCCGGTCGTGAAATCATCCGGGGCATTGAAGGTGATCGTGCCGTTGTCGTCATCCACGTCTGAGCCCATGAACGGGCTGCCAAGCTCGACCGTGGTGTCGTTCACCACGATCACGCCATAGCTCTGGCCGCTCGTGAGCCCGCCGATCGCCGTGTTGCCGTTGGCGTTGTACACGATGGTGTCGCCCGTCTGCAGCGACGTGGGCGTGGTGAAGGTCAGCGAGTTCGCCGGCGAACCGCCGGCGTTGAGCGCGGATAATTGACCGTTCGAGATCGTGACCGGCGAACCCTGTGTGGCCGAGATCGTCACGATTCCGCCCGCCTGAATGTTCGTCGGGTCGGAGCTGGAAGCGTTCACCACCATCGCCGTCACGCTCGGATCCACGGTCGCCGTGCCGGTGACCTCGCCGCCCGAGAATCCGAGACTGCCCGACACCGAGTTGGTGTCGGCGTCGCCGGCAGCCTGGCCGTTCGCTTGCAGCGAGAAGTTGCCGGTCAGCGTCAGCTGAGCGCCGGCGCCGATTTGCGCCAGGATGGTCGGAGTCACGGTGGACGTGGATGAGGAGACACTGTAGCCGCCCAGACCCGTAATGCTCGTCGAACTATCGTTGGCCGGCGCATAGTCGGTACCATTGGCATCGACGGCCAAGCTGGCGGCATTGATGGTGGCGCCGTTGCCCACGCTCGCCGTGTCGCTGCCGTTGGCATTCGACGAGGTATCGAGCAAACCGAACCCGACCAAGCTCAACTGGAAGCCGTAGCCCTTGGCATAGGCACTGTCGATGCCGGTCGCTTCAATCGTCACCGCGCCGCCGGCGGTCAGTGCGGCGCCGGCATCGGCGGTCGCCGTCACGGTCGCAGTCGAGTCGGCCGTGACCAGCGATGCGGCCATCGAGGCAATTCCGGCCGAGGGCGCCTCACCATAGGCATAGGCATCGGCGATGTTGCCGTTGCCGTCGGTGCCGGAGAGATTGTCCACCGGCAGCAAGGAGACGGGATCGATCTCATGGGCCGCGATGACCGTGATGGTGCCGGCGGCATCGACTTGTCCGCCGATGGTGGCCAGCACCGTCGGGTCGACATTGGCGCGCACGTCGCTGATCCCGGATGCGAGCCCGAAGGAGAGGGTAAAGCTGACAACGCTCGCCGATGCAACCTGGTCGGTTCCGGAATACACGCCGACATTGCCCGTGGAATTGATTACCGAGCCATCGCCGATGAAGGCATCCACGGTCGGCGTCAAATCGATGAAGGCGAAGTTGATGCTGATCGCGCCGCCGACACCGATCGCCAGCGCATCGGTGGTGATCGACGCCGAAATCTCCGAGCGCGCATTGATGGTGATGTCGCCGACCGTTCCTGAGCCCGTGCCGATGCTGGCGTCGGCGCCGATGCCGGCATACACGGCGTCGACGCTCGAAGTCGGATTGCCGACTTCGACTTCGCTGAACGAGGCGCCGGCGGCAACGGCACCGACCTCGGCGCCGAAGGTCTTGGTGTCGAAAGTCTGGTTGCCGGTGGCGCCGATGGAAATGCTCGCCGCATTGTTCACCACGACGTTGCTGGCGAGGAATGCCTGTGAGGTGCTGCTGTCGTTGACGATGGATACCGCCGCGCCCAGACCCACGAAGCCGCCGCCAAAGGCGAAGCTCAGCTGGCTGACGTTCTCGACGAGGGATGAACTGATATTGATCTGGCCGCCCGCCGTGAGCGTGCCGCCCGCAGACGCGCGCGCGTTGTTCGCGATATTGAGCACGCCGATGCCGGCGCCGATGCCGCCCAACCCGGTTCCGCCGCCGCCGACATCGAAGGTGGCGCTGGTGGTGTCCAGGGCCACGACATCGATGGCCCCGCCCGCCTGCACCGTGGCGCCCGGGTCGATATAGGCCTGGGTGCCCTGCGGCACTGCGCCGCTGCTGATCAGCGAGGAGAGACTGGTTTGCGTCGGGCCCTGGCTGCTCACGCCGCCGGATGCCTGGTCACTCACATTGCTCAGCCGCTGGCTGCTGCTGGTCTGTCCGGAGCCGGGGCTGCCGCCGTTGTAGCTGCCGACCATCGTGCCGACATCGTTGGTCTCAGTGCCGCCCGTTCCGGCCGCTTGGCTGTCGATGTTGCTGCCGTTCTTGTCATTCAGGGCATTGCCCTGCTGTCCGCTGCTATTGGAATAGCCGCCGCTGAGCGGGGTTCCTAAAGACCAGACGGATACTGCCGCCGCGACTCCCGCATAAACACCCACGCCGATGCTGAAGGTGTAGCCCTGGTTCTTATCGGTGTGCACGGCGCCGACCGCGACGTTGCCGAGCGCGCCCACCACGGCGCCGCCGTTGATGATGGCGCTGGTGTTGTCCTTCACCACGCCTACATCGACGGCGCCCGCGACAGTGACGGCACCACCGCCGAGGCCGCCCGCGAAGGACAGCGTGCTGTCGCTGTCACCCGCCTCTACGGTCACACCCTGCGCAGACGTCGCGCCGGCATTCTTGTTCAGCTGGTTGATCTGGGCACCCGCGTCGATCTGCGCCGACGTGTTCGCGCTGATGATCGTGATCGTCACGCCGCCCGCGATGCCGACGAAGCCTCCGCCCACCGCGATCGTGGCATGCGTGACGTTCTCGGTGGACAGGGCCTGAACGATCACGCCCTGCGCGGAATCGGTGGACAGCGTGGTCCCGGAGGCTCCGCCGTTGAGTATGCCGGCGATTCCAACGCCGGTATCCGCCTGCGCCTCGACCTGGGCGTCGGTGCCGATATAGGCGTCGGTGTTCTTGGACATGCTCATCACGCCCACCGACATGCCGATTCCGACGAATCCGCCCGCGATGGCGCCGGTCAGAGATGCGATGTCGGTGACGTCCGAGGCGAGCACGGCGACGTTGCCGCCCGCGAACACCGTGGCGCTCGAGCCGATGTACGCCGTCACGGTGTCGTTGATGATGGGAATCGTGACCGCACCACCGATGCCGACCACGCCGCCGGCCACGCCCGCGCTGACCAGCAGCATGCTCTCGCTCGCTTGTGCAGCTACGACGACATCGCCGAGCGAATTGACGGTCGCATTTGCGCCGATCCATGCGGAGACATTCAGCGTGATCACGCTCACGCTCACCGCGGGCGCAACGCCGACTTCGCCTCCCGCCGCCGCCGCGGCGACTTCCAGATGATAGAAATCATTGCCCGCCGCGACCAACACCGACTGCGACGACGCGGCGCCCGCATTGTTCGCGTTGATCGACGCGCCGTTGCCGATGTAGGCCTCGACGGTGCTCTTGATGATGTTGACGCCGGCGCTGGCTTCGACCGCGACGGTACCGGCGCCGCCGGCCGTCACCACGAAATTCTTGATGCTGTCGGTGTTGGTGGCGGTGACCGCGAGCCCGCTGAAACTCGAATTGGTGGCCGCCGACGCCTGGCGCAGGCCTCCGAACAGCGGATCCTGCTCGTAATTGTTGCCACCCTCATCGCTGACCGGTCCGATGCTCGGAACGCCGAAGGTCGCAGTGGACGCGCTCGGGCGGTTGTTGTCGGCGACGCTCAGATTGCCCGGAGTCGACGGCGCGGACGTGTCATACGTGACATTGAAGCCGCCCGTATCGACACTGAGCACGCTGTTGCCCAAGGCCGTGACCGAGGCGCCGTTGCCGATGAAGGCCTCGACCACCTTCGTGACCACGGGCACGCCGACCGACGCGCCCACGCCCACCGTGCCGCCCGCACCCACCGCACCGGCCACATTGGTGTCATTGAGCACATCGTTGGCATTGATCACGATGGTGCCATAGGCCACCACGTCGCCGGCGCCGAGTGACGCCGGCTCACCAGGATCGGGATCCGCGCCGATGAAGGCCCGCACGGTCACATTCTCGACCAGGATGCCGGCCGCACCTGCAATGCCCGCCGTGAGCCCTGCCCCGGCCGCCGCCGCAACCGAGGTCACCTGCTCATTTGAGCTCGCCAGCACCTGGATATTGCCGGCCACGTTCGCGTCGACCCCCGAGCCCATGGAGGCCTGAACGTCCTTGGTGATGCTGGCGACACTCACGCCGGCACCGACGCCGGCGGAACCGCCGACGCCCAAAGATCCGCCGATGGCAAACAGGGTGGTCCCATCACCCGCCTGGATGAACACACTGGGCTGATTCGACGAGCCCGACGCGGGTTCCGCATCGATGGTGTCGCCGTTGCCCACCATCGCCAACGCGGTCTCGCTGAGAATGTTGATGGCCGCCGAGCCCGCGACTCCGGCCGTCTCCGCGCCGCCGCCGGCGACGGCGATCGACAGGATGTTCTGGGTCGAGTCGGCGGTGATCGTCAATCCGGTCGCACCCTGGGTGGTCACCGAACCGTAGTCGCCCACCTCGGCCTCATCCACATCGGTGTGCACCAGCGTGGTGTTGGATACGCCGACGCCGGCATCGTCGCCGACCGCGACGCTGCCCGCGACCTGGGTGATGATGAAGGTGTCGGCGGCGGTCACGTTCACGTTCCCGCCCGCGACCACCGTCACGCCCGAACCGCTGCCGGTACCGTCTTGCAGATCCGCCTGCTCGGTGGTGTTGACGACGTAGACGCTGACGGACCCGCTGACCGACGCGCTGTCGCTGCCTCCGGCTGCCGCAGTCACCGAGGTGAGGTTCTCGCCGCCGCCCACTTCGTTGACGGTGACATTGACGTTGCCCTTGGCATTGATCGTCGAACCGCTGCCCACCTGCGCGCGCACGGTCTTGTTGATGACGGCGACGTCGACCGCGGCGCCCACGGCCGCGCCCGAGGAGCTGAAGTCGAGGCCCAACGCACCGGCCACCGAGATCAGTTGCGTTGCGTCGGTCGCCTGGATGGACACATTTTGACCGCTGCCGGGGGCGGCTACGTTCGTATTGATCTGCACGCCTTGGCCAACGTCGGCCTCGGTGTCCAGCTGGTAATAATTGACGATGAAGGAACCCGCCACCGCTGCGTCGCCCTCGCTCGCACCGAGGCCGGCGGCCACCGAGGTCATGTTGACGGAGCTGGGCAGCAGGCTAAGCGTGTCGCCGAGCGGGATCGCAATCGGCGAGACCGTCGCCACCGCCTGAATGTTGGTGGCCCCCGCCGCATTGAGGTCGGCGTCATTGCCCACGGTCGCAAGCGTCGTGTTGGTGACGAGGTCAATGGCCACCGCGGCGCCGACGCCGGCGTTGTCCTCGCCCAGGCCGGCCCCACCGGCGACGGACTGGATCCCTAGGCTGCTGGTCGCGGTGATGGTGAGCGCCTGGCTGGCCGTGACGGCGGCGCCGGCCGCGACCGTGGCATTGGTGGAATAATTGTTGATGTCGTTGATGGCCACCGAGCCCGCGAAGCCGTAGTCCGAGCCGCCGGCTGCCGCCAGGGCCCAAACCGTGAAGTCGCTGGACGTGGGCGAAGAGAGCTGATTCGAGGTCACGCTCTCGAAGGTCTGCAGAGCGAAATCGCTGGGCGTGTTGTCGAGGGGCCCTGCGGTCACACTGACGTTCTGGCCGGAAAGACTGGCCGTTCCCGACAATGCGGGCAAGTTCTCCGTGCCGGGGATCGTACCCACCAAGGCGCTGTTGGTCACATTCGCATAATTGAGTCCGAATGCCGCGCCGATGTCGGTCTCGGTCTGCAGGTTGATGGCGCTGCCCTGCGACTTGGTGGTCGCGGTAACCGCCGCCTGCGCCGCCACGGTGACACTGCCACCCGACGACGTCAGCGACACGCCGCTGCCGACCGCCGCAATATTGTTGACCGTGGCGCTGTCGATGCCCACCGCGGCGGCCACGCCGAGATCGGCGCCTTGGTCTCCTCCGGATTGGCTGCTGCTGTCGGAATTGGCGCTGTTGGCCGCGCTGCCGAAGCTCGGCACGCTCTGGCTGCCGCCGCTGTTCGGATTGTTGTTGACCTGATTGTTGCTCTCGGTGTCGGCGTTATTGCCGCTGGAGCTGTTGCCCTGCGCGCTGGCCGTGACATTGTCGGTGCTGGTCGCGGAGTTCTCGACCAAGAGCGTGATGTTGCCGCCGGCGCTGATCGAGCGATCGGCCGTCGCGTAGGTGTCGTCCGTCAGCAGGTTGATGCCCACCGAGGGGCCGATGCCCACCGAACTGCCCGCCGCATTGGCGTCGGCCTGATTGGTCGCACTCGATGTATCCGTGGCCAGGATCTCGACGGCGCCCGTCGAGCTCAAGGTGCTGGTGGACAGGGTGCCGGGCGCGAGCGAAGCGGTGGTCTGGTTGTCCACGATGGCAATCGCGACGCCGGCGCCGACCCCGACTCCCGCGCCGCTGGAGCCATTCGCGGAGGCTCCGTTCTCGGCCACCGTCTTGACATTGTGCGTGCCCAGCGCCTCGATCAGCACACTGCCCGCCGTGCCGGTCAGCGTCGATTGGTAGTCCACGGTCGCCGAGGTCGTGGTGTTCACCTTGTTGAGCGCCACCGATGCGCCGACTCCGACGGAGCTGGCGCTGACTCCGCCCGTGGTCGTCGGTACCGCTTCGGCGTCGAGGGCTGTGGTGCCCTCGGCGGCGATGATCACATTGCCGCCGTTGAAATTCAGCGTGCTGAACCCGGGCACATCCGCCGTCGACGTGACGTTGACGATGTTGACCGCGAGCGAGCCGGCGACGCCCACACTGTTGCTGCCCGCGCCCGACGTCGCCTTCGCCGTAAAATTGAGATTGGGCGCCGATGCGGTACCGCCGGTCGAGGCTTGCACGGTGAGACCATCGGAGCTGATGCTGCCGCCGGAGCCGACGGCGGCGCTGTTGATCACCGTGCCGACATTCATCGCCACGGCAGCGCCCACGCCGACCCCATTGCCGCTGCCGCTGCCGCTGCCGCTGCCGCTCCCGCTGCTGCTGGCCGTGCCGACCACCGAGCCGTCCGCGGTGGCGCTGTCGTTGATGACGGCCTTGGAGGTGATCGCAACGCTTCCCGTCGCCGTGACCGCGCTGTTGGTGCCGGTGCTGGCCTGGACGGTGCTGTTGTCGACGTTGACCGCGACGGCGCCGGCCACGCTCACCGACGATGAGCCGCCGGAGCTGGAATTCGTGTTCGCGGTGCCGGCGTTCGGATTGTTGGCCGCGCCGGCCTGGGTGCTGGTCTGCGCACCCTGGCCGGTGGCCACGTTGTCGGCGGAACCGCGCTGACCCGCGGCCTCGTTGTTCACACCATTCGAATTGCTGCCGGAACTGTTCTGGCCGCCCACGATGCTGGCCGTGGCCGAGGACTTCGTCGTCTGCGTGCCGCTGGCGGCCACTGTCAGGGCCGCGCCGGCGGTGGTCGCCGTGCGATTGAGCATGGCCTGAGTCGTATCGCTCACCACGCCCACGGCCACCGATGCGCCGATGGCCGCGCTGGTTCCGGTCGCATTGCCGGTCGCGGTGTCGGTGGCGGTACCGGTGTGAGTGGCGGTCACGTTCACACTGCCCGTCGCCGCAAAGGCGCCCGTTCCGGTGACTTCGGCGACGGTCGACATATTGGCCCAGGTCACTGCGGCGACCGGCACTACCGCGACGCTGGTACTGCCGCTGCCGCTGCCACTCCCGCTGCCGCTACCACTACCGCTGCCGCCGCCCGCGCCGCCCTGCGCGGTGGTCGTGGTCGTGTTCGTCGACGTCGCGGTAACGTCAATGCTGCCCGCGCTGTTGATGGCGCCCTGAGCCGGCTGAGTGCCGGTGTCGCCGATCCAGCCTTGCGTGCTCTCCACGACCACGTTGATCGCCACCGATGCGCCGATGCCTACGCTCGTGCCCTGAGCGTTGCCTTGCGGCAGTGCGCTCGCGGTATCGGTGCTGCTGCTGGCGGCATTGATCTGAATCGTGCCGCCGCCGGTGGTGGTAAGCGTCGCTCCGCTGCTGACCTGCGCGTTGCTGTCGACCTGGCCGTAGTTGATCGCGAGCGAGCCCGCGACTCCGATGCTGCCGCCGCCCGCGCCCGAGGTCGAGCTGGCCGAAAACGCATCCGTCCCGCCGCTCGGCATGGTGGCCGCCACGGTGATGCCGACGCCTTTCACGGTGGCGCCCGCGCCGATCAGCGCGGTGTTGGAGACGTGCCCGACATTGATGGCTACCGCGGCGCCGACACCCACTCCGCTGGCGCTGCCGCTGCCGCTGCCGCTTCCACTACCGCTGCTGCTGCTGCCGCTATTGGCGGCCGAGACCTCGCTGCCGTCGGCGACGGCCGACCCCGATGTGGCGGCGGTCGAGGTCACAGTGACCGCGCCGCCCGCGGTGACGCTGGTGCCGCCGGCAATCATCGCGGAGGTGCTGGTCGGGCTCAAGTTGATCGCGAGCGCACCGGCCACATTCACCGCCGACGAACCGCTCGACGATCCGTTTGAGTTCGCCGTTTGCGCACTGGGCGTCGTGCCCGCGCCGCTGCTGTTTTGCGCGCCGGTGTTGTTGTTGGCGACGGTGTTGCCCAGACCCCGTTGCGCGCCGGCCTGCTGGTCGGTCTGATCCGTGCCATTGTCCGAATTGCCGCCCTTGGCGCTCGCCTTGGACGACGAAGTCGAGGTTTGCTTGCTGGCCGCGGTCACACTCAATGCGCCCGTGCCGGTGAGCGCGAGGGAGCGGGCGAGCAGCGCGCTTGTGGTGTCCGCCACCGACGCGAAGGATACCGCCAGCCCTAAGCTCAGGCTGGTGCCGGAGGCCGCGCCCGCCACCGTGGTCGTAGCCGCTCCGGTGTGATTCGCGGTCACGGACACGCTCTGCAGATCGAGCGTTGCGCCGCCCGCCTGGATCGCCGCGGAGGTGTTGTGATTGGCGATCGTGACCCCGACCGCCGGGCTCACCGCCGTGCCGCCGGCGGCGCCGCCGCTGACGGTGGTCGTGACCGTGTTGTTCGAGTTGGCCGCGACGGTGAGCGCCGAACTTGAGCCGGTGAGCCCGGCGGACGCCAGGATCTCGGCCGTGGACGTCGTGGTGGCAACGTTGACCGCCACCGAAGCGCCGACTCCGATGCTGTTGCCGCTGCCGCTGCCGCTGCCGCTGCCCTGGATCTGCGAATTGGCCGTTGCGGCATCGGACGTCGTGTCCGACGAAGTCAGCGTCAGGGAGGTGCTGCCGTCGAGCGTCACATTGGCCGTGCCCGTCTCTTCGGCCAATGCGGTCGTGGTGCCTACATTGATTGCGAGCGCTCCCGCCACGCCCACATTGCTGGCGCCGGCTCCGGAAGTGGCCGAGGCACCGAACAGGGTGGTGGTCATGTCCGCGGTGACAGCGACGCCGCCGGTGGCACTGAACGTGGTGGCGCCGGTGAGCTCCGCGAGGCTTTCGACATTGGCGATGTTGATCGCCGCGGCCGCGCCGATGCCGGTCGCCCCGCTCGAGGTGTTCGAGCCATTGGCCATGGTCGACACGCTGCCGCTCGGGCTGCTGGGCCCGGACACGGTCGCCATGCTGGCGATCGTCGCCGCGCCGGCCGAGGTGATGGTGCCGCCCGTGGAAATATCCACTGTGGTGCCGCCGCTGACATTGGACACCGCCACCGCGGCGGCGATGTCCAAATTGCCATCGCTGGTCTGCGCATTGTTGCTGGTCAGCGCCTGCCCGGTCTGGGTGCTGCTCGGGCTGCTGCTGCCGGACGCGCCTCCCTGAGTGGAGATGGCATCGGTGGCGACCGTGCGATTGCTGGTGGCCTCCACGGTCACGGTACTGCCGTTCAGCGCGGCGGTGCCGATCACATCGGTGGTCGTGGCTCCACTGATGTTGTCGACCGCGAGCGCGGCGCCCACCGCCGTTCCGGACGATGAGCCCGCCGAACCGTCGGCGGTCGATGAGGCGCTGACCGTATTCGACGTGTCGATGGTCATGGCGCCGGTCGACTTGAGGTTCGCGGAACCACCGATGGTCACGGTCGCGGTGCTGTCGTCCGTGGTGATCGCAACCGCGGCATCCGAGGACGCGCTGCTGCTGCTCGAATCCGGCGCAGCGGACAGAACGGTCGTGTCGGACGAGCCGGCTTCGATGTTCAGTGTGCCGCCGGCGGTGATCGTGTTGGCGCCGGTCAGAGTGACGGCGCTGGTTGCGGTGCCGTCCGCCGCACCCAACTTGACGTAGCCATCGAACAGCGAGGAGAGCGTGCTGTTCACGCTGACGGTCGACTCCGAATCGATGCTGATGTTGTTGCCGGTGATCGTGGCGCCCAGCAAGCTGACGCCGGTGGTGGCGCTGTCCTGGATCAGCGAATTGGGAGTGAGGTTGCCCGGGACTTGGGGCCCCAGCACCCCGGGGGTCCCGGTGTCTTCCGATGCGAAGCGTATGTCGTTGCCCGGGTCCGAGATCGTCGTGCCGGAGTCGAGCGTGATGGTGTTCTGCGACTGGATGTCGAGATCGCCGCTCAAAGTCAGGCTGCCCGACAGCGTCACCGCTTCGGTGCTGGTAATGAACAGGCCCGCCGTGGTGTAGCTTGCGGTACCGCCCGTGTTGTCGATGGTGACCGAGCCCGGTGTCGATTCCTTGGCTGGTTCGGTGAAATCGACCTTGATGGCATAGGGCGTGGAGCCGTCGCTGCCGGACTTGGTGTAGTTCAGGTTGATGGCGAGCGCGTCGCCCAATCCCGAGCCCGTGAACGACACCAGCGTGTTTTGACTGAGCACCGTGGAGGCGAGCACAGTGTTGGTGCTCGACACCAGTTCCAGGGTGAGATTCGCGCTGCCGGTGTCGACCACTTCCAGCGTGGCTTGAGTCGCCGCCGTGGCGGTGTAATTGAGTGTTCCGGGGAAGGTGGGCTCGGGCAACGGCGGCGTCGCCGACAGCAGCAGCCGCGGTTCCAAGGTCTCGAGTATCGGGCGCTCGGGCCGGGTCCGGCCGATGCCGTCGCCGCCGCCCAGCAACTTCGAAATCAACCGCCCGAGCAGGGTGCCATGTGCTTTGCCGGACAGAGCCTCATAATCATGAGTAACTCGCGGCAGATTTTTGCCGCGAGAGAGGCTTCGGTCCTTCGGCTTAGACATGGATCACCCCATGTGCTCATCCGCCGAAGTAAAGACTCGGTAGTGAATAGAAACTCGACGCACCCGCGCAGCCACCATGGCAACAACTTCCTCGACTTTCCGTCGAATTGTTCTTAAGCGTTCTTGCAGTCGACACGCGAAGTGCGGAGGCCGCGCTTCGCAAAAAAATATCAGCTGTGAGTACTGATCCGGTTCGTCTTCTTAGCCGTTACCGTCACGTGAAGTTCGTGTCGCACGGCCTTCGTTTTCGCGCAAAACGGCGGCGTCATTCAAAACGCCGCGTAAATCTCTATAAATTTTGCAACGGTGTACCATACTTTACCGGTGGATTGCGAGTCTTCCTTACCCTAGATTGAGGGTAGGCGTTAGACATAATGTCGGCCTTCACTGAATGCGACCCTAACGCCATGAAAATTCTGCTGATACATCAGAACTTTCCGGGCCAATACCTGCACCTCGCGCGCTTCCTCGCCTCGCACCCTGAACACCGGGTTGCCTTCATCACGCAGCGCAGCGAAGGGACCATTCCTGGAGTGGAAAAGATCCTCTACCAGCCGCGCCGCACGATCTCGCCGCAGGTGCATCACTACTTGCGCGAATCGGAGGGCGCGGTTCTCAACGCACAAGAAGTGGCACGCGTCGCGATGGATCTGCGGAACACGGGATTCGTCCCCGACGTCATGCTCGGTCACAACGGCTGGGGCGAGATTTGGTACCTGAAGGATGTCTTCCCAAAATCGCCGCTGATCGGCTATTTCGAATTCTTCTACAGGACGCAAGGCGCGGACGTGGGTTTCGATCCCGCCGATCCCGTCACGCCGGACACGGCGCCTCGCGTCCGCACCAAGAATCTCGGCAACTTGCTGGGGCTCGAGGCCGCGGATCTCGGCCAGACCCCGACGCAGTGGCAAAAATCCGTGTACCCGTCCCGCTACCACTCCATCCTCAACGTTGTTTACGAGGGAATCGATACCCTGGTCGCCAAACCCGCGCCGACCCGGCTCACGCTCGGCAGCGGCTTAGGAGTGGCGAGCGGCGACGAAATCGTCACCTATGTCGCCCGAAATCTCGAGCCTTACCGGGGCTTCCCGACGTTGATGCGCAGCCTCCCCACCATTCTCGCCTCGCGCCCGAAGGCCCGCGTCCTCATCGTCGGCGGAGATGAGGTGAGCTATGGCAGCCGGCCCAACGGACACCTCAATTTCCGTGAGCAGCTGTTGAAGGAACTGGAGGGAAGCCTCGATCTCGGCCGGGTGCACTTCCTCGGGAGGCTGCCGTATTCGGCCTATCTGAAGGTGCTGCAGGTGTCTCGGGTCCATGTCTACCTGACCTACCCGTTCGTGCTGTCCACATCGATGCTGGAGGCCATGTCGGCCGGCTGTCTCGTCGTCGGTTCGCGGACCCCGCCCGTCGAAGAGCTGATTCGGGACGAGGAGAACGGCCTGCTGGTCGACTTCTTCTCGCCCGAGGATGTGGCGAAACGGGTGATCGAAGCGCTCGAAGACGGCCGGGCGCACGATGCGATTCGTCAGAGCGCACGCGAGACCATCGTCATGAAGTACGACCTGCACACCCGCTGCCTGCCGGCGCATCTGCGCCTGCTTGAGGCTGCCACGGCAGCGAGGGTCTAGGCCAAGGACGGGCCGGCCGTCGCGTCGGGGCTAGTTGTTGAAGGGATAGTAGCGGAAGCTGCCGAACACCATATTGTCGATCGCGGTCGGCGCCCCGCCGACGCCATGAAACGCTCTGAACTCCGTACGCGAGTATTGCAGTCCCCAACGAATCGTCCCGTACCTCCCGATGTAGGGCTTGTTCCAAAATCCCGTCGTGGCCTGTTCGACCATGCGCTCATTGCCGACGCACGCACCGGTGGCCGTCTCGCTCCAGCAGCCTGAGTTGGAATACAAGGTGTTGCCGTAGCCGTAGGGAACCACCGTCGATTTTCCGTCGGCCTTGGTGGTCAAGTTGTACGCCTGCGCGCTCTCCCTGTCCTCGCCCGCAAATAAGTAGAAATCGAGTCTCTGTCCCGCATGGAAAGTCAGTCCCGACATGGCGATGATTTCGTGGATGGGCTGAATCGTACCCGCTGTGTCGAAGGTCACTTCCGGCAGCTGCCCGCTGCCGTAGCGGCCTATGCCCTTCCCGGCCAGGCCCGACACTTGAAAATCGAGGAATCGCGGAACCACGGGGATGATGAGTCCGCCGCCAAACCCGCCGCCGGTTTCATTGTCGTTCTCGCCGTCGAGCCGCTCAAAGTAGCTGCTGTACAGCCCATAGGCTTCGACATGGATGGACTCGCCGCCGAAATACGGCGGATCCGCCGCCATCTTCAGGATCACGTCCGGAATATGATTGAGCGACAGGGTATTGGCCGAGTTGAAGCCGACCCCGGTGCCCGGTTGCTCGTAGGTGAGCTTGACGTCCGCGGGAAGTGTATTCGCCCCCGTGTAGAACGTGGTCTGCGGATTCTCGAGCGACAGCGCCACCCAGAAGACCTTGCCGATGTCCTGCGTGAGGCGCAGCTGCGGCTGACGGGCCCAGGTGAAGCCCGGCACGTATTGCGCGTCGATGCTCGGCGGCGTCACTTCGGTGCCCGGGATGATGCCATGCCTGTCCAGCGTCACCAACGACCAGGCTTGCCCCGCGAGCAAGTGCATATGCATGTCGTCCCAATCGATCGTCCCGTACAAGTGACGCACTCGCGGAACGTAGGAGTCGCTCTCGACCGAGTTCGAGGTCTGCGCCGCGCCGAGAAAATCCAGTTCCGTGAAAAACCCGAGGTGCGTTTCGGGATTCGGATCGCCTTGCACGAGTGCCGAAACTCGGCTCTGCCGCGCCGAGAAAACGGTCTGCGGGGTGTTCGCCAGCGCATTGTTGCTGAAATAATCCTTGTTGAATGCAGTTGCGACATCGTTGCTGGTATCGCGCGATCGATAGACGTACTCGCCGGCCACGAAGCCCCCGAGCGTGATCGTCGCTCCTTTGTAATAGATCTTGTCGGTCTTGGGCGAGGCGGATTCCACCGCCTTTTGAACCTGCGCCGGAATCGTCGCTGCCGCTGCCTGTGCGGCCGCTGCCTGGGTCGCCGCGGCGTCGGCCGCCGCCTTTGCCTGCTGCTCCGCTTCGATTTGCGCATCCAGGCGACGCTGCAGGGCCTCGACCCGGTCACGCAGAGCTTTGATCTCCTGCGACATTTCCGCCGATGATTGCTTCTCATCGGAATTCTGCTGCGCCAGAGCTTCACCGCCGGCGCCCAAGATGATGATGGCCGCGAGGCTGGCGCCGATCAGCGCCGGTTTATTTGGGTGCAATTGTGGATCCATCCCTTGTTAGGTGAAATTTTTAATTCAATATTTTCGGATTTCCTTTGCAAGTGCAGATCCCGACCCAAGCTCTTGCCTCGGGCCACTGCACGACGCATTTGACGACATCTTCGGCGCTTTTGCCAGCGATGCGCGCATCGGACCGCGGCGTCCCGTTGTACTATCGGTTGCCCGGGCTTTGACGGAAGTGGTTGATTCCACTTGAGGTCGGCGCCGAGCGGTCACCGGACTAAAGAGGCTAGACTCCGCCGCCATGATCGTTGAGTCCGCAGAACAGGCAGAAGCGACCTTTCAGCAGGCATTGGCGCTGCACCGGCAGTCGCGGCTCGATGAAGCCCGCGCTCTCTACCAACAAACGCTGCAGTGGCTGCCGCGGCACTCTCACGCCTGGCATCTGTTAGGCATCATCGCTCTTCAATCGCAGCAGCTGGAGCGCGCACGCGAATTGATCGAGAAGGCGATCTCGGTGGATCCGCAAATCGCCGAATTCCATAGCAGCCTCGGCAATCTGCTGGCCCTGCTTCAGCGCCACGAAGCGGCCATTCCGAACTATGAGAGATCCATTGCGCTCCGGCCCGATGTCGCCGAGACCCACTTCAACCTCGGCAACGCGCTCTACAATACGATGCGGAACGAAGCGGCGGTTGCGTGCTACGACCAAGCCCTGGCGCTCAAGTCCGACTACCTGGATGCCTACAATAATCGCGGCCTCGCTCTGGCGAGACTGAAGCGCTACACGGCGGCGCTCGCCAGCTACGATGCGGCCATCGCGCTCAATGACGACTTTGCCCTGGCCTATTCGAACCGCGGCCTGGTGCTGAAGGAACTCAACCGATTCGAGGAGGCGCTCGTAAGTTACGACCGGGCCATTGCCCTCAAGCCCGATTTTGCCGAGGCGCATTCGAACCGCGGCCTCACGCTGAAGGAACTCAACCGATTCGAGGAGGCGCTCGTCAGTTACGACCGGGCGATCGCCCTCAAGCCCGACTTCGCCGAGGCGCATTCGAACCGCGGCCTCACGCTGAAGGAACTCAATCGATTCGACGAGGCGCTCTTCAGTTACGACCGAGCGATCTCCCTCAAGGCTGATTTCGCCGAGGCGTATTCGAACCGCGGCCTGGTGCGGCAGGATCGCCATCAATTGGAGGCGGCCCTGGCCGATTTCAGCCGGGCCATCGCACTCAAGCCTGATTTCGCCGTGGCCTATTTCAACAGGGCCATGGCGTCATTGATGGTCGGCAATTATGAGAATGGCTGGCAGGACTATGAGTGGCGCTGGAAGGGCGACAACGGCCCCATCATCAAGGACGTGAGATATCTGGCGCAGCCCTGCTGGCTCGGCCGGGAATCGATCGCCGGCAAGACCATTCTTCTGCATAGTGAGCAGGGATTGGGGGACACGATTCAGTTCTGCCGCTACGCGAAATGGGTTGCGGATTGCGGTGCGCGAGTGATTCTGGAGGTGCAGCAGCCGCTTCACGGCTTGCTTGCCGGTGTCGAGGGCGTGTCACAGGTGCTGACCCAAGGCGATCCGCGCCCCGCGTTCGACTACTACTGTCCGCTGATGAGTTTGCCGCTGGCCTTCAGAACGACCTTGGCCACCCTGCCCGCGCGTACTCCGTACATCCGGAGCGACGCGCGCAAGGCGCTCTACTGGAAGGAGAGGCTGGGCGCAAAGGCGAAGCTGCGAGTCGGGCTGGTGTGGTCGGGAGGATTCAGGGCCCACCAGCCGGAACTATGGGCCATCAACGACCGCAGAAACGTACCTTTGTCGAAATTCGCCGCGCTCAAGCATCCGGATATCGAATTCTACAGCCTGCAGAAAGGACGGCCCGCCGAGTCGGAACTGGCGGATCTCGTATCCCGACATTGGGACGGTCCGCATCTCGCCGACTTCACAGATGAGCTCGGCGACTTTACGGATACGGCGGCACTCATGGAGCAGTTGGATCTGCTCATCTCGGTCGACACGTCGACCGCGCACTTGGCCGGCGCCATGGGTAAACCGGTGTGGATACTGAATCGCTTCGACGCCTGCTGGCGCTGGCTATTGGATAGAACCGACAGCCCTTGGTACCCGTCCGCGAGGCTGTACCGGCAGGAAAGCGCCGGCGATTGGGACCGTGTGATTCGACGAGTCGCGTCGGATCTTCATGTCCGAGTTCGGGATCCCGCGGCTCAGTAGGCGACGTAGGGGCCCGAGCCCAAGGAGGTGGTGCCGCTTTCCAACACCGTCGCCACGCGGCGTCCATAATAGAACGGCAGCCCGAAGTCGAAGGTTCCCGAGGTGGGATAGGTGCCGGCCAGCGTGGGAAGCACGGTGAAGGTCGGATTATCGGCCTCGAGGGACTGCGCATTGTCGACGCTGAAGCCGATCTGGCCCGTCACGCCATTGGTTCCCTGAAGCGTGACCGTCAGGCTCAGCGTGCCCGCGGGACAATAGAAATCCGCGAAGCTCGGGTCGGTGCATGGAGCGATGTCGGTATCATTGAAGAAGATGCCGCTCGAGCCGGAGTCGATGAAACTCATGGTCAGGGACTGGCCGGCGAAAACCGCCGTCAGATAGCCGAATTCCGGGTCGACGGTGAGCACCGTCTCGCTGCCGGAGGCGTTGTTGGTCTGGGTGTCGACACCGAAGATCAAAGAGCCGGTGAGAGTGGCTGCACCCTGCTCCGCGACGCTCGGCAATACAATGATGCTGCCGTTGTTGTCCTTGGCAAAGAGCGACACGGGATTGGTGACCTGACTCGCCAACGGCACGGCGGCGGCCTGACACAGGGTCGAGGTACACGCATAGTAAAAGCCGTTGTCGACCACCGTCGCGCACTGCGGCCCGCAATCTTGGTCGAAGACGCCTATCCCTAAGATGCCGTTGGCGCCGAAAGTTGCGACTGTGTCCTCTTCCGTCGGAGCCTGTGACGAGCAGTCGGTCGGCACACTCGAAAAATTCGGGTCGCCGATGACTTGCACCGGCACGGAACTCGCGGACTCGCCCGAAATCTTCACATCGGCCAAAGCGACCGGGCCCCAACTGTAGCCGTCCGCGAAGGCCGTGCATTCCACGATCGACCCGTCGGCGCCCGCGGACTGCACCGGCAACGCCACATTCAGCGCCGATGCCAGAATGCGCAGCCCAAATGATTGAGTGTCCACCTCGATGTTATCGATGGTCTGGCAATTGGTGGTGCTGCCGGGACTGCACACCGTGACCGTGGTGAACAGCGTATTGACGTCGGGACTCGTGCTGTTCGGACCCGCGCTGACCGCGACGCTGACCACATTGGCGGCGGACGGTGTCGAGCCCCCGGGAGTGCCCGTCAACGGCGTGCTGCCGTGGCCGCCGCCGCAGCCCAGCGCCGACAGGCACAGAGCCGTGCACAACCCGGCGAGCACGGCGCGCATCAGCGCAGTTCTCCCAAGTCGACGCCGTTCGGAACGCCCGCGGGCAGATAGGCACGTCCCGCGAATGCGCGCATGTGCCCACCCGACTGCACCACCAGCTCGGGGGTCTGAACCTGCAGGTGGCTGTGCTCCGTGCGCTTGGCACCCGCCGCCGTTACGAAGGGATCGAAGAAGCGTCCCAACATCTGGCGCAGATTCGGCGGGACGGGACCGTTCCACGCGACGGCAAACACCTTGCCGTCCGCTGCGACGAATTCGCGCACCCGAGTGCCCGAAGGCAATTGTATTTCGTGCAATCGATAGCCCGCATGCTCGGTGACATTGATCGAGCCGCGCAATTGCAGTGCATCGGCTTGCACCGAGGCCTCGGGCTCACCCAAGGCGGCTGCTGCGATGCACGGAGTCAATGCTGCGATGAGCAGCCCGCTCGCAACTAAATATTTCTTAACATTGATGGCCATCGGCGCTGTGAGCATGTTTGTCCCTTGCCGCATTGGAACGACGTCACTCCAATTGGTTCACACAAACGGGCCGGGAACTCACATGCCCTTATCGGCGGCCAGGGAGTCACATGCTCATGTCGGCGGCCAGGGACTCACATGCTGATGTCGGCCCGTTGCGACAAGGCGAGGCGGCTACTCCTTGAACGGCGGCTTGGCGCGATACTGGCCCTGGAACGCAAGCATCCAACCCGGGTACTCCGGCGGCAGCTGACTCACCTCATCCAACGCCTTGATCTCGTCGGCCGTGAGCACGACGCGCGACGCGGCGATGTTGTCGCGCAATTGATCCATTGTCTTGGCGCCGATGATTACGCTGCTGACGAAGGACTTGCTCAATATCCAAGCGAGTGCAATCTGCGCCACGGACACTTGCCTCTGCTCGGCCAGCGGACGCATGGCATCGACGCATTTGAATGCGCGCTCCTTGTCGACGATGGGAAAATCAAAGCTCAAGCGCCGCGCGCCGGCCGGACCCTTGTCGTCGGCCGTCTTGAACTTGCCGCTCAACAGGCCGCCCGCCAGCGGACTCCAAACCATCAGGCCCAGTTTCTGATCCTGCAGCAGAGGAACGACCTCGCGCTCGAGATCGCGCCCGGCGATGGTGTAGTAGGCCTGCACGCTGACGAACTTCGAGAAACCGTACTTATCCGAGACGCTCAAGGATTTCATGATCTGCCAGGCAGCCATGTTGCACAGTCCGATGTATTGCACCCGGCCCGAATGCACCACGTCGTTCAAGGCGGACAGCGATTCCTCGAAGGGCGTCAGTGGATCGAAGCCGTGCACTTGGTATAGATCGATGTGGTCGAGCTGCAGGCGCTTCAGGCTGGCATCGACCTCGCGGAAGATGTGGTGCCGCGATTGTCCGCGGCCGTTCGGCGTGTCGTCCATCGAGCCCGTGGACTTGGTGGCGATGATGAGCTGTTCGCGCGGCAGCCCGGTCGATTTCAACGCCTCGCCCAGCAGCATTTCCGACTTGCCGAGTGAGTAGACGTTCGCCGTATCGATGAAGTTGATGCCCGAGTCGAACGCGAATTTCACCTGCTCGTTCACCGCGTCCTGCTGCAGACTGCCGATGCTTTCCCAGATGCCCTTGCTGCCTCCGTAGGTCATGGTGCCGAGACACAGTTCCGATACGTACAGGCCGGTTTGGCCGAGTAAGTGGTAGCGCACGACGATCTCCGATCATTGAAATTGTTACAGAGGCCAAATGCATTGAAACGCCCGCCGGGCGATCTCAAAGGACGGCCCGCGCGGATCGTGCGGCGCTACACAATTCTTGACAGGAAATGCCGCCCGGAATCGGAATGATTACAAGCAACCGCTGTCCCATCTTACAATGTGATCGAGTCTTGGGGATAACATGAAGATACTCGCATGGACAATCGTCGCCGGCACCGCAGCGGCGATCATCGGCTGCAGCATCGACGGCAAATACACCGTCGGCGGCACCTTGACGGGCCTTACCGGGCAGGGGCTGGTACTCCAAGACAATTCGGGCAACAACCTTGCGCTCGCAGCGAACGGCGCATTCACGTTCACGGACGGCATCAAGAACGGCGACGCCTACTCGGTGACGGTGCAAACGCAGCCGTCCAATCCAACGCAGACCTGCACGATACACAACGGTTCGGGCACCATCGACAAGGCCGACATCACCCATGTCATCGTGACGTGCACCGGGGCCGGGCAATTCGCCTACGTCGCCAATGAGCTGTCCAACGACCTCTCGGCCTTTGTCATCGACTCGGCGAACGGCGAATTGACGCCGGTGGCGGGCTCGCCGTTCGCGGCTGTGGGTACCTCTCCGGTGTCGGTCGCGGTCGATCCGAACGGCCAGTTTCTCTACGTCGTGGACAACGCGTCGAACGACGTCTCGGTGTTTGCCATCGACTCAACCACCGGCGCGCTCAGCGCCGCCGGCGTGGCGACTGCCACCGGCAGCAGCCCCTATGCCGTGACGGTGGACCCCACCGACAGCTATCTCTATGTGACGAACTCCGGCGACAACACCGTTTCGGCGTACACCATCGATCCCGCCACGGGCCTGTTGACCGAGCTACCCACCTCACCCTTCGCCGTCGGCACGAATCCCACCTCGTTGAAATTCGATCCGAACGGAAACTTTCTCTATGTAACGGACTTCGGCAGCGCGGATGTCACGGTGTTGGCGATCGACCCTGCCACAGGCTCCTTGAGTGCGGTTGCCGGCTCTCCGTTCGCGGCCGGCTCGGGTGCCCTCGCGATTGCCATCGATCCCACCGGAACGTTTGCCTACGTCGCCAATGAAACGGCCGCCACCGTGTCTGAATACTCGCTCAATTCCTCGACCGGCGCACTGACCGCGGTATCCGGTTCGCCGCTGGCCACCGGCAGCGCGCCTCAGTCGCTCGCCATCGACCCGGCCGGCCGCAATGTCTATGCCGCCAATGTCACCGCCGCCAATGAGGTGGCCGTGTATTCCATTACGCCGGCGAGCGGTGCCCTCGCTGCGTCCGGTTCGCCCATCGCCGCCGGCGTGCTTCCCGCGAGCGTGGTGATCGATCCGTCCGGCCTATTCGCCTACGTCGCCAACGACGGTTCCGGCGACATTTCCGTGTATGCGGTCGATACGGCCACCGGCGCGCTGTCCGCGGTCGGCAATTCACCCTTCGCCGCCGGTAACCAGCCGCGATCGATCGCCATCGATTGACGCGCGCTCGGTTGGCTCGCGATCACACGTCCGCGGCATCGCGCCTGGGTACGGCGGCGGCGCTCCTGTTGGGGTTATGATGGGCGGCGGCAAACCCCGCAGACCCGCAGGATTGACGTTAGATGAGCATCAATGATGTGACCGCCGGCAATCGCGTGCCGCAGGAATTCAACGTGATCATTGAAATTCCGATGCACGGCGAGCCGATCAAGTACGAAGTAGACAAGCATACGGGCGCGCTGTTCGTCGACCGGTTCATGATGACCTCGATGCACTATCCTGCGAACTACGGCTACGTGCCGCGCACCGTCGCAGAGGACGACGATCCGGTCGATGTGCTGGTGCATACGCCGTTTCCTCTGATGCCGGGGGTGGTGGTGCGCTGCCGTGCGGTCGGGGTGCTGCGCATGGACGATGAGTCGGGCGGCGATGCCAAGCTGCTGGCCGTTCCCACCGACGATGTCTGTCCCTTGTTCGAGCACTGGAAATCGATCGCGGACGTGCCGGAAATACGCCTGCGTCAGATTCAGCATTTCTTCGAGCACTACAAGGACCTGGAGGCGGGCAAGTGGGTCAAGATCATCGGCTGGGCCGGCGTCGATGTCGCGCACGCAGAGCTGCTCAACGGCATCAAGCGCTTCGAGGCTGAAAAAGGCTAGCTCCCGCATGGCCGCTCGCCATCGCGCACTCACCGTCGCCTTTGCGGGGATTGCGCTGCTGCTGGCGGCAACCCACCTCGCCTACCGTCCGGTTGTGCCGCTTGGGACGGATGCGCCGCCGACGGTGTTTTCGGCGGGGCGTGCCGCCGCGATTTTGCGGGACCTCGTCGGCGACGGCGTTCCGCATCCGATCGGAAGCGCCGCCGACGCACGGCTGCGCGCAGCCATCGTCGAGCGATTGTCGGCGCTGGGATACCGCCCTGAATTGCAATCCGGATGGGCGTGCGACGAGGGCGCATGCGGCAACCCGGTCAATATCATCGCGCGGCTGGGAAGCGATTCCGAAGACCGGAGCACCATTCTGCTGGTGGGACACTACGACTCGGTGCCGGCCGGCCCCGGCGCCTCGGATGACGGCGCAGCGGTTGCGAGCATGCTCGAGATCGCGCGCATCTTGCGCGCGCTGCCGGAGCCGCGGCATCCCATCGTGCTCTTGTTTACCGACGGCGAAGAAGCGGGCTTGCTCGGGGCATCATTGTTCGTGCGTGAACATGCTCTGTCCCGCCACATACAGGCCGCGGTGAATATGGAGGCGCGCGGCACCTCGGGACCCAGCCTCATGTTCGAGACGGGGTCGGATAACTACTGGCTGATGCATTTGTACCAAGCGGCGATCGCACGGCCGCTGACGAACTCGCTCTTCTATGTGGTGTACAAGCGGCTGCCGAACGACACCGACTTCACCGTGTTCAAAGCTGCGGGCTATCAGGGATTCAACTTCGCCTACATCGGCAACGTCGGCCGCTACCACACGCCGCTCGACAACGTCATCGACGCCGACGCAAGCAGCATTCAGCACCAGGGCGACAATGCGCTGGCCACGCTCAGGGCGCTGGCCGATGCCCCAACCTTGGACCCGATACCCGGGGAGTCGGTGTTCTTCGATGCATTTTCACGAACGCTCATTTCCTGGCCCGCCGCATTCACCTTGCCGGCGGCGTTGCTTGCGCTGATCCTATTGCTGGCGGAATCGGCCGTTCTGCTGCGCAAGGGAGCCGTCACCTGGCGCCAGGCCCTGTGGGGTTGGGCGGCAACGGGGTGCACACTCGGTGTGGCGGTGGTTCTGTGCTCGGGGTTGCTGGCATTGCTCATCGGGCTGCACAAGGTGCCCCCACTCGAGGGTTCATCCTGGATTTCGCAACCCCTCCCCATGAACATCACGGCGGCCGCGATCGCGCTGCTCGCTGCCGCCGGCGCGAGCCTCTGTCTCTCGCGGCGCGCGCACTTTTGGGGATTCTGGATGGCCGCCGCCTTGCAAAGCGCGGTGCTGTGCGTGGTGAGCGCCGTCGTGGTCCCCGGCGCGAGTTTTCCCTTGCTGCTGACGGCCGCCGCCGCCGCGGCGGGAGCGTTGCCGTGCACGCTGAGTCTCTTGAAATCGGAGGCGCCCAAGACGTGGGCCTCCGACCTCGCGGCGTTGCTCCCCGCTCTGGCATTGTTCGGCGCGGAATTTCCTTTGCTGCAGTTCCTGTACATGGCGCTCGGCAGCCCGGCATGGCCTCTCTCGACGCTGGTGCTGTCCATCGGAACCGCGTCCCTTCTGCCGCTGCTGGCGCGAGCAGGCGGCGGTGTCCAACGGATCGTCGTCGCCCTCGCCGCGTTGACCGCGCTCGGCGGCGCGATGGCCGCGACGCGCATGCCCGCGTACTCCGCCGACTGGCCGGAACGAGTCAATCTCGAGTACTGGTTGGATGTCGACACGGGCGAGTCGCACTATCTGGCGCGCTGCGACTCATTGCGGCTGCCGGCGACGCTCGCGGCGGCGGCTCACTTCGAGCCCGTCCCTCGCCCCCGCTTCGCGGACAGCGCATCGCGGGCGTTCTATGCCGATGCGCCGCTGGTCGCGCTCGCCCCGCCGGAGCTCTCATCCGCGGAAACCACGGGCACTGCCGCCGGCCGCTACGTCCTGCATTTGCGCTCCGCACGCGGTGCGCCCGAGGCCATCGTCGTGTTTCCGGCCGCCGCGCAAGTGGCAGAGATCGAGCTTGCGGCCGCGCAGGGTCCGGTGCCGGCCAAGACTGCCAAGCTGCGCAGCGGCGCAACGTTGCTCGATATCGTGGGGCTTCCGGCCGCCGGCGTGGATTTCAGCTTCGAGGCGGCCGGACCGGCGCCGATCAAGGTTCAAGTGTTCGATCAGAGCTACGACTTTCCGCAGCAAGGGGGCCTGCGCCAGGCGCGCGGCCCCAACACGACCAGCTCACAGGACGGCGACCTTACCGTGGTGCATCGCACCGTATCGCTTTATCCTGCGGCTGGCCGTTGAAGCTCGACCCCATCAGCCGTTCTTCGAGTGCGCGGCGTACAGAGCCGCCAAGTGCGCATTGTCGATCTTGGCTATCGCGCGGGAGATGGCCTGATCCCGGCATTCTTCAATCAGAGTCTGCAGCCGCAAGTCCCGAATCGATTCCGGGGCACTCGGGCAGACTTGTTTCGACGCTCGGACGATTTGGGCGTACAGCGCCTTCACGCCGCTGTCCGTGCCCAGACTCTGTTCGCTGTACTTGACCACAATGCTGGGGGCATCACTGTCGGTCGTGGCGGCACTGGCCGTACCAATACCGAGCACGCCCGCAACGGCGCCCAGCCCCACCAACGCCAGCTTGGCGCCCCGCCCCGCGGCCTTGAAAGTGGTGAAATGACTCATGACCTTCTCCTAAAAAGACGCGTTCTATTCACGCCCTTATGAGACACGCGAAGAGCCCTCCGAGTCTGCGGCGAAGCGTCGAGGTCGTCCCGCCCAATGACGGTTTCGTCCCGGGACGCGCGCTCCAAGGCTCCGCGACTACCCTGTTTGCGCTAGGCTTGCCACCATGATGGGAATGGGAACGGCGGAATGGCGGGCCCGGCGCTTTGCCGGAGGCCTCTCCCTGCGGCAGTTTCTGGCCATTACCAGCCTGTTCTGGGTCTACGTGGTCCTGTCGAACATCCTGTACGCCTACAGCATGCGCATCGGGATGTCGCGTATGACGAATGTCTCACTGTTCGCCGCATGGGACGCGCGCCTCCTGCAGCATCTGATGCTGCTGCCGGTCCTGCTGGTGTCGTACTGGGCATCGCTGCGCATTCAGTGGCGGCCGCTGTGGATCGCGCTGCCGCTGCAGGTGATTCTGGGCGGCGTGTTCGCCGCCATCGCCTATCCGGCCATGCTCGTGGCCGAAATGACCATGGGACGCGAGAACTGGCATGAGACCGTGGTGCAGCACGGCTCCGATCCCTGGTTCGATCCCACCTTTCTATCGCTGTGGATGGCGAGTTTCGTGAGCTTTCTTCCGACTTATGGATTTGGCCTCGCCCTGATCACCGGGTTGGCGCTGTACACGCGATTTCGAAATTCCGAATTGCGGCTGGCGGCGCTCGAGCGCGAGTGGAGCTCGGCGCGCTTGGCGGCGCTGCGCATGCAATTGTCGCCGCATACGCTGTTCAATCTGCTGCACACCATTCGCGGCCACATCGAATGGGATCCCAAGGGCGCCCAATCCATGGTGGTGCAGCTCGCGGATCTGCTGCGACGGCTGCTGAATGCCGGAGAGCGCGACTTCTCGCGCTTGAGCGACGAATTGCAGTTCGTCCGGTTGTACCTGGAGTTGCAGCAGCGGCGCTTCGCGGACCGTCTGAGCGTGGCACTGCCCGACGCCGCGGATATCCCCGCGGTGTGGGTGCCGAGTTTGATTCTGCAGCCCTTGGTCGAGAATGCCGTGGTCCACGGTTTGGCGGGCCATCAGGCGCCCGTGAGCGTGCGCATCACGGTGCACATGGCCCGCGATGTGCTCACCCTGCGGGTGCTCAACACGATTGCACCGGAGAAGGCCGTCGGCGAGGAAGGCATCGGCCTCAACAACGTGCGCGAACGCCTTGCCGTGCAATTCGAAGGCCGCGCCAGCCTCACGACGTCCGGCATGGACGGCGAATGGTGCAGCGAAATCACGATGCCGGCGATTCACCAGGCGCCGTCGCGTTCCCTCAAGCGCACGGAAGCCTTGGTCGGCGCATGATGGACGTCATCATCGTCGACGACGAGCTGGCCGGCAGGCGCACCTTGCGCGAATTCTGCGAGGCGGAAGGCGATCTGCACGTGGTCGGCGAATACGGCGACGGTGTGGCGGCGCTCGCCGCGATAAAGTCGCAGCCGCCGCAGCTTCTTTTTCTCGACATCCAGATGGATCCCCTGAACGGCATTGAAATTGCGCGCGCGCTGGAGCCGTCGCAGCTGCCATCGCTGGTATTCGTCACGGCCTACGACACATACGCCCTCGAGGCATTCGAGGTCAGCGCGGTGGACTACCTGCTCAAGCCCTTCGATCAGGAACGCTTTCGCAAGACATTGGCGCGGGTGCGCCCGCGTCATGCCAAGTCGGGAGCGGACGAACGTCAGGCCTTGCTGGCCGGTCTGCTCGCGCAACTGGAGCGCGGGACGCGCGGCCCCGGCGAGGAGCGGCCGCGACTGCTGGCCGAATTCGGCGGCCACCTGCACGTGCTCGAGGCGGCTCAGGTGGAAATGATCGAGGCGGATCGAAACTACGTGGTCATCCGGGTGGGCAAGGACAGCTACCACGCCCGCAGCACCCTGCAGCAGGCGGAGATCGCGCTGCGCTCGCAACCCATGCTGCGCATCAGCCGCTCCTGCCTGATCAACATGAACTACGTCAAAGAGGTGAATCGCACCCTGCGCGGCGATTTCATACTGATATTGGCCGGCGGCGCCACCGTCACGAGCAGCGAGGGATTTCGCGGCAAGGTGAAGGAGTACCTCGGCACCATGAAAATCTAGGCGGGCTCCGCGTCCGGAGCTCTCCGCGTCATAGGAGCTCCTCCGGCGCGAACGGCGCCAGGACTTTCAGCCAGAAGCGCTGGGAGCGGGTGGTCTCCGGATCGATGAACCAGGTCTTCTGCGAGCCTTCCTCGCCGCTCGACCATTCGATCCGGTCGCTGTGATCGACCAACCGCAGCCGATAGCTGCCGTCCGCGCTGATGTCGTCGAGCAGGCTGGTGACCTGGCGGGCGATGTCGGTGCTGCGCATCACCAAGCCGAGTTCGCTGTTGAAGCGCGCCGATCGCGCATCCATGTTCATGGATCCGATGAAGACGGTCTTTTGGTCGATCACCAGCGCCTTGGCATGCAGGCTCGCGTTGGACCCGCGAAAGGGATGAAAGCGGACGCGCTTCTGGCCGAGCTTCGGGCGCAACTCGGAGAGCTCGATGCCGAGTTTGAGCAGCGCTGCGCGGTAGCGCGAATAGCCGTTGTACACCAGGGGCGAATCGGTGGAGGCCAGCGAGTTGGTGAGTATCCGAATGTGCACGCCCTCGCCGACGAGCTTGGCGAACAGCTCGACGCCGTCCTCGCCGGGAACGAAGTACGGCGAGATCACGAGCAGTTCCTGTTTCGCCGAGAGCATCAAGGTGGAAATGTCGGTGACGAGGGTCTCCTCCTCGTCCGGAGAGGTCTCGCTGGCGATCTTGGCGGGCCGGTCCGCGAGCACCGTAGCGGGTACCCAGATCAGCGGCACCTTGCCCGAATTCAGTTCGCTCGCGAGCCAGTTGGCGCCGACGATAGTCGCTTCGTCGGGCGGCGCCAGGGCCGACTCGGCCTCCACCGGCGCGGCCACCGAGGCGATGGGGTAGGCGTACTTGCTGTTCCAGAAGGCATCGAACGAGGCCGACAATTCCGGCACGATGGCACCCGCCGCCACCACGTCCAGATCGATGAAATTGCTGTACCGATCCCGCGTGAAGTACTGATCGCCGATGTTTCGGCCGCCGGTGATGGCCAAGGCATTGTCGGCGACGAACAGCTTGTTGTGCATGCGGTGATTGATGCGCCGAAGTTCGCTCACCGAGGTGAGAAAGCGCGTCCACATCGCGGATCTTCCGCCGGGGAAGGGATTGAAGACCCGCACTTCGACGTTGGCGTGTTCGCTCAGGTGCAGGAACCGCCGGTCCTCGCCGGCGGTATTGAGGTCATCGACGAGGACGCGCACGCGCACGCCCCGATCCGCCGCCAGGCGCAGGTGATGCAGCAGGATCCGCGCCGAGTCGTCTTGCTCGATGATGTAGTACTGAATGTCCAGAGTGCGCTCGGCGTGGTCGGCGAGCGCGATGAGATCGGCCAGGGCTTCCTCGCCCGAGGTCAGCAGCCGGATGCCCGACAGGCTCTTGCCGGCCTGCTCTGCCGCGACGATGCGTCCCAGCGAGGTGGTCTCAGGATCGGGCAGCGCCTCGCTATGAGTCTTTGCGACATGCCGCGGCAGGCTGGCGCAGCCGGACACTAACAGTGCGCCGAGGGCTAGTACGGGCCATGAGCGGGGTTTTCCACGTCCCGTCAATGGGCTTGTATTGTGGAGCACTGGCGGCGTGAAAGTGGACGTTTCAGTCAATTTTGAGGTTGCCTCGAACCCGCAAACGCATTAGCTTTCCCCGATGTTGCGAGTCTATCGGTACCGTATCAAATCTCTGACTGGACTGCTCAACGGCCAGGCTCGCGCCTGCAATTTCGTCTGGAATTACTGCAACGAGACTCAACAGCAAGCACTAAAGTGGAACAAACGCTGGCCGACCGGTTTTGATCTGAATCGGTTGACTGCAGGCAGCAGCAAGGAACTGGCCTTGCACTCGGGCACGATCAACGCCGTGTGCGAACAATACGCCAAGTCCCGCCGCCAGAGGAACCGGCCGTTCCTGCGGTGGCGCAGCCGGCGCTCGTTGGGCTGGGTGCCATTGAAAGGGTGTCATCTCAAGCGTCAGGGAGACGCCTTCCGCTTCGCCGGAAACACCTTTCGCGTGTTTCACTCTCGGCCGCTGCCGGACGGCAAGATCAGGGACGGCACGAACTTCTCCTGCAATGCACGCGGTCATTGGTTCTTGAACATCGTCGTGGAGATGGCTGCGCCTAAGGCGCGGCCCGCGCGCCGCGGCATCGGCATCGACTTGGGTCTTAGAGAGTTCGCGGCCTTGTCGAGTGGGGACAAAATCGAGAACCCGCAGTATCTGAGGCAGCTGGCCGACAAACTTGCGGCCGCGCAGCGGGCCCGCAAGAGACGCCAGGCGACCAACATTTACGCCCGTATCACTAATGCCCGCCGTGACTTTCTCCATAAACTCTCGACCCGCATCGTTCGAGACTTCGACTACATCGCGGTCGGCAATGTGAATGCCGCCGGACTCGCCAAGACCCGCTTGGCGAAGTCCGTCCTGGATGCTGGCTGGTCTTCCTTCCGAGGCATGCTCCGCTACAAAGCGACTGCGCACGGGGCTTCGTACGAGGAAGTGAATGAATCGTTCTCTACCCGAGTCTGTTCGTTTTGCGACTGCAAGACGGGGCCGAAAGGTGTCGCAGGCCTCGGAATAAGAAGCTGGGTATGTGCTGAGTGTGGTGTCTCGCATGATCGGGATATCAACTCGGCTCGCAATATCCTCTTCCGTTCGGGACATCGAACGCCTGCAGAGGGAATCCCTGTCCATTAGGGCGGGGAGGATGTCAACAGGCAGACTTTGCAGCCACGTCATATACGAAGCTTCGTCCTGCGCGCCGGCCGGATGACGCCCGCGCAGGAGCGGGCGCTCAAGGAGCTGTGGCCGGTTTACGGCGTGGAAGTGCGCGACACCCCCTTGGACCTGGAGGCGATTTTCGGGCGGCGCGCGCCGCGCTGCCTGGAGATCGGCTTCGGAGTCGGAGAAGTGATCGGCACACTGGCCGAGGAGCGTCGGCACATCGACTATCTAGGCATCGAAGTGCATGGCCCGGGCGTGGGCCGGCTGCTGCTGCGAGCGGAGCAGGCTCACCTTGGCAACTTGCGCGTCATCCGCCACGACGCGGTCGAGGTATTGAAGTGGGGACTTGCCGATGAGTCCTTCGATGAGATCCTCGTGTTCTTCCCGGATCCCTGGCACAAGAAACGCCACCACAAGCGGCGCTTGATCGACCCGGCGTTCGTCGAGTCGGCGGCGGCCAAGCTGCGCCCGAGGGGAGTGCTGCGCCTCGCCACCGACTGGCAGGACTATGCGGAACAAATGTTGGCCGTGTGCAACGCAAGCCGGCATCTGGCCACCTTGAGCCCGGACGGGACCTACGTGGTGCGACCGGAGTTCAGGCCGCCGACGCGCTTCGAGAGGCGCGGCGCGCGCCTCGGCCATGGTGTGTGGGATTTGGCCTACGCAAGGCGAGCGGCGCCGCCATCGCCGCCGCAATCGCCTTTAGAGGAAGCTGCCGCGAATTCCGTCGACGATGAATTGCACGGCGAGCGCGGCGAGGATCACACCGGATAGGCGGCTCACCACGTTGGCGCCGGTCACGCCCAGCACCTTCATCAACCGCGGCGTGGCCAGCATCAGCACCCAGCAGACGGCCAGCACCACCCCGACGGCGCCCAGCATGCCCGCGAACAGCAGCGGCTTCGTGCCCACCTCGCCGACCGAAAGCAAGATGGTTGCCAGAGCGCCGGGCCCGGCCATGAAGGGGAAGGCCAGAGGGAACACCGATATATCCTCGCGCTTCTTCGCCTCCTCCTGCTCGGAACTCGTCGAGCGCGTGCCCGACGGGCGCGCGAACACCATATCGAGCGCAATCAGAAACAGCAGGGTTCCTCCCGCGATACGGAACGAACTTAAGGAAATTCCCATGATGTCCAAAAACTTCGCACCTACCAGGGAGAACAGCACACAAATTGCCAGCGCGATCGCGGTGGCCTTGCCTGCCATTTTTTTCTTGTAGCGCGCACTCGCGCCCTGAGTGAGGCCCGCGAATAGGGGGATCAGCGATATGGGATCCACCACGACGAAAAAGACGACGAAAAATTTGACGAGTTGTTCGATCACTGTAGGTGATTAGCTTACAGCCGATGTTGCTTCGCGCAAAAATTACATATTGCGCGGACGACCCATTGGGAGTTGAATGGAAGCCAAGGACAGAACGAGGGCGAGCATAGCAGACGGAGACGGCGATGAACGCAATCAGGCCGATCGTGGGTCAATGGTATCGGGGCGGCACCAACGAGCTGTTCGAGGTGGTCGCGATCGACGACCAGGATCAAACCATTGAAATTCAGTACTTCGACGGCACCGTCACGGAAATGGAATTCGATTCCTGGAACGAGCAGCTGCTCGACGAACTCATCGATGCGGCGGATGCGCCGGAGGATTGGTCGGGCGCGGTGGACGTGGAAGCCGAGGACTTGGATCGCGAGTTCGAGGACAATGCCCGCGGCCTTTGGTCCACGCCGAACGATCGTTCGCTGCGCCGCTGACGCGCGTTGAATTCGGCGCCCGGGACGGCGTTTATGCTAGCGCTTCGCGGACTCGCGCACGCCAAGCTCGTTCAAGGGCCCGCGCAGCACCACCAGTAGAATCAGCCCCGGCACCGCGGCCAAACAGGTCACCACGAAGAAATCCGCCCATCCGATCGCCGGGACCAGATGCCCCGCAATCCAGCCGGTGACGTTGCGCGGCAAAGTCGCGAGCGCTGACAACAGCGCGTACTGAGTGGCGCTGAAATCCGCCGAGCACAACGAGACCAGGAACGCCACGAACGCCGCCTGACCCATGCCGCCGATCATGGTATCCAGACAGGTCGCGAGCGCCAGCAGCCACACTTTCTTGCCTGCCAGCGCCAGCCACATGTAGAGAAGGTTGGTGAGCGCCTGGCCGATGCCGAATATGAGCAGGGAACGGAACGTGCCCCAGCGCATGTACATCCACCCGCCGAATGCCACACCGATCATGGTCGAGATGGTCATGTTCACTTTGCCGGCGACGCTGAGTTCATGCAGCGAAAACCCGACGCCCTTGATCATGAAAGTGCTGTAGAGGCTGAGCGCCAGAGCGTCGCCCACCTTGTAGAGCAGAACCAGCGCCAGAAATCCCCAGATCCCCTTCTCTTTGAGCAACGCCCGCAGCGGATGCCAAACCGCATCGGCCAAGGTGTGCGGTGCGTGGCCGGGCGACTCGGGTTCCGGCGCCCTCAAGGTTGCGATCATGGTGGCGGCCATGAGGCAGGCGACGAACATGAAGGCGAGCTGCCAGCCGAGACTGGCGGCAATGTAGACCAGCACTGCGCCGGCCAACATCGCCGCCGTGCGGTAGCCGAACGCGGCCGCCGCGGCAGCCATGCCGCGCTCGCTCACCGGAATCGTGTCCACGCGGTAGGCATCGATGACGATGTCCTGTGAAGCGGACAGGAACGCGAGCAGCAATGCGAGGGCCCCCAGCACGTAAAGGTGTTCGGTGGGGGAACAAAACCCCATGACACCGATGCAAACTGCGAGACATGCCTGAAGAATCAAGATCCAGCCGCGGCGGCGGCCGAGAATGGGCGGCAGATAGCGATCGAGCAGCGGCGCCCAAAAGAATTTGAAATTGAGCGGCAGGGCGACCAGCGAGAAAAAGCCGATGGTCTGGATGGCGAGGCCGGAAGACGCCAGCCAGGCCTGCAAGGTGAATCCGGTCAGATTGAACGGCAGCCCGGAGGCGAAGCTCAGGAATAGCACTGCCGCCATGCGCTTGTCGCCCAGAGCCTGCAGCAAAGTGGGCTTGGCCGCGTCAGTCAATCGCGCGCTCGCATCGCCACCGGTGTTGTAATTCCGGCATAAGCTTATGTTCGCTGGTTCAACATGACGCTGTGCATGGCGCGCGATAATATCAGCCCCCATGACCTTGGCATATCAAACTGACTTCATCGATCTGTGCGTGCGGCAGGGAGTGCTGCGATTCGGCAGCTTTACTTTGAAGTCGGGGCGCGAGAGCCCCTACTTCTTCAACGCCGGCCTGTTCAACACGGGCGCCGCCATCAGCGCATTGGGGCGCGCCTACGCCGCGGCGCTCGCCGCCTCCGATGTGAAATTCGACATGCTGTTCGGCCCGGCTTACAAGGGAATCCCGCTGGTCACCATCACGGCGGCGGCACTGGCGGAACGCGCCGGGCGCAATGTGCCGTTTGCATTCAATCGCAAGGAGGCCAAGGATCATGGCGAGGGCGGCAGCATCATCGGCAGCCCCTTGAGCGGGGCCGTACTGATAGTCGATGACGTCATCACCGCGGGTACCGCGATCCGCGAATCCATCGGCATCATTCGGGCGGCCGGCGCCAGGCCCGCCGGGGTGCTGCTCGCCTTGGACCGCCAGGAACGGGCCCCCGAAAGCCGTTTGTCCGCGGTCCAGGAAGTCGAGAATCAGTATGGGATACCGGTCATCACGGTCGTCAATCTGGCCGACCTCATGCACCATATCTCGAATCAGGGGCGCCGGGACGACCTGTCGCGGATGCAAACCTACCGGGAGCGCTATGGGCTGGCAGATTGAGGAATGGGCCCTAGAAAACCGGGGCGGCTCCGATCACAATGGCGGCCGATTCTCTTGAGGACACGCGCTTGAAGACCATCGCTTCGATACTGTGTGCGGGAGCACTCCTGGCGTCGACGAGTTTCGCGGCCGGGAGCGGGGCCTCGAACGGCCGCACGCTCTATAAATGGGTGGACGCTCAGGGGGTCACCCATTACGGCGACCAAATCCCGCCGGAATATGCGGGGCAAGAGCAGCAGATCATCAATTCTCAAGGCGTCGTCATCAACCGCGTCGAGGCCCAAAAGACCCCCGAACAGCTGGCTGCCGAAGATCAAAAGAAGTTCGACGCACAGCAGAGCCAGAACCGGGATCACAATTTACTGAGCACCTATGCGTCGGTGCAGGAAATCGAGCGCCTGCGCGACCAGCGCCTGACGCTGCTGTCGGATCAGATCAAGGTCACTTCCCAATTTCTCGAGGTCCTGAACGGCAGGCTGACCAAGCTGCGCGCGGGCAGCATGCACTTCAAGCCCTACAACAGCGATCCGGCCGCCCCGCCCATGCCGGATCAAGTCGCCGAGGACCTGGTTCGCGTGGGAAATGACATCCGCACGCAGGAGCAGAATCTGCACGCGAAGCAGAGCGAGGAATCGAAGATGCGCAATCAGTTCGAAAGCGACATCCAGCGATTCAAAGAGCTGAAGGGCATACATTGACGCCGAAGACTCGAATTGTTCTCGGGGTCACCGGCGGCATTGCTGCGTACAAAAGTCCCGATCTGGTGCGCCGGCTGATCGAGCGCGGTGCGGATGTCCAGGTCGTCATGACGGACGCGGCGCAACGATTCGTCTCCCCCATGACTTTTCAGGCGGTCTCGGGCCGCCCGACTCGCAGCGATCTGTGGGATGGAGCGGCGGAAGCCGCCATGGGCCACATCGAGCTCGCGCGCTGGGCGCAGGTGGTGCTGATCGCACCGGCGAGCGCGGATTTCATCGCGCGGATGGCCGGCGGGAGAGCGGACGATTTGCTGGCCACCCTCTGCCTAGCCACCGAAGCACCCATCGTGCTCGCGCCGGCGATGAATCGAGTCATGTGGGCCAACAAAGCCACACAGGCCAATTTGGAGACATTGATTTCACGCGGGGTGCGCGTCTTAGGTCCCGCGTCCGGCAATCAGGCGTGCGGGGAGGTTGGCGAGGGACGCATGTGGGAGCCCATTGAATTGGCCGAAAGCCTGTTGGAGCCGCCGCCCAACGCGGGAATCCTGGCCGGTCTCAACGTTCTCATCACCGCGGGGCCCACGCGTGAACGCCTCGACCCGGTCCGATATCTCACGAACCGCAGCTCCGGAAAAATGGGGTTTGCCGTCGCCGCCGCGGCCCGCGAGGCCGGCGCGCATGTCACCATCGTCACCGGCCCCGTGCACCTGCAGACGCCTGCCGGGGTTACGCGCATCAACGTGGAGAGCGCGCGCGACATGTATGCGGCGGTTCACCGCCAAGTGGCGGACACCGACGTGTTCATCGCGGCGGCCGCCGTGGCCGATTTCCAGCCGGTCAGCGTCGCCAAGAGCAAGATAAAAAAGCAGGGCGTCGCGGTGCAACTCGACCTCGAGCCCGCGCCCGACATCATCAAGTCGGTCGCGGACATGGCCAAGCGTCCCTTCGTCGTCGGATTTGCCGCCGAAACCGACGACGTCGAGAACAACGCGCGCAGCAAGCTCAAGCGCAAGAAACTCGACATGATCGCCGCCAACCAGGTGGGCGACGGCATTGCGTTCGATTGCGAGGACAATGCGCTCACCGTCATCTGGCCCGGCGGCAAGGTCGAGGTCGCGCGCGGACCGAAAATCGACGTTGCGCGCCAGCTCATCTCCCTGATCGCGAGCCGCCTGCCGCCCCCCGACGGCAGTCCGCGACGCGGTTCGCGTAAGCGCCGCACGGCCGCCGCCCTGCCGCGCGATCGCGTGCGCGCCCGCCGCGCGCGGCGCTGAAATGCAACCTAAGATCAAGCTGCGGATCTTGGATCCGCGCATCGGCCGGGAATTTCCGCTGCCGCAGCACGCAACGGCGGGGTCGGCGGGCATGGATTTGCGCGCCTGCTTAGACGCCCCTCTTGTATTGCTGCCCGGCACGACGGAGCTCATTCCCACCGGCATATCTATTTATATAGCGGATCCCGGGCTCGCCGCGGTGCTGCTGCCGCGCTCAGGATTGGGCCACAAGAGCGGCATCGTCCTCGGCAATCTGGTCGGCCTGATCGATTCCGACTACCAGGGACCGCTGATGGTGTCGACTTGGAACCGCGGCGCCGCGGCGTTCACCATCAATCCCGGCGACCGCATCGCGCAGATGGTGTTCGTGCCGGTGGTGCAAGTGGGCTTCGAGGTCGTGGAGGATTTCTCGGGGACCGCGCGCGGCGCCGGCGGATTCGGGAGCTCGGGGCACGGCTAGGAGCGGCGCCGACGCCGTGGCGCCGGCCCGCGACTCCGAATGTGTTCGGTCGCGGACGAAATGCAGCTGGAGAACTGTGCTCGCGCCGGTCAGGCTGCCTCATGGCAATTCGGGATTGGCCCAGGGACGAACGACCCCGCGAGAAGCTGCTCGGCAAGGGCCCCGGGGCGTTGTCCGATGCGGAACTGCTGGCCATCCTGCTGCGCACGGGTACGCGCGGCCGCTCGGCGCTCGATCTCGCGCGCGAAGTGCTCAAGAACTTCAAGTCGCTGCGCAAGCTGATCGCAGCCGATCGGCAGAGTTTCTGCGCGGAGCGCGGGCTTGGGCTGGTGCGCTTCGCAGAGCTGCAGGCCGCGGCCGAAATTGCCAGGAGGCAACTGTCGGAGACCCTGCACGCCGGCCCGTCGCTTGCGAGCCCGCGGGTCACCCGGGATTTCCTCTCCTCGAAGCTGCGCGATCTCGAGCACGAGATGTTTTGCTGTCTCTACCTCGATAAGCGCCATCGCTTGATTGAGTTCCAGGAGCTGTTCCGCGGCACGATCGACGGCGCGAGCGTGCACCCGCGCGAAATCGTCAAGCTGGCGCTGCAGCGCAATGCCGCGGCGGTCATCATTGCGCACAATCACCCCTCCGGCGTCGCCGAGCCGAGCCAGGCCGACGAATTGATCACCCAGCGGATCAAGGAGGCGCTCGCTCTGGTGGACATTCGCCTGCTGGATCACATCATCGTCGGCGACGGCGCCAGTGTGTCGCTGGCGGAACGTGGAGTTCTTTGATATGTGGAGTGCCGGCCGCCGATCTGGGGTATTAGGCGGCTTTATGCGCGTTTAGCTCCACATTTTATTTACTGAGGCTGGCGCGCGTTCGGCTAGGTTTCCTGCTGTGCATCATCACAACCGCAGGAGGAACCCATGAACGTCATATTGCGTAACAGCACCCGCCGCATGATCGATCAGTCGCGCGCATCGGTTGAGGCAAAAGGATTTATCGCGTGGCTGCGCACTGATGGCTATACCGACTACGTCATCGATTGCCATATCAGGCGGCTTCTGTTTGTTCTACCCAAGCTTTCATCAGATACTGCGCCGCCGACGTTGCGCGACGCTGATCTTGTCGCCGTCTTCGGTCGCGAACGCCACCCGCTTACTCGGTTCACCAACTTCGCGAGCACGCGGAGGGTTTACTCGCGCTACCTGCGTGCACAGGGGCGGCTGATAACCAAGCCTCAGACACCGACTGAAGATCTCCTGCGCCGGTATGATCAGTACCTGATCGATGTTCGCGGTCTGTCCGCCTCCGCGCGCTGTCATCACAAGCTCACCCTGCGCGCGTTACTGACCGGCTTCCCGTGTTCTCGTTCGCTTAAGAAGCTCTCCCGAGATGACATCGAACGATTCATCCTCGAGCGTTCGCGGAGGATCTCACGGCACAGTCTGCAGCACGAAGTCGGCCAGTTGCGAGCTTTCCTCCGCTATGCCCACGATGCCGGGTTGGTGCGCGAGCGCCTTGATAGCCTCGATACGCCACGCACCTACCGCGATGAGCTTCCGCCGCGGGCACTGCCGTGGCCGAGTGTCCTCAAGCTCCTGCGCTCGATCGACCGCGCGAGCCGCAACGGCTGGCGCGACCTCACCATCCTGCATCTGATTGCTTATTACGGACTGCGCCCGAGCGAGGTCGTCACTCTGCGTCTCGAGTCGATCGATTGGGAGCAAGGACTGCTGCAGGTGTACCAGTGCAAGACTCGCTCACCTCTGACGCTGCCCCTCGACCCGCGCACTTTGCGAGTTCTGCGCGATTATCTTCAACACGGGCGCATCGCTAGCGCTGATGACTCGCCTATGCTTTTCCTGCGGGCGCGGTGTCCATTTATCCCACTCGAACGCACTTGCGTCGGTGACATCTTCCGCAAGCGGATGCGAGAGGCGGGGCTTCCCGACTGCCGCAAGCACGTATATCGACTGAGGCATACCTTCGCGATGCGCCTCCTGGGCCGCGGCGTGGGCATGAAGGCAATCGGGGACGTTTTGGGTCATCACAGCTTCTACGGCACCAGCGCCTACCTCCGTCTCGATGTTGCCATGCTCCGGGGTGTCGCACTGCAGGTTCCTGCGTTGGTCGGAGGGCGTCATGTCTAGCCCACGCTTGCAACACTTCGATGCCGCCCTCGAGCGGTTTATCTCGAGCCGTCACGCCCTTGGACGGGCCTCACGACTCGATGAGTACGTACTACGCCGCCTGCGAGCTTACCTCGCGGGCGCCGGGCACGGCGACCTTAACGCAACGAGCTTCGCTTCCTGGCGCCGACAGCTGCGCCACTGTGAGCACAACACACAGGTCGACTGGGCGACGATGGTGTATCGGTTCTGCCGCTACCGCCGTCGCGGCGAGAGCCGATGTTTCCTGCCGCAGCGCTGGGCGCTGGGACGGCATCGCCCTTATCCGCTGTCGACACCGATCGAGCCCGATCAAGTGCGGCGGTTGCTGGATTTCATTTCCAACTTGAAGCCCGGGCCCGGTCGCCCGCTATCAAGCGCGGCCCGTCGTCTTGCGGTAGTCCTCATGTACACCGCGGGTCTTCGCCGCGGTGAGGCGGCCCGGCTGCAGATGCAGGACGTTGATGCCGAGAGCGGAGTTCTGCGCATCCATGAGTCTAAGTTTCATAAGTCGCGCTGGGTTCCCCTCTCCCCGACCGCCACCCGAGAGCTTCGCCGGTACCTGCGATTGAGGGCTGCGGTCGTTCCTCGATCGGCGCACAACACGATGCTCCTGTGCAGCCGCACTAATCGTGGTTACACCCTTGAGGGGCTCAGTAACGCCGTGCGGATCGTGATGCACAACTCCGGCATCTGGTCGACCGGACCACGCGTCCCGCGCGTTCACGATTTCCGCCATGCCTTCGCCGTGGCGGCGCTGAAGCGGTGGTATGAAGACGGCTGTGATGTGCAGTCGGAGCTCCCGAAGCTCGCGATGTACATGGGGCACGT
>Ga0209274_10000176_pt1 | contig 52234 bp, 49 predicted proteins | sample HubBroMetageREF1_FD_188343 | JGI IMG/M metagenome (GOLD analysis project Ga0209274, IMG submission 188343) | Reference soil microbial communities from the Hubbard Brook experimental Forest, New Hampshire, USA - Hubbard Brook CCASE Soil... | ecosystem: Environmental > Terrestrial > Soil >...
AGCAAGGAAGAAATATCTTTTATGGCACTACAAATGAAATCCAAAAACAAACCCCAGCATTTCCGCCATTTTCTGCCAAAATCTCACCGAAAACCTGGAAAATCGAGAGGATTTTGGCGAAGATGGGTTAGTACGGGTGGGGAGGTCGCGGGTTCAAGTCCCGCCGCCGCGACCAAGCGCGAAGTGGCTTCACGCGATAGCGCCCGCGGAGGAGCCTCGAGGGGCATATCGACCAAGAGGTGCACCTCGTGACGATCCAGGAGGCGGGTTGGTAGGAGGGAGGGGCACACCCGGCCTTGGCTGTCCAAAACGGCTGGCAGAGGAGATTATCACACATTCTACCAATCGGCCGACATTCCGAACTGCGTCCGACCCAGGACCCGAGGGAGATTTCCTCGGCGTGCCCGGACTTTTGCTTCTCTTGCCCGTCTTGTCACCCTCTGCCGCCGAGATCGGCTCAGGGATCGACCGAGACGGAAACACCATCGGCCAGCTTGGAAAAATCCCCGATGGCGAGCCGGTCGCCCGGCGCCAGCCCGGAGAGGACCGTCTGCCCGTCGGCGTTGCGGGCGCCCAGCCGGACGGTGCGCCGTTCGAGCTTGTCGGCGCGAATGAGATAGACCGTGCCGGTCTCGCCGCTCGCCTGAACCGCGTCGACCGGGACGACGACGCCGGGCTTGGGCGCCGCCGTTCCGGCCGACGCTACCGGCGCCGCACTCAGAAACTGCACGCGCGCACCCATCTCCGGCAAGATGCGGGGGTCCTTGGCCAGGATCCGGACCCGGACCTTGACCGTGGCCTTGGACCGGTCGGCGGTCGGGATCACCGTGATCACCTCGGCTGGGATCTGCCAATCCGGGTAGGCGTTGAGCTTGATCACCGCCGGCTGGCCGGGATGGACGCGGTTGATGAAGCTCTCGCTGACATCGATCTCGACTTCGAGCGAATCCATATCGACGATCGTGCCGATCCCGGTCCGAGTGAAGCCGCCTCCGGCCGAGATCGGCGAGACGATCTCGCCCGGCTGCGCCGCCTTGACCGTGATCACCCCGGCGAAGGGCGCGCGCACGACCGTATCGTCCTCGTTGCGCTCGGCGACATGCAGGCTGGCCTGGGCCGAGGCGAGCATCTGCTGCTGGACCAGCAGATTGGCCTGGGCTGCATCGTAACTGGATTTGGTCGTGTCGAAGGTTTCGGCCGTGGTCCAGCCCTGGCCGACCAGCTTCTGCTGGCGCTGATAAGTCGGCTTGGCGTCGTCGGCCGCGATCCGCGCGGCATTGAGGTTCGCTTGCGCCTGCTGGACTTGCGCCTTGGCCAGATCGAGGGCGGCGTGCGTGTTGGTGTCGTCGAGGCGGGCTATGACTTCGTCGGCCTCGACATGCTGTCCTTCCTCGATCAGCACCTGGACCACGCGATCGGTGATCTTGGCGGCGACCGTCGCCTGGCGGCGGGCGACGATATAGCCGGACGCGTCGAGCAGCGAGCCGCCGCCCGCCGGATTGCCGCCGGCGGCGGCGGCTTCGGCCAGACCGGCTCGGACATGCAGGCTTCCAGCCGCGCCCAAGGCGAACCAAGCGCCGGCACCGGCCGCGGCCAGCACGACCACAGCGGCGATCGACCACAATATCCAGCTGCTCCCGGCTTCGCGCTGCGGCGCGCGATCGATGCGAAGCTGGTTGAGCAGCGCGGATTTATCGGTCATCGGGAAAGGCTCTAGCCTCGGTGGAGATCGATCCGGGTCCGGTCGGGCCGGCAACCATCGTCACGGTTCCGCCCTTCGCGGTCAAATCAATGAAAGCAGGGGCCGGAGCCGGCGGCAAGCGTTCTCGTGCAGGCTCGCGTGAAAGGTGAAGCGGCAGGGCGGGACAAGTCACGGTCTTCAGCGGCCGGCGAGCGCGTCGACGACGCTGAGCCGGCGGGCGCGCAGCGCCGGCGGCAGGCCGGCAGCGAGGGCCAGCAGGATCGCGAAACCGATCCCGGTCAGGATGGTACCGACCGGAAGGACGGAGGTCCCGACGAACCGCTGCAGCAGCGGAAAGGCCAGGGCCGCGAGCCCGAGCCCGGCCAGGGCCGCCGCGAGGCAGAGGACGAGCGCCTCGGCCATGATCAGCATCAGAATTTTGCCTTCCGGGAAGCCCAGCGTCTTCAGTACGGCGAATTCCGGGACGCGCTCGTGCACCGACTGCATCATGGTGTTGCCGGTCAGGAACAGCAGCGTGAAAAACACTGAGCCGATGATCGCGACGACGATGAAATTGATGTCCGCCACCTGTTTCAGAAACGACTGGGCGAATTCCTTCTCGGTCATCGTCCGGGTCTCGTCCGCGGAGTTCTGGAACAGCTTGTCGATCGCAGCGGCGATGCCGACGGCCTGGCGCGGGTCGGCGATGCGCACGATATACCAGCCGACCGTCCCCTTGCCCTGGCTGCGCGCCTCGTCGAAATACGCATAATTGAAGAAGGCCGCCCGCTCGTTGGTCGAATCCCTGCGATCGCGAAAAAACCCGACAAGCTCGAAATTCCAGTCGGCGCTGCCGTCGCTCCTGGTCCAGTTGCGGGAGTGCACCGGGATCTGATCGCCGAGTTTCCAGCCGAATTTATCCGCCATTGCCTGGCCGACGACCACGCCGGTCCGGGTATGGACCAGGGCGTCGAGCTGATCCGGCGGCAGGCTGAAATCCGGAGAGAGCGCGAAATACCGCAGGGGATCCACCGGAAACGCGACGAAGGCGTTCTTACGCTCCTGGTATTCGGCCACGAAAAAAGCAGTGAAGGCGACACCGGTGACACCGGGCACGGCTTCGATCTGAGCGAGATCGGCATAAGGCAAGTTCTCGGTGAAGCCGATCCGGCTCTCGACCATCAGCCGATCGACGCCCTCGGCCGAAATGCCCTGCTCGAAGGCGGCGTTGACCCCTTGCAGCAGGCCGAACAACAGGAAGGCCATGGCGATCGAGAGCAGGGTGAAGACCGTCCGCAACGGCTTGCGCCAGAGCCCGGCCCAGATCAGGGGGAGATATTTCATTTCCTGAGATACTCTCGTGCGCGCGCGAAGCTCGGCTGGTCCAGACCCGATCTTCGAACGCGATCGCGCCGCCGGCCGCTCGTCCGATCCGGATCGGGCATCTCTCCCGCTGAACGACGCAGAATAATGTAGCGCGCCGACTGGATCTTACAAGAAGATGAAGCCACGCTGACACGGGAGGCACAGACGTGAGCTGGCAGAACTGGGTCCTCTCGACGGGGCTGAAATACCGGATGAAGCCCTTGTCGAAGCAAGGGATCGACATCGCCAAGGTCCGCGCCGCGACGGCGAAGCCGGCGGTGACCACGCGGGTACCGGCGGGCTGGCGGATCCGGCCGACACGAGAGGCGCCGCTGCTGGGCGAATGGATCGAGCCCGAGAGCGAGGCCGAGCCCGGTCCGACGCTGCTCTATCTCCATGGCGGCGGCTATGTCTTCTGCTCGCCCGAGACGCATCGGCCGATCACGGTGACGCTCGCCGCCCGCGCCCCGGCGCGAGTCTTTTCGCTCGACTACCGCCTCGCCCCCGAACACCCGTTTCCGGCCGCGATCGAAGATGCCGTCGCCGCCTATCGGCAGCTGCTGGCCGAAGGAATTCCGGCGCGCCGGATCGTGATCGGCGGCGATTCGGCCGGCGGCGGACTGACCCTCTCGACCCTGCTCTCGCTGCGCGCCGCCGGCGACGAGTTGCCGGCCGGCGCCATTCTGTTTTCGCCTTGGACCGATCTGGCCGGCACCGGCACGACTCTGGTCAGCAACGACAAAACCGACGTCATGTTTCACGGCGAAGGCCTCAAATCCGGTGGCCGGCATTACCTCGGGGCAACGTCGCCGACCGATCCGCTGGCTTCCCCCCTCTATGCCGATCTGGGCGGGCTGCCGCCGCTCTTCGTCCAGGCCAGCGGCGCCGAAGTCCTGCTCGCCGATTCGACCCGGCTGGTCGAGAAGGCGCGCGCCGCCGGCGTCGCCGTGGAGTTCGAGATCTGGCCCAAGCTGCCGCATGTCTGGCAGATCTTCGCACCTTTCATGCCGGAGGCGCGGGCCGCCCTGGCCAAGACCAGCGATTTCGTCCGCGAGGTCACCGGCTGAACCGGCGGCTTCACCCAGCGTCGCAATCGAGGCGCTGCTCGTACTCGCAAATATTACGAGCAACCCTATGCTGGGGATCGCTCGACGTGATAGAGTTCCCACCAGAACGCGCCTGGTCCGAACACGTCGCTGCGACGATCGGGTTCGGTCTCTGTCGCCCCGCTATCGATCTCAGCCCTCCCGCCTGATTCGGCCGGCCTTTGATCCGGATCGGGGCAGACCCGAGCAGGCCGGGTTCGCGTGCGAGCGGTAGAGAGGCGATGCATGACCGGGTTCGCGCCACCCCTGGAGCTTTGGCGGATCTTCCTCGAGATCGCGCCGGCCGCCGTCGCGATCCTGGACCGCGACATGCGCTACCTCGCGGTCAGCCGACGCTGGTGTCTCGACTACCAACTGGTGGGAAGGGATCTCCTCGGCCACAGCCATTACGAGGTATTTCCCGATCTCGCGGAGCGGTGGCGGGAGATCCATCGGCGCTGCCTCGCCGGTGCCACCGAACGATCCGAGGCCGACGAGTTCCTGCGGCCCGACGGCCGAACGGGCTGGCTGCGCTGGGAGATCTGTCCCTGGCATCGAACCGATCACGAGGTCGGCGGAATCGTCATCTTTTCCGAAGACATCACCGAACGGAAGCAAACCGAGGAACGCCTGCGGACGAGCGAGATGCGGTTGAACTCGGCAATCCGGGGTCCCGGTGTCGGTATCGCCGAACAGGATCTGGGTCTCCGCTATACTTATATCGACGTCGTTTTCGGCGATCACCGTTACGGCGGGACGTTGCTTCGTGCCGAATTGTTCGCCGGCAAGACGGATTACGAAATCTATGGCCCCGACCACGAGTTCATTCCGGCGAAACTGAGCGTCATCGCGACGGGAATCGGGATCCACCGTGAAATGCTGTTTCCAGTCGATAATGGCGAAATTCTGTTCGAAGTCTGGGTCGAGCCGAGACGCGATGCCGGGGGCGAGATCGTCGGCGTCCTGTGCAGCTTCATCGACATTACCGAACGAAGGCGGCTGGAGCTGCAATTGCGGCAAGCGCAGAAGATGGAGGCGATCGGCACCCTCACCGGCGGCATGGCTCATGATTTCAACAATATCCTGGCCGTGATCATCGGCAATATCGACGAATTGCAGTCTCGGGGCGGCCTCGATGCCGAAGCGGCGGAGTTGGCCGGCGAGGCCCTCTCGGCCGCCGAACGCGGTGCCGATCTGACGCATCGGCTGCTCGCCTTCGCGCGCCAGCAACCGCTGGCACCGCAACGGGTCGAGCCGAACTCGCTCGTGCGCGAACTGACCAAGCTGTTCCGCCGGACCCTCGGCGAGAGTATCGAGATCACCCTCGATCTCGCGAGCGACGCCAAACCGGTCATTGTCGATCCGACGCAACTCGAGGCCGCGATCCTCAATCTCGCCACAAACGCCCGCGACGCGATGCCGGTAGGCGGAACCCTGGCGATCGTGACCGGCAATCGCCATCTCGACGAGGATTACGCCCGGCATGCGCTGGATCTCACTCCCGGCGACTACGTCATGATCGAAGTCACCGATACCGGCACCGGCATTCCGCCGGAAGAAGTGCGCAGAATCTTCGAGCCGTTCTTCACGACCAAGGAGCCGGGCCGCGGGACCGGACTGGGGCTCGCCATGGTGTTCGGTTTCATGAAGCAATCCGGTGGACACATCAACGTCTACAGCGAACCCGGGCGCGGCACGACCATGCGCCTCTACTTGCCGCCGGCGACTGCGGAAGCGAGCACCGATCCCCCGGTTCCGATCGTACAGATCGCCCGGGGTGCCGGTCAGACGATCCTTTCGGTCGAAGACAATGACGAACTCCGCAGCCTGGTCACGCGCCAGATCACGGGGTTGGGATATCGCGTCGTCGAAGCGGCGACCGGTGCCGAGGCGCTGGCCGCGATGGAGGCCGGGCCGGTCGATCTCGTCATGACCGATGTGGTCATGCCCGGTGGGATCGACGGAGTCGAACTGATCCAACAGATCCTGGCTCGATGGCCGAAGACCAAGGCGATCCTGACCTCGGGCTATCCGGAGGCCAAGCTCAATGGTCATTCCCGGCCGAAACTCCCCGGGGTTCGGCTGCTGACCAAGCCCTATCGGCGCGAGGACCTCGCGCACGCGCTGCAGGAGGCCTTGGGCACCAAGTGAAGCTGCGTCCCGCGGTGGCAGCTGCAGCCCGACTAATTTGTTCGGGGCGCTGCCCGACGATCCGCCGTGATCGGCTGAGGACGGAAGACGACGTTCATAATCTTGTCGCCCGGAATGACCAGGATGGACGGCACATCGTCCTCGTCATCAATGCGAGTGTGATCGTCCTCAGAAGTAATTTTAACCTTCTCATCGCCGATCTTAAGTAAAAGTCTGCTGACTTGTCGAATCACGATATGATTGATCCGTCTATAGGCAAGGAATGAAACCTCTACCAAAATTCCTTCGTATATGAGAAACCTATTTGCGGAATATATATTGGTCAAGACGCTGACCGTGGTCACCGGTGCGTCCGCTCCCTTGACAATATTGTAGTATGGCCCGTGAAGTATGTCGGTATTTATTGAACCATCTTCAATCTTTGTTATAATGTAATATCCGGAGCCCAGGGAAAAGATCGATATGATAACGGCATAAAACAATAATATCGCGGCAGTGGACACCGGGAATTCTGGTGTCTTCTCGCCCAATTTGAATAGAGTCTCGATTATGCCGGGCCTAAAAATTTCCGCCGTGAAGAAATAAATCCCTCCGACGACAATGTGGAGTAGCGTAGATATCGTCACAAACGCGGCAACATCGAACATCGCCCCATGCTGATTATCAGCTATCCTCAACCGACCGAATACAGAAAATGCCGTTAAGAACAGAAATCCCGGACAGAGCACGATGAATACCAGAAACGTGGTATAGCTTATCGAACTCATTTTGAATTCCGCTCGAGCAGCTGATACGACACAAACGGTTCTACGGCTTCACGCCATTTTGTTTACCATTGAGTTGATGAATATTTGAAATCACGACCGATTCGGGGACGATGTCGGAGTCGAGATCGTGACGAGCTTGTGCATAGGCACGCTCGATCAAGCGGAGATCGCCCTTGGCCTCCTTGATGAGGCGGTCCACCAGCGCCTTGTTGCTCCCGACATACATGGTCAGCCTCGCTAATTTCGGACCCGCCGCTTTCGGTTGAGTCGCTCCTGCCGCAGCCTTGCCAACTCCTCCTGATACTGGGTCAGTGCTGCAATCGCAGCTTGCATATAGGGTTCGGGGAAAATCAGGACGCTGCCGCTGCCGTTCGGCTCGCTCGGAGGCATCGGTACTTTCCCGCTTTCGATCCAATTACGGACTGTCTTCACACTCACTCCGAACCTGGCGGCTGCATCGGCGATCGTGGGCGACCCTCGTTTCGAAACCATTGCTCCGAGAAATCCATCCAATTGCTGCGCCGACCCCGAGGGCTCGATGGCGCTTTTGTGTCAGTGGGTAGGGTAGGTCGGGAGAGTAGAGAAGGCAAGGGGGGAAATGAGGGGAACGAGGGAAAGGACGGAATAGTCGGAACACGACAAATCATCGCCTCTCCCAAGTCGAGGCAGCCGTTGGAAAAACCTACGCTCGCCGACGCTGCGAGGGTAGCGGATCCCCTGGTGGCGGGATCATCGCGATTGCGGACGGCCGACTCGTCATCCACCGCGTTTCCTGAGCCCTGCGCGGCGGAGAGCCCGGCAATCCCGCAACCGGCGGCTGCCCGCGGGCCAGACTGCGGGTGACCCTCGCGCGAAGGCCGGGTGCGGATCTCCGCTTCCCGGCCGCCTCGGCCGGGAAGCGGAGATCCGCACCCGAGCACCGGCTTGACAAGCTTCAGCGAAATTGGTCTGGTGCCTGCGGTTTCAACCCGCTTTCGCCGGCGGCCCGAGCGGGTGATGCCGCCGTCCCCGGCCGGCGAGCGAGCGAGGAGACGAGGCGTGGTGCGGCAGCTTTCCTTCTCGGTTCTGGCAATGCTCCTGGCAGTGATCGGCGGACAGGCCCGGGCGCAGCAGATCCTGAACATCTACAACTGGTCGGACTATATCGCGCCCAACACAGTTCCCGATTTCGAGAAGGCGACCGGCATCAAGGTCAATTACGACACCTATGATTCCAACGAAACCCTCGAAGCCAAGCTCGCCGCCGGCAATTCCGGCTATGATATCGTCCTGCCGTCGCTGACCCCGTTCCTGGCGCGCCAGGTCAAGGGCGGCTTCTATCTCGCCCTCGACAAGAACAAGCTGCCCAATTACCGCCATCTGAGCAAGGATCTGCTGGCGCGGATGGCCGTGTTCGACAAGGACAATGCTCACGCCATTCCCTGGCTGACCGGCACGACCGGCATCGGCTACAATGCCGAATCGGTAAAGAAGCTGATGCAAGACGCCCCGGTCGGTTCCTTGAAGATGATCTTCGATCCGCAGATCGTCGCCAAATTCAAGGAGTGCGGTGTTGCATTGCTCGACGCCCCGGTCGATGTCTTTCCGGCGGCCCTCAATTATCTGGGCCTCAACCCCGACAGCCAGAAGCCGGAGGATCTGCAGAAGGCCGCCGATCTGTTGCTGAAGATCCGCCCGTTCATCCGCAAATTCGACAGTTCGGAATATATCAACGATCTGGCCAATGGCGATCTGTGCCTCGCATGGGGCTATTCTTCGGACGTCAATCTGGCGCGCCGGCGCGCCGAGGAGGCGGGCAAAGGGGTCACCGTCGTCTACGCCATCCCCAAGGAAGGCACCGAGCGCTACATCGACACGCTCGCCATCCCCAAGGACGCGCCGCATCCCGACGCCGCCTATAAATTCCTCGACTACATCATGGATCCCAAGGTGATCGCGGATACCGTGAACACCATCTACGTCGAGAGCGGCAACGCCGATGCCGGCCCCTATACCAAGCCCGAGATCACCGCCGATATCGGGATCTTCCCCTCGGCCGAAACCGAGAAGACGATCTTCGCGATCTCGGCCTCTTCGCCCGAAATCGATCGGCTGCGCACCCGGCTCTGGACAAAGGTCAAGACCGGACGGTAATCAAGCGCGCGAGAGCTTCGGCGGCCCCGAGCGGAGAACGAAAGCGCGCGATGGCACCTTCCGTGCGGGAGATCGAACCTTGGCGCGATCCGAGCGCCCGGCCCTATATCCGGATCGACCGGGTCAGCAAGAGCTTCGGCGCCCAGTTGGCGGTCGACGACGTTTCGCTCGATATCTATCAGGGCGAGTTGTTCTCGCTCCTCGGCGGCTCCGGCTGCGGCAAGACCACGCTGCTGCGGATGCTGGCCGGGTTCATCGGGCCCGATGCCGGCACGATCGCCATCGACGGCACCGATATCGTGCCGCTGCCGCCTTATGCGCGGCCGGTCAACATGATGTTCCAATCCTATGCGCTGTTTCCGCATATGAGTGTCGAGAACAACGTCGCCTTCGGCCTGCGCCGCGACGGGGTTCCGTCGGACGAGATAAAGCGCCGGGTCGCTGCCGTGCTCGACCTGGTCCAGATGGGCGAATTCGCCCGGCGCAAGCCGGCGCAGCTCTCCGGCGGCCAGCGCCAGCGCGTGGCGCTGGCCCGCTCGATCGTCAAGCGGCCCAAAGTGCTCCTGCTCGACGAACCGCTCTCGGCCCTGGACAAGAAACTGCGTGAGGCGACGCAGTTCGAACTGATCACTATCCAGGAGCAGGTCGGCATCACCTTCATCATGGTCACCCACGACCAGAGCGAGGCGATGACCATGTCGACCCGGATCGCCGTGATGGATCGCGGCCGGATCGTTCAAATCGGCAAGCCCAGCGAGATCTACGAAACCCCGAAAAACCGCTTCGTCGCCGATTTCGTGGGCTCGGTCAATCTGTTCGAAGGCACGCTGAAGCAGGCGTCGCCGGGCCGGTCGGTGATCGCCAGCGAGGCGGCCGGTACCGATCTGGCGGCGACCGGCGATGCCGGCAAGGCGCCGGGCGAGACAGTCTGGGTCGCGGTCCGGCCCGAACGGATCCGCCTCGCCAAGCCCGGCGCAGAATCCGATCTGCCCAATCGCCTCGGCGGCACGATCAAGGACGTAGCCTACCTCGGCGACAGCTGCGTCTATCACGTCGCCCTCGGCACCGGCATGGTCATGAAGGTGACCGCACCCAGCCAGGGACGCTGGGCCGAGCAGCCGTTCCAGCGCGAAGACCGCGTCGAACTCGGCTGGCTGCCGGGCGCCAGCATGGTGATGGGCTCGTGACCGCGCGAGCGCGATGGTTGTCCGGCCGCACGCTGGTCATCGCCGCCCCTTATCTGTGGCTGGGCCTGTTCTTCCTCATCCCGTTCGCCGTCGTGGTCAAGATCAGCCTGTCGACCGCGATGGTCGCGATCCCGCCTTACGAACCGCTGATCGGCACCGGCGACGACGGCTCGTGGCAGCTCAATCTCCACATCGAGAATTTCAGCTACATCTTTTCCGACCCGCAATATGTGCTGGCCTATCTGAGTTCGGTCCGCAATGCCGCGGTCACCGCCCTCGTCTGCCTGCTGATCGGCTATCCCATGGCCTACGCCATCGCCAGGGCGCGGCCGGAGCGGCGAGCCGGCCTGCTGATGCTGGTGGTGATGCCGTTCTGGACCTCGTTCCTGATCCGCGTCTATGCCTGGATCGGGATCTTGAAGCAGAACGGCCTGCTCAATAATTTCCTCCTCTGGCTGGGCGCGATCGACCAGCCGCTGACCATCATGAACACCCAGAGCTCGGTCTATATCGGCATGATCTATGCGTATCTGCCGTTCATGATCCTGCCGCTCTATTCGACGCTGGAGAAGATGGATATTTCGCTGCTGGAAGCGGCGAGCGATCTGGGGGCGCGGCCGATCCGCGCGTTCGTGGCGATCACCCTGCCCCTGTCCTTGCCCGGCATCATCGCCGGCTCGCTCCTGGTTTTCATACCGGCCGTCGGCGAGTTCATCATCCCCTCCCTCTTGGGCGGCCCGGATACGCTCATGATCGGCACGGTGCTGTGGAACGAGTTCTTCCAGAACCGGGATTGGCCGGTCGCCTCGACCGTGGCAGTGGCACTCATCGTGCTGCTGGTCGTGCCGCTGATGCTGTTGCAGCGCGCCCAGGCGCAGGAGGAAGGGAAGCCATGAGGCGGGGGGCCTGGTTCCTGCCCACTTCCTTGGTGCTGGGACTGATCTTCCTCTACGGCCCGATCGTCTCGGTCATCGTCTATTCCTTCAACGAATCGACGCTGGTCACGGTCTGGTCGCGGTTTTCGACCAAATGGTACGCGGCCCTGTTCCAGGACGACCAGATTCTGAGTGCGGCCGAGCTGTCGCTCGGTATCGCGATCGCCAGCGCCAGCGGTGCCCTCGTCGTCGGCACGCTCTCGGGCTATGTCCTCGCCCGCTTCCGCCGCTTCACCGGGCGCACGCTCTTCTCCGGCATGGTGCTGGCGCCGCTGGTCATGCCCGAGATCATCATGGGCATCTCGATGCTGCTGCTGTTCGTCGGGATGCAAGAGCTCATCGGCTGGCCGGCCCGCGGAATCCAGACCATCATCATTGCGCACATCACCTTCACGACCGCCTTCGTGGCCGTGGTCGTGCAGAGCCGGCTGACCGATACCGACATCTCGGTCGAAGAAGCGGCGATGGATCTGGGGGCGAAGCCGGTCCAGGTGTTTTTCCTGATCACGCTGCCCTTGATGGCGCCGGCCCTGGTCGCCGGCTGGCTGCTGGCATTCTCGCTCAGCCTCGACGATCTGGTGACGACCTCGTTCGTCTCCGGCCCGGGCTCGACCACGCTCCCCCAGTTGATCTTCTCCAAGGTCAAGCTCGGCCTCAATCCGGAGATCAATGCGCTGGCGACGGTGGTGATCACCCTGGTGTCGATCGCGACCTTCGGCGCAGCACTGCTGCAGAGCCGGCGGCGGGCGGGCTAGAGGTTGTTTCAAGACAGGTTCGACGGGTTTCGGCCGACCGGTCGACACTTGCAAACCAGATGACGGAGTAATATAGAGTGACGGCCCGGCTGTTCATGGACCCTGAGTTCGTCAGCCGGGCAACGAAGAATGATGTGACAAGCGACATGCTCTGCGCCGCCGCGAAGGAGATTGAAGCCGGTCTGATCGATGCGCGATTGGGTGGCCATCTCGTGAAGGAGCGAGTCGCCGCGCCGGGTCGGGGTGAGCGCGGCAGGTACCGTACCATCCTGGCCTGCCGGCACGCCGATCGATTGGTTTTTCTCCATGGCTTCGAGAAGAAGGAAAAGGAGAATATTTCGCAGGCTGAAAGGGGCGTCCTCCTCAAATTAGGCGATCAGTATATGAAATACGATGGACCGATGCCGGCAAGACTCGGGGAGCAAGGCCTGCTCGTGGAGATAAATTGTCATGACCAGCCGAATACTTGAAAACGTTCACAAATCTGCCGCACGGCTGAGCGCGGCCGGATTCATGGACGACGTCACGATGCGTGAATTCGACGCCATGTGCCTGCCCCCGCTACGGTCTTACAGTGCGGAGGATGTGCGGCGTATCCGCGCCGCCACGAAGGCGAGCCAAGCCGTCTTCGCTGTATTCCTGAACGTCAAGACGCTGACTGTGGCAGCCTGGGAGCAAGGCACCAAGAAGCCCAGCGGTCCGGCCGTCAAGCTACTCGATCTCATCGAGCGGAAGGGGCTCGAAGTCTTGTCCTGAGGGTAGGCGATTGTCACAACGTCTGCCCGCGGATCAGTCCGCCGCTTCCGGGACCGCGGCAGCCCGGAACGACACCCCTTTCCGCTCGACTCCGAAGAAGGCGAGGAGAGTGATGACGATCGCCGCCGCCCACGCGACCAGGGCCAGGGCGATGCTGTATTGCCCGCCGAATTGCCCGGCGATCCAGCGCTGCATCGGCGCGTTCGACGAGGCGATCAGATTGCCGAGCTGGTAGACGAAGCCCGGGAAGGTGGCGCGCGCATCGCTCGGCGACAATTCGTTCAGATGCGCCGGGATGACACCCCATGCACCCTGGACCATCACCTGCAGGACGAAGGCGCCGACGGCGAGCGCCACGAGACCCTCCGAGAACGCCCAGAGCGGCACGACGATGAGCGACAAGAGCGCCGCCGCGATGATGGTCCGGCGGCGGCCGAAGCGCTCCGACAAGGTCCCGAAGGTCAAGCCGCCGCAGATCGCACCGATATTCGCGATGATCGAGATGAGACTGACTTGCTGGGGCGAGAGCCCGTGCTGGCCGCGCAGGAACCGGTTCGGGTAGAGATCCTGGGTCCCGTGGCTGAAGAAATTGAAGGCGGTCATCAGCACGATCGCGTAGAGCGCGATCTGCCAATGCGATTTGATGACCGCGAGCGTGTTGCCGGCGATGTTCGTGCTGCGCTCCCAGCCCGGCGATTCCGGCACGGTGCGGCGGATATAGAGCGTCAGCAGGGCCGGCAGCACGCCGACCATGAACATGACCCGCCAGGCAATCTCCTTGTCGAGCAGCGGATAGAGCACGCCGTAGACGATCGAAGCCAGCAGATAGCCAGTCGGATAACCGGATTGGAGCAGGCCGGAGACGAGCCCGCGCGCCTTCGGCGGGACGGTTTCGAGGGTCAGCGAGGCGCCGACACCCCATTCGCCGCCCATGGCGATGCCGAAGAGCGCCCGCAGGATCAGCAAGCTCGTGAGGTTCGGCGAGAAGCCGGTGGCGAATTCGAGAAAGGAGTAGATGAGGACATCCGCCATCAGAGTCGGCCGCCGCCCCCACCGGTCGGCAGCTCGTCCGAACAGGAAGGCGCCGATCGGCCGCATCGCCAAGGTCAGCGTGATCGCCCATTCGACGCCGCCGCTCTCGTCGCCGAAGGACTTCTCGATGTCGCTGAGGACGAAGACCATCAGAAAGAAATCGAAGGCGTCGAGCGTCCAGCCGAGGTAGCTGGCGACGACGACATGCTTCTGCTCCCTGGTCCACCCGGAAAGCGCTTCGAATGCCATCATTCTTTCTCCCTGGGGACGGTCGATAGAGAGCTGGTCGGGCCGACGGGCGCGCGCTGTCCGGCTCGAGACCGATCGCGTCAGGCGAGGATAGTCTCGTCCCGGCCCCGCGCGATACAAGCGATCACGCTGAAGTGATCCGCCGTTGCGGCCTCGTCTTCCGCCTCGAAAAGACCATCTTCGGGTCGCAGGTTCGCCGCCTCCCGTTCTGGAGCGAACCGATGCGCGCCCTCCTCGTCCTCCTCGCGTTCTGGCCCGCTCTCGCTCTGGCCGAGCCGTCGCCGGCGCAGCGCCTGGTCGAGGGCGGTTATGCTCAGATCGGCGTTACCATCGGTTACGACCCGGGCTATCGGCAGATTGCGTTTCCCGGCGGCGACGTGCCCTCGGCCACCGGTGTGTGCAGCGATGTCGTGATCCGCGCCTACCGCCGCCTCGGTATCGATCTGCAGGCCCTGGTGAACGAGGACATGCGCCGGGATTTCCAGGCCTATCCGGCGATCTGGCATCTCTCGCGGCCGGACCCGAACATCGATCACCGCCGGGTCCCGAACCTCGCCACCTTCTTCAGGCGCCATGGACGGAGCCTGCCGGTCACCGACCGGCCAGGCGACTATCTCGCCGGCGATATCGTCACCTGGCAGCTGGCCGCGGGCGTGCCCCATATCGGGCTCGTCGCCGATCGGACGGCGGCGGGCAACCCGCTGATGATCCACAATATCGGCGCTGGCGCGAAGGCGGAGGACGTCCTCTTCGCCTTCGAGATCACCGGCCATTACCGTTATCTGCCGGGCGAATCGGGACCTGCCGCCGGAGATTAGACGAGTTGCAGGAAGATGATCACCAGGCCGACCACCGAGACGGCCCAGACGACGGTACGCACCCAGGGAACACCGAAGACATAGACCGGCACATAGACCAGCCGGGCCCAGAAGAACAGCTCGGCGCCGAGCGCCGTACTGTGATTGGCCTTGCCCGCGGCCTGGGCCACCAGCACCAATGCTGCGAACAGAACCAGGCTCTCCAGCATGTTGCGATGAGCCCGCTGGGCCCGGCCGGCCCAGCCGCCGATCGCGGGCACCGACTCACGGTTTCCGGCCAGAAGCGGCAGGCCGACCTGTTGGGTAGCACCGCTGGCGGCGATGAGGGCCTGGATCAGCGTCAAAGCCGTGGACCAGACCAGCAGCTGAAGATCGATCGACATCGGTATTCTCCCTGGAGCCGTTGTTGGTTCGGGACGAGGACCATGCCCTGCTCCTCGGTGCGGCGGCTCGACCCCGGATTCGGCGACGGCTCAAATCCCTATAGATAATTTTCGCGAATGGGAAGAGCGGGTTGAGCCGCGGGCAAGGGAAATCAATCCCGACGTTGGCGCCGAAGAGGCGCCGCCCTGGGGCTGAGCAGAATTTCGACGAGGAGGCCACGCATGCCACACCATCATTGCGAGCCGCAGGCGAAGCAATCCAGTTGCCTGCCCCGATGAAACAGCCCCCCGTCTACATCATGGCCGGCCGACGCAACGGCAGGCTCGATACGGGCCCGACCTCGAACCTCGTCCAACGCGCCCATCAGCACCGGGAGGGATCAATTCCCGGCTTCACTGCCCGATATGGCTGCAAGCTGCTGGTCCGGCATGAACTGCATGAGACGATGCAAAGCGCCATTCCGTGCTGGAATCAGATCGAGGGTGGCTCGCGAGGGTCAAAACTCGCCTTGATCGAAGCCCTCGATCCGAACTGGCATGATCTCTTCGAGGAGATAGTGTGATGGCGGCGAGATCTCTGGATTGCTTCGCTGTGCACACATGACGGCTGAGCAATTGTGGCCCCCTGTAATGGAATCTGCTCAGCCCGGTTGCCACCCGGGTGGGGCCAGTTCGAAATGCTGGAACTCGAAGGCGGGCGACACCGTGCAGCCGACCAGGGTCCAGTCGCCCAGGCTCCGCGCCGACTGCCAGGCACGGGGCGGGACCAGGATCTGCGGGCGCTCGCCCGCACCCAGCCGGTTGCCGAGGATCACCGTCGCCGAACCGACACCATCGGGGGAAATCCTCAATTCGAGCGCGGCACCGCCGTACCAGTGCCAAATCTCGGCGGCATCGACGCGGTGCCAGGCCGAGATCTCGCCTTCCGGCAGCAGGTAATAGATCGCGCTGCCGCTGCCGCGGCCGCCCTCCGCCGGCTGGTCGCGCCAAGTCTCGCCATAGAACCCGCCCTCGGGGTGGCGCTTCAGGCCGAGGAGCCGCACCACCGCCTGGGCGCTCGGCGCTCCTTCGATCGGCGTACCCCAGATCATGCCGGCGGTCGAGTCGCCAGCATCGAGGCCCGCTCGGCGAAGCCCGCATAAAACCGTGCCAGCCCGGGATGGCGCCCGCGCCAATCCTCCTCGGCATAGCGGAAATCGAGATAGCCCAGCGCACAGGCGATCGCGATCTCGCCGATAGTGACCGACGACTCGAACGAACCCGCCTCGGCGTCGAGTGCTGCGAGCGTTCCCCGGATCTTGCGCATCTGGCCGTCGATCCACTCCGGCCAGCGCTTTTCGGCCGGCCGGAGCGTCCTTTCGTAGCGCACCAGGATCGCCGCATCGAGCAGCCCGTCCGCGGCGGCCTGACGGCGCAACGCCGTCCACCGCGCGGCACCGGCGCGCGGCACCAGCGGCGCCCCGCCCTGGACCGAGTCGAGATACTCGGCGATGACCGCGGAATCATAGAGCGACTCGCCGGTCTCGAGCACCAGGGCCGGGAGTTTGACCAGCGGATTTGCGGCGGCGACCAGATCGTTCTCGTCGATCGGCGCGACCGACACCGTGACCAGTTCGAGGGCGTCGACGAGCCCCGTCTCGTGCGCCAGCACCAGGACTTTGCGGACGAAGGGCGAAGTGGCGGAATAGAACAGTTTCATGGGTTCGGATACTCACTCAGAAGGACTCGGTCAGAAGGAATCCTTGCGGCGCCGAAGCTCGGCGAAGATCTCGACCGGCGCCTGTCCGGCCCAGCCATTGGGTTCCTGCAATTCCGGCCGGTCGGCGCGCAGGAACGGGTTGGTCCGGTTCTCCAGGTCGATGGTCGAGGGGATGGTCGGTTCGCCGGCCGCGCGCAGCCGCGCGATTTCGTCGGCGCGCTCCCGCAGATCGGGATTCTCCGGCTCGATGGCGAGCGCGAAGCGGCAATTGGACTGAGTATATTCATGCCCGCAATAGACCCGCGTGGCGCCGGGCAAAGCCCGGAGCTTCGACAAGGACTGCCACATCTGCGCCGCGGTACCCTCGAACAGGCGGCCGCAACCGAGCGAGAACAGGGTATCGCCGCTGAACAGCGCCTCGTCCTCGTCGAAAACCAGGGCGATATGGCCGCTGGTGTGGCCGGGCACTTCGAGCACCCGCAAAGACCGGGTGCCGACGCGATAAACGTCGCCTTCGGAGAGCCCGGTATCGAGGCCGGGGATGCGGTGGCGATCCTTTTCCGGCCCGGCGATCTTCGCCCCGGTCGCGGCCACCAGCGCCTGATTGCCCCCGATATGATCGAAATGGTGATGGGTATTGAGGATATGCTTCAGCTTCCAGCCGGTTTGCTCGAGCGCTTTCAGCACCGGTGCGGCCTCGGACGGATCGACCACCGCGGCCTCGCCGCCGGCCGGGTCGAATACCAGATAGGCGTAATTATCGGAGAGCAGCGGAACCAGGCGGATCTCGAGCGGCATCGCAACCTCGACGAACGGGACGGCACGCCGAGGATAGTCAGATGGGCTCCGGATCGCCACTGCATTCCCGCCGGGTCGGGCCAGCGGCCAGGGGCGATCGCGTGCAGCACGGTCGGTCCGTTGCGTCGCCGGGGCGATTGCCGTCGTGTTCGCCGCCTCGATCCCGGATCGCACCGAGGGCCGCACCCACGTGAGTCGGGGTCGATCGAGGACCGATCGCAGGATGCATATTGACATGTGCATGATTCAGTACATGGGTTTTCCGCATCAGATGGAGGCACGATGTCCCCTCCAAGGTACTCCACCGCGCCAGCGCCGAAAAAGCCCACCAATCTCTCGCTCGACACCGATCTGCTGACCGAAGCGCGAGCGCGCGGCATCAACTTGTCCAAAGCTGCCGAACAGGGCTTACGTGCCGCGATCGCGGCCGAATGCGCCGCCGAGTGGCTCGCCGACAACAAAGCGGCGCTCGACAGTTCGAACCACTATGTCGAGCAGCATGGATTGCCGCTGGCGCGCTACCGCCAATTCTGACGGCCCAATTCGATGTTTACCGAAATCCCGAAGGGACCGGGTTGCTTCTCGACGTTCAGGCGGACCTCCTCAGCCAGATGAACACGCGAGCGGTCGTGCCGCTGTTGCCGCTCGGTACCGCACCCCTCCCGGCGCGGCGTCTCAATCCCGTGTTTCGAATCGGTCCGGATGACTTCGTCATGGTGACGCAGTTCATCGCCGCGGTGCCGCGTCCGGCGCTCCAGGAGATAGCGGGGAATCTGTCGCGGCATTGGGACGACATCGCCAATGCGCTCGATATGTTGTTGCGGGGTTTCTGAGCCGGACCGGCCAGACGCGCGCCCTGGATCCGGGGCGTGATCCGAGGCTACGCCGCGACGGCCTTCGGGGGCCCCCAGCCCGACCTTCGAACCGGACCGGTTCCATCGATTGTCCCGATTTTGGCCACGGAACCGGGATCGCACCGATCCTGTTTTCCCCGAGTAACAGGGGGCGCTTGTCGCCCCCAAATCGAGATGAGGAGATCGGCATGAAAAGATCATTGTTTTCGCTCGTCACGGCGTCCGTGCTTCTGGCTGGCGCCTCGCTTGCCTCGGCTCAGGTCACGAGCACCACGACAACGTGGACGGATGAGCAGGGTAACGTGATCCGCCAATACTCGACGCAACAGAGATACAACTCCGTCTACGACCCGGCATTGCAACCGATGGTCGGCGAGGAATTGCCGCGCACCGTCACGCTCTATCCCTTGCCGGAGACGATGCGGGTAACGGACCCCGACCACTACCTCTACACCATCATCAATGATCACCCGGTCATCGTGGAACGCACGACGCGCCGCGTGGTCCATACCTGGAACTGAGCGGCCCCCGCTCTCCCGGTAACGGTATGACTCTGCAGCCGAGGCGGCACACCGCCGCCTCGGCTGTTTTTCCGCCGTCTCGCTGACTGCCGACCCGCACCGATCGGGGCCGCCCTCGCCGGCGTCATCGGGATCGGGCTTCCGCCGGGACGCCCCCACGCGGCACGTGCCTCGGACCCGATTCCGCGCTACTCTCCTCCCCCATGTACACCGATGTCGTTGATCTCCGGGACTTTTACGAGACCAGCCTGGGGCAGGTCGCAACCCGCATGCTGCGCCGTCGGTTGCGCCAGATCTGGCCGGATGTCGGCGGGCTGCGCGTCATCGGGCTGGGCTACGCGACGCCCTATCTGCGGCCGTTCCTGGGCGAGGCGGAGCGGGTCACCTCGTTCATGCCGGCGACGCAAGGCGTGCTGCACTGGCCCAAGGAAGGCCCCAATGTCACCGCACTGGTCGACGAGGCCGAATTGCCGCTGCAGGACGCCTCGATCGACCGGATCCTGCTGGTTCATGCACTCGAATGCAGCGAGCAGGTTCGTCCGATGCTGGCGGAATGCTGGCGGGCGCTGGCCGGCGGCGGTCGGCTCCTGGTCATGGTGCCCAATCGCCGCGGCATCTGGGCCCGCCTCGACCGCACGCCGTTCGGCGCCGGCCATCCTTATACTCCCAATCAGCTGTCCCAGCTGCTGCGCGAGGCCGCCTTCACCCCGGTGACTTCGGCCGCGGCCTTGTTCATTCCGCCGACGGCATCGCGCATGGTGCTGTCCGCGGCCGGCGCCTGGGAGAGCGTCGGCACCCGCTGGTTCACCAGTTTCGCCGGAATCGTCCTGATCGAGGCAACCAAGCAGATCTACGCCCGGCCGAAACCCGCCCTCGAAGCCAAGCGCCGTCTGGTCTACCGGCCGGCGCCGACGCCGATCTGAGGAGGCGGCGATGCGGCCGATCCTCCTCCTGGTCCTGTGTTTCGGCTTCGGCGCGACACCGGCGGCAGCGGCCGAGAGCTGGACTTGTCCGAAACCCACCGGTCTCGCCGAGCCCCTCGCCTGCGGCGATGCCGACCTCGCCGGGCTCGAATCCCGGACCGCCGGAGCCCTCGCCGCCGCCACGGCCCGGCTCTCGGCGGCGGGTCAAACCCGGCTCCGCGACGATCAGGCGTCCTGGCGGAAATATCTGGCGGTGCTGTGCCTGGGCGAGCGGCAGCCGGGCGGTGCCGGCATCGCCGATTGCCTGAAGCAGGAATATGACGCCCGCCGGACCGAGCTGGTCCGCGCGGTCGAGAGCATCGGCGGCGTCACCCTGCTGCGCAACGAACGCTTCGAGGCGCGCCCGGCTCGGCTGGCCGACGAGACCTCGCATCCGGTGCTGACCCTGATCGCCTGGCCCCAGCTCGACCGCCCCGCCAATGCCGCCCAGCGGCGCTGGAACGAGGCCATGGCCAAGTCGGCCGAACAGCTGGCGATCCCGCTCGACCGCCAGGACCCCGATACCGACATCGCCGTCGATTACCGGGTCGAGTTCGTCGGCGCCGAACTGATTCAGACATTGTTCTCGCGCGATCTCTACATTCATGGCGCCGCCCATGGCGACGACACCAGCGTGGCCTCGCTGTTCCTGCTCCAGCCCGGGCGCCCGCTCACCGCCGAAGATCTGTTCGACCCGGTCAAGCCGTGGCGCCGGGGCTTGGCCGAATTGGCCTATCACGAGCTCGCCGAAGCGTCCCGGGCCAGCGGCTGGCGGCTCTGGCCGCAGGACCCCGGGCCGCTGGCCGATCTCGTCGCCGAGCCCGGACGCTGGCTGCTGGAGCGCGAGGGGCTGGTACTGCATTTCGATCCTTATGACATCGCCGACTACGCGGCCGGCCTCCAGGATGTCGTGATCGCCTGGCCGGCGCTCGGCCCCTATCTCCAGGCGAGCCCCGCGGTTCGGCTGCCGCCGCGCTGAGCCGGCTCGCGCGGGGCTCGCCCGGCTCTACCGGTCAGCGAGGGAAAATCTGCTTTTCCCTTCCCTATAGATCGTATAGGCTGGTGCTCGTTCGCCTCTTTCGTTGGCCTCCCGGCAGAGCCGGGGCCGGTCGTGGGGCGGGCGGGGTGTCCGTGGCTGGTAGCAGAGCGGAATGTCGGATCAATTCACCATTGCCCAGACCGGCCGGCTGCTCAACATCGATTGGTCGGCCGGTCCGGACTCGCTGATCATGACCCGGTTCAGCGGCACCGAACAGATCTCGGTGCCGTTTTCGTTCCGGCTCGATGTCGTATCGGCCGAGGAAGCGATCACGCCCGAGCAGATTCTGGGCACCGATATCGGCTGGTCGGTGGGCGATCCCGACGGCAACCGGCGGCCCTTCTCCGGCGTGGTGGCACGGTTGGGCGAAGGCGCCTCGTTCGGGCGCGGCTATCGCAACTACTATCTCGACATCGTACCGAGTTTCTGGCTGCTCACGCACACGGCGAATTGCCAGATCTTTCAGAATCAGACGGTACCCGACATCATCCAAGCCGTGTTGAGCCGCCATCCGGATCTGGATTTCGATCTGAGCGGCCTGTCCGGCCAGTACCAGCCTCGCGACTATTGCGTGCAGTACCGGGAATCCGACTTCGCCTTCGTCTCGCGCCTGATGGAAGATGAAGGCATCTTCTATTTTTTCCAGCACAGTACCGACACTCATGTGATGGTGCTGGGCGATTCCTCTTCCGCCTGGTTCGACGCCCCGGGCACGACGGTCAGCTATGGCGTGCAGCAGGATGTCGAAGCCTCGGTCTCGCGCTGGCAGCGGCGCAGCCGGTTCCGGGGCGGGCGCTGGACGCAGCGCGACTACAATTTCCAGACCCCCGGCAACAGCCTGAACACGACGGTCGCGACCCACCTGCCCCCCGCCCCGTTCCAGGAATACGAATATTACGACTATCCGGGCGGGTATATGGACAGCGGCACGGGCGAGGCGCGCTCGCTCTTGCGGATCCAGGCCGAAGAGGCGGCATATCAGGAGATCGAGGCCGACAGCAACGTCGCCCGATTCGCCAGCGGCGGACGCTTCGACATGGATGATTACGCCTATGCCAGCGACAGCGACGGCAGCGGCTGGACCGTGCTGGCGCTGAGCCACCACGCCAGCGACTATTCCCATGTCACGGCCGAGGGCACCGGCCAATCGCCCTCATACTCCAACGGCTTCGTCTGTATCGGCGAGAACGTTCCCTACCGCCCGCCGCGCGTGACCCCGCGCCCGGTGATCATGGGCCTGCAGGTGGGCACCGTCGTCGGCCCCCAGGGCGAGGAGATCTCGACCGACGCCTATGGCCGGATCAAGGTCGATTTTCCCTGGTCGCGCGACGGCAAGAGTTCGTGCTGGATGCGGGTGGCCCAGCTCTTCGCCGGCCCGCAATGGGGCAGCCAGTTCGTGCCGCGCATCGGCATGGAAGTGGTGGTGAGCTTCCTCGAAGGCGATCCCGACCGGCCGCTGGTGATCGGCTGCGTCTACAATGCCCGCAACATGCCGCCCTATGCGCTGCCGGCCAACAAGACCCAGAGCGGGATCAAGACCCACAGCTCGATCGGCGGCGGTTCGGACAATTACAACGAACTGCGCTTCGAGGATCTGAAGGGCCAGGAGCAGGTCGTGTTCCAGGCGGAAAAGGACTTGCACGGGCTGATCAAGAACGACGAGACCCGGATGGTCGGCAACGATCAGACCAACACGATCCACAACAACCGGACCGAGACGATCGAACAGGGCGACGAGACGCTCACGATCAAGCAGGGCAAGCGCACGGTCACGCTGAACCAGGGCGACGATTCCCTGACCTTGCAGCAGGGCAATCTCAGCGTCACGGCGCAAGCCGGCAAGATGGTGTTCACGGCCGAGGAATCGATCGAATTCAAGGTGGGGGGCACCAGCATCAAGCTCGATCAGACCAGTATCACGCTCCAGAGCCTGATGATCGACATCGAAGGCGAAATCTCGGCGACTCTCTCGGCTGCCGCCACGACGGTCAATGGCGACGGTGAGGTCGACATTACCGGCGCCATGATCACGATCGGCTGAGCCAAGATGGCCGAAGCCAAACTCAGCAAGCTCGAAGCGCTGCGGCCCGAAGACTGGGTTCAGCGGCTGAAACTCGACGCCGCGGCGCGGAGATTGCTCGAGGACCGGATCACCGTCGAGGCCTATGTCCGGCGGCTGGCCGAGGCGGGGCAGAGACTCCCGGCCGTGACCATGCTGGCCTATGCCCTGCCCAAGCGCGAGGCCGTCTGGTGGGCCTGCACGGCCGCCCGTCATACCAGTGCACTGTTCGGACCTGAAGCGACGGCCCGACCCGCGATCGAGGCCGCCGAAGGGTGGGTCCGGCAACCGATCGAAGCGACGCGCCGGCTGGCGGAGCGAGCGGCCAAACGCACTGGAACCGGTTCGCCGGCCGGTCTGGCTGCGCTTGCCGCCTTCTGGTCCGGCGGGTCGCTCGCGCCGGCGAACGTGCCGGCGGTACCGCCCCCGGATCTCTTGAGCGGCAAGGCGGTTCTGGGTGCGGTCAAGCTGGCGGCCATGCAGCGAAGCTCGTTGCCGACGGAGATGCGCCTCGAGGGATTCCTCGATATGGCCCTCGACATCGCTACCGGCGGCAATGGCCGCTCCATCCGGCTGGGCGCGCCCGACTGATGGGCATCCCCTCGGCCCGGATCGGCGACATGCACACCTGCCCGGAACTCGACGGGGAGGTGCCGCATGTCGGCGGGCCGATCGTCACGGGCGCGAATGCTGTTCTGATCAACGGACAGCCGGCAGCGCGCATCGGCGACATGGCGGTTTGCATCGGACCGCCGGACAGTATCGCCACTGGGGCGAGCAATGTGCTGATCGCGGGGAGCCCGGTGGCCCGGATCGGCGACAGCACAGACCATGGCGGCGTGGTGGTCACGGGTTCGGCCAACGTCATGATCGCCAACGGCGGGGGCGCGGCTGCCGACGCCGGAGCGGACGAGGCGGCCGATTCGGACGACGCAGGCGGGCTGACGGGCGACACCGGGGATGCAGGCGATGGCGATGGGCTGCCCGGCGGCGCTGCGGGGGAAGACGACAGCGACGGGCTGACCGGTGACGATGCGGGTGCAGGCGAAAGCGACGGGCTACCCGGCGACGATGTGGATGAAGACGAAGGCGATGAACTTCCCGACGACGATGTGGATGAAGACGAAGGCGATGGACTGCCCGACGACGACGAGGGTGAAGACGAAGGCGATGGACTGCCCGACGACGATGGAGACGAAGACGAAGCGATTCCAAACACGGGAGCTGCGCCCGGCTCGATCAATATGATGGGTAGCCAGGATCAGTTTCTATTGAACGCCACGAACCGTCAAGGTGTTGATCCTTTCGGGTATTTAGACGTCGTCGCGCATGGGAATGCAATTTCCATCGTTGGCCCCGATGGACAGCTCTTGTCGGCAACCGATGCGGCGAACATGATCGCAGCCGATCCGCAGTATGTTGGACAAAACATAAGACTTTTGTCTTGCAGTACCGGGTCCTCACCTCTCGGTTTTGCCCAGCAATTGTCGAACGATTTAGGGGTCACTGTCATTGCGCCTACAGATACCCTCTGGGCATATCCGGATGGCAGCTTGACGATAGGACCAACCCCCAACGTGAATTCTGGATCGTTTGCCACCTTCAACCCGAGTGTGCCGCGATGAAGAAAGTTGCAGAATGGAATCATAAGTGGTTTGGGATTTGGAGGGAAAGTGGCCCCAAATACGGATCCTGCCCCAGTGTATATGATTTTGTGAATCGAGACAGTTCAATCACTGTCGATCGCGATAAGATCCGGAAATACATTGAAAATGGCCGAGTTGTTGCGACAACCAGTCGGATGAACTTCCCTTGCGTCATCACCGGGGAGATATTTCAAGGCGCACTTTCATGTCGCACGGATGGGGAATGGCTGTGGTGGGATGATTTGGTTCACTACATCGAAAAACACAATCTTTGCTTACCGGACGAAATGGCGTCCTCTATAATCAAGAATGGTTACGTACTCCCCGCGGTAACCGATCACCAAATTCGGAATTTGGAGTGGCCCAGTCTATAGAACCGCTATTCCGATTTATCGGAGTTTCGGTGATATTTTACTCGATGGTAAGACGGGGAGGGCCGGATCGATGGAGTTTAGTTAACGCGTAGATTTCAACCCCTGTTCGGCCATGAGTGGGGTAAACCTCGTGTCAAGTGATGAACGCGACAATCCATGGTACAGCGCGACATTCTCGAGTCTCTATGCCCATCCAGACGCGCCGGCAGGGGGTAGTGGCCTGGGCTTTTCGCGGCTACCAGGGCCCGCGCCGGCTGCCCTCTTTTCGCCCGATGCGGTCGGGCCAGAGCCACTTTATGGATTGAGCGATCAACGGTTTTTTCTGGAACTCGGACCGATGATCGACCTCTCCTTCGCGCGCAACGCGGCGCCGCCGCATTCGCCGGCAGCGCTGTCTGGGGCCGATACCGGCGCGATTGCAAAGTTGACGATCAGAGGTATCGTCGTCGCAGGCGGGGCCCTCTCCCAAGCGACCATCGTCGCCGTCAACGCCGCGGCTACGGCCACACCTTCGCAATGGCGTCGGTACATCGCTTATGAAAAAATCGTAAAGGTTGGCGGCTCGCTGGCTTGGCGCGCGAACAACCCCGGCAATCTCAGAGACGCCTCAACCGCAATCGGTTCTGTGCCGGGAGCCAGTGGCAACTTTGCGGTCTTCGCCAGTCTGGAGGACGGCCGGGCTGCGCAAAGGAACTTATATATTAACAAGTATGGTAAGATGACGGTTCGCGCAGCCATCGAAAAGCTCACGCCGCCCGACGAAAACGACACCACTGCGTATCTATCCAATCTCCAAGACGCCGGAGTCGACTTGGACAAGGATGTCACCTCTCAGATCGACGCGCTCATGAGCGCGGTCCAAGCGAACGAAGGATTGATCGCCGGTTCGGAAGTTCCAAGAGCCCCATGAGCCGTTACCTTCTGATCGGCTTGACGTGCATCGGCCTCTCGTGCGTCGGCCCACGGGCGCCGGCCGAGAGCGTCTCTGCCGGATGCGATCGTTTACAAGTATTGCTCGATCCCCGGCTGAGTTCTGGCGCCGTGGAGCATGCGTGGGCGAGCGGGCAACCGCGCTCCGAAGCCCCGGCGATCCTCCAACTCCGTAGCTGCACCGACCAATTGCTGGATCAACTCGTACTCGAAGCGCCATTGGCGCGGCTGGATCCCGTGCCGCTGCGCGGAGCTCCGGCCCCAACCCACCTCGTGTCGGTGGATTTGACTGCAGCAGCCGGATCCTACAATGGTCCTTTGACCATTCCGGTTCAGGTGCAGAACCATCATTTGCTGCGCGTGGCAGCCACAGGCCCCGACGGGCATGTCGAGCCGATCCAGTTGGCGCTGACCGGAAAGGCTGCCTGGAAAAAAATCTCCGTCGGATCGGTCGATGATCTTCTCTCCGTGAGCTGCCAGCCTGAGGGCGATAGCTTTGTGATCTTCTATCGCCGCTACCATCCGACCCGTGACGGATGGCGGATGCTTGTTCGCTCGAAGCCCGGGTTCTGGGAGTCGGATGGCGAATTCCCGGAGATACGGAGGTTTCCCTAGCAAGCTCATCTGGGCCCGACCCGAGAGAATACGCGGCGAATATCGACAGTCCGTACGGAAATCCTACCGATTCTCGTTCGGCGGCCGATGCCTCCGGCCATTTGGGCGAGACCCTATCCACCGGGCCCGACGAGACGAACTCTGCGCCTCGCCTGGTACACGACGCATATTGTCGGCGTCACTACCCCCGCCCCCTGTCACCCATCGTAACAATTTCCCGCCCCACCGCCCGGGGCCTCCCATGCTATCACTGCCCCCATGGAACGATCGCCTCACATCCTCGTCGTCGATGACGATCGCGAGATCTGCTCGCTCGTCTCGCAATTCCTGACGCGCCATGGGTTGCGCGTCTCGACGGCGCGCGACGGGGCCGAGATGATGAAGCTTCTGGAAGCGGCGCGGGTCGATCTGGTCGTGCTCGACATCATGCTGCCGGGCGAGGACGGGCTCACGCTCTGCCGCAAGCTCAGATCGACCACGGCCACGCCGGTCATCATGCTGACGGCGATGGGCGAGGATATCGACCGGATCGTCGGGCTCGAAATGGGCGCCGACGATTATCTCCCCAAGCCCTTCAACCCCCGCGAATTGCTGGCGCGGATCAAGGCCGTGCTGCGCCGGGCCGGCACGCTGCCGCAGGCCGCCGCCGAACCGGCATCCGGCGGCAAAGTGCTGTCCTTCGGCGAGTGGCGGCTCGATCTGGCCAAGCGCGAACTGAAGAACGCCGAGGAGCGGCTGGTCGTGCTGTCTTCGGGCGAATTCGATCTGCTGCAGGCCTTCGCCGAACATCCCCAGCGCGTGCTCACCCGCGACCAGCTGCTCGATCTCGCCCGCGGCCGGGCCGCCTCGCTGTTCGATCGCAGCGTCGATATTCAAGTCATGCGGCTCAGGCGCAAGATCGAGGCCGATCCCCGGGATCCGCAGCTGATCAAGACGGTGCGCAGCGGCGGCTACATGTTCACCCCCACCGTCCGCGTCAGCGGCGGGGAATGATGGGCTTTTGGCGCCTGTTCTTCCGCGACACGCTGTTCGCCCGGATCGCGGTCGTGCTGATCCCCAATCTGCTGCTCGCCCAGATCGTGACCTATGTTCTGGTCCGTGCCGAAGTCGAGCACGTCCCGCCCCGGTTCGAATTGAGCCAGCGCATCGCCACCAGCCTGCGCGCGCTCGACGCCTTGCCGCAGGAGCAGCGGCCGGCCATGGCGAAATCGATGTCGACCGCCGATCTCGGCATCCAGATCCGCTCGGCCGCCGAGATCGAACCCCACCGACCCCCACCGGCGGCAGATGGCACGACCCCGCCGGATCCGCGCTTCGAAGAGCGCCTGCGCGAGCGGATCGACGGCGGCAAGCCGATCCACGACATGCTCTTCTGGCGCCCGCCGCCGACGCTCCGGGTACCCGGGATCGAGCCCGACGAAGAGCCCTTCGTGATCGCGATTTCGCTCACGGACGGCGACTTCGCCGAGTTCCATCCCCAACGTATTCCCCGGGCGTTTCGCTGGCTGCAGCTCGGTACCTCGATCGCCTTGATCTGCGTGGTCAGCAGCCTCCTGTCGCTCTGGTTCGCCCGGCACCTGTCGCGCGGCCTCGCCCGCTTCGCCGATGCCGCCGAGGAATTCGGCCGGTCGACCGAGGCGCCGCCGCTGCCCGAGACCGGCCCGGTCGAACTCCGCCTCGCCACCGGCGCCTTCAACCGGATGCAGGAACGGCTGCGCCGCTTCGTCCATGACCGGACCCAGATGCTGGCCGCCATCAGCCACGATCTGCGCACGCCCTTGACCCGGATGCGCCTGCGCGCCGAATTCGTCGATGAGGACGAGCAGCGGGAGAAGATGCTCCACGACATCGCCGAGATGGAGAGCATGATTTCCGAGACTCTGGCCTTCGCCCGCGACGACATCACTCGCGAACCGCGCCAGGAAGAGGATCTCGACGAATTGCTCGACGGTTTGTGCCAGTCGCTGGGCGAAACCGGTCACGAGATCCACTACGCCGCGATCGGCCCGGTGCCGATCCGCTGCAGCCCGACGGCGGTCCGGCGCGCCTTCGGCAATCTGTTGGAGAACGCCACCAAATATGGCAAGCGTGCCCGGGTCGCCCTCGGTCGGACCCCGGGTCATGTCGAGATCCAGATCGACGATGACGGTCCGGGCATTCCGGCAGCGATGCGCGACGCCGTGTTCCAGCCGTTCTTTCGGCTGGAATCCTCGCGCAATCGCGATACCGGCGGAGTCGGCCTCGGCCTGAGCGTCGCGCGTACGATCATTCGCGGCCATGGCGGCGACATCACGCTCGCCAATCGGCCGGAAGGCGGCTTGCGCGCAACCGTCATCCTGCCGGCCTGATCCGGCGCCGCTCGAGCCCGCGGCACAGCCTCGAGAAGGGGGCCGGGCTTTGGAGCGGAGCGGTCACGCTCCAGGGCAGGCGAGAAACCCTTCGGCGGCCGCACGATTTTGCACTGGTCGTAAACGTCCGCCCGAACAGAATGCCGGCCCTTGCTCCCGATCCCGGTCGATCCGGGAGCGCCATACTGGAGTCGCCTGCTGAAACCATGATCCTGATCGTGCTCGCCCTCCTCTTCGTTCTGGCCCTGGTCGGGTCGGGATTCTGCCTCGGTTTTCGCGCCACTCTGATACGGGCGGCGGAGACTCGGCACGCCCTGGCATCGGCGCTGGACGCGGTTGCCGGAGCGAGGGAGAGCCTCGTCGCCCTGCAGCGCTCGGCTTCCGAACGGGACGGCGCCGTGAAGCAGCAGCGCCGGCGCCTCGCCGAAATCGACGCCGAGCTGAAGACGGCGCAACAACAGCTGAACCGCCTGCCGGTCCAGGCAATCGAAGTCGTCTTCGAACTGGGCGCGCCCGATCCGGGGCTGAAGGCGCACGAGTTCATCATCGCCCGGCGCCGGGCGCAGCGGCCGGGCGAACTGAACGGGCCGGAGACCGAACTCTGGGCGCAGCCGCGCACCTTGCGCACCTGGAGCCGAAACCAGGCGACGGCGATGGCGATCGCGCAGAACCGGTTCCCCAGCACCGACGGTTTTCTGGTCCGAGCCGCCGAGCGTCTCGGGCAGCCGGCCGGCGCCTCGGCCGCGCGGCCGTGACCGGATCGATCTTGACCGCGACGAACACGATCGGGACTCTGATCGTCTTCGATCTGATTCTGCTGGCCGTGCTCACGACGACGGCCCTGGGCTTGCGCAACGCGCTGGCTGCCGTGCCCGGCCGGGCGGCCCTGCTGGCCCAGCAGCTGCAGGCGGCGCTGCGCGACACCGAGAGTTTGGACTCGGCCAATGCCCGGTCGGACCAGACTCTGGCCGAACTCGAAGCCCGGATCGGCGAACGCGGCGGCTTGCTCGAGACGTCCAGACAGCAATTGCAGGCGGCGAAGGACCGGGTGCCGGTCACGATCTATGTTCTGGACCAGATCATCCAGGATGCGCATCTGCCCTGGTTGATCATGGTCCGACGGGGCGAAGCGGGCCATGCGCCGCCCGGGACGCTCCTCGCCGAATGGGCTGCCGGCCGCCGCTTCATTGTTTATAGTGAAACCGCCGCCAATGCCCGGCGGCGCATCGAGGGCCGCTTTGCCGCGGCACAAGGCTATCGTCTGGGCGAGCCCGAGAGCTTCTCCCTGGCCTGAGCCCGCCTCAGACTCCGAGGAGAACCGAGATTGAACGACGGGACGCCCCCGGGAAAGTCCGCCGCGGCGGGCAGCGAGCCGGTTCTCGAGATCGCCGGGCGGCGCGGGACCATCCGCCTCAATCGCCCGGCCCGGCACAATCGTCTGGAACGCGCCGATCTGATCGCCCTCGACGCGATCCTCGCCGCCCTGGAGGTCCGCCGGGACCTCCGAGTGGTCATCCTCACCGCCGGCGGCCCGAGCTTCAGCTCGGGCTACGACCTCAACGCCCTGGCCGGCGCCGACGGCCCGGCGATCCCCTTCGACCAGGTCGTCGATCGACTGGAGGCTCTGCCCTTGCCGACGATCTGCGCCTTCAACGGCAGCGTCTATGGCGGATCGACCGATCTGGCGCTCGCCTGCGATTTCCGGATCGGCATCGACGGCATGACCTTCCTGATGCCGGCGGCGCGCATCGGCATGCATTACTATGCCAGCGGCCTGCGCCGGTTCGTCGCCAAGCTCGGACCCGCCGCGGCCAAGCGCGCCTTCCTGCTGGCCGAAACCCTCGATGCCCCGACTCTGCTGGCGCTGGGCTATCTCGACCGGCTGGTACCGGCCGACCGCCTGGCCGATGCCGTCGACGAACTCGCCCGGCGCCTCGAAGCCAATGCCCCGAACGCAGTACGCGGCATGAAACGGGCCATCGACCAGTTGGCGCACGGCGACGCCGATCTGGCCGCCGTCCAGGCGGCACACATCGCCTGTCACGGCTCGGCCGAACTCGCCGAGGGGCTGCGGGCCTTTGCCGAAAAGCGGGCGCCGGTGTTCGAGTAGGCTGGAACGACGGAGTCTCGAGTCCGATGACAGCCTCGGGCTTCTCCGGCGCCGGCTGTATCGAACCGGCGAGTCGGTCGGAACGAAGGACCAGGCAATGTTTGAACGGCCTGACCTTGTCCGGCTTGTCGGAAGACGGCAGCCGGATGGTCATGAGAAACGAATACTTCCGCAGCGATGAACCGGCGGCGAGAGTGACGTCGCTCGCCGGATGGCTCGATCTGGAGCGGCGGCGCCTGACCACGCCGTCGCCAGCCTTGCTGGCGGCGCTCGATAACCTGCCGAAAGGGCCACAATTCGCGCGTCTTCCCAGTGCCGTCGCGGGCAAATAGGAGGTTCGGCGGCACTCTTTGAGCATCGACCCGCGGTGCGGCCGTCGGGAGCCTCGCCATCGCCCGTGTGGGCGAACGCGGTCTCGGTTGTCGCCGGCAAATTCCCTTCGCGCCAGGGCTTCGCCATGCCATGATCATCGGCAATCTCGGGTCGAGGGCTTCATCGGAGGGTCGGAGTGCGCGACGATACTGTCGATCGAAGGACGTCAGCCGGTTCATCCGGACTATCCCGAAGGTCGGGCTTCCGGCGAATATGGAGGGCGGGGATGATGGCAAACCTCGCGGCCGGCTCGGCCGTCGCAGCCGGACTGGTTGTCGGCGAAACCAGTGCCGCAGCCGACGCTGTCGCAGCGGAGACCGCCACCGCCGGCAAGGGGCACATCACAGGCGTCGGCGGCATCTTCGTCAAGAGCAAGGACCCGAAGGCGCTGTCCGCCTGGTATCGACATACGCTGGGGATCGAGCTCGAAAAATGGGGCGGCGCCACGCTCAGCTACGAGGCGCCACTGCACCCGCCGGTCGCAGTCTGGGCCCCGTTCCCGGAGAAGACGGACTATCTGGCACCCTCGTCCCGCGAGTTCATGATCAATTTCGCGGTGGACGACCTCGACGCGTTTCTCGCGATCCTGACGGCCAAAGGAGTGAACATCCTGAACCGCGAGGACCAGGGCCAACTCGGCAAGTTCGCCTGGATCCTCGATCCGGACGGGACGAAGATCGAATTATGGGAACCGAAGCGACCGTGAGCGACGAGGCCCGGTTCCGGAGCGACGCGGCTGAAGCTGGGCTCAGCCGAATCAAACAGCATCATTGTCCGTTTCCGGGAAGAGACTCGAGCGCCAGAAACCAGCGATGCACAAAACTGCGCCTATCCATCTGCTGCCGCCGCAGATAATGCATGCCGAACGACCCGGCGCCTGCACTCGAGCAATCGAGCGGCGTCCAACCGGCGCGCCGGACCAAGGCGCGGAAAACACTCACCATTGAGTGCAAGGGGCGAGACCGCATCATGCGGGAGTCATGACGAGCTTGTCACGCCTCGGATCGAACCCTAACGTTATACATTAGGTCCGAGTTCGGCCGCTCATTTGAGACGTGTTGGAAGACATGCGAGTCGTCACGACCACAAGCTTAAGCAGATTCCATTACAGGGGCCACACTTGCTCAGCCGTCATTGCGAGCACAGCGAAGCAATCCAGAGATCGTGCGGCCATCACACGATCTTTTCGAAGAGATCATGCCAGTTCGGATCGAGTGCTTCGATCAAGGCGAGTTTTGACCCTCGCGAGCCGCCCTTGATCTGCTTCCAGCACGGAATGGCACTTTTCACCGTCTCATGCCGTTCATGCCGGACCAGCAGCTTGCAGCCATATCGGGCGGTGAAGCCGGGAATTGATCCCCCCGGTGCTGATGGGCGCGTTGGACGAGGTTCGAGGTCGGGCCTGTATAGAGCGTGCAATTGCGTCGGCTGGCCATGATGTAAACGGCGGGCTGTTTCATCGGGGCAGGCAACTGGATTGCTTCGCCTGCGGCTCGCAATGACCGCACCCGACCAGATTGCTCGTCAGCCTTCTTTTTCCCTTGCAACGGCGCGGCCGTCCACACAGGACGGATGGGCATGCGTGGCCTCCTCATCGAAATTCCGCTTAGACCGAACTTCCCTCTTCCGAGGAGCGTAGGCCCTTGATCCTCAACGCTTTTCGAGAAATGCGGAGGCCTCCTACCGGGTACAGGGGAATCGAGCGCTCGATTCAACCAAAAGGGAGTCTACCAGACCCATGCGGGCCGTGAACGGGGCTGTGAAGCGGCAATCCGAAAGGGCGCCTTCTACCCGGTAATGGGAACGTCATGGCATGAAATCCGAGAAGATACGATATGAAATCAATGGGTCGAAATAACGCCACAGACGGAAGTTCGGATTAAAGATCTCGGAGACTTCAATTCGGCTTCCATGCGGGCGATGCTCGCGCGCAGTTCTGCCCTGACGGTCTCGCCAGGCACGATGTTGCCGCCGGCAATATCCGCGTCGCCGCGGTCGAGGGCAGCAATCCAGTCGTCGAGCGTCAGGTTGGTCGGGTCATATTCGATCATGATCCGGGCATGACGAAGCGCCCGTTCACCATGGTCGAATTCGGCATGGTCCTGCGATCCGCGAGCGCGGCCGGCAGGTCAGGTGTTCAGCACGCCGAATTGCTCGACCGTCTAGCGCTGACCGCGACCTGAACGCTCCGCCTTCTCAATAAGTTGGGTTTGCGCCCCGTCCCGGCCGTTCGGCGGCACGCGCAGCCGGCTCCGAATCCGCGCGCCGCCCCCTACCCCCGCCGCAGATAATGCACGCTGAACAGCCCCTCGCCGTCGCTCCAGCAATCGAGCGGCGTCCACCCCGCCCGCCGGGCCAGGCCCCGGAATTCCTCGATCCGGTATTTATAGGAATATTCCGTGTGGATCCGTTCGCCTTCGACCAGGTGGAAGCCGTGGCCGGCGATGTGGACGAGCTGGTCGGCCAGGCTCTCGATATAGATTTCGATCCGGCCTTCGGTCTCGTTGTAGAAGCCCAGATGGGCGAAGCGGGCGAGGTCGAAATCGGCGCCCAGTTCGCGGTTGATCCGGGTCAGCAGATTGAGGTTGAATTCGGCGGTCACCCCGCGTGAATCATTGTAGGCGGCATCGAGGATCGGCTTCGCCTTTTTCAGATCGACGCCGACCAGCATGTCGCCGCCGCTTCCGACCAGCCGGCCGCAGCGCCGGAGCAGGGTCACGGCGTCGTCGGGCAGGAGATTGCCGATGGTCGAGCCGGGGAAGAAGGCGACACGCTTGCGATACCCATCGCGCAAAGCCGGCGGCAGTTCGAACTCGACAGTGTAATCGGCGCAGATCGCAGTCACCGGGATCGTCGGATGATCGCGGGCCACGGCTTCGGCCGCCCGGCGCAGATGTTCGCTGGAGATGTCGACCGGGACATAGCCGCTGACGTCGGCCAGCAGATCCAGCAACAGCCGGATCTTCCGGCTGGAGCCGCTGCCCAGCTCGACCAGCTGAATGCCCGGCCCCATCAGTTCGGCGATCGCCGGTGCCGCCGCCTCGAGAATGCCGAGTTCGGTCCGGGTCGGGTAATATTCGGGCAGCCGGCAGATCTCGTCGAACAGCTGCGAGCCGCGCTCGTCATAGAGAAAGCGGCATTCGATCACCTTCTGTATCCGCCGGAACCCGGCGAGGATCGAAGCCTCGAAACTCTCCTCGTGCCGGGCCAGATCATGGAATTGCACGCGGGGCTGGTTCACGGGCTCAAACTCCTTCTGCCAGGCGGATACCGCCGAAGCACCAGCGCGAGGCTGGCGGGAAGAAGTTTCGGTACGACGCCCGAATATGTTGCTCCGGCGTCACCGCGGCACCGCCGCGCAGCACCATCTGGCTGCACATGAATTTGCCGTTGTACTCGCCGACGGCCCCCGCCGGCGGGGTGAATCCCGGATAGGGGCTGTAGGCGCTGGCGGTCCATTCCCAGACATCGCCGAAGATCTGGCGAAGTCCGGACCCGCTCGCCGCCGCCGGATGATAGCGCCCGGATCCGGCGAAATTGCCGGAAGGTGCCACGAGCGCAGCGGCACTCTCCCATTCGGCCTCGGTGGCCAGACGCTTGCCGGCCCATTTGGCGAAGGCGTCGGCTTCGTAATAGCTGACATGGACGACCGGCTCGGCCGGATCGACCGTCTGCTCGCCATGGAGCGTGAAGAGGCACCAGCCGTCCGGCTCGCGATGCCAGTAGAGCGGTGCCTCCCAGGCTTGCGCCCGGGCCAGCGCCCAGCCGTCGGAGAGCCAGAATTCCGGCCGCCGATACCCGCCCGCCTCGATGAATTCGAGATACTCGCCACAGCTGGCCGGACGGTCGGCCAATCGGAACGGCTCCAGCCAGTGACGGTGCCGGGGCTGTTCGTTGTCGAAGGCGAATCCCGCGCCGTCATGGCCGATCTCGACCAGACCGCCGGGAAAATCGAGCATCCCGACCGGCGACGCCTCGCCCAGTTCGCGCACAGGCAGCCGGTGATACGAAGGCAACAACGGGTTCTGGGCGAAGACGTGCTTGATGTCCATCAGGATCAGCTCCTGATGCTGCTGCTCGTGCTGGATGCCCAGTTCCACCAGCGGGGCGGCACGCCGCCAGAGATCCTCATCCGCGGTCGCGATGAACTGCCCCACTGCGCTCGTGACCCGGGCACGGTACAGCAGCACCTCGGCGCAACTCGGTCGGCTCAGCAGGCCGCGCTGCGGCCGGGCATGGCGCGGCCCGACCGCCTCGTAATAGGAGTTGAACAGGTAGCCGTACCGCCGGTCGAAGGGGACGGCGGCGGTGAGCTCTTCCAGCAGGAAATGTTCGAAAAACCAGGTGACATGGGCCAGATGCCACTTGGTCGGGCTGACATCCGGCATCGATTGGACCACTTGATCTTCCGGTGCCAGCGGTGCCGCCAATCTCTCGGTCTCGGCCCGAACGGCGAAAAACCGGGCGAGCAGCTCGCCGCGCTCGAAGGGAGCCGAACTCGGCCAGGCGATTTCCGTCTGCGTCATCGGTCTTCTCCTTCTGCGCCGGAAAACCCGAGCCCCCTCAGGCGAGCTCTACTGCGAGGCGATACCTGCCATCCTCCGTCAGGATGGCCGCACCCGGCACCGTCCCCGATTCGTGCCAGCGCACGGCTTCGGCCGAGACGGTGTGGCCGAGATCCTCGAACAAGCCCTCGATTCCCTCGGCCGCACCGCCTGCGACCCGGCCCAGATGCAGGCAGTCGACGGGCGTCTTGATCGAAAGTTGCGCTTCGCTCTTGAATTTGCGAACGGCCGAAAGGATGGCGATCACGGCATTACCCAGCGCCTCGGCCGTCTCGTCGACCCGGTGCTCGGGTCCTTTCGGCCAGGTGCCGCGGCGATGGATCGAACGCGGCGCTGCGAGCCCGCCGGGAAAGTGCGCCTGATAGAGTTCCTCGGTCAGATGAGGCAGGATCGGCGCGAACAGCCGCAGCACCGTCTCCAGACAATGCCAAAGTGCGAACTGGGCCGAGCGGCGGCCGGCGGCGGTGCCGATTTCGCCATAGGCCCGGCCCTTGACCAGCTCCAGGTAATTGTCGCAGAGATCGGCCCAGAAGAACCGCTCGATCAGCTCCATCGCGTCGGCATAGTCGTAGCCCGCGAATTTCTCGGTGGCGAATGCTACGGTCCGGGCCAGCCGGCTCAAAATCCACAAATCGAGACATTCGACGATGATCCCGGCGTCGATATCCTCGGCCGGGGTTGCCGGCCGCTCGTCGAACCCGTCGAGCCGCAGCATCAGGAAGCGCGCTGCGTTCCATATTTTGGTCTGCAGCCGCTTGCCGACCTTGAGCACGTCCTCGCTGAACACGGTGTCTTGGCCGAGCCGAGAGGTCGCCGTCCAGTAGCGCAAAACATCGGCGCCGTATTTCACCAGCATCTCCTGGGGGCCGAGGGCGTTGCCCGATGATTTCGCCATCTTGCCGCCGGTCTCGGCCAGCGCCCAGCCGCTGAGGGTGATGTCGCGCCAGGGGATGCTGTCCTCGTGAACGAGCGATTTCAGGATGGTGTAGAAGGTCCAGGTGCGGATGATCTCATGGGCCTGGGGCCGCAGATCGGCCGGGAACAGCCGCGCGTGCCGCTCGGGGTCGGCTGCGAAGCGGGCGGCGATACTGTGGCTGTTGAGCTGGGGCGAGACCGAACTGGTGGCCCAGGTGTCGAGCACGTCGGGATCGGGATCGACCTCGTCGCGGCCGTAGCCGCGCGGCAGATCGACCAGCGGATCGACCGGCAGATCGTCGGGATGCGCCGGCAGGATCCGCCCCTCTTCGCCCGGCCGCCGAGAATACCAAAAAGGCAGCGGCACGCCGAAATAGCGCTGGCGGCTGATGCACCAATCCCATTTCAGATTCTCGGTCCAGATCTCGAAACGCTGGCGCATATAGTCCGGGAACCAGCGGATCTGCCGGCCCTTGTCGAGGAGCGCCTGCTTCTTGTCGAGCACGCGGACGAACCATTGCGGCGTCACCAGAATTTCCAGGGGGGCGCCCGAACGTTCGGCGCTGGGCACCATGCGGGTGACCGGGGCGGCGCCCCTGATCCGGCCGGCTCCATTCAGCAATTCGACGATCCGGGCGCGCGCGGGCTTGATCGTCAGACCTTCGAGTTCGGCCGAAGCGGCGCGGGCGCCGGCGAGATCGCGGCAGGGCCAACCCGGCCCGCCGATACCGGCGAGGCTGCCGATCCGGCCTTCCCGGGTCACGATCACGCGCAGCGGCAATTTATGCTCGCGCCACCATTCGATGTCGGTCGCATCGCCGAAGGTGCAGCACATGACGAGGCCGGTACCCTTGGCCGGATCGACGCGGGTGTCGGCCAGGATCGGCACCGGCACGCCGAAGAGCGGCGTCACCGCCTGGGCTCCGACCAGCCCGGCGGCGCGCGGATCCTCCGGATGGATCATCACGGCGCCGCAGGCGGCGAGGAGCTCGGGCCTGGTCGTCGCGATCTCGATCGAGCCGGCTTCGGCCAGATCGAAGGAGATGGTCCAGAGCGTGCCGTCCTGCACCTTGTCCTCGATCTCGGCCTGGGCCAGCGCCGTCCGGTCGGCCGGATCCCAGAGCGTCGGCTGCAATTGCCGATAGAGCTGACCCCGATCGAACAGGTCGAGCACGGAATGCTGCGAGATCCGGCGTGAACGCGGGCTGATCGTCCGGTATTCGAGCGACCAGTCGATGCTGAGGCCGATGCTGCGGAAGAGATCGCGGAACTCCTGCTCCGCCTCCACGACTTCTTCGTGGCAGATCCGGATGAACGCGTCGCGCGAGAGATCGCCGGCGCGGATCTTGCGCCGCTTCTCGACCAGCCGCTCGGTCGGCAAGCCGTTGTCGTCGAAGCCCATCGGATAGAACACGTTCTTGCCGTTCATCCGCTGGAAGCGGGCGATCACGTCGGTCTGAGTATAGGAATAGACGTGGCCGAGATGGAGCATGCCGGAAACGGTCGGCGGCGGCGTGTCGATGACATAGGACTCCGCGCGGGAAGCTGCGGGATCCCAGGCATAGACATCGGAAGCGAGCCAGGCCTCGCGCCATTTCCGTTCGGTCCGGGCGGCATCGTATTGCAGTTTGGGCTTGGGCTCGGTCATCGGCTTCCCCATGGGACGGGCGCACAACAGTCTCCATCCGGGCGGGTTGAGCCCGCCTACGGGTTGCTCATATTGGCGCGAAACTTCGCGAAAGCCCAGCGTCGTGAGGCTGCCATGCACGAAGGGCACGATTGCACCGGAGTGCCCGGCCACGCCGCTGTTGCGACCGGGCGGCGAAGAGAGGATGCTGGCGCCAAATTCAGGAGTTTGTGCATGACCGCCCCTGCAGCCGCCGCACCGGACGCGGCGCCGATCGAATTCAACCCGCTGTCGCCGGATTTCATCCGCGATCCCTATCCGTTTTACCACCGGCTGCGGGCAGCGGCCCCCGTGTATCGCACGCCGCTCGGGCCCTATCTCGCCAGCCGCTACGAAGATGTCGCGACCGTGCTGCGCGACAAGCGCTTCGGCAAGGATTTCGAAGGCGGGATCACCCGCAACTACGGCAAACAAGTCTTCGACGAGCCCGTCTACGACAGCATGCGCCATTGGATGGTGACTCTGGATCCGCCCGATCACACTCGCTTGCGCGGGCTGGTGGTCAAGGCCTTCACCGCCCGGGTGGTCGAGGATATGCGGCCGCGCATTCAGGAGATCGTCGACGCCACCCTCGACCGGCTGGCGCCCGAGGGGCGGATGGATGTGATGCATGATTTCGCCTATCAGCTGCCGGTGACGGTGATTTGCGAGATGCTGGGCATTCCGGACGAGGATCGCGACCGGTTCCTCTCGAGCCCCGGTGTGAGCGGCCGGCTGCTCGATCCGGTCCCCTTGTCCCGCGAAGAACTCGACGAGGCCAATGAGCGGCACCGGAACTCGACGGCGTTTTTCCACCGCCTGTTCGAGCTCCGCCGGCGCGAGCCGGGCAACGACCTGACCAGCCACCTGGTCCAAGCCGAGGACGAGGGTGGCAAACTCTCCGACGCGGAACTGACCGCGAATATCGCGCTGCTGTTCGGCGCCGGGCACGAGACCACGGTCAATCTGATCGGCAACGGCCTGCTCGCTCTCCACCGCCACCCCGACCAACTGGCAATGCTGAAGCGCGATCCGTCGCTGATGCCGAACGCGATCGAAGAGCTGCTGCGCTATGATTCCTCGGTCCAGCTGACGGGACGGACGACCGTCGAGGATGTGGAACTGGGCGGCGTCCCGATCGAACGCGGCCGGAACATCATGTGCCTGCTCGGCGCCGCCAACCGGGATCCGGCGATCTACCCGGATCCCGACCGGCTCGACATCACCCGCACCAATATCCGGCCGCTCTCCTTCGGCGGCGGCATCCATTTCTGTCTCGGTGCCCAGTTGGCGCGGATCGAGGGCGAAATCGCGCTCAACACGCTGCTGGCCCGGCTTCCGGAGCTCCGCCTCGAGACGGTCGAAGACCCGGCCTGGCGCCAGAGCTTCGTGCTCCGCGGCCTGGCATCCCTGCCGGCCAGTTGGTAGAGCCCGGGATCCGGGATGGGATCTGAAGGCCGCGGCCGGATGCGGCGCCGGATCAGGTCGGCCTCGATCGCGCTGGCCCTGCTGGCCGGCCCGGTCGAGGCGGACGAGATTCCGGGCGGCTTGGCTCAGATGGTCGACAGCCCGGCTCTGAAGGCCGCCTTCGCCCGGGCTCCGTCCGGCGAAGTCGAGCTCGAAGTCGATGTCGCCGCCGACGGCAGCATCGAACATCCGCGGATCCTGCGTTCGACCCCGCCCGGCATCTTCGACCGGGCGGCGCTCGACATGATCGCCGGCCGGCATATGCGGCCGGCCGTGAAGGACGGGGCACCGCTCGCCGCCCGCGGCCGGCATATCGTCCTCCGCTTCCAGGCCCAGGCCGATCCGCAGGCCGTGCTCGAACCGGGGCCGTAATCGCCCCGGCTCGACCCGGAACCATTTTCGCGGGTGACCCGTTGATAATGGCAACGCGTCCACCGAGTAACGACCGATGCGTTGCCGCCGTCCCTCGGACAGCGGCGCTCCCGGATCCTTGTGGTCGCCCCCACTGCAAGGACCCGGGGCGCACCCCCACCCGCCCGACGCGAACTCGCGCCAAAGATCGAGCCGATCGCGCCCGAACGACCTCGGGCACGATCAAATCCGGCCGAGCGTTCCAGTAGAATCGATGGTACATATCGGCGATCGAAATCGGGCGGCTCCCGCCCCGGGACATCGCCATGGCGTCATTCCTGTTCGGCCTCATCGGGCTGTTTCTCGGCTTCTGGCTGTTCAGCGACGCCGACAATTTCTCGGTCAGTCTCGCCGGCGCGCTGCTGTCCGCCACCTTGGGAATCGTCTTCGGGCAGATTCACCGGCTGTCCCGACGCCAGGACGAGTTGAACCTCGAGATTCTGAAGCTGCAGAACCGGCTGTTTGGACCGGCACCGGCGGCGCCGGTGATCGAATCCCCGCCGATCCCGGAGCCGGGCCCGGCGGCGGCACCGCCGATCGCCGTCCCGGCCACTCCGGCGGCGGCGGCTGAACCGCTCCCGGTGCTCCCGCTCGTCGAAGCCGAACCGGTTCCGGAGGCCCCGCCCGAAGCCGCCGAGCCCCCCCTTCCCCGGCTGCCGGTCCAGCCGCCCGGCCCGCCCGATTTCCTCGAACGCCGGATCAGGGCCGCGCGCGACTGGCTGTTCGGCGGCAATACTCTCCTGCGGGTCGGGGTCGTGGTGCTGTTCCTGGGTTCGGCCTTCGCCCTCAGCTACACCGCAGAGCGGGTGACGATCCCGATCGAGCTGCGCTATGCCGCGGTGGCGCTGATCGGGATAGCCCTCCTGGTCATCGGCTGGCGGCTGCGCCTGCGGCGGCAGAATTACGGGCTGATGCTCCAGGGCGGCGGTGTGGCGGTGCTGTATCTGACCATCTTCGCCGCCATGCATTTGAACCCGCTGATCGGACCGACGGCGGGATTCGCGCTCCTGGTCCTGCTGGTCGCCTTTTCGACCATCCTGGCCGTGACCCAGGACGCGCTCGGGCTGGCCGCAGCGGCGGCGGCCGGCGGCTTCGCTGCTCCGATCCTGGCCGCGAGCAGCGGCGAACACCATGTCGCCCTCTTCAGCTATTTCCTGCTGCTCGACGCCGGGATCTTGACCATCGCCTGGTTCAAGGCCTGGCGCCCGCTCAATCTCGTAGGATTCGCCGGCACGCTCGGGATCGGCAGCCTGTGGGCGCGGACGACCTATCAGCCGGAGATGCTGGCCAGCACCGAACCGTTCCTGATCCTGTTCTTCCTGATGTTCGTGGCGATCGCCTCGCTGTTCGCCCGGCGCGTGCTCCGCGACGCCGAAGGCGCGCCGCCTGTCGGCGACCGCACCGGCCTGGTGCTGTGGGCGGCACGACACTCGAACTATCTCGACGGCATCCTGCTGTTCGGCGCCCCGTTGGCCGCCTTCGGGCTGCAGGCGGCGCTGATCCAACCTTATCGCTACGGTACGGCGTTCAGCGCTCTCGGGCTCGGCCTGTTCTATATCGGACTCGCCGCACTCCTGCTCCGCCGGACCCAGGCCCGCTATCTGGCTCTGGTCGAGGTTTTCATTGCACTGGGGGTCGTGTTCGGCACGCTCGCCGTCCCCCTCGGGCTCGATGCGCGCTGGACCGCCGCAGCCTGGGCGATCGAAGGCGCCGGGATCTATTGGATCGCGGTCAAACAGGATCGCCGGCTCGGCCGCGCCTTCGCCGTGCTGGTCCAGCTGGGTGCGGCGATCGCCTATCTCGACACGGTCGGACGCGGTAGCGGCGGACCGCTGCTCGCCGGCTCACGGCTGGGGGCGGCGATGCTCGCCGCTGCCCTGCTGTCGAGCTTCTGGCAGCTGCATCGCACCCGGCCGGAGCGGCTGCACGCCGAGGACGGCCCGCTGCTCCCGGTCTTCACCCTTGCCGGGCTGTTTTTCCTGGCCCTGTTGGCGCCCTTGTCCTTCGGCGCCGACGGCACTGCGATCGCCTGGGCCGGGCTCGGACTGGCCGCCCTCGCCGCCGGGCTGCAGCTCGGCCGGCGCAGCTGGCTGATCGCGGCCCTGCTGGTCCAGGCTGCGGGCGGCGTGGTCTTTCTGGTCCATCTGCGCAGCAGCGGCGGGCGCGGTGGCGCCGTGCTCGACTCCGGGCTCGAAGGCTTGTTCGTGGCCAGCCTGATCGGCGCCGCCGCAATGGCCGGGGCGGTGCTGCTGGCGCGCGACATCCGCGCCAAATCCGATCCGGTGGCCTTGCGCGCGCTGGCGCTGCTGCTGCTGGCAGGATTGGGATTTCTCAATCTCGCCGTGCTGTTCATCCTGCCCTGGGCGCTGGCCAGCGGAGTCTGGGCGGGCAGCGGGGTGCTGATCCTGGTCGTCAGCCTGCGGCTGCGGCAATGGCTGGGATTCGGGTTCGGCCTGGCCTTGCAGGCGATCGGCGGCGGTGCGTTCCTGATCGGCGCCTATCCGGCGCTGCAGGCTCTCCCCGCCGCCGGGCTGACGCCGTTCGCCCACACCGGCTTCTGGACGCCGGTGGCGATCGCGCTCGCTGCTTTCATCGGCGCCTGGCGGCTGATGCGGGCCTCGCGCAGCGGCACGCCGCCGCTGCTGGCGGCACTCGACTATTCCCTGCTGTCGAACTTCCTGCTCGGCTGGGCGGCGCTGTGGTGGAGCTTCGGCTGGCTCGGCGAGATTTTCCGCTTCCTGCCCGAGCCGGCCCGGCCGCATGCCGTGCTCCTCATCGCCGCGGCGACGGCGCTGGTCTGGCTGCCGGCAGCGCGGCGCTGGCAATGGCAGTCGCTCGCCCTGCTCTCGACGCTGCTGCTGCCGGTCGCGATTCTGGCGCTCTTCGCCGCCTACGATTTCTACTATCATCCAGCCGCGCATCTGGGCTATCTCGCCTGGCCCGCGGTGCTGGCGGTCCATTTCTGCCTGCTGCGCTGGCTCGATCATTTGCTGCCGCCGCGCTGGCCGGCTGCCCTCCACATCGTCGGCTGCTGGCTCGGCCTCGTCGTGTCGGCATTGGAGATCCGGTACGGATTCATCGTGCTCAGCGATCGGGTCAATGCCTGGCGTTGGCTCGGCTGGGCCTCGGTGCCGGCGCTCTATCTGCTGGCGGCGGCGCAGCCGCGATTTCCGGCGATCTGGCCAGTCACGTCGTTCGCGCGCGAATACCGGGCGCTCGCAGCCTTGCCGGTCGCATTGGTGCTGCTCGCCTGGTTCTGGCTCGGCGCGCTCTTGAGCGACGGCGACGCCGCACCGCTGCCCTATCTGCCGCTGGTCGATCCTTTGGAGCTCGGCCAGCTGCTGGTGCTCTTCGCCCTCTTTTCCTGGTATCGCGCGCGCTCCGCCCAATTGCCCTGGGCCGGGCTGCTGCCGCCGGGGCTGGAATATTGGGTACTCGGCCCCTCTTGCCTGCTGCTGCTGACCGGCACGGTCTTGCGCACCGCCCATCATTGGGCCGGCATACCCTACACGACCGGCGGTCTGCTCGGATCGATGCTGGTTCAGGCCAGCCTGTCGATGCTCTGGGCGATCGCGGCTTTGGGGCTGATGATCCTCGGCCATGCCCGCGCTTTGCGGATCGTCTGGGTCCTCGGCATCGCGCTGGTCGCGATCGTGGTGCTCAAGCTGTTCCTGGTCGAGCTGACCAATACCGGCGGGCTGCCGCGGATCATCTCCTTCATCGGCGTCGGCGTGCTGCTGCTGATCGCCGGCTATTTCGCGCCGCTGCCGCCGAAGCGGCCGGCACCGGCACCGGAGGACACGCCCGCATGACCCGCCTGTCCATGCTCGTGGCCGGCCTGCTCCTGCCGGCCTCGGCTGCAACCGCCGAAGCGCCCGCCGATTTCCAGTCGACCGCCGCGATCCAGATCCAGGGCGACGGCCCCTATTACCGGCTGAGCCTGCCGATCGAAGTGCCGCTCGCCGCCCATGCGCCGGATCTTCGCGATCTGCGCGTGTTCAACGGCCAGGGCGAGGCCGTGCCGTTCAGCCTGATCCGCGATCAGGCACGGACCGAGCAGGCCCAGACCGAGATCGCGGTCAAATGGTTCCCGCTCTATGCCGCCGACGCCGCCGACGCCGGCCTCGGCGAGGTTCGAGTCGAGCGCGGCGCCGACGGCACGATCGTCTCGGTCCGCGACGGCGGGTCCGAAGCCGCCGGCAAGCTGAAGCGCCACGGCTATCTGCTCGACACCAGCCGGGCCGAGGGTTCGTTTCGCAAGCTGGTGCTCGACTGGGATCCGGCCGTCACCGGCTTCCAGCAGCTCGGCGTCGAAGCCAGCGACGATCTGCAGAGCTGGCGGCAGTGGGAGGGTGAGGCCCAGCTGGCGCGGCTGGACTTCAACGGCGAGCAGGTGCTGCGCAAGCAGATCGATCTGCCCGGCGGCCATGCCGCCTATCTGCGCCTGACCTGGAAGCTTCCGGCCGAAGCGCCGGCGCTGACCTCGGCGCTGCTGACGCTGGGGAGCGCTACCGACCGGCCGGCCGGCTTCGTCTGGTCGGATCCGGCTGGCCCCGGCCGCTCCGACAAGGACGGCTATGAATGGGCGTTTGCCCGGCCGATCGCCTTCGAGCGGCTGCGGATCGCCTTGCCGGAGGTCAATGTCCTGACCCCGGTCGAGATCTCCAGCCGGGACGATGCGCCGCGCGATGCCGGTTGGCGTGTTCTCGCCCGCCCGGTGCTCTACCGCCTGCTGATCGACGGCAAGGAGTGGCAGCAGCAGGAGGTGACGCTCCGTACCGCCCCGCTGCGGCTCCTGCGGCTCGTCCCCGATCCGCGCGGCGGCGGGCTGGGCGGGACACCGACGCTGTCGATCGGTATCGGCCGCCAGGATCTCGTGTTTCTGGCCCGGGGTGCCGCCCCTTTCACCCTCGCGATCGGCCGAGACGATACTCCGCCGGCCGACCTGCCGCCGGCGACCCTGATGCCCGGCTGGGGCACTTCCAACGCCCCGCCGATCTCGCCGGCTCGAACGGGCCCGTTCAGCGCGCGGCCGGCCCCGGCGGGCGGAGCCGGACTCGAACTGCCGGCCGGCGGCTGGCAGAGCCTGGTGCTCTGGGGCGTGCTCCTGCTCGGCGTCGGGGCCATCGGGTTGATGGCGGTGAAGCTCCTGCGCCAGAGCCGGGCTTGACCCGGAGCCGCCTTCGTCAATCGCAAGCGTTTGCGCGGCCGAGGAGAAAGGCCTTTTCCCGGCCGTTGCGGGTGAGCTCGGCCGCCGCCTCGAATTCCGCGCGCGCCTCCGTCAGTCGGCCGGCCCGAAACAGAAAGTCGCCGCGCGCCGCGGGCAAGGGCGCATAATTGCGCAAGGCCTCGGCGCCGGCAATCTCGGCCAACAGCCGCAGGCCCGCTTCGGGCCCGAAGGCCATGCTGTGGGCGATCGCTCGATTGAGATCGACCACCGGCGAGGGCATCACGCCGCGCAGCCGGTCGTAGAGCCCCGCGATCCGGGGCCAATCGGTATCGGCCGGACTGGCGGCCCGGGCATGGCAGGCGGCGAGCGCAGCCTGCAGCGCATAGGGACCGCCGCCTCCCAGAGCTTCGGCGCGGGCCAGCGCGGCGAGACCGCGCCGGATCAGCAGCTGGTCCCAGCGTCCGCGATTCTGCTCGGGTAGCGGGACGAGGGCGCCGTCCGGCCCGGTGCGTGCCGACAGGCGCGACGCCTGGATTTCCATCAGGGCCAGCAGGCCCGACACTTCGGCATCGTCGGGCATCAGCCCCGCCAGCACCCGGCCCAGCCGCTGCGCTTCCAGGCACAGGCCCGGGCGGACCAGATCTTCGCCCGCCGTGGCTGCATAGCCCTCGTTGAAGATGAGGTATATGACCTCCAGCACCGAGGCGAGCCGGGCTGCGCGTTCGGTGCCGCGCGGCACCTCGAAGCGCAATCCGGCTTTTCCGATCGTCTTCTTCGCCCGGACGATACGCTGGGCGATCGTCGCCTCGCTCGACAGGAAGGCACGGGCGATCTCGTCCGTCGACAGCCCGCCGATGACCCGCAGCGTGAGCGCCGCGCGGGCGTCGGCCGAGAGGACGGGATGACAGGCCGTGAAGATCAGACCCAGCAGCTCGTCGCCGAGATCGTCGTTCATGGCCGGCTCGATCGCGTCGGCCGCACCATCGGTCGCGCCGTCCAGCTCCCGCGCCAGCTCTTCATGCTTGCGTTCGCGCATCTTGTCGCGACGGATGGCGTCGATCGCCCGGCGTTTGGCGGCCGTCATCAGCCAGGCGCCGGGATTGGCCGGAACGCCGGTCCGGGGCCATTCGGAGAGCGCAATCACCAGAGCGTCCTGTGCCAGTTCCTCGGCCCGGTCGATATTGCGCACCAGCCGGGCCAGGCCCGCGATGAGCCTGGCCCGTTCAATGCGAAAAGTCGCTTCGATCGCCTGGTGCGTTTCGCCTGCGGTCATCCCCCATTGTCGGGCAAATCCCTCAGGCGGGCAAGCCGGCCGGTTCCGGCAGGCTCAGGTTCCGAGACCACCGAACGCGCCGGCCGGGCCGAGCGTGCCGCGGAGCTTCTCGCGCAAACGCGCACGCTTTTCCCGGAACTCCGGCGTCAGGGTCTCGGCGATGGTATCCATGTTGAAAATCGGCCTGATTTCGATCTCGCTCGGTCCCGCCATGGGATTGGGGCAGCGCTTGACCCACGCGATCGCCTCCTCCATGTCCTTGACCTCCCAGATCCAGAACCCGGCGACCAGCTCGCGGGTCTCGGCGAACGGCCCGTCGATGACGGTCCGGCTGGCGCCATCGAACGCGACCCGCTTGCCCATCGAGGAGGGCGTCAGCCCGTCGGCGGCGAGCACGAGGCCGGCATTGGCCAACTCCACATTAAATCTGCCCATCGCCTCGAACGCCTCGGGCGTACCCATGATTCCATCTTCGCTGTCTTCAGTCGCCTTCACGATCACCATTACACGCATTGTCTCTCTCCTCGGCTGAGCCGGCCTCATCGGCCCGACATCGAAACGACGAACGGAGTTTTCGGAAATCGACATCGAACGATCAATTATTTTGCGGTCGAGCCGCCGGGCGCGAACAGGCCGGCGCGATAGGGTGTTGAAACTCGGCTTCGGGATCGGCCGATCCGCGGTTCGATGAGTGAGATGGGGTCGTGAGCGGCGTGACCGGTCAGGGTGGACAAGCTCGTCGCCGACGTTCAAACCAAAGGTTGCCCGACTGGGTGTCGGTCGATTCGCCACCATTCTTGCGTTACGCGTTACAACGCTCCTATTGTCCAGTAGAGTCGTTGCAGGAGGTGTTCGCGGACAAGAAGCCGACACCCACAACGCGCTACGCCGACTTCGTCGTCTCGGGTCTCGGGCCGGAGGATTCGGTGGACGGCCTGGCCAAGATCGAGCGCTTCAAGACGGAGCGGTTCCCACAAATCCGGGTCAGCGTGACCATGCTGGATACCGGTTTCGACTGCCCCGACGTGCGCAGCCTGGTGATGGCGCGCTTCACCCACAGCTCGATCCTCTATCAGCAGATGCGCGGGCGCGGCACGCGCCTGGCGCCCGGAAAGGACCGCTTCACCCTGTGGGACTTCACCGGCGTCACGCTGCGTCACGGCGACGACGAGACGCCCGGCGAAGGCGGGGTGGTCGTCGTCAGCGAGCCCAAACGCCCGCCGCCCGCCGCGCGCCGGCTTCTCACCCTCGACGTGCATGACGAGATCGACCCCGCGACTCGCGAACGGGTGACGGTGGATGAGACCGGCCGCGCCTTCATTGATGTGGAAGAAGCCAGGGCCGAGGCGCTGGGAGCGGCCTTCGAGACCTGGCTCGACGGTCAGGACTTCAACACCGATCAACCCCGCCTCCTGCATCTGGTCAAGGAGCGGATCAAAGCCAACGCTGCCGAGCTGACCCTGTTCGAAAGTTGGCGTTTCGACGCGGCGCCCCTTTCCATGAATGGCGGATTCGAGCGCGCCCGTGCCATATTCGGCGGCGAGCCCGAACTGGAGCGCGTTCTCGCCAGCCTGAACGGGATTGTCTTCGGTCTCTATGCTGCCGGCTCCGCGCCGGACGGGGCTGCGCCTCGCCGCGATAAACCGATCAACTAGGCAGAATTTCGATGAGGAGGCCACGCATGCCCATCCGTCATTGCGAGCCGCAGGCGAAGCAATCCAGTTGCCTGCCCCGATGAAACAGCCCGCCGTTCACATCATGGCCAGCCGACGCAACGGCACGCTCCATACAGGCCCGACCTCGAACCTCGTCCAACGCGCCCATCAGCACCGGGAGGGATCAATTCCCGGCTTCACCGCCCGATATGGCTGCAAGCTGCCGGTCCGGCATGAACTGCATGAGACGATGGAAAGTGCCATTCCGTGCTGGAAGCAGATCAAGGGTGGCTCGCGAGGGACAAAACTCGCCTTGATCGAAGCACTCGATCCGAACTGGCATGATCTCTTCGAGGAGATAGTGTGATGGCGGCGAGATTTCTGGATTGCTTCGCTGTGCTCGCAATGACGGCTGAGCCATTGTGGCCCCTGTAATGGAATCTGCTTAGAGTTGCTCAGATGCCCTTTACCCCCGACATGCGTCGCAAGGTCGATCAGATCCGCTGTCGAACGCGGAACAGTTGAGCTTCTTGTTCTTCTTCTACATGATTGAGGGGATCGACGCGGCGAACCTGCGTCAGGCCAGGGCGACAAGGCGCGACTATGCCTCGCTGTTCGCCGGCGACTGGACGCTCCGAAACCCGCTGAACGCACCGGCCGAGGGCGTCAAGACTATCCCGCGCGATCGGATGCGCCGGTAGTCCTGGGCCAACGCCATGTCGGGCGAGCAACTGGTCACCTTCGTCCGGGACGAGGTGTTTCCCTTCTTCGCCGCGATCGGCGACGCGTTCGGCATGTGCTTCATGGCACAGGCGCGTCTCGCTATCGACGAGCCGACCGTGGTCGCCCAGGTTGTCAATTTGGTAAACGAGTTGCGGCTGGAACAGGCGGATCCCGACAGCGAGGGGGACCTGTTCGAGCATGTGCTGCGCCAGATCGAGCAGGCGGGCGAACTCGGCCAGTTCCGCACGCCGCGCCACATCCTCCGCGCGATCGTCGATCTGGTCGATCCCAGGATCGGCGAGACGGTCTACGATCCCGCCGCCGGGACCGCCGGCTTTCTCGTCGCGGCCTACGAGCATGTCCGCCTCGCCAATTCCTCCGCCACCGGGCGCGGAATCGCCGAACTGGAAGGCAAGAATTTCGAACGCGGCCTGGGCGACCGGTTGAACGCCGCCCAATGGCGCGGGCTCCAGACCCGAACCTTTTACGGCGACGATCTCGATTCCAAAATGGTCAGCCTCGCCAGCATGAACCTGGCGCTGCGCGGGTTGCCCGACGTGCGCATCCTCGAGCGCAATGTGCTGACCACCAGCGTCGACCGACAGGCCAAAGCCGAGAGGGGCCTGCCGCTCGACGGCTATGACGTGACCCTGGCCAACCCGCCCTTCTCCGGCCGGCTCGACCGCGACCGCATCGTCGACGACGTGAAGATCGGCACCAGCACCGCGACTGAGCTGCTGTTCGTCAAATACATGATCGACAATCTGAAGCCCGGCGGGCGTTGCGGCGTGATCGTGCCCGAAGGCGTGCTCTTCGGTTCGACCGGCGCGCACCGGGAGCTGCGCCGGATCCTGATGCAGAACAACCGGGTCGAGGCGGTGTTGTCCTTGCCCGGCGGGGTGTTCCAGCCCTATTCCGGGGTGAAGACCTCGGTGCTGGTCTTCAGCCAGGGCGGGCGCACCGAGCGGGTGATGTTCGTGCACGCGAGCAATGACGGCTTCAGGCTCGACGCCAACCACGACCAGCCGATCGAGGCCGACGACCTGCCCGGGCTGATCGCCGCCTTCAACAGCCGGAACGAGATGTGGGAGGACTGGCGCGCGCGCGACCCGGCCGCGCCCTGGACGGACAACTGGTGGTTCGCGGCAGCCGGCGCCATCGAGCGTGAGGACTGGAACCTGTCGGCTTCCCGCTACCGGCCGGAAAGCCGCGAGGCCGCCGAGCACCGCGATCGTATTCCTGAGGTTTGCTTCGACCGAGCCAAGTTTGCCCTCCGTCATGCGAGCGGAGCGAAGCAATCCAGAGGCCGGCGGCTTGGGCTCTGGATTGCTTCGCTCCGCTCGCAATGACGGCCACTCGTATCATGAGCAACGAATCCCTGCTTCGACTCGTCCTGCCGGGCCATGGCCAGTCATGGCGTCGCCTTGCTCTTCACCGACCGCCACGCCTATACGGCGACTGCCGCCGGGAGCGGCGATCACGCCGATCCGGCACGGATGATCGCCTCGGATATTCTCGGCCGGCATGACTTTGCCCGCGATGACCTCTATCCTGACAAGATGGAGCGCTATCAGGCTGAGGCGCTCGCCTATCGGCACGTTCCGCCGAACGGGCTGCTGGCCATCGGTTGCGTCTCGGAGGGCGTCGGGCCGGCGATCGAGGTGAGTGTGCAGGCAGCCGGTTCGGCACTCCAGGTGTTCGTCCGTCGCGGCTCGACTGGATCAGGCAGGGGTTGGCCGCGCTCAGCGAGGAGATCGGCGCGCGCGGCATCCGTTCGATCGCGATCCCACCCCTGGGAGCGGGCAATGGCGGGCTGGACTGGTGCGAGGTCGAGCGGCCGATCGCCGATGCTCTGGCCGATATCGATTGCGACATCATCATCTATGAACCGGCGCGGGCATTGATGGCCGAAATCATCCGGCGTTATGAGGTGGTGGGGTTCGACTGCTCGGTCTTGGAAGCCCAGAAGCGCGAGGGGAAATGCGTCGCGACCCGAATCCGTGGCACCGGTCTCGGACAAGGGGGCGGCTGGGACGGGGCTCCGAGCGCTCCAAAAAATCCTCTTGACAATTATGATTTTCCATCTCATCTTCCTATGACGATCCTGCCCGGTAATCGGCACGAAGCCGAGCCGGCGAGCGAGACCCCGACAACAGTCCGAATTCGAACCGAGGAGCGAGAAAATTTCGACCGACGCGCCCGCCCCCGATGCCTGCGACCAGGCCGCGACCGATCCCGGTCGCGATCACCCGAACGCGGGTGCGGGCGGCGCGATCGGAGAGCGGACGGAGCGGCAGTTGCGCGCCCTCGACGAGCTGACCGAGATGGGGATGGTCCTGACGCGTGCGACCTATGCCGAGGCGCTCCGGGAACTGGCTGAGCGGGAACAAGCGGCCGTGGCGCCGGCGGCCGAAGAGGCGGCGATCCCGCAGGCTTCCGTCCAGACCCAGCCTGCGGCCGAGCCCGCCCGGCCGAAACCCGTTCGCCCCGAACCGGCCGAACCCGGGCTGCCCCGGTTCAGGGGCCCGTCGGGGACACGCGATCCGCGGGTGATCTTCACCATGCTCTCCGCTGAAGTGCGCCAGATCATCGCGCTCCAAGTCTGGATCACCGGCGGCGGCGGGCCCCGGCCCAAGGCCGAGGCCGCAGTCAAGACGTATGCGCCCGGCAAGAGCCCGGCCGAGATCGAGCGCAAGCGGCTGATCCGGCGGCTCCTCGACGAGTGCCTGGTGTTCACCATGGCCAAGCTCTACAACGACATGGAC
>Ga0209274_10000177_pt1 | contig 52214 bp, 48 predicted proteins | sample HubBroMetageREF1_FD_188343 | JGI IMG/M metagenome (GOLD analysis project Ga0209274, IMG submission 188343) | Reference soil microbial communities from the Hubbard Brook experimental Forest, New Hampshire, USA - Hubbard Brook CCASE Soil... | ecosystem: Environmental > Terrestrial > Soil >...
ATGCCAGGGTACGGGTTGGAAGACGCTTCCCGTTGGCGCCGACACACATAAAGAGAGTAACGGCAGCAATAACAATAGCAATAGCAATAAGGACCGGCGAGTCACGCGCTGCGATTGCCAGTTGCGGGCTCGGAGCCAGACCATGCTTGCTGCCGCGCGGATTCCGAAGAGGTACGAGCACTGTGAACTCGCCAGCTATACCACGGACTTTCCGGGAGCGCATCCCTCGCTTGCGTTTGCCCAGCTTTCCGCTTCCAGGTTCGCGCAGGAATACGATCCTCGCGATGGCATGGGCCTGCTGATCATTGGAAAGATCGGGACGGGCAAGACTCATCTGGCAGTCGGAATCACCAAAGACCTCGTTATCAGAGGCGTCGCCTGCCTGTTCTACGACTATCGCGAACTGCTGAAGGAAATCCAGAACTCGTATAACGCGGCGGTTCAGACCACCGAGTTGGACGTTCTTCGTCCTGTCTTTGAAACCGATGTCCTGGTCCTCGACGAACTGGGCGCGGTGAAGCCCACGGAATGGGTTTGGGACACCGTCAGCCTGATCCTGAACACGCGCTACAACAACAACCGAACCACGATCATTACAACGAATTTCGAAGATCAACCGGCGGCCGGCGCAAATGGCTCCGTTTCTGCAGCACGAGCCGCCTCGCGCGCGGAAACTCTCGGCGACCGAATCGGTGAACGAATGCGCTCCCGCCTGCACGAAATGTGCCGCATCATAAAAATGGAAGGCGAGGACTTCCGGCAGAAGTTCCGCAGCGCCAGCTTCCGGTGAGTCGTTCACAGCGGATCTCTTGCGGAGCGATCTACAGCAAGAAAGGATCAACATGCGCTGGTACCACTACTTGGCGTACTTCTTTGGAGGCGCATTCCTCGCAAACGCCCTGCCCCATTTCGGCAACGGAATTTCCGGGCATGCTTTCCAAAGCCCTTTCGCTTCACCACCCGGCGTGGGGTTGTCTTCTTCGGTGGTGAATGTCTTATGGGGCGTCGTCAACCTGGCCGTCGGTTACCTGCTTGTCTGTCGCGTGGGCACCTTCGATCTGCGCCGGACCTCGCACGTACTCGCGCTTGGGGCAGGCATCCTGATCATGTCGCTGAATTTAGCGCACTATTTCGGAAGGTTCCACGGGGGAATGTGAGACCGCCTGTTCAGCCCGATCAGATCCCCTCAGCCAGCAAGACTACGGAGAGCTAAAGCCGTTGTTGTTATTGCTTTCTCTGTGCCTCTGTGTCTCTGTGGTGAAGACTTGCTTACAATGGTTCCGTGCTGACTGAGCGCCTGGAATTCGCGCCTGAACGCGACGCGGCGATCTTTGCCGCCATCCCCGCCGCGCCAGCCGTATTCCTGCTGCGCGGCGAAGACGCCCAGGCCGAGCCTTACGTCGGCAAGACAGCAAACCTTCGCCGCCGCCTGCAACGCTTGCTCGGCCCAGTTGAAGAACGCACCAGGAAATTAAATCTGCGAGATCGTGTCCGCTCCGTCGTCTACGGGCCGACTAGTTCCGACTTCGAATCCGGATTCCTGCTCTACCAGGTCCTGCGCGAAACTTTCCCGAAGACTTACGGCAACCGCATGCGCTTCCGCTTCGCGCCATTGGTCAAGCTGCATCTCGAAAACGAATATCCCCGCGCCTCCATCACCACGCGCCTGGGACGCCTGAAGGGCCGCGTACTCTACTACGGACCGTTTCAATCCCGCGCCGCTGCCGAGAAGTTCATGAACGACTCGCTCGACTTCTTCAAGATGCGCCGCTGCGTCGACGATCTGAATCCCGATCCGAAATTCCCCGGCTGTATCTATTCCGAGATGAAGATGTGTCTTGCGCCGTGTTTCAAGGGCTGCACCGACGAGGAATATTCCGCCGAAGTGAACCGCGTGCAAGCTTATTTCGATTCCGGAGGAGAATCCCTGGCTCGGGAGTTTTCGGCGCAGCGCGACGCCGCATCGGCCAATCTCGCGTTCGAGGACGCTGCATCCATTCACGTCCGCCTGGAAAAACTGAAGCCCGTCCTAAGCCAGTTCCCCGAAATCGTCCGCCGCCTTGACCGGTTTTCAGCGCTGATCATTCAGCCCTGCCGTCTGGCCGAGTCGGTCAACTTCTTCCGCGTAGAGGGCGGCGTAATCTCGGGGCCGGCCGCATTCTCGATTCAAACTGCCGAGCACACGAAGTCACAATCCATGGAATCGCGGGTCCAGGGAGTTCTCGATGCGTTCCCGCCGGCGAAGGCGCGGCCCGCGCTTGAGATCATGGAGCACCTCGCCCTCGCGAGGCGCTGGTATTATCGTGGCCGCCGCGTCGGCGAAATATTCCTGGTGGATGACAAAGGTGTTTTCCCCATGCGCCGCATCGTCCGCGGCATTGGCCGCGTCTTAAGAGGCGAAGCGCCGGAGGAAGATGGATGAAAGCGTTTCACCACAGAGTCACAGAGACACAGAGAAATTCCTGGATCAATGCTTTTGCGGGTTCTTGCTTTCTCTGTGACTCTGTGACCCTGTGGTAGAGAACTTCTCTTACGGAAGGGACGAAATGACGATCAAAGATTCACACGACAAATCTCTTCGCGAACACGTGCTCTACCTTCTCAACGGCGGCGGAGCGCACGCCCGGTTTGACGACGTTGTGAAAGATGTGCCGGAGGATTTGCGCGGCGACAAGCCCAACGGGTTTCCGCACTCCGCCTGGATGCTTGTGGAGCACCTTCGCCTGGCGCAGTGGGACATTCTCGAGTTCAGCCGCAATTCCAAACACACCTCTCCCGACTGGCCCAAAGGCTATTGGTCGAAGACAGAAGCGCCGCCAAATGCAGCCGCATGGAACCGAAGCATTCAGCAATTCCGCAAAGACCTGAAGGCGATGCAAGCCCTGGTTGCGAATCCCAAGACCGATCTGTTTGCCCGCATCCCCTGGGGCGACGGCCAAACCGTTTTACGCGAGGCTTTGCTGCTGGCCGACCACAACGCATATCACCTCGGCCAGTTAGTTGACGTGCGACGTTTGCTAGGCGATTGGAAGGCATAGAGTAGCGCCACCGTCCCGGCGGCTATCGCAAGTTCCCCGGCGGTCCAGAGCGCTAACGAAGGCGCGAGACGGCGGCGCTACGACAATCGAGCCGGCCCCTTTCGGAGCCGGCTCGACTGATTTAGCTAGTACTTCTTCTTGCGACCCAAACCATCGCCGTTAAGGTGCCACGGTTATGGTGACGGGTATCTCGTTCGTGAGTGATCCGGAAGTTCCGATCAGCTCGATGGTGGTTGTCCCGGTGGGCGCTCGCCTACTGGCGCTCCAGGTGACGGTTACGGTCGTGCTGCCATTTGCCGGAGGCGTTACGGGGTTGGCCGAGGCCGTCGCCGAAACGTCCGTGGGGAATTCATTCACGCTCAACGTCACTGCGGAATTGAACCCGCCCTGGCTGGTGATAGTGAGAGTAGTGGATACGCTGCCGCGTTCATCGATGGTGAAAGAAGCGGGCGACAACGACAAGGTGAAGTTCTTCGTCGCCGAAGAAGCATTCACCGTGAGAGCAACGGTGGTCGTTGCGGTCAGGCTGCCGGAGGTTCCGGTGATGGTCACCGTCGCCGTTCCGGTAGTTGCCGTGGCGCTCGCGGTCAGCGTCAACACGCTGGTTCCGGTTGTGGGGTTCGTGCCAAACGCCGCAGTTACGCCGCTCGGCAAGCCGGATGCAGCCAGCGTTACGCTGCCGGTGAATCCGTTCTTGTCGGTCACGGTGATTGTGCTGGTTCCGCTACTGCCCTGAGTTACGCTGAGGGAAGCTGGCGAGGCAGCGAGCGTGAAGCTCGGCGTCGCCGTCGCAGTCACCGTAAGGGCAAGAGTAGTGGTTGCGGTCAGGCTGCCGGAAGTTCCGGTGATGGTCACCGTTGCCGCTCCGGTAGTGGCTGTGCTGCTCGCGGTCAGCGTGAGCACGCTGGTCCCAGTGGTTGGATTGGTGCCGAACGCTGCAGTTACACCGCCAGGCAAACCGGATGCGGCCAAAGTTACGCTGCCGGTGAATCCGTTCACATCGGTCACCGTGATGGTGCTGGTGCCGCTGCTGCCCTGGGTAACCGACAGGCTGCTCGGCGAATCCGAGAGCGTGAAGCTCGCCGTCGCCGCTCCAGCCAGGGTGTTGATCAGGCCGGTCGTGTTCGGGCTGCCCCAGCCGGTGCACAGATCGTAGCCGGTAATTCCGGAATAGGTACCGCAACTGCCGCTGGTGACGTCGTGGAAAAGGGTGCTGTAGCTTGAGGTCAGAGCGTCCGGGTAAATGATCGGATTGATGTAGCCGATCGATTCGCCGCTGGTCGCCGCCTGTTCGTTGGCCAGAGCCAGGTAGCCGGCCCACATCGGCGTCGCAAAGCTGGTTCCGCCGTAGTCGTTAGCCGTACAGGTGGTTTGGTCAGCGCAGACGTAGAAGGTGAAGTTCGCGTTTGCCGCCACGTCTGGACCGTTCCGCAGAGTCGTAGATCCCTTGTTGGACGAGGTGATCACGCCCGAGAGCTTCTGCCACGATGGGATCGGAATGGAATCCGGGGAGATGCCGCCGCCGCTGTCCGCCCAGGCAGTTTCCGATTTCCACGGGCCCGCTGCGCTGGAGGTTGTCAGGTCCGTGCCGCCGACCGAGACGATATTGGCATCGTCCGCCGGCCAAGCTTCATTCGACGCAGACCAGGCTGAATCGTCGCCAGCCGCGGCAAAGAAGTTTTGGCCTTGTGACGCCATCTGTTCAAAGTAGGGGTCCAGCGTGCTGGGATCCGCCGGCGTCCATCCCCATGAGCAACTGATCTGCTTGGAGAGTGGAGCATCCGCATCCGAAACCATCGCGCTGATGCAGGCCGTGTCGCTGATATTTCCTGATCCACTGGCCAGGACGTCGCCGCACACATACATGTAGAGCATGCTGGCGCCCGGCGCCATGCCCATGAACTGGGTCATGTCGAGGGTCTGCTCGGTATCGTCGCAGGCGCTGCCGCCGCTATCGACGCAGCTCGTGCCGTACCCGCCAGTAGAAATAAGGGTGGGAGTGAAAGGCTCGGTTTGTCCAACGTTCTTGTAATACGTGCTCAGATCGGACAAATCCGTGCCCGCGAACTCAAACAGGGCGAGGTTCTGGCCGGAGCCGGTGAGCGCTGTTCCGCCATAGTAGGCCGCGCGCATGTCGCTGCCCAAGAAGGAAGCTGACGGGCCGGAGCCGGTGGTGGCATGAGACACGACCTTGTCGGCATCGATCCCATGGGCCTTCGCGTAGTCGCTCTTCTTGACATACATCGGATGCGGTTTGGAATCGTTGTCCAGACCAGTGATGTGCCAAAGCTGGAAGGGAAGGTCCGCGGTGGGCTCGCGGTCCACGGCAAAAAATGTGCGATCTTCGGTGAGGTCCTGATAGGTCCCCAGGGTCACGTGGAAGGCCTTCTCGATGTTGGCCACCGTGCCGGTGAGTCTTAGATCCCTGCCTTCGAGGTCGCCGCTGATGATCTGAAAGCCGCTCGCTTTCGCGAAAGCAACCAGGGCGTCCCAGTTCTCCTGGGTGGGACCGAACCTCGCAGTAAACTCCTGTGGCGTAAGGAACTTGTGGTAAGAGGGGCTTGTGGGAGATTGGACTTCCTGCAGGAAGTTTTCCAATCCTGCGCGATCGCGCAACGGCAGAACAACGTCGAAGCGCAGGGTCTGGGTTGCCGGGAGCTGACCGACTAACTGCGCCTGCCCATTGGCCACTTCTTCGCGCACATGACGCGTCAACAGGGATTGCGGCTGGGCTTGTCCGGGGATTGCGATCAACATGAACGCGGCGGCGCAGACAAGCGCAGCCAGTCTGGATATGAGGGGAGTTCTTCTTTTCATGTTTTTATCCTTTCGTTCTTTCGTCTGATCATTCTTTCTTCTGACTTTAAAAGGTCAGGCAGTTGGCAGCACTGCATGACCCTGAGTCACGGCATCTTAACGCACAACGAGTGTTTTGTTTAGAGTTTTTGAGAGCTGTTACGAAAATAGAATTCCGAGACGGGAATGAAGAAAAGGCTAAGGTAACAACCCTATAGACACGCCACCGACTTCAACTCTGCGCGGTTGAGTAATTCGGATCCACGTCTGGTGCCCCGTTCAGGCCGCTTGCGGAACACAACCTTTACTCCCTCCCGCCAACGCTCGTCAATCCCCACAAACTCCCATTCAATCTCCGGGGAAAGGTAGCGCAGCAACGTATCGGTTGAGGGATGCACGTGTAGCGCGGGAGCCACCAGAAACAACAACGGCTTCTCGGTCGACAACTCGCGACCGTCAAAATACCCAAACCTAGGGAATTCGCCGCGAGCATGATGCCATTCCACTCGCGACCAATAATCCAGCCCTTGCAGCGGCAAGTGGATATCCTCATCCGCCTTCAGTTCCACCACTGCCAGCCGTCCTGCGCGCGTGGTCGTGAGCACATCGATCATGGCCCGGTCAGCCGCGGAAAATGCCGGAACCTGCGAGTACCGGGAGGCCGGCTCCAGGCGCCCATCCACCACACTCACATCGCCCGCCACCAGCGACTCCAGCCATCTTTCCGGACGCAGCCGCCACAAAGGATGTTGACGAGGTCCGTAAGGATGGCGAGTATCGCGCAAACCGTGCGCCAATTCCGCGAACGCGGCTTCGTTATCCGCATCCAGAATCCGTTCCTCGGCGCCCACGCCAAACACAACCTCTTCAGTGGTGCGAAACGAGCCCGGAATGCCTCCCAGCCGAGCTTGCGCAAACTCCAATCCGCGCCATCGGAAAACAATCTCCGCCGCCGACAGCACATCAACCTCGCAATTCGGCAAAACCTGCTGAACTCTCGCAATCGACTGCTTGAAGCGATCGCGCGAGGCCTGATCGTCGGCCGCATGCACCAGCCGGGTCGCCACATTGCCGCGATCCGCGCAGTCGATTTCCACTAGCGCGTCGTGCCGTTCGTCCAGCTCAAACAGCCCCCACTTGGCGGCGTCCCGGTTCAGGTTCGCCATGCGCTCCCGCACCAGCGCGGAAGTTCCAGTGGGCACAAACATCTTCAAGCCTTCCACCAGCACATTCGAGGCCTGCGCCTGCCGGCACACATCGAGCCACAGAATGCCGAAGGTCAGCGCCGCGTCGATGGAAGATTGGGTTTCTTGTGCATTAACCCCAAGAACCGCAAATGCCGAGCGCCCTTGCCGCATCAAGCCGCGCGAATAGACGGGTCCAAAGGATTTCTCCAGATCCACACCGCTGGTCAGCCGGACGACCTTGAAATCGGGGAAATGCCTTTCCAGAGTTCTCCGGAGCTTGTGCTCGTACGCGGCGCGGGCCGCTCGACGAGCTGTAGGCGTCCGCCGGTCGCGGTCGCGGCAAATTTCCAGCCAGGATGGCCGAGCCTGCCCCAGCTTCTGCACCGCCAGCCGCAGCGTGCCATTCTTCACTTCAGCTTCCAGCACCCGCCGCACGGCGTTGCGCTCCGCCGACCAGAGATGCAGCAGGCACCGGTTGTATTCCCCTGAAATCGAATACTTGGATTGCGCCAGATCGAAGGCGACCGCTCCGTTCTCCAGCACCACAGCACCCGCAGCCTCGCTGAGAAAGTCCTGTACGGTACGAGTCAGTGCTTGTGGCGTCACCGTCGGCATTTTGAAGTATCCATATTGGGTTCTCAAACTGCATTGTCTGACCCCAGCAGCCTCCCCGTCTGTGACATGTGACCATCGTCACAATTCTCCTGTGGATGTTTCGCCCGCCCGCTTGCGCCCTATGTGGGATAATGAACCGACCCGCCCAACTGAGTCTGCTCGCAGCCCGGCGGCATCTAATTTGGGTGAACAAAAGCTTGAATAAACCATTATTAGCGGATAAACAGCGCTTTTTCTTCGACCACTACGGCGTCACGGAAAACGACCTCGAACATTACCTAGCGGCCGCGCTTTCGGCCGGCGGCGACTATGCCGACCTTTATTTTGAATATCTTTCCTCCACCTCGCTGATGGTGGATGAGTCCATGGTCAAGTCGGCTTCGCAAGGCATTTCCGCCGGCTGTGGAGTGCGCGTGGTTTCCGGCGAGCGCACCGGCTACGCCTACACTGACGATCTTTCCGCCAGCCGCATCCTGCACGCGGCGCGCACCGCGGCCTTGATTGCCAGCGCTCCGGCCAAAACCTCCGTGGCGGGGTTCCAGCAAACTGCGGCGCGCAGCTTATATCCGGTCACTCTGCCTTCGGTCGACGCCGAAATCACCGCGAAGGTCGAACTCGTGATGCGGGCGGACAAGGCAGCGCGTGCCTACGATCCGCGCATCCAGGAAGTCCGCGCCAGCTATGCCGACGAACTCCGAAATATTCTCGTCGTAGCCTCGGACGGAACCTTCGCCGAAGATTCCCAGCCCCTGGCCCGCATGAACGTATCTTGTATCGCTAAGACCGAAAACAATTCGGCCCGCGGCGGCTCCGGCGGCGGCGGACGCGTTGCCCTCGACTTCTTCTTCGGAGACAAGAACCCCGAGTTCTTCGCCAAAGAAGCGGCCCGGCAGGCAATCCTTCAGCTCGACGCACGCGAAGCTCCCGCCGGCGAAATGGAAGTGGTTCTCGGTCCGGGATGGCCCGGCGTCCTGCTGCACGAAGCCGTAGGCCACGGCCTGGAAGCCGATTTCAATCGTAAGAAGACTTCGGCGTTCGCCGGACTGATCGGCAAACGCGTAGCCAGCGAAGGCTGCACAGTGATCGATAACGGCACGATGCCGTGGCGCCGCGGGTCTTTGAACGTGGATGACGAAGGCGCGCCCACGCAGGAAACCGTTCTGATCGAAAAGGGAATCCTCAAGGGCTATCTGAGCGACAAACTTTCCGCGCGCCTGATGGGCATCGCCGACACCGGCAACGGACGCCGCGAGAGCTACGAACACATCCCCATGCCGCGCATGACCAACACTTACATGCTGGCTGGCCAGGACAATCCCGAAGACATTATTCGTTCGGTGAAGCGCGGCATCTACGCGGTAAACTTCGGCGGAGGCCAGGTCGACATCACCAACGGCAAGTTCGTCTTCGGAGCCTCGGAAGCCTACATGATTGAAGACGGCCAGATCACCGCGCCCATCAAGGGTGCAACGCTGATCGGCAACGGCCCCGATGTGTTGACGCGAGTCTCGATGGTAGGCAACGATCTGAAGCTAGACGAAGGCGTAGGCACCTGCGGCAAAGACGGGCAAGCAGTGCCGGTTGGCGTGGGCATCCCCACCATCAAGATCGATCGCCTGACCGTCGGCGGCACCGCCAAGAAAGATCCCGGCGGCTTTATGCAGTAACACTCTTTCTTGTCATCCTGAGCGAAGTGTAACCTGCGCGCCCAAGCGCGAAGGTCACACGGAGTCGAAGGATCCCTTCTAGCACCGGCGACCTTCATGCCATCTACAACAACCGCGCCGATACCCCCTGCGCCGTGAGCATCTCCACCGCCTTTTTGTCGAACGAAACAAACGTCTCTGCCCCCAACCACTTTCCCTCGTAGGCAATCACGCCGTCGGCGAAATCCCCGCCCACCTCGAGCATCGTCAAGCCCGCCGCTACTGCGGGCCGGTCGACCTCCACGTTACCTGCCGCAAGCAGAGCGCGAATCGCGGCAGCTATTTCTGCTGCCGGAAGCCCGTACTTCCCGCGCAGAACCCAAACAAGCTCGCACAGGCTGGAGACCCCCACTGCAACGAGACTTGCGTTGCGCAACACTCTGGCCGCCACTTCCGCCTGCACCTTGTCGTCGCGAACAACGGCGCGAACTAGAACGTTCGTATCGACCGCAATTTTCACTTCTTACCCATTTTTATCCGGCCAGCCCAGCCATCCGCCGCCGCCTCATTGATCTCCTCGATCGTCGCGACCTTCTTCGTTTTTCCCGCAAGAAACCCAATAAAGTCGTCGATAGTTCCGCCCGGGCGCGCCGCCCGAATCATGCCCCGGCCATCGGGGAGCAAATCCAAGGTAATCTTTCCCCCGGGCTTGATGCCGAGATGTTGTAACACTTTCTTCCGAAACGTAACTTGCCCACGCGCAGTCACGGTCAAGGTGCTCATCCCACGTTCCTCGCTCTTCTATTGTAATGCATAACTGCATTACATGCAATCGCTCCGCGAAACGGCTACCCGGCCGGGTGAATTCGGAACCCATCCTAGGAAAACCAAGGCATTTACTGGGATAATAGGAGTTCATGCCCTCAACCGAACTGGAAACGAAGAGCACGAAGCCCGAAACTGACTTAAGATCCCTGGCCCAGGACATCGTCCGCCGCGCCATGAACGGCGGCGCAACGGCCGCTGAATGCGTAGTCCGCGAAGGCGACGAATTCTCGACGCTAGTCCGTCTAGGCCAGGTCGAAACCCTGAAGGAATCCGGATCGCGATCCATCGGCGTCCGCGTCTTCAATGGCCAGCGCGCCGCGAGCACCTACTCGAGCGATTTCTCAACTGCTGCCCTCGACCGCATGGTGAAGTCCGCGCTGGAGCTTTCAAAGATCACGTCCGAAGACCCGTTCGGCGGCATCCCCGAAGCTTCGCAGCTAGGCTCGCTCCCAGGCGACCTCGATCTTTACCACGAAGACGTTTATTCCCTCCCCGGCCCCGACCGCATCGACTACGCCCGCCGCGCCGAAAAGGCCGCGCTCGACTTCGACCCGCGCATCAAGAACTCCGAAGGCGGATCGTTCGACGCCGCCACCGGCCACAAAGTCCTAGCCAACTCACACGGCTTCGTCGGTGAATACCGCCGGTCTTACTGTTCCGTGTCTGCGGTTCCGATCGCGCAGACCGAGGAAGGCGCGATGCAGCGCGATTATTGGTACTCGGTCGCGCGCATGTTGAGCAAACTCGAATCCCCGGAGCAGGTCGGCAAGGTCGCGGCCGAGCGTACCCTGCGCCGCCTCGGCGCACGCAAGGCCAAAACCGCGCAGGTTCCGATCATTTTCGATCCCATGGTTGCCACGTCGATCCTCGAACACATTTTCGAAGGCGTGAACGGCGATTCGGTCTACCGCGGCGCATCGTTTCTGGCGGGCAAGCTGGGACAGAAAATTGCCGGCCACAACGTCACCATCATCGACGACGGCACCATCCCCGGCGGCTTCGGCACCAGCCCCTTCGACGGTGAAGGCATTCCGACACGGCGAACGGTAGTCGTCGAGAACGGCGTGCTCAGTTCCTACCTGATGAATACCTACACGGCGAAAAAGCTTGGCCTCAAGACCACGGGCAACGCTTCCCGAGGACTGGCCGGCACGCCGGGCATAGGCCCCGGCAACTACTTCCTGCAGGCCGGACCCAGAACGCCGAAGCAATTGATTTCCGAAATCAAGGAAGGCCTCTACGTCACCGAGTTCCTCGGCCACGGCGCGAATCTTGTAACCGGCGATTATTCCCGCGGCGCCTCCGGCCTATGGATCTCCGGAGGAGAGTTCGCCTATCCAGTCGAAGAAATCACCGTCGCCGGGAACCTGAAAGAAATGTTCTTCAACATCTCGGAGATCGCCAGCGATCTCGAGTTCCGCGGCTCCGTAGCCGCGCCAACCCTCCGCATTGACGGCCTAACCGTCGGCGGCGAATAAGAAACCTGTGGGACAATAAGCAGAACCATGTGGGGACGGCCGCCTCGGCCGTCCGCGAGCACTGCAGCGTGAGTTGAGGCAGGAACGTGAAATTCGCCAAAATCGTCTTCTGGATCGCGGGTATTTGGGGTGTGTTGGTCCTCACACCTCTTTATTTCATCTTCGACATGATCGGCCGGAACGATCCGCCGCCAATCACTCATCCCGCGTTCTACTACGGCTTCGTCAGTGTGGGCCTGGCCTTCCAGGTCGTGTTCCTCGTGATTGCCAGAGATCCGGTGCGCTTCCGCCCGATGATGATTCCTTCCGTGCTGGAGAAGTTCGGCTACGGAGCTACCCTGCTCGTGCTTTTTCTGCAGAATCGCCTGCACCCGCAAGATCTCGCACTCGGCTGCGTTGATTTGTTGTTCGGTGTGTTCTTCCTGGCCGCGTTCTTCAAGCTGGGCAAGTCTGAGCCCAAGTCGGAGACCGGCGACTAACCTACAGAGTACAATCCCTTCATGGGCGGCTTGATCCAGCCAACTCCGGTAGCCGAAGAGCCTGATTCCAGCCGGCGCACCATCGCTGTGACCGTGGCGGTCGTCATTGCGATCGCCGTCATCTTCGCGTTTCTTCTTCGCAGCCAGCCCAAGACTGCCTCCGGACCGCCTCCCTACGCTGCCAGCCTCAAGCTCTCCGATTTCAAGATGAGCGCCGCCGAAAACTTTGTTGGAGCCACCGTCAGCTATGTCGATGGCACCATCACCAATACCGGCGGCAAGACCGTCACGCATGTGATTGTTCAAGTCTTATTCAAAGACGACCTGGGGCAACTGGCGCAGCGGGAAGACATCCCGATGCAGGTGCTGAAAACCACCGGCCCCTATCCCGAAGCGGTCGACTTCAGCGTCTCGCCGCTAGCCTCCGGTCAAAGCAACACTTTTCGCCTGACATTCGAGAGCATCTCCGCCCAGTGGAACCATCAGTATCCCGAAATACAAGTCACCGACGTCGCGGTCAAGTAGCAACCCTGTCTTCCAACGAAGGCAGCCGGGAGCAACGTGGAAACCAGAAACCTTTTATTATCGGGCGAACACATTAGACTCGAACCGCTTGACTATCGCCACGTCGACAGCCTCGTCGCGGCTTCTGCCGCTGATCCGTCGCTTTATTCGTGGAGTCCTGTGCCCCAGGGTAAGAGCGAGACCATCGAGTACGTTGAAACGGCCATAGCGTGGCGCGACGCGGGCAGCGCGGTTCCTTTTGCCGTTGCGCGATTGCAGGACGAAACCATCATTGGGTCGACGCGGTTTTGGAACATTGAGCGCTGGTTATGGCCGCAGGGCCATCCGCGGCGCGGCTTCGCTCTCGATGCGTGCGAGATCGGCTATACGTGGTTTACTGCGTCGGCGATTCGAACCAAAGCGAATACTGAAGCCAAGATGCTCATGCTGACGCACGCATTCGAGACTTGGCGGGTGCTCCGCGTGTGCCTGCATACGGACGCGCGCAACCAGCGTTCGCGCACCGCAATCGAACGCATCGGCGCGAAGTTCGAAGGGATTCTGCGTGCCCATCGCATGGCGGCAGACTTTACGCCCCGCGACTCGGTTCGCTACTCGATCGTCGCGGCGGAGTGGCCCGGCGTAAAAGAACGATTGAGCCAGCTTCTGCATCGAGCCTGACCTTCTCCGCAACTCGGTACAATGACTGCATGTCCGAAACAAAACCCTTCCGCCTTACCGAGTCGGTAAAAGCCGCAGGCTGCGCGTCCAAACTCAGTCCAGCCGCACTCGACAAGGTTCTAGGGAAGCTCCCACGGCAACATGACCCCAACGTTCTAGTCGGCTTCGACCACGCCGATGACGCCGGAGTGTATCAAATCGCTCCCGACCAAGCCCTCGTGCAAACAGTCGACTTTTTCACGCCGGTCGTGGACGATCCCCACATCTTCGGCCAGATTGCCGCCACGAATGCGTTGAGCGATGTTTACGCGATGGGCGGGAGACCCGTTACCTCGCTCGCGTTGGTTTGTTTTCCCGAGAAAGCAGATCTGGAAATTCTGGAGCGTATCCTCGCCGGCGGTCTCTCGAAAATGATTGAAGCCGGATGCACCGTAATCGGCGGCCACAGCATTCGCGACGAAGAGACCAAGTTCGGCTACGCGGTCACCGGGCTCATCGATCCGAAAAAGGTTTTAGCCAATGCCGGCGCCAAGCCGGGCGACACTCTCCTCTTCACCAAGGCGCTCGGCACCGGCGTGATTTCCACGGCAATAAAGAAAGGCAAAGCTGATCCTGCCTGGATCGACGCTGCCGTCCAATCGATGACCACGCTCAACAAGAAAGCCGCGGCAGTAATCCAGCAAGGGAACATCCACATCCACGCCATGACCGATGTCACCGGCTTCGGCATGATCGGTCACGCTCGCGAGATGGCGCTTGCCTCAGACGTATCCTTTGTTCTGCAAGCGGATGGTATTCCGGCGCTTCCGGGCGCACTCGAATGCATTCGCGCCGGCTACATTCCCGGCGGCCTCAACAACAACCGCGACTTCGCCGAATGCGTAGTCGATTACGCAGATGGAGTCCCCCAAGACCTGAGAACGCTTCTCTTCGATCCTCAAACCGCGGGCGGCCTGCTGATTTCGGTCGCATCGGAGGATTCCGCGAAGCTCGCACAATCGCTCAACGCGGCAGGAGTATCCGCGGTAAAAATCGGCGAAGTCCTGGCACGCACCAAGCCTCTAATCATGATCCGCTAATCATGATCCGTTGACCAGTTCCCAGATTCGCGCCAGATGGTGGTCGTCGTGTTCGGCGACAAAATATAAATGATCAACCAGCCGCATCGGCGTCTTCAACCGCGGGTGCGGGATGGCCTGCGAAAAAAGCGAAGAATCCAGTTCACCCGCGCGGCTCAACAGCTTTGCCCTGGCGTTGCGAAGCCCAGCCAGAATCGTTTCGAGTAATTGTGCGTTGTAGTTAGCCTTGTCAGTTTTTCGATTCTGCAAGTCGGTTACGGTGAGTTCTGCGCTGCCGGCGACGTAGTCCTCCACCCGCGCCAGCCATAGAGGTTCGAGGTCAAGCAGGTGACCAGCGTGTTCCTGGGCTGACCACTTTTCCTGCGGTTTGCTGACCAGGATTTCCCGAGTACGCCCGCGCAACAACTCTTCGAGCCGCGCCGGGGTGCCGCGAAGGCGGGCGCACACATTCGGATACACCTCCGTCGGAAACGAAAACGCGAACTTGCGTTCATACCACGTAGACACTTCGCTCATGGATTCCGCCGATTCTTAAGAAACAGGATGCAACGCAATACAGATGTAACGCATAAATGATGCGCAGATTCGGTCCGCGGATTCTGAAAAAGGGGCCATCAAAGCAGGCTCTCAAATTACTGAGCCACCACTCAAAGGTCGCGCATCTCTTAAGACAAGCTGGCTGTCGTGGAAGCCCGTGCCATCATTCTAGTCAGGAGCCGTCATGCAATTTCGCGAGCTTGGAGGCAGCGGCCTCAAAGTCTCAGCCCTCGGCCTGGGCTGCATGAGCATGTCAGAGTTCTATGGTCCACGCGACGACGATGAATCCATCGCCACCATTCACCGCGCGATCGAACTCGACATCAACTTCCTCGACACTGCCGACGTCTACGGTCCTTACATAAATGAAGAACTAGTGGGCCGCGCCATCAAGGGCAAGCGCGATCAGGTCGTGCTGGCCACGAAGTTCGGAATCGTCCGCGACCCGGCGAACCCCACGGTGCGCGGCGTCAGCGGCAAACCCGACTACGTCCGCAGCTCCTGCGAGGCAAGTTTGCGCCGCCTGGGCGTTGCGACCATCGACCTTTACTACCAGCACCGCGTCGATCCCGCCACGCCTATCGAGGAAACAGTCGGCGCAATGGCGCAACTCGCACAGGAAGGAAAAATCCGCCACATCGGCCTTTCCGAAGCATCGCCGCAAACTCTGCGCCGTGCCGTGAAGGTTCACCCCATCACCGCGCTGCAAACCGAATACTCGCTATGGAGCCGCGACCCCGAAGACGAACTCTTAGCCCTCTGCCGCGAACTCGGCGTAGGCTTTGTCGCCTACAGCCCGCTCGGACGTGGCTTTCTTACCGGCCAGTTCAAGCGCTTCGAGGATTTTCCGGCAGATGACTACCGCAGGTTCTCTCCCCGCTTTCAAGGGGAAAACTTCCAGAAGAATCTCGACCTCGTGGGCCGGGTCGAGCAAATCGCGAAAGAGAAAGGCTGCAAACCCTCTCAGCTGGCGCTGGCGTGGGTGCTCGCGCAGGATAAGAACATCGTCCCCATCCCCGGCACCAAGCGCCGCAAATATCTTGAGGAGAATGTAGCGGCAATCGATGTGAAATTAACTAAAGAAGACCTGCGCCGCATCGAAGAAATCTTCCCCACGGGCGCAGCCGCAGGCGATCGCTATCCCGAACACATGATGAAAATAGTAAACGGATAATTCCCGCACAAAAAAGCAAGGGCGGCCGCCAGGCCGCCCTTAACTGAGAACTGACTACTGAGAACTGATTTCAAGCCCGTGCCGGACTCTCCCCGCCCTTCACGATCCCCCGTCCCGGCTCCGGCTTCAACACCTGCTGCACGCCGTCATCCGGCTTCGAAGGCGACTTCATCGGAGGCAGTTCCTTGCCATCAACCAGCAGCAGCACTTCCGATGCATCCAGCACTTCCCGCTCCAGCAAAGCCCCCGCAATTTTCTGCAATGTGTCGCGGCTGCCTTCCAGGATGCTCTTCGCGGTTTCGTATCCCTGGTTCACCAGCTTGCGGACCTCGCCATCAATCTTGATCGCAGTGTCTTCGCTGTAGTCGCGGTGCTGGCTGATCTCGCGGCCCAGGAATATCTGCTCTTCTTTCTTGCCGAAAGTCAGCGGCCCCAGATCGCTCATGCCCCACTCGCAAACCATCTTGCGCGCCATTTCCGTTGCACGCTCAATATCGTTTCCCGCGCCCGTGCTCATCTGATTGAGGAACAACTCCTCGGCCAAACGCCCGCCCATCAGAATTGCCAGGTCAGTTTTCAAGTATTCCCGGGTGTAGTTGTGCCGGTCGTCGATCGGCAACTGCATGGTCACGCCCAGCGCCATGCCGCGAGGAATGATCGTGACCTTGTGCACCGGATCCGATCCCGGCAGCTTCGCCGCCACCAAGGCGTGCCCCGCTTCGTGGTAAGCAGTAACTTTCTTCTCCTCGTCGGATAAGATAAGAGACTTCCGCTCCACGCCCATCAACACTTTGTCCTTAGCCACTTCAAAATCGAACATCAGCACAGCCTTGCGATTCTGCCGCGCCGCAGCCAGCGCCGCCTCGTTCACCATGTTGGCGAGGTCCGCGCCGGAAAATCCGGGGGTGCCTCGAGCCAGCACCGAAAGATCGACATCCTCAGCAAGGGGAATCTTGCGGGTATGCACGCGCAGGATTTCTTCCCGCCCGCGCACATCCGGCCGGCTCACCACTACGCGCCGGTCAAAACGCCCCGGCCGCAGCAATGCCGGATCCAGCACATCCGGCCGGTTCGTAGCCGCCATCAGGATCACGCCCTCATTCGACTCGAAACCGTCCATCTCCACTAACAGCTGATTTAAAGTTTGCTCGCGCTCGTCGTGACCACCGCCCAGGCCCGCGCCTCGATGCCGTCCCACGGCATCAATCTCATCAATGAAGATGATGCAAGGAGCATTCTTCTTGCCCTGCTCGAACAGATCGCGCACCCGGCTGGCGCCAACGCCCACAAACATTTCCACAAAATCCGAGCCGGAAATCGAGAAGAAAGGAACATTAGCTTCACCGGCCACGGCCCGTGCCAACAGCGTCTTGCCGGTTCCCGGAGGTCCAACCAGCAGCACGCCCTTGGGAATCCTGCCGCCAAGCTTCTGAAACTTCTGCGCCTCGCGGAGGAATTCGATGATCTCGCGCAGCTCTTCCTTGGCCTCTTCGACGCCGGCCACGTCTTTAAACGTGACTTTTTTCTGCTGCATCGAAAGTAGCCGCGCCCGGCTCTTGCCGAACGACAGCGCCTTGTTGCCGCCGGTTTGCATTTGCCGGATCATGAAGAACCAAAGCGCGCCCAGCAGAATCAGCGGAGCCCACGTTCCCAGCAACTGCAGCGGCCAGCTTCCACCGTTGATGTCCTTCACGTTCACCGACACGCCCTTGTCATAGAGCGTCTTGAACATGTCGGGATAGTTCACCAGAACCGTGGTATGGAAGGCCGAACCGTCGCGGTATTTTCCGCGCACATTCTGCCCGTCAACGGTTACTTCCTGGACGTTGCCCTGCGCTACTTCGGTCATGAACTGGGAAGAGTTGACTTCCTTGTCCTTCTGCCCGTTGCGCCCTTGCTGAATCACGGTCCACAACACCAGGGCAGACACGCCAATCCCCACCCAGAAGAGTACGGTTTTTACTGTTGAATTCACCCAAAGCTCCTGAAGAAACCGGGATCCTGCCATTACGACAAAATCCCGAGGCTCCTACCTTTTAATTAGATGCAGTTCAGCCAATTTCGATAGGGAAAGTCCCTAAGACCACCATTCTACATTTTCCGAAGGAAAAAGGCGCGTAGAGTTCCGCGTGACTTAAGTCATCCGTGGGACCGGGGGTGCAGCCAGGTAGGGAATGTTCCGGTTAGTCTGCTCCGCCGCGCCCAGCCCATAGCCCACGAGGAAGGTCTCATCCACGAGAAAGCCGAAATAGTCCGGTTGTAAAGCGACGCGGCGGGCCGCCTGGCGGTCTAAGAGAGTCACCAGCTTCACCGAAGCCGCGCCCCGCGCACGCAAATCGCTCATCAGAAATTCGCTGGTCACCCCCGAATGCACCAGTCCCTCCACCAGTAGAATATGCTGGCCGCGAATATCCGGTTCATGGCTGAAGAAGATCTCCACCACCTCTCCCATCTGGTCGCCCTGCTGGTTGCTGGATTGCTTGCTGTATTTGGGCTTGATGAACTGGCATACCACCGGGACTTCCAACGCACGCACCAGGTCGGCCATGAACATGAACGCATTTTCCAAAACGGCCAAAGCCTGGATCGTCTGCCCCTGGTAGTCATCGGAAATGTGACGCGCCAGCTCTTTCACCCGCTTCTGGATTTGCTCGGCGGCAATTACCTGGCGAAGTGGCGCAACTTCCCACGCGTTCATCAAGTGGCGTGCCTCCTGGCTCTAGCTCTTATGTGGCTCTTAACGTGGGGACAGCCGCCCTCGGCCGTCCGTCGAGCGCAGCTCGACTTTACTACCCGGACTCTAGATCCCTTGCCCGTCAACCGCCCACAGCGTCTCTCGAATCAGCACCGCTTCCTGTCCCGCTTCAGCGCGTAACCTCGCGGGAACCGGAAAGCCCCGCATCCACACAATTTCGTCTCCGCTAACAGCGACCGGCCAAAGCCTGCGCTCGGGCTGCGCCAAATGCAGATCCTGCAACAGTTCTTTGATCTTTTTCGGCGACTTCGTGTGCGCTGGCCAGAACCGGTCTCCCGGACGCCAGTTCCGCGCGATAAGCCGTTCCGGCAACAAATCTGCGCTGAGAAGTTCCTGCGGATTATACTCCGCCACCTGCCCCTCCGGAGCGATCTCCGGGTTACCCTGCGAAGCAACCCGAGGCCTTACGAGCAACGCTTCGATGACTACCCCGGCCTCCGGCACCAGCACACGTCCCGGCACTGGCAAGGGGTATTCGTAGTCTGGAATCCGCTCCTGACGCCGCAAGTCAGGCGTGACAAAGACGAGAGCCTCCGGCTCCCGGCAAATTTTCCACCCCAAAGGCAGCGATAATTCCTTACCCGACGGACCATCCTCGGCCGCGAAACGCAGGATTTCTTCGATGTGCTTAAACTCCAGCGGAATCCCCGCCCGCTCCCCGATCGCCTTCAGCACCCTTCGCTGCACTGCCCGAGGCTCGGTCAAAAGCCACGGCAGGCTCACCGAGGCATTCATCACGGACGGGCCCGGCTGCTCAAGTCGCTCCACTAATTTGGGATCAAGCTTAGGGAGCGACGGCTGGATCTGCACCAGCCCTTCCGAACCCAGCTCTTCCGAATCATCGAAACCCGGCAGCCCGCGCGCCCATTCCGGTTGCGACCACTGCACTACCGTCCCCAGCCAACCTGAGATTTCGTTCTCCCAGTAATCTTCCTCGTCGCGTGCAATCTCCGCCAGCTCAGAAAAACTCTCAACCACCGCAGGATTGAACTCCCGCTCCAACAAGGGAAGCACAAGCCGGCGTACTCGGTTGCGAGTGAACTTCGAATCGGCGTTGGTAGAGTCCTCGCGCCAAGGCTGTTTCAGGTCCGCAAGATACTGCTCAAGTTCGCGCCTTCGAATCCCCAGCAGCGGACGAACAATCTCGCCATAACCTTCCTCATCGCCACGCTCCACCCCGATGCGCGGATAAATCCCCCCCAGCCCCCGCAGCCCAGTCCCTCGAATCACCCGCATCAGCACAGTCTCAGCCTGATCATCCAGGGTGTGCCCGGTAACAATCTTGTCCAGAGGCTTCTCTTGATTTTGTTTTTGAAAGGGCGTTGCTTCAGCGGCGGAGTTCGGGAGTGTCACAGCCTCAGCAGCGGCGGGGATCGAGAGTGTCACAGCTTCAGCCGCGGCGGGGATCGGCAAGGTCACGGCTTGAGCCGTGGGGGAGATCGAGAAGGGCACGGCTTCAGCGGCGGAGTTCGGGATTGTCACAGCTTCAGCCGAAGCGGGGATCGGGAAGGGCACGGCTTCAGCCGTGCCGTTACGCTCTTCTAAAGATGAGGGCTTTAGCCCCTGCGGTACCTCCAACTCAATCTCATCACCTTCACCCGATCCGAGGAGCGACCGAAAAAACTCATACCGTAATTCCCGAGCGGCAGCCTCCACACCAGAGCCTTCCTCAACAGCAAGTTGCGCCACATCCCCGCCAGCACCAAGAAACTCCAACCCATGCTCACGAGCCAGCCCCGCGGCAAACTCCCAATCAGCGTCAGACTCCGCCCCGCGCAACCGGTGATCGAAATGAACAACCGAAAGAACGATGCCAAGCTCACGTCGCAACTCAATCAGCAGTCGAAGCAGCGCAACCGAATCAATCCCCCCCGAAACCGCAACCCCAACCCGGTCCCCAGCCCGCAGCAATTCCTCCCGCCGGATATGCCCTAACACGCGTTGCGCCAGTTCATGCACGGAAACATGGTACAACCAGGCGGCTCAAAAACACTTATGGGGACAGTCGACCTAACTGTCCCCATGAACAGAAATCCGAAAGATTTTCTCTGTGTCTCTGTGCCTCCGTGGTGAAAAGGTCCTACTAAAGCCCCGCACTCTTCTCCGCAATCAATTTCCGAATCTTCTCCACAAACTCCCCAGCACCCATGTCCTCAGTCTTCTCTTTCCCGCGCGTGCGCACATTCACCTTGCCAGCCTCAGCCTCTTTATCCCCAACCACCAGCAGGAACGGCACCTTCTGCATGGCATGCTCGCGGATCTTGGCATTCATCTTCTCATTGCGTGCATCCACCACCACGCGCACTCCCGCGGCCTTGAGCTGATCCGCAACTTTGTTGGCATACTCCGCATGCCGCTCGCTGATCGGGATCATCGCCACCTGCACCGGAGACAGCCACACCGGAAACGCTCCAGCATAGTGCTCAATCAGAACTCCAAAGAACCGCTCGACCGATCCGTACAGCGCGCGATGCACCATCACCGGCTGCTTACGCGAACCATCTTCAGCGACATACTCGAGGCCAAACCGTTGCGGCAGGTTGAAGTCGAACTGGACAGTCGAAAGCTGCCACAACCGTCCAATAGCATCCACCAGCTTGATGTCAATCTTCGGCCCGTAAAACGCCGCCTCGCCCGGGATGGTCTTGTACTCAACGTTCTTCCGTTTCAGCACCTTCTCAAGCGACTGGGTGGCGTGGATCCATTGCTCCTCGCTGCCCACAAAATTCTTCCGGTCATCAGGATTCCAGGTCGAAAGCTCGGTCTGGAACTGGTCGAAGCCAAAGTCTTTCAGCACATCCAGCGCAAAGTCGAGGCAACTCGCAATCTCATCTTCAATCTGCTCCGGCGTGCAGAAAATGTGTGCGTCATCCTGAGTAAACCCACGCACCCGCAGCAGACCGTGCATCACGCCCGAACGCTCGTAACGGTAAACCGTTCCCAATTCACCCAGCCGCACCGGCAAGTCGCGATACGACTTCAGCGAGTCCTTGTAAATCAGAATGTGCCCCGGACAATTCATCGGCTTCAGCCGGTATTCGGCGTCATCGAGTTCCATGGCGTCGAACATGTTCTGCGCGTAGTAGCCCTCGTGTCCCGAGGTAAAAAACAACTGCCGCCGCGCCACATGCGGCGTGTAAACCAGCGAGTAGCCGCGCTTCAGGTACTCCTCGCGCATCCAGTCTTCCATCTGCTTCCGGATGATGCCGCCCTTGGGATGCCAGAAAATAAGTCCCGGCCCGGCCAGTTCCTGAATCGAAAACAGATCAAGCTGCTGCCCCAGCACGCGGTGGTCGCGCTTCTTCGCCTCTTCCACCTGCTGCATATGCGCATCGAGATCCTTCTTCGAAAAGAACGAAGTCCCGTAAATGCGCTGCAGTTGCGGATTCTTCTCATCCCCCAGCCAGTAAGCACCAGCAATGTTAAGCAGCTTGAACGCCTTGATCTTCCCCGTCGAAGGAATGTGCGGCCCGCGGCAGAAATCAACAAACTTGCCGGTGCGGTAAATCGAAATCTTTTCATCGGGCTTGGTGAATTGCTCGATGAAATGGCACTTCATGAAGTCGCCTTCTTTTTTGAACTCCGCCAGCCCCTGATCGCGAGGCAGAAACTCGCGCGCATAAGGAATGTTCTGCTGCACCAGTTCCTGCATCTTCTTCTCAATTTTTTCCAGATCCTCCGGAGTGAAAGCCGTAGGCCGGTAAAAGTCGTAGAAGAATCCACTCTCGGTCGCCGGACCATGCCCCAGCTTGGTCTCCGGAAAAAGCTCCAGCACCGCCGCCGCCAGCAGATGAGCCGAGGAATGCCGGTAAACCTCCAACGACTCCGGATCTTTATCCTTCAAAAGACGAAGGTCAGTATCTTTCTCGAGAGGACGGGTGAGATCAATCAGGTCGCCGTTAGCCTTCGCCACCAAAGCAGCGTCCGCCAGCCCGGGGCTAATCGACTTCGCAATATCCAGCGCGGTCGTACCCTTGGGAACATCTTTAACGCTCCCATCCGGAAGCTTCACATGAATGCTGTCTGCCATAAATTGAGACCTGCAGGTGTACTGAATCTTTCAGTTTATTGGAGGGATTCCAGAGGGTCAAACCCGCGGCGGGAATAAGTAGCGCGCCCTAATCTCGATTTTGCTTTTCTTCGCGACCTTTGCGAATCCTTAGCGCACTTCGCGGTCAAAGGCTTTCGATTCAGGATTAAGCAGAAAACGCCGGAGAGCGGGCGCGAGCCCCCGCCCTCCGCTTTGGATACGAAACTCCTACATCGTCACATCCTTGATATGCGTCGCGATATACCAGGTATTCCCAAACGGATCCGTAACTCCGCCGCTGCGATCGCCATAAGGATGGTCCACCGGTTCAGAGACCGAGGTCGCGCCCGCCGCCAGCGCGCGCCGGTAAACCGCGTCGCAGTCCGGCACGTACATATAGAACGTCGACTGCATCGGTTGGTAGGGCCCGTGGGCCTCGCCCATTTCGACCACCGAATCACCCACTCGAATCGCAGCGTGATGGACGACTCCATCGGGCGAAGCGTACTTCGCGATCTCCTGCGCTCCGAAAGCCCGCTTCAGGAACCCGATCACCGGCTCCGCCCGCAGCGGATGCATGTACACATTCACATTATTCAGCCCCTTTGGAATGTAGCTCTCGCCCTTGTGCGTGGCGATATACCAGAGATTGCCGAAAGGATCCTTCACGCTCGCTCCGCGCTCGCCGTATTCGTGATCCTGGGGCTCGCCGATCGAGGTCGCGCCCGCCTGCAGAGCCTTTTTGTAAGCCGCGTCCGTGTCCTCCACGTAGATGTGCAAAGCCGTCGCGCTGGGCTTGGAATTAAATGGCTTCCCCGGAATGCCGCCGCCCATCATCAGCATCGTGTCTCCGATGCGCGTCTCGCCGTGAATTCCCCCAGCTCCCCCAATCACCCGGAGAACCTGTTCCGCCCCAAACGCCTGCTTCGCAAACGCCAGGATCGCATCTCCGTCGGCCGCGATCATATAAGGCGTCACAGTGTGGAAGCCCGGTGGAACCGGTTTCACTTCCGCGTCCTTCGTTGCAATCCGCCCACCCTCAGGCCCGGTCGTCATCCCCTGCATGCGCCGGTGCATCTCTTCCACCGACATTTCTTCCGTTACCGTGGCAATGCTCCAGGTGTAGCCAAACGGATCAAGAAAGCGTCCCTCACGGTGGCCGTAGAACTGATCTCGAACCGGCAAAATCGTCTTCAACCCGGCAGCCACCGCCCGCTCCGCGAAGGAATCGACATCTTCGACCAGCAGAGACATCTGCACCGGAGCTCCACCCAGCGTTTCCGGGCTCAATCTTCCGCCCTCCGGCCACTCGTCGGAAAGCAGAATCGACGAATCGCCAATCCTGATCTCGGCATGCGGCATTCCGTTTCCGGTGTCGAAGCGCATGATCTCCTTCGCCCCAAAGGCTTGCTTGTAGAACTCGATCGCCTTGGCCGCATCTTTGAAAACTAATCTCGGAGTCGCAATGGTACGCACGGCGACGGTTGTAATAGGTTCGGCAACAGTGCTCATAGTCTTTCTCCCTCCCAGTAATTCGGACTTAAGTCGTACCCTGAACTCTTCCCGCGGCAAGTCGCGCAAGCCGGCGGCCACGCGCACCAGCGGCTCGACACTTGCATCCACCTTTGCAGGCTTGCCGTCCGCCCGGGCCAACAACACTTCCACAGCCCGGTTCAGATGCTCGATCTTCTTCGCGTCGTTGTTCCGCGGATTGTTGTTCCGCGGGTCGTTGTTCCGCGGATCGTTCGGCGGACCCAGAGAGCGCTTAGGCATCGGCACCCTCCATGCGCGCCCGCAGACTCGTCAGCGCGCGGAACTGCAACTGCTTCACCGCGCCTTCCGTCTTGCGGATCTCCCGCGCCACTTCCTTAATGCTTTTTTGTTCCACGAACCGCAACACAACCACACGCTGCTGCTCGGCGGGCAGTGTATCGACCAGCCGAAACAAAGTGGCCCGCCGTTCCACCTCTTCAAATTCTGCGTTGCTGGCCGGCGCAGCTTCGATCAGCCCCGGCTCGTCCACCACTTGCTCCCGGCTCCGCCGCTGCCAGCGGTCCGAAATCAGATTCGCGGCAATCCGGAACAGCCACGCCGCAAACGGAATCCCCCGCCATTCAAACCGCTGCAAGTTAGCCAGCGCATGATGAAACACTTCCGAAGTGAGGTCTTCGGTTTCCGTGCGATCTCCCACCCGCCGCACCACGTACGCATACACCCGCTCGAAATTATTCTCGTAAAGCTCCGCAAAGCGCGCAGGATCCTTCTGCGCCGCCTCGACCAGAAGCCGCTCGTCCGCTTCTTTCTTCAGAGCCCTCAAACAGATTCTCCGCGCGGAGTAGTCTTACACAGGGATAACGGCCGGGGGCAGGAAAAGTTACGCTCAGAATTCCGAAAAAGAGATTCGCAGGGAGATAAGATTCATATCGACATAGGGTTCGCATCAGGCAGACAAGATTCGTGTCAGGGCACGCCTTTAGGCGCTGGGTTCTCCGGGTGACCCATTTCTCGCGCACTTTGCGAGAAGTGGGTGACGCCCATCACACCCGCCACAGATCTTGGAGGCCGTCCCATAAATATGGTAATATGGGCCTGTGAAAACGACCCTCGAAATCCCCGATTTTCTTTTCCGCCGGGCCAAGTCAGTGGCCGCCGAGCGCGGCATCCCGCTGCGTCAGCTTGTGACCGAGGCTGTCCAGGAGAAGCTGAGAATCGCGCCTCAGGAAAAACCTTGGACGAAACATCTGGGCAGGCTCAAGCACCTCCACAAAGACCGCACGCGGATCGAGGGCCGGGTGGAAGAAGCTTTCGAGCAGATTGATCGCGAACTCTGGCGCTGATCCAATGCCTGAGGAACAAAGGCCGGCTGCAATCGAAAACCCGATAAGGTCATGATTGTCGACACCAACGCCTTGTCTGCGGCGGCCGATGACGAGCCGGCTGTCGTCGCCCTTCTCACCCGCGCCAGCCAGATGGTGATCCCCGTGATCGTCCTCGGCGAGTATCGCTATGGAATCACCCAATCGCGCCACTGCGCCGCCTACGAAAACTGGCTGGCCGGACTTCTTCGCGACTGCGCCGTGCTCGAAGTTAACGAGCCAACCACCCAGCACTACGCCGAGATCACTCTCGATCTGAGGCAAAAGGGCAAGCCAATTCCCACCAACGACCTCTGGATCGCGGCACTCTGCCGCCAGCACTCGCTTCCGCTCTTGAGTCGTGATCGCCACTTCGACCAGGTCACGGGCCTGAAACGGATTGGGTGGTGAATTCGCGTGGTGAATTCGCGTGATGAATTCGCACGCTCAATGGGAAGGCTTACTCACGCGAACAGCGAAGCCGGGTGCCCCATTTCTCGCGCACTTTGCGAGAAGTGGGCGGCCCATGCAAATCCTTGCCGCTCAAACAAGCCCGTGCGATATCGAACCTCGTGCCTACCTGTTGAGTAAGTTGAGATTCTGACTCTTCAGGAAGGTATCGACAATCGGAGTCCAGATTGGAATTCCGTCTGCAGAAAACAAATGATGGCCGTCCGCGCCGAATGGCCCGGTGCTTACAAACTGGGCTCGCCCGCCGCCTTCGGTGAAAGCGCGGTAGAACTCCGCCGCCATCTTAGGGGAAAAGAAATGATCGTTTTCCGCGTAGACCCAGAGCATCGGGACATGCGAGCTCTCGCCGAACTCCCGGAAGGCATTGATCAGGACCTGCAGATTGCACACTTCATCGCTGGCTCGTGAACCGCGCCCACCCGCGAAACTGATCCCGGGCCACCAGACCCGCGGCGGGTTAGCAGTAAGAGCAACGGTCGCAAAACCTCCGGCGGAGACACCGACGCTGATGATTCGCGTGGCATCGACCTCCGGGAGCCTGGAAAAGTAGGCGATCGCCGCCCGCAGGTCGTTTGCCCCCTCCACGCCCGCTCCATAGTATTCAGGATTACCGCTGCATGACCGGGCGTCCTCCGCGAAGTCTCCTCCTGAATCGCCATATCCGCGGCGCATCACGATCACAGTGGTCCAACCACGCCGGGCAAACTCTCTGGCTTGCGGCAACATTTCCGCCGGTCTCATCTTCTGATGATCAGCCATCACGCGAGGCGCGCCATGATTAATCAGTGCAAGCGGATGCGGGCCGGGTTCGTCAGGGCTCACCATCAGCGCCTCAAGACCCCGCTCCCCGGCTCCGGGAGCCGGAATGCGCAACTCCCGCTCGACCAGGCGCTGTGCAGTCACTGGGTGGGAGCAAATCTCAAGGGCGGACAGCATCAACAGGACGCATGCGAGCTTCGGTCGTATCCAGACAGATACGCCCACCGGCAGAGGCAAGGCCATACCCAACCTTAGCGAATCCAGTCTCAGCGGTACAGTCTTTCGACTTCCTTCTGCACCTTGACCGACAAGGCGGTATTCGTTGACCGAAAGATTTAGGACCCAAAGATTTAGCCGGGTCCCGATATCTCGCGTACTTTGCGAGAAGTGGGCGAGCCATCAACGCAACGCGCCGCGCGACGCAAATCCACAAGCCCGATGTGACATCCAACCTTGCGCCTCACCTGTAATCTGCGTCATCATGAACCCAAATAAGTACCCGTTCTTTGAAAATTCAAATGGGCAATCTAAATCCTTTGTCTGTAATATTTCGCGGGTAAAATCCTTCGATTCAATATTTTAGCTGGATATCAACCAGATCGAGGCTTCATAACCTCCCTGAATCCAATAATTTAGCAGCTTGATCTGGAGATTTTTTTTATCTGGATCCGGCGCGAACAGAGAACGACGGGCAAATTTAGGTCGAGGGCAAAGCTGGCGCGTAGTAGAGATCCTCCATCGCCTTCTTCACCTTCGCCGACACCGCTTCCATATCCCGCATCGTCAGGCCGACAGTCGAGATTGGCTCGCCCACGCGCATCTCCAGCGGCCGGCATTTAATGTGGTAAGTATCCATCGGCAACAGTTCGTAAGTTCCCACTAGCGCCACCGGAACAATATCCACCTGCGCCTTGATCGCCAGAAAAAAAGCTCCCGGCAAAAAGGGTTTGATCTCGCCATCCGGCGTACGCCCACCCTCGGGATAAATCACCAGCGGCATCCCGGTTTTCAGACTCTTCACCGCCGACCGGATCGCCGCAATCGAATTGGTCGGCTTCTGCTGATCGATGCAGACCTGTCCCGACCGCTTCAGTTGCCAGCCCACCACCGGGTACGCCAGCAACTCTTTCTTGAAAACGATGCGGAATTGAAACGGCAGATAAACGTAGAGAACCGGAATATCCAGCGCCGAAGCATGATTTACCGCGTAGACATGAGGCTTCAAAGTATCAATCTTGTCGAGGCCCGTGACCTTCACGGGCGACAAGATGGTCTTCATGATGAGCCACGACCAGGCCCGCGAAAACCAGTGCAGCCGCCGGCCGCTCCGGTCAAACAGTCCGCCGGGCAGCGCCAGTATCCCCATGACCAGCGTGTACACCCAGATCAGCGGATCAAGAATAAAGTACGATCGCAGCCGGCTCAGCCAGCCGTACTTCTTCCTGGAGGTCTCGTGTGGACTTCGCCGCACCGCAGCCACCGGCGCAGTCTCTGCGTCGCGCTCCACTTCTACCGATGATGAATTCACTTCCTGCACACGTCTATTCTAGGCGAAAACCAGCACTCCTCGTCATCCTGAGGCGACAGCTTTATCGTCGCCGAAGGACCCGGGCGCGCCGCGCGACTTCCTCGGAGCCTGCCCTGAGAGAGCGAAAGCGACCGAAGGGCGCGTCTGGCGCGCTTCCCTACCTGCTGCCGCCGGAAGGCGCTGCCCTAAACGTCCTCGCCGATAATCGACATAACTTCACCCACCAGATAAATCGATCCGGTAATTACGATCACCGCTCCTGCGCTCGCGAGCACCCGGGCTCGCTCCACGGCCAGCCGCACGTCTTCCACCGATTCCATCTCAACCCCGGTGCGCGCCCCCGCCTGCTGAATCTCCTCCGGCGACGCCGCTCGCGGATTCTCCGGCCGGGTCGCGATCACCCGCTCAGCCAGCGGAAACAGAATTTCCGCCATCTCCGGGATTGCCTTATCCCGCATCGCCCCAAAAACGAAGATCAGCGGACGGTCTTCAAACCTCTCCGAAAGCGCCGAACGCAGCGCCCATGCCCCCGCCGGATTATGTGCCACATCCAGCACCATCTCAGGCCAGGCAGCCCGCGCAGCAATCACCTGAAAACGTCCCGGCCAGTAAGTCTCGCGAATGCCGCGCTCGATGCCGTACGCCGTGATGCCGTCGAATCCCTGCTGATTCAACTCGACAGCAGCCGCAACGGCCAACGCCACGTTTCGCAACTGATGTCGCCCCACGAGCGATGTCTCCACCAATATCTCTTTTCCCAGAACCGCAAGCGGGTAGCGATAAATGTATTTCTTAGCGACCTTTGCGTCTTCCTTAGCGACCTTAGCGGTTAAGAGCTTTTCGTCGCCACCAAGATTCCTTTTCTCGCTACTAGCTACCAGGTACTGGGTACTACCAGGCGAAACCGGCGGCACATACGGAACCGCATTCACTCCTCGCGCACCCAACTCTAGGATCGTATTCCCGATCACATCATTCGCCTCAGGCTGTTGCGGCAGCGTCACCACAGCGCCGCCCGGACGAATAATCCCGACCTTCTCCCGCGCAATCTCGCCCACCGTATTCCCCAGAAATTTTTGATGATCAAGCGAAATATCGGTAATCACGCTGGCCAGCGGCTCTACCACGTTGGTGGCGTCGAGCCGGCCGCCCATTCCAACTTCAAGCACCGCAAGGTCTACACGTTCCCGCGCAAAATACTCGAATGCGATCGCTGTCATCATCTCGAAAAAGCTGGGATGCCACGGCAACTCCCCGCGTTCCACCAACCTCTCGGCAACCTGATCGACGCCGCCCTGCAACGATGCAAAGTCGTCGTCACTGATCTCCAGACCGTTCACTCGGATCCGCTCGTTGATCCGCACCAGATGCGGAGATGTGTATGAACCTGTTTTCACTCCCGAAGCCCGCAGAATCGAAGCCAGCGTTGCCGCCGTCGATCCCTTCCCGTTCGTGCCCGCAATCAACACGCTAGGGAAACGCCGCTCCGGGTGATCGAGCGCAGCCAGCAGCACCCGCATATGCGCCAGGTCGAACTTGTTCGCAGGCATCTGCGCCAGCTCGTGCCCCAGGGCAAACATGCGCGCGACTGCGGTTTCGTAGGACATAAAGAAGCTCTCAGCTGTCAGCCTTCAGCTCTCAGTCGTCGGGGCCAAAACACAACTGTCATCCCGAGCGAAGCGAGGGATCTTGGTTCTTGCCTGCGCCATCGCTGTTGCCGCAGCGGGCAAACACCAGGATCCCTCGCTACGCTCGGGATGACAAATCGGAATGGCGCGGGCGCAGCCGCAAGCCGACAGTCGTTAGCTGAAAGCTGAGAGCTGAAAGCCCTTCTCACGCCACCATAAAATCCAGCGCCCGCCCGATGTAAGGTTTGAGTTCCTTGCGTGGCACGACGGCGTCCAGCATGCCATGCTCCAGCAGAAATTCGCTGCGCTGAAATCCGGGCGGCAGTTTCTGCCGGATCGTCTGCTCGATCACCCGTGGCCCGGCAAATCCAATCAGCGCGCCGGGTTCGGCGATGTTCAAATCACCCAGCATGGCGAATGACGCGGTCACACCTCCGGTGGTCGGATCAGTCAGCACAGAAATGTATGGCACCTTCTCTTTATCCAGGCGAGCCAGCGCCGCGGAAATCTTCGCCAGTTGCATCAGGCTGACCACGCCCTCCATCATCCGCGCCCCGCCTGAAGCCGAAACAATGATGAGCGGCGTGTGTGAATCCAGCGCGTGCTCCACCGCGCGTGTGATCATTTCCCCCACCACCGCGCCCATGCTGCCCCCAATGAACGCATACTCCATCACACTCAGGACCACGGGGCGTCCCAGCAGCTTGCCGCGCGCGTTGATCACCGCATCTCTCAGCCCCGTATCGTGCTGCGCCTGCCGCAATCGCGACGAATAGGGCTTCAAATCCACAAATTTCAAGGGATCGGTCGATGACAGATTTTCGTCAAACGTCTCGTATTCATCGTCATCCAGCAGCAGCGCCAGCCGGGTCCGGGCGTCGATGCGAAAATGCTTCGCGCACTTCGGACAAACGTTCAAATTCTCTTCCAGATCCTTCTTCCAGATGATCTGCCTGCAGTTCTCACACTTCACCCACAACCCTTCAGTGCGCACCGTCTTCTCGCCCGAAGTGTTCAGTTCCCCGGATTCACGTTTGAACCAAGCCATAGGAGCAGTTGCCAGTACCTGGTACCCAGTATCCAGTGAAAGCGCGGCGTTTTCTCCGCACTGACTACTGGGTACTTGGTACTTTAGGATGCTTCATTCTACTAGAAAGGCTCGCGGACAACAGAATGCTGGAAGGTGTCTCGGTCTGGAAGAATATTTCTTTACGGATGCCGCTGGGAAGAAGACGGTCGAGCTTCGCTCGACCGGACAGCCGAGGGCGGCTGTCCCCACATCCATAAAAGCAGTTGCCAGTACCTGGTACCCAGTGAAAGCGCGGCGTTATCTCGGTACTGGGTACTCCTAACTTTTTGTCGACTTGCTGGCTCGCAGTTCGATCTCTCCTGCAAACAAATGGGCGTGCAGCCGGTACTTCCCGGGCCCGTCCTGTTCGAATGACCGGAACAGTCCATCCTTGGAAACATCGAACGCCGAACCCTCGATGCTGCCGGTCATCACCGACGCATCGCGATGACCGTACAGCTCAGGATGGGGAATGTCGATCTGGATGCGGCCCGCAAAGACCCGAACGTCCTTATCGCCTTCCACATCTTCCACAATCATTTCTCCTGCCGACAGTCTGACCAGAAGATTGGAACGGCGCGGAACCTCGATGGTAGCCTGGAAATTATTGTGCGGGGTGCCGGAAACGTAAACGTCGGCGCTTGTGCCGCTCCGTTTGATCTCTACCTTGACGCGTTCGAGCTCTTCCTCCGAGTCAGCGTGGCAAGTCACAACAACGTTTTCAGAGTCGCCCGGACGGATCGTGTAGCCGCCAGCTTCCAGGTGGAAGCGAATCGTGCCTCCCGAAACAAACTCTTGTCGTGCCGGGTGCTCTCCTGACGTGTTGAGAGCCTGCTGAGCATGCAGCAAGCCTGGAACCAGCAAGACAAGCCAGAAACCAAGACCTTTCATACGCACCCCCCGCCCGTAGTCTCTATATACGACCATGGAAGAACTTAAGTTCCGGGAAACTCGGGGCAAACCGATGAAACAGCGGACAATGCGGCCGGAGGAATGGTCTGACGCCGTGACGCGCTCCCTCGTAACCCTGCGGCATTCCTTCCCGTTACGAGTTGTGACACGTTTTGCGAAGGTACAATCTTTCCATGGAACTCGTGCATCCAACCCTGCGTATCGGGTGCAAGCAGATCTCTGTCCGCTGGCAGACTGCGGAGGTCTCCTCGTGATCAACAAGTGTCTAGTGTTATTGTTTTGCGTGCTCGTGGCATTACCCGCATTTTCCGCCCAGCACGTTGCCCTTCACCCCAGACCCGGCTTCGATTCCGGCGAACAGGAGGCCATTCGCCAGATCGTTGAGATGGAGCGTCAATGCAAGGAAGCCAGCCTCCGCCGCGATGCTGACTTCTCCCTGCGCACCCTGGCCGAGGACTATGTCGCCATCACCCCGCTAGGCACGGTTACGACCAAGCAAGAAACCATTTCTGCCCGCCGCAGCGGTCAGCTCCGCTACGAGTCTATGAACGTCACTGACATGGTGGTCCGCCTCTATGGCGACACCGCGGTCGTCACCGCCCGCGCTGATGTCAAAGGCCACCAGCTCGGCGAAGACTTCAGCGGACCCTATCGCTACACCCGCGTCTGGGTCCGCCGTAACGGACGCTGGCAAACAGTCAGCTACCAAGCCACAGTGACCCAGTAAGGGCGCGGCAGGTGCTAGGTGCTAATGCCCCGAATGATAAGGATGGCCTTTCAGAATGGTGAACGCCCGGTAGATTTGCTCCAGCAAAACCACGCGAGCCAGTTCGTGGGCCAGCGTCATCTTTCCTAGCGAGATGATATGCTGCGCCGCAGACCGAGCCGCTTCGCTGAATCCATCCGCCGGCCCTATGGCAAAGACCAGAGGCAGCGGATTGCGATCCTGATAGTCCCCCAGAAAGCCTGCAAACTCTTCCGACGAGAACTGCTTTCCCCGCGAATCCATCAGCACCAGCGTCGACTTTCCTGCGCTGGTTGTTTTACTCGCCTTAGCCGGCGCCACCCGTCCGCACATTTGCAAGAGCGCGCCTTCATCGCGCAGCGCCAGCCCTTCCACTTGGACAAAACGCGAAATCCGCGTCAGATATTCCTCGGCCAGCGACTGAATCGCCGGCTCTTTCGTCTTTCCGATCCAAGCGATTTTGATCTTCACGGCAGGTAGTCCGGAGGCATAAGAGAAACGAGGCGCACTCCCTGGAAATAGCGAAACTACGCTGTCTTACGAGGAGTCGCGGCAGCGCGCTTACGCGGCGTGGTCTTTGTCTTCGTCTTTGTCGTTGCCTTTGCCTTCGGCGTCGCCCTGGGCTTCGGCCTCAACTCCGAAGGCTCGAGCCGTTTCGCGGTCTTCCACAGGCGTTCCAGATCGTAGAACTTGCGTGCCTTCTCAGAAAAAACGTGCACGACAAAATCAACGTAGTCGACCAGAATCCATTCGCCCTGCCGGTAGCCCTCGACGTGCGCCGGCCGCACATCCGCCGCTTTCAGGCGCAGTTCCACTTCGTCCGCAATGGCCTGGACCTGCCGCGGGTTGGTGCCGCTGCACAGCACGAAATAGTCGGTAAACGCTCCCGACCCTTTCTCCATTTCCAGGATCGAAAGTTCTTCTGCTTTCTTGTCGAGGCAGGCCTGGATGGCGGCTGCCACTTGTTGCTTCAGTTCGCTTTTTTTCATGCGGTGAGTCGGTCGTTGGTCGTTAGTCGCTGGTCCTTAGCCCAACTCGGGGCGGACTCTCATTGTAAACGAAGGGTGGCGCGGCGTTTTCCTAAGGCCGGCAAATGGCGCTCACGGCAAAAGGCGTGGCGAACGACCAATGCCCATCGGCTAACGACCTTTATACAATCCCATTTTCTTGATGTAATCCGCAACCGCAGGGTCCACGAAGCGGCCAAGCGGCTTGCCGGCGGCCGCAACCTGACGAATCGCCGTGGAAGAGATCGGCTGATAAACCTGGTCGAGCAAATGGATGGTCACGCCCTTCAGTACCAGGTCCCCGGTAGCAGCCTGCTTTTGAAACGGACGTGTCACTTGCTCTCGCGGGCGCAGGCTCGCAGGCAAGGCGTTAGCCACGTCCGCTAGCGAATATCCCGGCCGGCTCGCCACCACAAACTCACACTCCCGAAATAGTTCCTCGGCCTTGTGCCACTTCGCGATGTCCTCGAAGGCATCGACGCCGATAAGCAAAAACAGCCGGTCCGCTTTCTTGAATGATCGCTTAAGGCGCTTGACCGTATCGACGGTGTAGTTCGGCTTCGCCGGGCGCGACTTTTCCCTGCCCGGATCCTTGCCCGGACTGCCCAACTCAAAATCTTCCGGCGCCTCCAGCAGCGACGGCGCGAAGTCCTTCTCTGGCGCCGTAGCCAGGGCAATCATGGCATAGCGATGTGGGAAGGGCGACAGGGGCTGGCGTTGCTTGTGAGGCGGAGCGTTGGCCGGCACAAAGAGTATCTGGGAGAGGTTGCAGCGCTCGCGCGCAGCGCGGGCCAACGCCAGATGCCCGCGGTGGATCGGGTCGAAAGTCCCGCCGAAAAGACCGATATTCATGAGCCGCTAGTGTCTTCGTTTGCGGGCTCAATTGGCAAGCTCAACATTTCTTTTGTCATTCCGAACAAGCGTTCTTTGCGCAGTGAGGAATCCGGGCGAGCCGCGCGAAGCGTCGCGTTCCTTGCGACGTAAGAATCGCGCGTTTGGCTCGCTTCCCTATCAAACCACGGCGTGTCCCGGCGCTGGCGCACGTTCAGGGGCATTGCCCGATGGTGCATCATCAGGCTTGTCTGTTTGGCCCAGGCTTGCCCGCTGAGAAAACAGAAGTTTCGCGAATCCGGAATGAACTCCTGTAATCTCGCGCCTTCATAAACTTGGGATTAGCATGGTTTACATGCGAGTAACCCTCCCCCTACTTCGCATCCAACCCGCCCGTGCGCCCATCCTGCGCTACGGAGTCGCGGTACTCAGCACCACGCTGGCGCTGATCCCCGTACTGCTGCTTCCGAACATCGCAGAAAGCCGCCTGGCGGTATTCGCCGTTGCTGTGATGGTGAGCGCGTGGTATGGCGGCTGGAAACCTGGGCTGGTCGCCACTTCCTTCGCGCTCACCGTCAGCGCCTACTTCTCGTTTTCCGGAGAACACAATCCCGCGCAATACCGCTCGACCATGATCCGGTTGACGCTGTTCGTTGTGCTGGCAATGCTGATCTGCTGGTTCAACGCAGCCCTGCGAGGCACGCAGGAGGGCTTGCGGCGCTCCGAAATCAACTTCCGGTCATTGGTGACCAACGCTCCCTACGGGATCTGCCGCTGCGACTCCGCTGGACAACTGTTGGACGCGAATCCGGCGCTGCTGGCGATGCTGGGATATTCCTCGCCCAACGAACTGACCGGGACACACCTCGGAGCACTCTACGCGGACTCGCAGCAGTGGTTTCAACTGGCGGATTACCTGCTCTCGGCGACGCCCTTCAACGGGCTTATCGTCGAGTGGAAGAAAAAAGATGGGACTGCCACGGCGGTTCGCGTTTCTGGTCGCGCAGTTTCCGACGGCAAGAAAGGACGCACCTTCGAGCTGTTTGCCGAAGATGTGACCGAACGCCGCGCTCTGGAGCAGCAGCTCCGGCAGTCGCAGAAGATGGAAGCAGTAGGAAGACTTGCGGGCGGCGTGGCGCACGATTTCAATAACCTGCTGATGGTGATTTCCGGTTACTCGGAATTTCTGCTTGACCGCCTGGGCCCGGACCCAGCGCTGCGCGGTCCTGCGCAGGAGATTGCCAGCGCAGCCGTACGCGCCACCTCGCTCACCCGCCAACTTCTCGCTTTCAGCCGAAAACAGATGCTGGCCCCGAAGATTCTTGACCTGAACGGCGTGGTCACCGAAAACCTGAAGATGCTCACCCGCATGATCGGCGAGGACATCGAGCTGGTGATGGTTCCGGCATCCGAGTTGGGCACGGTGCGGGCCGACGCGGGACAGATTGAACAAGTCATCATGAATCTGGCTGTGAACGCACGCGACGCCATGCCGGCTGGAGGCAAGCTGACCATCGAGACCTCAAACGTGTCGCTCGACGAGGATTATGCCCGCTTTCATGCGCCCCTGCGGCCGGGAAACTATGTGATGCTCGCCATCAGCGACACCGGCGCCGGCATGGATTCCGAAACCCAGTCCCACATCTTCGAGCCCTTCTTTACCACCAAGGGCCCGAAGGGAACGGGTCTTGGTTTATCCACGGTTTACGGAATCGTGAAGCAGAGTGGTGGTTACATCTGGGTTTACAGCGAAGCGGGCAAGGGTACGACGTTCAAGGTCTATTTGCCGCGCGTCGCCGAGACGGTCGAGACTCCCGCCAAAGTTGTTGTTGCCGCGGAATCCGCCGCAACCGACCCAGGCACGGAAACCGTCCTGCTGGTCGAGGATGAGACCAACCTGCGCTATCTCGCCCGGCAGTTCCTCGAGAAGCAGGGTTATCGGGTCGTCGAAGCGGCGGATGGCGCAGCCGCTATACAGATTGCAGTCGCCCATGAAGGAGTGATTCATCTGCTCCTGACCGACGTGATCATGCCGGGGATGAATGGCCGCGAGCTGGCACAACGAATTTCCGAAATTCGCCCCAATGTGAAAGTGCTCTATATGTCCGGTTACACCGAAAATGTGATCGGCACCAATGGCACGCTGGACGCGGGTGTACGCCTCCTCCAGAAACCCTTTACCCTTCGCGACCTGAAAAGCAAAGTTCGCGAAGTGCTCGATTCAACCCCATTCCCCCTGGAGGCTGCTATGTCAGTTCACACCGCTCATGCCAAGGCGACGCCAGCTCTGCACCAATTGCCCTCGTCGCGCGCGCAACGTTTTCAACTTCACCTGCCCTTAAAATATCGCCGTCTCGACGAAGAAAAATGGCACTCCGGAGAAACACAGAACATCAGCCGCTCCGGTTTGCTCTTTCAGGCAGAGGATCCCTTGCAACCAAATGTGATCCTGGAAATCAATCTAGTGCTGCCCGCGGAGATTGCGGGGCTATCGCCGACCGAAGTGATTTGCAAGGGAGAAGTCGTGCGCACGGTCGCGGCGAACGGCGAGAAAATGCCTCCCGCGTTAGCCGCCAAGATTCTTCAGTATCACTTCCAGCACGGGACGCAACTGCCACGGGCATAAACCCAGTACCGAGTGCCGAGTACCAGTACCCAGTAAAACCGCGTTTCTGGGTACTGGGTGTAGAACCTCATTAATAAAAATCCCTCATGCGTCGAGCGTCATCTTATGACGAGGCTCGAACCATGTGGAATGACGCGGCAGGCTACGAGGCTTACGTTGGACACTGGAGCCGCGCTGTCGCGCCCCGATTTCTAGCCTGGCTGGCGGTCCCGTCCAGACTCAGGTGGCTCGACGTTGCCTGCGGAACGGGAGCTCTTACGTCAGCGATTCTGGCGCACTGCAACCCCTACGAAGTCGTCGGCCTCGACGCCTCCGCTGACTACCTCGCTTCCGCTCAAAAGAGTTGCGGGGAGCCTCGGGCTCGGTTCGTCGTCGGCGATGCGAACGTCCTCTCGTTTCCCTCGAAGAGCTTCGACGTGTCCGTCTCTGGTCTTGCTCTGAACTTCATCGCATTCGATCGCGCACTCGCCGAGCAGAACCGCGTAGTTCGTCCCGGAGGAACGATCGCAGCCTACGTGTGGGACTATGCTGGTGAATATGAATTCGCGCGCCGGTTTTGGGACGCTGCGCTGCGTATCGATCCCCGCGCGGCCTCTTTTGATCCCGGCCGCAAGGCCACAATCTGTCGTGAACGAAATCTCGGGGAGGCGTTGTTAGCTGCCGGATGTACAGGAGTCGAAACGTGCGTCTTCGATGATTCGGGTGAATTCCCGTCACGCGAAGCCTATTGGCATGCCTTCGACGGACGCCAGGGTTCGACTTCGGAGTATCTTTCCCTGCTGACCGAGGAGCAGCGCCTCCGCCTCCGGGAGTCATTGCTCTCGACGATGAGCTCCGACGGACCGGTGAAGTTGAAGATAAGAGCCCTCGCCGTCAAGGGCTTCGCAAGTCAGAAAGGATGCTAGGTATTAGCTGTTTGCTTCAGCTTGCTCGATCGCCTGATCGCGCAGCGCTTCGACTTCCTTCGCCATCGCGAACTTCAGTTCTTCGATGCCTTTGCCGGTCACGGCTGAAATCTCGTAGAGCTTCAACTTGTGGTTCTTGCAATATTTCTTCAGCGCCGCGACTTTATCTTTGTTGGCCACGTCGATCTTCGACGCGACCATGATCATGGGCTTTTCTTCCAGATGAGCCCCGAAGCTGGCCAGCTCGCCGAGAATCACTTCCACGTCTTTCACAACGTCAGGACGGCCGCTGCTGTCAGACACGTCGACCAGATGAACCAGCAACCGCGTGCGCTCGATGTGCCGCAAGAACTGCGTCCCCAGGCCGGAACCGTTGTGCGCGCCCTCGATCAATCCCGGAATGTCGGCGACCACGAAGCTGACTTCGTCTCTAGGATCGCCGACCGCGACCATGCCGAGATTCGGTTGCAAAGTGGTGAAGGGATAGTCGGCAATTTTCGGCCGCGCCGCCGAGATGCGGGAGATCAGAGTGGATTTGCCGACATTCGGATAGCCGACCAGACCAACATCTGCCAGCAACTTCAGTTCAAGCCGGTAGTTATGCTCTTCGCCGGGACGGCCGTCCTCGTGCTCGCGCGGAGCCTGGTGAACCGAAGTCGCAAAACGCGCATTGCCGCGTCCACCGCGGCCTCCTCGGGCAATCACCACACGTTGATCGGGCGCCGAAAAATCGAACACCTTTTCGCCGGTTTCTTCGTCGAACACGATCGTGCCGACCGGAACCTTCAGGAGTACGTCTTCCCCCTCGCGCCCGCTCTTATTTGAGCCTTCGCCGTGACGTCCGCGCTGCGCCTTGTATTCGGGGTTGAATCGGAAGTGAACCAGCGTGTTATGCCGCTCGCTGGATTCCATGATCACGTCTCCGCCGTTGCCTCCGTCGCCCCCGGAAGGTCCGCCGCGCGGAACATATTTCTCGCGGCGAAAGGCCATGCAGCCATTGCCTCCGTCTCCCGCCTTGACTCGAATTCTTGCCTCGTCGATGAACATACTTAGATGAACAAGCCTAGATAAATGTACTCACGCCAAGAATATGCTTGTCATCCCGAGCGTAGCGAGGGACCTTGGTTCCTGCCTGCGCCACCAGTGTCGCCGTGGCAGGCAAAACCAAGATCCCTCGCTTCGCTCGGGATGACAGCGTTTGCGAACGGGACGACGGCGTGCTGCAAACGGGCGACAGCGTTTGCGAAGGGGACGACGGCGCGTGCTAAAACAAAAAGCCTCGTCCCGAAGGCGAGGCTGCGTGGCGCGGGCGCCCCCGCCCGCGACTGTCGGCGGCGGAAGCGAACTACTCCGCAACTTCCATGGGCTCGACCATCACGAACTTGCCCATCGAGCCCTTGTTCAGGAACTTGATGCGTCCCGTGATCTTGGCGAACAAAGTATCGTCTTTGCCGCGGCCCACGTTCAGCCCCGGTTTGACGCGAGTGCCGCGCTGCCGCACGATGATCGTCCCGCCGGGCACGATCTGCCCGCCGAATGCCTTGAATCCCAGCCGCTGTGCATTAGAGTCGCGGCCGTTTCGTGAAGTACCCTGTCCTTTTTTATGTGCCATAATTCCGCTCTCAATCCTAAAAGTAGCGCCGGCGGCCCGCCGGCTGTAGCGAGAGAGTCCTTCCCTCGCAAACTATTTCTTCTTTGGTGCGGCCTTCTTCTTCGCGGCGCTCTTCTTGGGCGCGGCCTTCTTCTTAGCGTGTCCCTTGACCGTCTTTGTCCCAGCCTCAGCTTCGTGTTCTTCCTCGTGCTCGTGCGCGGCCGCAGCCTTCTTTACCTTAGGCTGCTTCTTCGCCAACTCGGGAGCTTTGAAGCTCTGCCCATCAAAAGCAATCTCAGTAATACGCACCGCAGTGTAGGACTGCCGGTGTCCGCGCAGCTTCTTGTACTGCTTCTTGCGCTTGTAGTGGAAAACCAGAATCTTCGCGCCGCGTCCCTCTTCCACCAACTGGCCGACCACTCGCGCTCCCGCCTCCGGTTTGCCGATCTGGCCTTCTCCGCCCGACACCGCCAGTATTTCGGGGAACTCCACTTGGCCATCGGTGCCCGTAGCCAGCTTCTCCACTCGAATCACGTCTCCGGGCGCCACCCGGTACTGCTTGCCTCCGGCGCGGATAACCGCGTACATACGTCTGCCTCCGTCAAAATATCGTGAAAGTCAGCATCCCGAACCCATGCGCACACGGGCGCTACTCTGGGGTCCGCGGAACGTCCCGGTAAACTTCCCGCTGCACGTCCTGCTGAACTTTTTCTGCTTGCTGTGTTTTCCGCCACGGCGCTTAAAGCCAGGGCGAGCGTCCCCAGAACGGGTCGGCAAGTACAGGCAAACTCCACCATTCTAGCGTGCGCTGTGGAAATCGGTCAATGCGCACTTTGCGGAGCAGCCGGGTTTGAATTATCTCGCGGGATGCAGTTGGCGCCGCAAAGCTTCAACAATCAGGCCGATCAGCGCATAGACAGCGGCATTGGCCGCTAGAGACTCATACACGCCAATCGGGTAATGCCGGCCAGCCATCGCCACAGGGAAGGTCAGACAGACGAGAGTCCAGACATCCCGCATTCGTTCGCTCGTGGACGGGAAGGTTGCGAAGGCAAAAATCGCCCAGAAGCCCGCAGCCAGAAAGCCTGCACCCGCCCACATAGCAATTCGGTTTTTCATGACGCGCCTCCGAACTACTATTATTCTACGACTTTCCGTTCGCAAGGCGTAGCTGTTGGCTGCCTTTGCGGATAACGGCTCTGTGTGCGAGAATGCCGCCGAATCGTCGGATAAAATCTGGATCAAGTCTGGAGGACCACCCATGAAGCGCCTTTCCATTGTTCTGCTAAGTCTGCTCGCCCTCACGCTCTCCGGCGCCGCGCAGTCGTCCACAGCCGCGGCGAAGAAATCCGCAACTCCGGCCGCTCCCGACAAGGCTTATCTGCAGAAGATCTGGGACGCCTGGTCCACGCTTGACCCGGCGAACCCGGCCAAGTTTTATGCCAGCGGCCCCCACGCCTTCTTCGACATCGCCCCTTTAAAGTACGGAAGCTGGGACGAATATGCCGCGGGGTCGAAGGCTCTCGTGTCGACATACAAGAGCGCGGCGTTCACCCTGAATGATGACGCTGCCATCCATCCTCATGGAGACCTGGTCTGGGCAACGGCAACAGTGAAGGAACAGATGACGACCAAAGCCGGCAAGGTCGAGATGGGCAACTTCCGCTGGACCGTGGTTTTCGAGAATCAGGACGGCAAATGGCTGATCGTTCACGAACACGTGTCGGCGCCGCTGCAGTAGGAAACTGCTCGATCGAAAACTGCCCTCCTCAACTGGCAATTACCTCTGTAATCGCCGGTAACCTGAGTGCCCTTGCAGAAACAACGCGCCTGCGCCAGTGTTAATACGAACTGATAGGAGACCCGCCATGCGCGACCGAATCATCGTCCTGATTTCGCTTTTCCTGTTATCCACGCTGACCTGGAGCCAGCAGCAGCCTGCCGGAAACAGCGCCCCTGCGGGCACGCAGCAGAGCATGCCAGGCATGGATATGCCAGCCCACGACATGTCGAACATGAACATGAAGGACATGCCCATGGGCGATAACAGCGACGCCAGCGCGCACGCCATGCATTCCATGGAAGGCCACATGGATATGGGACCGCACATGAAGATGACGGCCCTGCGTCCGGCGAAGCCGGGCGACGCCGAGCGCGCTAAAGAAGTGGTGGAAGAAGCGCGTAAAGCCTCCGAACACTACACCGATTACCACGTCGCGCTGGCCGAGGGCTTCAAGATCTTCCATCCCGAATTTCCCCAGAAGATGTATCACTTCACGAACTATAAATATGGGATGGAAGCCGCCTTCCATTTCAATCCCGAACACCCGACTTCGCTGCTGTATGAAAAGCACGGCGACGACTACAAACTGATTGGCGTGATGTACACCGCGCCCAAACGCCTGACCGAAGATGAACTGGACCAGCGCATTCCGCTCAGCGTGGCGCAATGGCACGAGCACGTGAATTTCTGCCTCGCGCCTCCGGATCGTCGCGGGGAAGGGCTGGGGCCGCACCCGCAATTCGGTTTAAGGGGATCGATCACCACGCAGGAAGCCTGTGATGCTGCAGGCGGGACCTTCCATCCGGTAGTCTTCAACTGGATGGTGCACGTCTATCCGTTTGAAAAAGATCAAGCTAACGTCTGGTCGGTCGAGCGCCAGCACGGCGACGCCGATTAAGCCTATGTGGTGCGGGCGCTCTCGCCCGCTTGGCGGCAGCCGTGCAGAAAACCCTCGCGGGCATGAGTGCCCGCGCCACACGTGCTGTTTGATTAACGGCCACGCCGAGCCACGCAGAACACGCCGGAGCCGTTCCATCCTGTTGAAAACAAATTCACCTTGTTGTTTGCCTGAGGTTCATCTAATTATTTTTTGCTACCGGAAGTGCTTACTCGTCGTCCAATCACATGTAATCGGAAATGTGGAACTTTCGGTGAAGCGGCTCCGTAGTAGAAGAAGTCAGCCGGCTCAGAGGTGATGCTGGCAGGATTTTTTCGCGGTAGGTTCTGCGGGGTTAGGGGATTCTCTCACGCTCGGTTTGGCGGCCCAGATGGGAAAACCCCCGTTGCACAGCGTGACCAGCCTTTCGGCTTGTCTGCTGAACCCCAACGGCTGCATTGTAGGCGATTCGCGGCAAAACACAATGGTTTTCTCGCGCAAGTCGTGAATCGGGCCGCCCCAACCGTTCCCCGACGAGATTCGGGGAAGAAAAAGGAGCAGTCATGAAGTTCGCGACCGTATCGAAGAGTCTGGTGCTGGGGTTAGCGTTGCTGTTGGCCTTGAGTGCCTTTGCCGGAACGAAAGCCAATCTGCAGATCAGCAATCCCGTGAACGTCAACGGAACAACTCTGCAGCCGGGAGATTACAAAGTCCAATGGGAAGGCGCCGGCCCCAACGTCGAGTTGAGCATTCTGCACGGCAAGAACGTGGTGGCCAAGACCCCGGCACGTGTCGTTGAATTGGCAGCACCAGCCGCCAGCGACGCTGCCGTGACCCGCACCAGTGCGGGCGGACCAAACACCCTGTCGGGCGTCCGGTTCGAAGGCAAGAAATTTGCTTTGGAGCTCGGTGAAGCCAGCGGCGGAATGCAGTCAGGTTCGAGCAACTAACTGCCGCAACCAACTGCCGTAGGCGCTGATTAAAACAACGCTTGCCTTCCACACGATTGTCACGCCACACGTTTGTCATCCCGAGCGAAGCGAGGGATCCTGGTTCTTGCCCGCACCGGCAGTATCGGCGCTGCTTGCAAAGACCAGGATCCCTCGCTTTGCTCGGGATGACAGTTGGATGCGGCAACCCGCGGATGACAGTTGGTATACGGAAACCCGCAAATCATTCCTAGTTCGGCGAAGCCAGAACGTCATCGTAGTAATTGAGCACGGCTCGTCGCGGCCTCGCCTTTATGCCCTTCAGCGGAACCTTCTGCTCGATCGATTTATTCCCGGTAAGCCTGGCGCGGCCTAGAAAGAACATGCTGCCATCCGCGAGCTCCAGGTAAATCGGCATCAGCATGTGGAAGTCGTCCTTCACGTTCGACTGCGTGACCTTTATGTTGAGGACCACGTCACCATCCGTTCCCGTGTCGAACGAAGAATCGAGCTTGTAGCTGGGTAACTGCGTGCCGTAGACGTACTCGTTAAAGAACCAGTCCATTTTCTGGTTCCCTTCCATGTCCATCTCGCGAGTCATGTGCTTTTCCACCATGGCTTTGAATTCTTCAGTAGTGGCGGACTTGCCGGCGTAGGTTTTTACGAAATCCTGCATCATCTCCTTGAAGCGCTGATCTCCGGTTCGGTTGTCATGCATCATCATCCGGATCATGTGCAGGATGTAGGCTCCCTTGGGATAAATGAGCCGCCGCGTCAACTCAAACCCGGTTCGCGAATTGCTCATGCGATATCCCATGGTGACCGGCCCGGCATCGATGGCCCGGAAACCTTCTGCGTTGCGCTCCAGCAGCAGCTCACGCTCATCGTTCCAGAAGGTGATGAACTTCTGCTGGCTTTTCTCGATGAAGGAGAGATAAATCGACGCAGACATTTCGGCAAAGCCCTCGCTCATCCACTGGTCGCGGTAGGAATCGAAGCCCACAGTATGGCCCCACCATTGGTGGGCCACTTCATGCGGCGTGACGACTTTCCAATATCCCCGATCGCCAAAATCCATACCCAGTTGGTGGCGAACCGTGGTGTCGAAGAAGTAGCACATGGGGATCCACACCAGTTCGGGCCAGGATTGCCCATACCTGCAGTCGGTCTGCTGCGTGATCGCGAGACGCTTGAAGGAAGACGGGCCGAAGTAGTCGGTATAGACTTCGGTCGCGAGTTCGCCTTCGGCCAGCGCTTTCTTGATGAGGCCGGTGGTGCTCATCGTTCCCAAGGCCGCGCCGGCTTGGATGTGAGATCCTGGCAAGTCGCCCCCAGCCATACGTTGCAGGCCCTCGACCCAGCTCGGGGGATTCTCGTTGGCAAACGATTGCACCAGCAGATCCGGTTTGGTCAGCTTGGCTTCTTCCACTTTGAATCTGCCGAAGTTGAATCCCGCAACAGTTTGCGGAACCTCGCTCTTCCACACCGTCACATTCTGCCCGCCGTCGTTGGCTTCGCTGACCAGTTCGCCCGTGGCGGCCATCTTCATCCCTTTCGGAATGTGGAAAGTCATGTCATAACTGACGCGATCCCCGAATGCGGAGTTGGGATACCAGTCGTCGCGCGCGATCGGGTAGTAATTGCCCCCGCCCTCGTCAGACACTGCCTCCTTGCCGCCGTAGATCGTGGTGATGGTGAATTTGTCGCCCGCGGCCAGCGGCTTGGGAAGGATCACTGAGAAGTCCGCGTCTTCATGTTTCTCTTCCTGAATGAAGGCCAGGCCCTGGCCATCCGCAGTAACGCTCTGCACCCGCAGCGTAGGAAACAAAGTGAAGGGGATCACGCGCGAACCCTTGACTCGCACCTCAAACGTTGTCGTGGCCTTCCCCGTCAGGTTGGCATTTTTTTCGATGGTGGTGTCGAGCACCTGATGCTCAATATGGATATGGCCACCTGCGCCGCTTCTGCGGCCACCCGACAGGGGGAAAGCAGCCCACACCCCAAATTTATTCTCATCGTAGGTCATTAACCCGACTTCTTCGTGCATGAGATAACCCGGCCCATGCGGGTCGACCACGAAAAGCTCCTTGTCGTTGTAGCGCTTGCCATGGACGAAAGCCACGAACAGCCGGCCCGGCTCCGGGCTGAGCACATCCTGCAGGATGCGCGCGTCCAGGTTGTACTTCAGCACCTGGCCGTGACGCATGGCGTTCTGGCTGTCCTTGAACAAGCCGTTATCGCAACCGCCCGCGCCCGGCGTTTCTGCCTTCTTGATCTCGTCATAGGTCGAGTCGGTGAAGCGCAGCACGAGGTGGTTGAAGTTTTCGCTGAACTCATTTGCCTTGGTCAGCAGTTTCAGCATGCCCATTTCAGCGGGCGGAGGTGTGATCACGAAATTGCCGTCCCCCACAAACACCGCTCCGGTGACTTTGCCTTGGACGGGCGGCGTGAAGCAGATCGTGCCGGAACGCAAATGAAACGTGGCCGCATCGCGCTTGAGATCAAGATTGCTCACGCTAACGGCTTCGCCTCCCAGCGTGAGGTTGCGCAGCGCTTGATAAGTGGGATCGGAGTTAGGGCCAGGGGTGGCGTTCTGCGCCGCCAGCGGAAAGCCCGCAAGCAACAACGCAGGCACCCCGAGTAATAGGGGTTGCTTGATGGATGCAAATGGGCGGGCAAGAGACACGACTGCGCAATGCAGGGCGCGACGAAGTGACGGCATGAAACCTCCTGGGGGAAGGAGAGCCGCTATTATGCTGGGTTTTGAGGGAATTGCAAGTGCGAGCCCACAGATGCTTGCCAAACGGGCTAGGTTACAGGCGAGTTGTCCGGGCGATGCTAGGGAGTTGCAGCCTTCTCCAACTCCGCGTTCAGATGCACGCTGCTGCCGCCACTCACTCTTAACTTCCTCTCCCAGTCCTTGAATCCGGTTTTCTTCACCGCCACAGTGTGCTCGCCGTCTGCGACCTGAATGTCGGAGGGCGTGTTGCCAACAAAACCGCCATCGACCTCGATATCAGCGCCATCGGGTACGGAAGCTACTGTCAGTTTGCCCGTCAAGGCAGCCGCAGGAACGGAGACCGGACTTGCGATCACAGGTGCGGGCTGCGGAGTTAAGGCGGCCTTGCTCTGTTCCGCGGCAGTCGCAGCGGCGGCGCGAATTGCAGCGCCGTGTGCCGTCCAGTCTCTTGTGATCGCCTCACAGGCATCTTGAACCGAGCCACCCAAGGAGACTGTTGACTTGCTTACGATGGAATCGCCGGAAACCCGCGCGAACACTGCGACCTTATTCTTGTGTCGCAAGGCCCCTTTGCCGCCCTCGTGGTCAAGAAGCACGATGTAATCCGTCTTCGTCTGAATGTTGTTAACCGTTACCTGAGGGCATCGCTCTCCAAACGTCTTTATGATCTCAGCGGTCTGAGGACGAGCGCCCCCCGCCATGCTGCCTCCGTAGGCCCCGCCGCCTCCTCCGCTTGCCCCGGCGATCGACCACGACTGACTGTCGGTTATGAAAACCCTTGCCTTGTCTGAGTCAGATGGGGTTATCTGCTTGTCCTGGGCGAACGAAACCAAACAGATGCCCAAAAAGCAGCAAAACCCGGCCAGCGACATACGCATAAGCGTTTTCACGGCGACCCTCCGGTCTGAGAAATCTTCGGAATGGAAAGGGAAGCCCGGACCACGAACAAGCGTATTATCCGCCCCGCTGGACAAATGTCAACCGACTCGCGTCGGCGACTGGCCGCTGATTTCAGTACTTCGGCACATTCGGATCCACGCGCTCCGACCACGCCGTAATCCCGCCCGCCAGATTGTGAACTTTGGCGAAGCCGGACTGCTGCAGGAAAGCTACTGCCTTGGCGCTGCGGCCGCCCATCTTGCAGTGGACTACGATTTCGCGGCTGGAATCCAGTTCGTGAATGCGATTGGGCAGGTCGTTCAGCGGAATCAGATGTCCGCCAATGTTGCAGATCTGATATTCGTGCGGCTCACGCACGTCGAGCACGAAGAGATCTTCTTTCGCGTCGAGACGACGCTTCAGCTCTTCTACTTGAATTTCCGGAAGTCCTGCTCCCACGGGCTTTTCCTCCCCACGAATGCCGCAAAACTCGTTGTAGTCTATCAGCTTCGTGACCGTGGGATGCGTGCCGCAGACTGGGCAATCGGGATTCTTGCGCAGTTTGAGTTCGCGGAACTTCATGCCCAGCGCGTCGATCAGCAGCAAGCGCCCGATGAGGGGCTCGCCCGCACCGAGAATTAACTTGATCACCTCGGTGGCCTGCATCACGCCCACTAGCCCAGGCAGAATGCCGAGGACTCCACCTTCCGCGCAGGAGGGAACCAGCCCCGGCGGTGGCGGCTCGGGATAAAGGCAGCGGTAGCAGGGTCCATCTTTCGTGGCGAAGACGCTGGCTTGGCCCTCGAAGCGAAAGATCGAGCCGTAGACGTTCGGTTTTCCAGTAAGCACGCAAGCGTCATTCACCAGGTAACGCGTGGGGAAATTATCGGTACCGTCGGCGATGATGTCGAAGTCGCGGAAGAGTTCGAGCGCGTTCTCGCTGCTCAGCCGAAGATCGAACTTCTGCAGATTCAAGAACGGATTGATGGCAGTCAGCTTGTCCGCGGCGGAATCCAGCTTCTTCCGCCCCACATCGGCGGTCGAGTGAATGATCTGGCGCTGCAGGTTCGTGTAATCGACCACATCGAAATCGACCAGGCCGAGCGTGCCCACACCCGCGGCCGCAAGATATAACGCGAGCGGCGAACCCAGGCCTCCGGTGCCGATGCACAACACTCGCGCCGCTTTCAGCTTCCGCTGCCCTTCCATGCCGACTTCGGGCATGATCAGGTGGCGCGAGTAGCGCAGAATTTCGTCCTTGCTCAGTGTCACGGGAATCTCGGTAATGGCGGCCATAAAGTCCTCGGTGGAAATTTCTAGAATTGTCGGGTCGGCGAATCGGATATCAGGACGCTGGCTGTCCGAAATGACTGTCATTCCGAGCGCAGCGAGGAACATTGGTTCCTGCTTGCGCCGCACCTAGTCAGGGACTACCAGCAGAAACCAAGATCCCTCGCTCCGCTCGGGATGACAAGGGGAGAGTGCATTTTCCGCGCCTCCGGCGATAGAAGGCACTATCGAAATGTTATCACCTTCCTTCACTGCGGTCGCCTCTTTCTGCAGGTAGCGGATGTCCTCGTCGTTAACGTAGAGGTTGACGAAGGCGCGCAGTTTGCCCTCCTCGGTGTAAAGATGCCGGCGCAGGTCGGGATGTTTCGCGACCAGGGCAGACATGGCTTCGCCAACCGTGGAGCACTTCACTTCCACCGTAGATTGTTTGTCCACATACTGCCGTAGAGGAGTTGGGATGTGAATCTTGCTCATAGGTCTAAGCATAAAAGATGCCGTGACGAATGGGAAGATTCAGGACTGTGCCAGTTTGGCCTCACAGCGGTCGAATACGCCGGGGGCCGACCTGCCGTAAAATGAAGCGGAAGACGATAGAGGAAAACGTTAGACGAAGACAAGGGAGAAACGACCATGACGATTTTTGATCCAGCTCGGGGCAGAATTATTGACGGCGGCGGGGGCAGTGGTGGATTTCTGCGATTGATCGGTCTTGGCATCATCGCGCTCTTTCTGGTGATTTTGCTATTCAGTGCCGTAACCAAAGTTGGCACGGGTCACGTCGGAGTGCTCACGCTCTTCGGCAAAGTGCAGAATAGCGGCACCCTGGGCGAGGGCATTCACCTGATCAACCCGTTGAAGACTAACAATGAACTTTCCATCCAGACGCAGACGCTGAAGGAATCCGCCAGCGTGCCTTCGAGCGAGGGCCTGATGATGAGCCTGGATACTTCGCTGATTTACCACCTCAATCCCGACCGGGCCGCCGAGGTTTTCCAGAAGATTGGCGCCGACTACGAAAACGTTGTTGTCGAGCCAACGCTGCGCTCCGCCATTCGTGAAGCAACCGCCTCCCATACCGCCAACGCTCTCTACACCGGCGAACGCGAGATGGTAGCCAAGCAGATTTATGACCAGGTCAGCGCCCAGCTCAATCAGCGCGGCCTGACGGTGGAGAACGTCTTGTTGCGCGACATTCAACTGCCGGCCACGCTGAAAGCGGCCATCGAAGCCAAACAACAAGCCGAGCAGGAATCGCTGGCCATGAATTTCCGCTTGCAGAAAGAGACGCAGGAGGCGCAACGCAAACGCATCGAAGCCGCCGGCGTCCGCGACTTCCAGCAAATTGTGGCGCAAGGCATCACGCCGTCGCTGTTGGAGTGGAAGGGCATCGAAGCCACCGAGAACCTGGCCAAGAGCGCGAACTCCAAAGTCGTGGTTATCGGCAACAGCAAGAACGGGCTGCCCCTGATTCTGGGACAGTAGTGTCGTGTGGGACAGTAGTGTCATGTGGGGACAGCCGCCTCGGCTGTCTCGTCGCCGCAGGCGACGGTTTTGCGACGCTGCTACCATGGCACCGTGGCTCCGCTTCTTGACATCCGCAATTTGAGCATCGAATTCCCTGCCACCGCCCTGCGGGCGGCTGGACGGGCGGGAGCGCCCGTCCCCACACAGGCCCTTCGCGCAGTCCGCGATGTCAGTTTTGCGATTGACCCCAGCGAAGTTCTCGGAATTGTTGGCGAATCGGGTTCGGGCAAGTCGATTACTTCCCTCGCCATCATGCGCCTGCTCCCGCCCCAGGCCAGGATTTCCGGTGAGATCTTGTTCTCGGAGAACGGTGCGACGCGCAATCTCCCCACTTTGCCCGATGACTCCATGCGCCAACTGCGCGGGTCGCGTATCGCCATGATCTTCCAGGAACCGATGACCGCTCTGAATCCCGTGATGCGGGTTGGCGACCAGATCGCCGAAGCAGTGCGAGCTCACGGCACGCGTTCCAGAAGCGATGCTGCCAGGCTTGCCATCCAAGCTATGACCGATGTCGCTATCCCCGAACCGGACCGGCGCGCGCGCGACTATCCTCACCAGCTTTCCGGTGGCATGCGGCAGCGGGTGATGATCGCGATGGCTGTCGTGAACCGCCCGCAGTTGTTGATCGCCGATGAGCCCACGACCGCGCTTGACGTCACCATCCAGGCCCAGATCCTCGATCTGCTGGCTGCACTCCGCGCCAAGTTCGGCCTTGCCATGCTCTTTATCTCGCACGATCTCGCCGTGGTGTCGCAGGTTGCCGATCGCGTGGCTGTGATGTATGCCGGCAGTGTGGTCGAACTCGGAGGCAAGCGCGAAATCTTTCAGGCGCCGGCACATCCTTACACTCGAGGTCTGCTGCATGCGGTGCCGGACCTGAAGACGGAGCGTGGGCAGCCGCTCGGCACCATCGAAGGCACAGTTCCACCGCTGCAGGCCATGCCCCCGGGCTGTGCGTTTGAGCCGCGTTGCGGCTTCCGCGTTCCCGAGTGCGCCCGCGCCCTGCCACCGCTGGTTGAGGTTGCTCGGGGCCATTGGGCTCGCTGCCCGGTGGTCAATGCGAAATAACGAAGACGGAATAAATTCCGCCCGTGTATCGCTTCGGTTCCCGCTCGTTCTATAATCGCGACTTTGTCTGGTGCTCATTGCGCATACTGCTGCTTAGCGACATTCACGCCAACCTCGAAGCGCTGGAAGCCTGCCTGGCGGCAGCTCCGCCTTTCGATTTCGTAGCCAACCTGGGCGACGTCGTGGGCTACGGAGCTTCGCCTAACGAGGTGATCGCGCGCGCCCGCGGCCTGGGAAATATCTTCGTCCGGGGCAACCACGATAAGGCCGCGACCGGTCTGCTCGAGTTGGATGATTTCAATCCCCTGGCCGCCCTCGCCGCGCTCTGGACCCGGGATCAGCTGACTTCCGAGCATCAGCAATGGCTGCACGATCTGCCCCAGGGCCCGGTTCCCCTGGAAGGCTTTCCCAGGGTGCAATTGGTCCACGGGTCGCCGGGGGACGAAGACGCCTACATCGTTTCCATCGGCGATGCGCTCGTCCCCCTCCTCGCCCTCACAACGCCGCTGACCTTCTTCGGCCACACTCACCTGCAAGGTGGATTCTTCGCCAACGGTGACAGTGCCGATGGCTTCCGTCCCGAATACCGCACTGTCGGGCAAGCCGAGACGGTTCCGTTGCAACTGAAGCCGAACACGCGTTACATGATCAATCCGGGCTCAGTCGGACAACCGCGCGATGGAGATTGGCGCGCCGCCTTCGCCCTGTTCGATACCGACGCCCAGGTCATCCACTTCCACCGGGCGCCCTACAACCTCAAGGCCGCGCAGGACCGGATCCTCTCCGCCAACCTGCCTTCACGCCTGGCCACCCGCCTCGCCGCCGGGCGCTAGAACCTGGCCGGTGCAAATCCCGCGGCACAAAGGACAGCGGCACAAAGCAGCGGTTGTCATCCCGAGCGAAGCGAGGGATCCTGGTGTCTGGTTGCAGCGAGAACGCCGGTAGCACGGGCAAGAACCAGGATCCCTCGCTCCGCTCGGGATGACAGTTGCACGGGGCGACAGTTCGTAGTGGTGGAAACGACGTTGTAAACTCGATTGCATGCCTTCATCCCGCAGCATCGGAACCAAACCGCTCTTTTCCCATCACTCCCATCGCGAAAATCCTCCTGAGCACCATCTGATCGCTCACAGTGACGGTGGCGCGCGCGGCAACCCCGGCCCAGCCGGCTACGGCGTAGTCATCCAGGATCAATCCGGACGCAAAGTCGCCCATCTCAGCGAATACCTCGGCCACCAGACCAACAATTTCGCCGAATATCAGGGCCTGATTGCTGCGCTTGAATATGCCATCGAGCATGGACCCAAAGCTCTGAAGCTGATCAGTGATTCCGAACTGCTGGTGCGCCAGATCAAGGGCATTTATAA